>WNGA01022820.1_pt1 | contig 10585 bp, 8 predicted proteins | sample 5400061 | NCBI WGS metagenome assembly WNGA01 (sample SAMN13153366, study PRJNA577476) | soil metagenome | isolation source: 100 cm soil or saprolite under grassland replicate 2 | place: USA:California | collected 2016-06-15
CGGCGACCACCTTCTTCACATCCCACTGACCCGTGCCGCGGTCGACCTCGACGACCACGGCATACGATCCGAACGGATACGTCATGTTCGGCGGGTTGTAGTAGTTGACCGCCTCGAGCCCGGCCTCCATCCCCTCCGGATGATCGGTGTAGGCCGCGAAGGCGATCTCCTGGATCGTCTTCGCCCGGTCGGGCGCACCCTTGACGAAGAACTTGCCCGTCTCCCACTCGAGGTCGTCCTCGGCCGCCTCCAGCAGATGCGCGGCGAGCTTCTTCGCCTTGTCGCGGACCTTGCGCGCCGCGACCGAGGTGGCCGCGCCGGCCGTCGGCGTCGAGCGCGACGCGTAGGTGCCGAGCCCGTAAGGAGTGTTGTCGGTGTCGCCCTCCCGGACGGTGACGTCCTCGGCTGGAATCCCGAGCTCGTGCGCGACGATCTGCGCGAACGTCGTCTCGTGGCCCTGGCCCTGCGACTTGACGCCGAGCTTCAGGATCGCCTTCCCCGTCGGGTGCACGCGCAGCTCGGCGGAGTCGAACATCTTGATTCCGAGGATGTCGAACTGACGGCTCGGCCCGGCGCCGACGACCTCCGTGAAGCTCGCGAGCCCGATCCCGATCAGCCTGCCCTCCTTGCGCGCCCGCTTCTGCTCCTCGCGCAGCTCCTTGTAGCCGACCCGCTCCAACGCCTGGTCGAGCGCCGGCTCGTAGTTGCCGGAGTCGTACTCGAACCCGGTCGCGGAGGTGTACGGGAACTTGTCCGCCGGGATGAAGTTCTGCCGGCGCAGCTCGGCGGGATCCACGCCGAGCTCGTACGCGGCGGTCTGGACGAGCCGCTCGATGAAGAACGACGCCTCGGTCACGCGGAACGAACAGCGGTAGGCCACGCCGCCTGGCGCCTTGTTCGTGTACGCGCCCTCGGTGACGACGTGCGCCGCCGGGATGTCGTACGAACCGGTGACGATGTGGAACAGGCCCGCCTTGAACTTCGACGGCTGCGCGTCCGCATAGGCGTACCCCTGGTCGGAGAGCATCTTCACGCGCAGGCCGGTCATCGTCCCGTCCTGCTTCAGCGCTAGCTCGCCGTCCATGTAGAAGTCGCGCGCGAAGCCGGTCGAGATGAGGTTGCCGGTGCGGTCCTCGATCCACTTGACGGGCCGCCCGAGCAGCAGCGACGCCGCGGTGGCGACGACGTAGCCCGGATAGATAGGCACCTTGTTGCCGAAGCCCCCGCCGATGTCAGGCGAGATGATCTGGATGTCCTGCTCGGGGAGACCCGTGACGAGCGCAAACACGGTGCGATGCGCGTGCGGCGCCTGCGAGGTCATGTGGATCGTCACCTTGCCGGTCGCGGGGTTGACGTCCGCCACGCAGCCGCAGCACTCGAGCGGGGCGGGATGGCAGCGCGGGTAGTGGGTGACGAGCCGGACGACCTTGTCGGCCTCGGCGAACGCCTTCTCCGTCGCTTCGGCGTCGCCCGCCTCCCAGTGGTAGATCTTGTTGTCGGTCTGGTCTTCCTTGTCGTCGCGGATCACCGGCGCGGTCGGGTCGAGCGCCGCCTGCGGGCTGATCACGGCCGGCAGCGGCTCGTAATCCACCTCGATCAGCTCGAGTGCGTCGTGCGCGATGTAGCGATCCTCGGCGATCACGCAGGCAATCTCCTGGCCCTGCATGCGCACCTTGTCGGTCGCGAGCACGGCCTGCGTGTCGCCGGAGAGCGTCGGCATCCACGCGAGCTTGTGCTCGGCGAGCAGCTCACCGGTGACGACCGCTACGACTCCGGGAAGCTCCGTCGCGGCCGAGGTGTCGATCGAGTTGATCTTCGCGTGCGCGTAGGGACTGCGCAGGATCGCCATGTGCAGCATCCTGGGCAGCACGATGTCCTCGATGTAGTTGCCCCGTCCGACGATGAAACGCGCGTCCTCCTTGCGCTTGACGCTGCGTCCCAGCCAGCCCTTGTGCTCGGTCTCGACGCCGGTCATGACGGCTCCTTCATCTTGGTCGCGGCCCACTGCACCGCTTTGACGATGTTCTGGTAGCCCGTGCAGCGGCAGATGTTGCCGGACAGCGCCCAGCGGATTTCCTCTTCCGTCGGGTCCGGGTTCTCCTCGAGCAGCGCCGCGCTGACGAGCATCATCCCCGGCGTGCAGAAGCCGCACTGCAACCCATGCTCCTCCTTGAAACCTTCCTGGATCGGATGCAGCTGGCCCGCCTGCGCCAGGCCTTCCACCGTTTTCAGCTCACGTCCGTCGACCTGGACGGCAAAGTGCGTGCACGACTTGATCGGAACGCCGTCCACCAACACCGTGCACGCGCCGCAGCTCGTCGTGTCGCAGCCAACGTGGGTGCCGGTCAGCCCGAGCTTCTCACGTAGGAGGTGGACGAGCAGCAGCCGCGCCTCGACCTCGAGCGAGTGCGCCTCGCCGTTGACCGTGACCGTGATCGCACGGGTCGTCGGTTTCGTCTCGGTGATCACGATTGCTCCTCCTTGACCTTGCGCAGCGCCCGCGCGGTGAAGACGCGGATCGCATTACGCTTGTACTCCTCGGTGCCGCGCACGTCAGTGCGCGGTTGGGCTGCCGCGGCAGCGAGCCGCGCCGCCTCCTCGATCGCGTCGTCGTCGAGGGCCTGGGCCGTGAGTGCCTCCTCTGCCGCCTCGGCTCGGATGTTCGTCGGCCCGACGCCCGTGAGCGCGATCCCCGCCTGCTCGACGGTGCCGCTCGACATCGACACGTGCACCGCAACGCCGACGGTGGCGAAGTCGCCGACCTTCCGCTCGAGCTTGAGGTAGGTGCCGCCGGCACGCGCGCCCGGATCGGGGACGCGCACCTCGGTGACGATCTCGTTCGGCTCGAGCGAGGTCGTGAACGGCCCCTGCAACAGCTCGTCGATGGGGATCGTGCGCTCGCTTCCGTTCCCTCGCGCGACCACCTCGGCGCGCACCGCCAGCATCACCGATCCCCAGTCGCCCTGCGGATCGGCGTGCGCGAGCGAGCCCGCGACGGTGCCGAGGTTGCGCACGATCGGATCGGAGATCTGCGGCGCCGCATCGCCGAGCGCGCCGTACTTCCCTTTCAGCAGGTGCGACTGCTCGCAGGTCTTGTGCCGGACGAGCGCTCCGATGCGTAATTGCCCGCCCTCCTCGGCGAGCGTGTCGAGCCCGCCGATCCGGTTGATGTCCACGAGTGCGCGCGGCGCCGCGAAGCGAAGCTTCATCACCGGGATGAGGCTCATCCCGCCGGCAAGCACCTTCGCGTCGCCCTCGTCGTAGCGCCCGAGGATCTCCAGCGCTTCGTCGAGCGTCGTGGGCGCGAAATACTCGAAATTCGCGGGATACACGGATAACCGCCTCCCTCTGCCCCGATCGATGCTGTCCCTAGCGGGCCACGATACGCCTCGCCCGAAGCCATTTCCACGTCCTACGGCGCGCGCCCGCGCTCGGTTTAGTGCCCCAGTGCCTCCTCGATCGCGCGGCGGACGAGAATCGGCGCGAGGTGGCGGCGATACTCGGCCGTCGCGAACGGGTCGTCGATCGGCTGGGTCCCTTCCGTGGCCGACTGCGCCGCCGTCGCCGGATCCGCTCCGCCGACGAGCGCTTCCTCGACCCCGGTCGCGCGCACCGGCGTCGGCCCCATGTTCGTCAAGGCTATGCGCGCCGCGGCGACGTTGCCGTTCGAGCGCTCCACCACCGCGGCCACCCCCACGATCGCCCAGTCCAGCGCGCGGGGGTGGAACTTCCGATACGACGAGCCACCGGTCGTCTTCGGTACGCGGATCTCCGTGAGCACGTCCTGCGGCTCGAGCGCGGTCGTGAACACGCCCTGGAAGAAATCCCGCGCGGCGACGGTTCGGCTGCCGTTCACGACCAGCTCCGCGTCCAGCGCGACCAGCGCGGTGGGGACGTCTGAGGCCGGATCGCCGTGGGCGGCCGAGCCGCCGATTGTCCCCAGGTGCCGGACCTGCGGGTCGCCGACCTCGCCGCAAGCGGTGGCGAGAAGCGGGCACGAGCGCCTGAGCGTCTCGTCGTGCTCGAGATCCGCATAGCGCGTGAGCGCGCCGATCACGACTCGGTCGCCGTCCTCGCGCACGTATGCGAGCTCCTCGAGGCGCCCGATGTCGATCAGGGCCGGCGGACGCGCGAAGCGGAGCTTCAGCAACGGCAGGAGCGACTGGCCGCCGGCGAGCAGCTTCGCATCGCTGCCGTACTTCCCCAGCAGCTCGCCCGCGTGCTCGACGGACTCGGCGACCTCGTACTCGAACGGTGCCGGGATCACGACGCACCTCCCTTCGCTCGTCGGATCGCCCGCCAAATGCGCTCAGGCGTCGCGGGCATCTCGATCTCCCTCACGCCGAGCGGCGCGAGCGCGTCGGCGACCGCGTTCATGACCGCGGCGGGCGCCGCGATCGTGCCCGCTTCGCCGACGCCCTTCACGCCCATCGGATTCGTGGTCGACGGGGTGGTCGTCCGGTCGGTGACGATCGGCGGCAACTCTGCGGCCGACGGGATGGGATACGAGTGCATCGAGCTGGTCAGCAGCTGGCCCTGGTCGTCGTAGATCGCCTCCTCGAACAGAGCCTGCGCGATGCCCTGTGCTACTCCGCCGCGCACCTGGCCCTCGACGATCATCGGATTGACGACGTTGCCGCAGTCGTCGACGGCGACGTACTTGAGGATGTCGACCTCGCCCGTCTCGACGTCGAGCTCGACGGCGCACACGTGCGTGCCCGCGGGGAACGTGAAGTTCGGCGGATCGAAGACGTACGTCGCCTCGAGTCCGGGCTCGACGTCGGGCGGAAGGCTGTGTGCCGTCCACGCGGAGAAGGCGATCTCCGGGATCGTCTTCGCCCGGTCCGGGACGCCCCGGACGCGGAAAGCGCCGTCGCTGAACTCGACGTCGTCCGCGGCCACCTCGAGCTCGTGGGCCGCGATCACGCGCGCCTTCTCCTTGATCCGTTGAGCGGCGTTCCAGAGCGCGATCCCGCCGACGGCGAGCGAGCGCGACCCATACGTGTCCATCCCGAGCGGCGCCACCGCGGTGTCCCCGTGCAGCACCTCGACGTCCTCGAAGGGGACGCCGAGCTCGTCCGCCGCGATCTGCGCCCACGACGTCACATGGCCCTGCCCGTGCGGCGACGTGCCCGTGACGACTGTGACCTTGCCGGTCGGGTGGCAGCGGATCGTCGCCGCGTCCCACCCGCCGGCGCCGTACTTGAGGGCCGCGAGCACCTGCGAGGGCGCGAGGCCGCACATCTCGATGTACGAGGATAGGCCGATGCCGAGCAGCTCCGCGTCGCCGCGCTCCCGCCGCGCGGCCTGCTCTCGCCGAAGGCCGTCGTAGTCCGCGCGCTGCAGGGCCTGGTCGAACGTCCGCTCGTAGTCGCCGGAGTCGAACTGCAGTCCCGACGCGACCTCCTTCGGCTCGTCGAACGGCGGGATGAAGTTGAGCCGGCGGATCTCCGCGGGATCCTTGCCGAGCCGTCGCGCGAGCGCCTCCATCGTCCGTTCGATCGCGAACGTCGACTCGGGTCGGCCGGCGCCGCGATAGGCATCGGTGGGCGTCTTGTTCGTGAACACGCCCGTGCACTCGAAGAAGTACCCCTGGACGTCGTACACGCCCCCGTAGAGAAAAGCCCCGAGGAGTGGAATCCCCGGTGTGACGAGCTGGTAGTACGCACCGAAGTCGGCCGTGAGGCGGGCGCGGACCGCCGTCACCTTCCCCTCCTCCGTCGCCGCGAGCTCCATCTGCTGCAACACGCCGCGGCCGTGGATCGTCGCGACGTAGTTCTCCGTCCGCTCCTCGATCCACTTCACCGGACGCCCGAGCCTCCGCGCGATCGCGAGACAGATCGCCTCCTCGGCGTAGACGTTCAGCTTCGAGCCGAAGCCGCCGCCGACGTCGGGAGCGATCACGCGCAGCTTCGTCTCGGGGATCCCGAGTGAGAGCGCAAGCGTGATCTTCGCGATGTGCGGAACCTGGGTCGCCGACCAGAGCGTGAACTCGCCCATCGCCGGCGTCGGTTGAACGACGACGCCGCGCGGCTCGATCGCGTTCGGGATCAGCCGCGGGTGCCAGTAGCGCCCGCTGATCGTGACCGCGGCCTCGTCGAACAGCTGCTGCACTCCGTCGCCGTCGCCGACGCTCCAGGTGTACGCCTTGTTGTCGCCCAAGTCTTCGTGGACCGCGGGCGCTCCCTCGCGCAGCGCGTCCTCGAGCTCCAGGACCGGTTCGAGCGGTTCGTAGTCCACCTCCACGAGCTCGAGCGCGTCCTTCACCGCGCCGCGAGAGTCGGCGACCACGACGGCGACGCCCTCGCCGGCGAAGCGCACCTTGTCCGTCGGGAGGGGCCAGTGGTTCGGCATCCGCGCGTCCTCGTCGGTCGGCGTCGGGAAGCTCCGCGTCTGGATCGGCCATGCGCACGGGAGTGCCGCCGCCCATTCGTCCTTGAGCTCCTCGCCGCTGAACGCTGCGACGACTCCCTCCTGCTCGCGGGCCTGCGAGACGTCGATCGAGGTGATGCGGGCGTGCGCGTACGGGCTTCGGACGATGCCGACCCACAGCATTCCCGGAAGCGTGATGTCGTCGATGAACTGCGCTTGACCCGTGAGGAGCTCGGGATCTTCCTTCCGCAGGACGCCGCCGCCGACGTAGCGCTGAGCCGCCGTGGGAGCCTGGGCTGCCTCGGTCATCTCGTCCTCCTTCTCACGCCCGCGCCGCGGTGAGCTCGTCGGCTGCGCGGACGATTGCGTCGACGATGTTCTGATAGCCGGTGCAGCGACAGAGGTTTCCCTCGAGCCCTTTGCGGATCTCTTCCTCGCTGAGCGTCCCGTACTCCTCGATCAAGGACACGGCGGCCATAATCATCCCGGGCGTGCAGTAGCCGCACTGGAGCGCGTGCTCCTCGTGGAAAGCGCGCTGGAGCGGATGGAGCTCGCCGTTTCTCGCGAGGCTTTCGATCGTCGTCACTTCCCGCCCGTCCGCCTGGACGGCCAGGACCGTGCAGGCCTTGACCGACCTCCCGTCGAGCAGCACCGTGCAGGCGCCGCAGGTCGTCGTGTCACAGCCGACGTTCGTGCCGGTCAGGCCCAGCTGCTCCCGCAGGAAGTAGACGAGCAGCTGGCGGGGCTCGACTTCGGCCTCGTGGCGAACGCCGTTGACGGTAATTGCGACCCGCCTCACGTTTCCTCCTCTGTTCGCGCGCCGGAGAGGCGAGCATACGATGTCCTCATGATTTACGAGTCAGTCGAAGCCGTCGAGCAGGCGCTCGCGGGCGAGGTCCGAGCTGTACGGGCCGGACTTCCTCGTCGAGCGTCCACTTCTGCGCGCGCTGCGGGCGGGCCCGCGCGCCGTGCTGCTGATCGACGAGATCGACCGCGCCGACGACGAGTTCGAAGCGTTCCTGCTCGAGGTGCTCTCGGACTTCAGTGTGACAGTGCCCGAGCTGGGGACGATCGCCGCCGCCGAGCCGCCTGTCGTCGTCATGACGTCGAACCGGACGCGCGAGCTGCACGACGCGCTCAAGCGCCGATGCCTCTATCACTGGATCGACTTCCCCTCGCTCGAGCGCGAGGTGGCGATTGTGCGCACGCGCGCGCCCGAGGTGTCGGAGGCACTAGCCCGATCTGTTGCAGAGGCGGTGGCGCAACTGCGATCGCTCGACCTGATCAAGCCGCCGGGCGTCGCAGAGGCGATCGACTGGGCCCACGCGTTGGCGTTGCTCGGCGCGGACGGCGCGAACGGGGACGCCGCGCGCGAGTCGCTCGGCTGGGCGCTCAAGAATCACGAGGACCTCCGGCGCGCGCAGGCCGAGCTGTTCAGTGGCTGACGAGGTCGCTCGGCTGGTCGCGTTCGCGCGCGCATTGCGCGAGGAGGGACTTGCGGTCGGGCCGGGGCGCGTGGTGGAGTTCTGCCGCGCAGCGACCGAGCTGCCCGTGGAGGAGCTCTACTGGGCAGGACGGCTGACGCTCATCTCGCGACCAGAGGAAATCCCGATCTACGACCGCGTCTTCCGCGGCGTGGTCGAGCCGGACCCACCTGTACGACAGGTCCGGGTCGTCGAGGAGGAAGTCGCTCTCGCCAGCCCGCGTGAACTACTGCGAACCAAGAGCTTCGCTCAGCTCAGCGAGGACGAGCTCGCCGCGCTCGCGGAGCTGATGAAACGACTGAAGCTGAATGTCCCGAGCCGCCGAACCCGTCGCCGGGAGCCTGCGCGAAGAGGGAGTCCGGACCTGCGGCGCACGCTTCGCCGTTCGTTTCGCACGGGTGGCGAGCCCGTCGAGCGTGCATGGCGGACTCGACGGCGTCGACGCCGGCGGCTGGTGCTCCTCCTGGACGTTTCGGGTTCGATGACCGACTACTCGCGCCCGCTCGTGCTGTTCGCGCGCGCTGCTCTGCAGGCAGACGCTCGTTGGGAAGCATTCTGTTTCGGCACGCGGCTCACACGGATCACGAAAGCCCTGTCTGCCGCAGACGTGAAGGAGGCGCTGCGCGGCGCCGCAGAGGAGGTCGTCGACTGGAACGGCGGCACGCGGATCGGAGACGCGGTGGGAGCGCTGATGCGCACGAACGTCGTGCGCGGCGCGGTGGTGGTGATCTGCTCGGACGGCCTCGACGTCGGCGAGCCCGAGCTCCTGTGCGCCGAGATGGCGCGACTGTCACAGCTCGCGTACCGCGTCGTATGGCTCAATCCGTTGAAAGAGGATCCGAGCTACGAACCGCTTGCCCGCGGTATGAAGGCGGCGCTCCCCCACGTCGACGTCTTCCTCAGCGGCCACAACCTCGCCAGCCTCGAGGCGATCGGCGAGGCGCTGTAGTCGGCTGCGTCGTTAGATGTACCTGCGTACTCGACGACGGCGAAGAGCGCGAGCACGCGTCTCCGTTCCGGGAACGTCAGACGGATCCGGCGGCGCACGGAGTCGAGCCACGAACGAGCACTAATCGCGGTAGATCCCGAGGCCTAGCCCCGCTGCTGCCCTCCTCGCAGGATCGGTGAATATTCCCGCATCGACGCGCCCGTGATCTACCAGCATCCGTTGGCGTATCTCCTCGGCCTGCAAGGCATAGCCCTGCTCCGAGCGTTCTCTGGCGTGTACGACCGCGACTTCACCATCGCGCGCCTCCGCGAGATCCGGGCACTCCTGGACTCCGTCGAAGAATTGGGCGACGGCGTCGAGGCGCGTCCGATCGCGACGCGCGAAGGCTATGCGCGTTGGGCTGCTTTCTACGACGAGCCGGGAAATCAACTCATTGATCTGGAACAGCCGCTCGTGCGCGAGATCCTCGACGGTCTCCCGCCTGGCGTCGCTCTCGACGCCGCCTGCGGTACGGGCCGCCACACCACGTACCTCGCGTCGCTCGGCCACAAGGTGATTGGCGTCGACACATCGCCCGAGATGCTGCTCGGAGGGTCGCTTCCATTGCACCTCGGCGCCGCGCCACGCGCCCTGCTCGCTCATGAGCCGAAGGAGTTCTGGGAGCAATACCTGCTCGCGCGCACCCCCCTTGATGCGCCCACCGAGAAATCGCCGAGCACGGCAGAGGAGCTCATGGAGACGCTCGAACAAGTGCTCGAGCGTGGATATTCCATTGCTAACGAGGACGTGGTGCTGGGCATTTCCTCCATCGGAGCGCCGGTCTTCGACTACCGGGGATCCCTGCGAGCGGCGATCTCAATCGCTGGGCCGACGCCGCGAATCCTCGGCGATACGCGCGACGAGAACATTCGTCTCGTCGTGGACGGTGGTGCCCAGGTGTCTCGCGCCCTTGGGTATCAGGCGGACTAGGCTGCACCGACGCCGAGCTCTCCGCGTCATCTCCGGAACGCGTCGACATAAGCGTCGTCGGACACGCGAGCGTTGGTGCGCGAGTTATCAGGGGACTCGATCTGCCTAGAGACCGTCCGCGAACCCCGCGAGTCGGTCGATCTCCTTGACCGCCGACCGCTCAGGCGAGACGATCGCGCAACTCAAGCGACGAAAGGGGAGCCAGGAATGACCACTGTGGCCGCGACGCGCACGCGAGGCGCGTCATGGGAGCGCTATGCGCCGCTTACAGGCGTGGTCGGAGTTGTGCTCTGGGTGATCGGCACCGTCATCTACCAGACTGCCGTCGACTCGAAGAATCCCGCCACCCTGCTCGACTCGTATCGAAACGAAGAGGGCAGCATCCTGCTCGGCGGCTTCTTCTGGTTGCTGGGAACGTTCTTCTTCTTCTGGTTCCTCGGCAGCCTCCGGGCTCGACTGGCAGCCCTCGAGGGCGGGGTTCAGCGGCTGACCGCGATCGCGTTCGGCGGCGGCGTTGCCACTGCGATCTTTGCCTTCGCGCTGCCCGGGCCGGACATGGCCGCCGCGATCGCCGACAGCAAAGATCTCTCCGGGCCGGCTGCGGAAGCGATCCGCGTCGTCGGTGACGTGTTCTTCATCGGCGGCGAGATGTCCGCCGCGGTTCTGCTGGCTGCGACCGGAGTCCACGCCCTGCGAACGCGCTCGCTCCCGCGCTGGCTCGCCTGGGTCAGCCTCGTGGTCGCGCTCGCGCTGATCGTCCTGCCGATCGGCTGGGCGGCGTTGCTCTTCGCGTTCCCGCTCTGGGTGCTCG
>WNGA01013241.1_pt1 | contig 10582 bp, 9 predicted proteins | sample 5400061 | NCBI WGS metagenome assembly WNGA01 (sample SAMN13153366, study PRJNA577476) | soil metagenome | isolation source: 100 cm soil or saprolite under grassland replicate 2 | place: USA:California | collected 2016-06-15
GACGCGCCGCTCGAGCCGCTCACGCTCGAGCGGGCTCAGGTCGATCCGGTACGGGCTTCGTCTCGACACCTCGCCCTCCTTTCGGGGAGAGCGTAGCTGCAACTCTTACGTGATGCAACTTACGAACGGCTGTACTAAGCTAGACAGGCGGCCAGTTCCCTCCGAGACTTCAGCGGCCAATCCGAATGTACCTCGATCCTGAATCCGTCGCGTCGCCGCTTTTCTCCTCGCCCTTCGAGGAGATCCTCTTCTGGGTCGCGGTGATCTTCAGCTTCGCATTGCCATTGATCTTCTTCGGCCGATGGTCCCGCCAAAACGCCGCCTCGACGAAGAGGAAGCCTGTCAAAGATCTGTCGAATTTGACGAATTTCGCCCTCATTCCAGCCGCAGCCATCGCGATCGTGATCGGATATGCACGCATCGGAACGCTTCCTCACTGGCTCTTCTATCCGGGGCTGGCACTGTTCGTTCTGGGTTTGGCACTCACGGTGTGGGCCTACCACACGCTAGGGCGCTTCTTCTCCCTCGAGGTGCAGATCCAGAACGACCACAACATCGTGGACAGCGGCCCTTATCGGGTCTTGCGTCATCCCGGCTATGCCGGTGTCGCGGTTGGCTTTCTTGGGCTGGGCATTGCTCTTCAATCGTGGGTCTCAGTGCTTGTGTTGCTTCTCGCAACGACGGCCGCCTTCGCTTATCGAGTTCACGTGGAAGAGAAGTTCCTGGTCGCCGAGTTAGGAGACGACTACGTCCGGTACTTGGCCAGAACCAAGCGCATCATTCCGTATGTCTGGTGAGGCGCGGGCGAACGGAACGATCGATCGATCCATCGGCCCTCGGTCGGCGCGAGAGGACGCTGCCAGCGGGTCGTCAGGCCGCGCCGTGCCGGACGCGGCGATAGGGCGACGGCAGTCCATCCCTGCCGGCGCCCCCACGGCGAAGCGGATGGCCCCGACGGGCGGGACCCGGCCGAGTACTGAATTCGGTGGGCACTGCCGAGAGCGAGATCGCGATCCCTCTGCCCGCCGTTCACGTGAGTGGCTAACGGCCGCGCTGGTCGAGTGCGCTCGATGCCACCAGATCGTCGAGCGGACGTCGCCTATTCAACGACACTGCCTTGAATGCCGCCGCGCGATCAGGCGCGTCAGAAGTCGCGAGGCAGTCAGGCGCTCGCGGGCAGGCACATGACGAGCCGGCGGAAGAGCGCCGACTGGATCGCCCGGACGACAGGCGCCCACCGCTCGGCGCCCGACAGCTCGATGGTCGGTGGTTCGTAACGCTGAGGACGTCCCGGAGAGTTCCTACGCCTCCGTCGCGGCAGCCCATCAGCAGAGCGATGATGTGTGTGCGGGGCGATGATTTGTAACGCCCTGGCACTGCTCCGGGAGTGACGAAGCCCCGGCCGGTGGCCGGGGCTTCGAATTCCGGGTTCAGGGTCGCGAGCTACTTGAGGTAGCTGCCGATCCACTCCAGATCGGCCGCGTGGTCGATCCGGTACGCGCCGCTCAGGCCGGCGCAGTTCGAGTTGAGGACGAACGAGTTCACGCCGGCGATGACCCGGCTGTCGCCGATGAAGTTCGGTCCGCCCGAGTCGCCGAAGCACGTGCCGCCGCTGCTGGCGTTGTCCGACAGGATCAGGTCGCCATCGGCGGGGAGCCCGGCGAGCGGCTGGTTGATCGAGTACAGCCACGGGTTGGCGACCTTGCGCACCCGGACTGCCTGGTCCTTCCACGACGCGGCGTCGGGGAAGGCGAGCTGGAGGCCGTAGCCCACCGCGGTGAACTTCGTCCCGCGACCGGGGTGAAGCGAGTCAAGCTGCTCCTCATCGGGGAGGAGACCGTAGGTCGTCGTCCCGGTGTACGGCTCGTCGAAGATCACGAGGCCGTCGTCGTGGAGCCAGAAGCGGTTGGGATCCCAGCCGGGGTTCTCGACGGGCGTGCCACCCGCGTCACCGGTGCACGGATAGCCCGTGATCCCGGCGCAGCGATTTGAACCTGCGGCCGGGTAGCCCGCGGCCAGCGGGATGGGGCCGGCCGAGAACCAGACCTCGACGTGGGTCGGGTTCTGGGCTATCTCCTTGCTCGGTTCGACGCAGTGCCCGGCGGTCAGGAAGACCGTCGACGACAGAAGGGTCCCGCTGCACCGCCAGAGTGGGTTGCCGTCGGCGTTCTGGGCGACCATGAGGCCAACCCAGGGATGAGCGTTACCGTCGTTGTCGCCATAGCGGATGGCCGCGGCCGGGCTGATCGCGATGGTCGCCAGCACGACGGCAGCGATAATGGTGGCCAGCGTTAGGCGGCGGCCGTGGAGTCTCAAACGCATCGAGGTTTCCTCCAGTTCGAAGCTTTGGACGCGAGCCCCGTACCGGGGTTCGCCCGGCGATGCGACTGTAGCGCGATTGACTCAGCCAGGCGTCCCGGTACCCGGCGAGGCCAGCCCCGCGTGGTGCGGGTGGTCAACAAGCGGACGGGCGGCAGGAGGTCATCGATGGCGTCGGGGGGCGTGCGGCGTCCGAAGGCGGGGTAGGGTTGTCCACGCACGTCGGCGGGCACAACGCCACCGGACTCGGCACCCGGGAGCGAACCTCCTGGCCACGTTCGGAGAGAAGGCATCGGGAACACCTGGCAATCCACCGGCTCGGCGAGCGATACCGGGCCATCAAGGTGCGGCACGATGCCACCGTCAGGTCCGCGATCGCGGAGGGCGAGGGACGGGAGGTCAGCTGGCCCGTCATCGCGCGGCATCTCCTGGTGATCGGATCGAGGCTGCGAGCTCGTCGTGCTCGATCTTCTTCACCGTTTGGGCGAGCGACCACGTCGACAGCCTCCGGCCCAAAAGCTGCATCAACGCGCCGCCGAGGTGGCCCTTCAGCCCCCTTGCTTGTCGGTGGTAAAGGACGTCGATCCGGGTTCCACCATCCTCCTTGGGCAGTGCTCGCAACTCCCAGGTTCCACCGGGCTGGAAGATGTTCGAGTCCTGGACTGTCGCCCGGACCGTACCTGGATTCGGCCACTCGTACCGCTCGCGCGCCCACGTGCCGCCCTTCGAGCCTTCGGTAACATCTGCCCAGCAATCTCCGAGCTCGTGGACCCGATAGAACTGCCGGCTGATATTCGGCCAGATCTCCGGCCGTCTCTCCGAGAAGTCGACCGTCGCCCTCAGAATTGGGTCCGGTCCAAGCTTGCTATCGACGCCGTAACTGAGCTTGGCCATCTTCCACCTCCTGGCGCCGAAGGTAGGACCTGAGTCGCGCCCGCGCATCGCGCGTTCGCGCTATTGCAGGAGGTCTTTCTCGACCGCGAATAGCGTCGCCCCGGCCCGCGTGGTGACGCCGATCTTGTCGTAGATGTGGCGCACGTGGTGGTCCGCGGTGCTGGGCGAGATCTTGAGCAACAAGGCCACCTCCTTCTTGGTGCCGCCGCGACAGAGCAGGCGCAAGACCTCGACTTCACGACCGCTCAGTCCGGCGGGCCAGTAGACGGTGCGGTGCGCTTGATGTCCGGCTGCGGTCAGCACACTGTGCACGGCATCGGCGTCCAGTCGACCGGCACGCGCCTCGGCCTCGAGCTTTTCGGCGGCGCGCGGCGGCGAAAGGGCCTGACGAAATGGCCGAGGTTGGGTCATGGCCTGATATGCGTCTGCGGCCGCCAGGATGCGCGCGTCGTGGGAGATTTCGGCTCGATGCGAACCCCGGTGATATCCGGATCCGTCCAGTCGCTCGTGATGCATGGCAGCACAGGTGGCCAGCGGTTTCAAAGCCGGAGACCACTCGAGGATCCGCTCTGTGTAATAGGGATGCAGCCGTACCCGTTCCCACTCTCCGTCGGTTAGCGGACCGGGCTTGTCCCAGATCCCGTTCGGCACCGACATCCGCCCCAGGTCGTGCACCAGCCCGGCCTGCCGCAAGGTCTTTCCATCAATGGATCCATGACCCGCGAGCGCGGCCACACCGCGGGAGTGGCCGGCCATGCAGGGCGACTTCATGTCGACGAAGTCGGCAAAGGTCTCGAGCACAGACTCCAGGCGCGACTCCGGCACCCATGGGTGCGGCTGCGGCTCCTGTTGCAGAACCGCTTCCCAGGGCGAAGTGACCTCGATCGCCGCCATTACCTCGCCTGTGAACTGGAGCAAGGTGCCTGCCACCGCGGGATCGTAGGCGTGGCCGCTTCGCGTTCGCAGCGCGGCCCGAAGCCGCTCGTTGCCGCCCTGGCGGTGTAGGACTTCGGCGTCACGCGCCACGAAGACGATCCTGGCGGACATGCGAATCTGATTACCCGAGGTGCTCTTCGGAGAGGCCAGGCCGTCCCACCTCGCGAACGTGTCGCCGAGTCCGCTCTGGACGCCATCCGGAAGCCCCAGCCGGAGCGCCAGCCGCTCAGCCATCTCGCATTGGGCTCGTAGTCCTTCTGTTCCGCGTTGCACGCCTGTCACAAGCCCGGCGATCAGCTGCATACGGCGAAGGGGCCCTTGTCCAGCACCCACGTTCAGCATCACGCGAGCAAGCTCCAGTGGCGAACCACCCAGAACAGGAGCCATCGCACGCGCCATGGCGATCTCGTCGCCGCCGACCATCTCAGAGGCATCGTGAACGTCGGCCGTGCAGCCCAGGAAGCGCAGCAAGGCGACGTAAAACACCTCGGAAATCTCGTCCTTGGCCAGGCCCATGCGCTCGGCCAGTTCAATCGCGACCAGGCAGGTTCGGAGCGCCTGCTCGAGAGGCTGGCCCATGCCCAGGTCGGTGGCCAGCGAAAGCGCGGCCATGAGTTCAGCCAGGCGTAGCGGCTCCATGATGTCTCCAAGGGCCTCAGTGAGCCGGGGGCCGCCTCCGGGAAGAGTTCGTCGGGCCATCCGGCGCCCGCGAGATGTTCGCCGACCCAGATGCCGGAGGCCCGTCGATCGGGGGTGATCCCCGGTCCGTGCGCCGCTCGGTGTTGGTAGGGACCGTCGTGGGTGAGGATCGGCTACCGCTCGTCCAGGAATCCGGCGACCGCCGTCGCCAGCGCCGGCGCCACGTTGATCTCGTAGTGTGTGACGCCAGGCAGGATCGCGAGGCGGTGCTGGGTCATGCCGGAGCGGTCGAAGCCCGCGTCGCGCTGGCCGCCGCCCACGAGCTCGAAGAACTCGACGGCGTGGCGGGGTGGCAGGCCATCGGCGTCGCCGGCGACGATCAGGATCGGCATCGACAGGCCGCGCGCCTCGTCGGTCCAGTCGTAGTCGAGCTTGAGCAGCTCGGTCAGCTGGGTCACCAGCACCAGCCAGTCCTCGACCCGCGGCGCGATGCGCTGGTAGGCCTCGTACATCGGGGTCTGCTTCATCGGCTCGGCGACCTCGGGACCCATCGTGATCATCGCCCGTTCCATCTCGGGGTACCAGCCGGAGCGCTTGAACGGGGTCGACACGAGGACCAGGCGATCGACGACGTCGGGGTGCTGGATGCCGGTCCGGAGGGCGACCCCGCCGCCCAGCGAGAAGCCCATGATGTCCGCCTTCTCGAGCCCGAGGTGGCGGATGAACGCCGCGATGTCGTCGGCCATCGTCTCGAACCGCATCGACCGGTCGGCGGCCGGTGAGCGCCCGTGGCTCTGAAGGTCCACGCCGATCACCCGGCGGCCGGCCGCGAGGGCGTCCACATTGGGGCCGAACATCTCGATTGAGCCGAAGCCGCCGTGGAGGAGGATCAGCGGGTCGCCTTCGCCGAAGACCTGGTAGCCCAGCTCGATGCCGTTGACAGGGGCGAGGCCGGAGGTCGCTGTCGTGGTGGCCATGGCGGCTCCTTTCGCGGGTCGGGTGCGGGACGAGCGTACCGCCGTGCCTCGATGGGCGCCGGATGCAGGAGCTCCGAGCTCAGGCGAACGGGTTCTCGATGCGGACCCCGGCGATCGTCTGGCCATGCTGGAGATCCTCGCTCAGGAGGCGAACAGCACCCAGCCGCGAAGCCGAGACGAGAGCGCGGCGTGGCGCGTGGATGACCCGGAAGGCGAGGGTCCTGCCGCGGCGCAGCCGGCCAGAACCAGCACCATCGGCAAGATGGGCACCTGGGTGCTCGATGGTCGTCCGCCCACTGGTATTCCTCGCGAGACCTCGTGGCGATACGCCGGCCTCACCATGTATGGGAACTTAACCGGCAAAAACGTTCAGACTGCCGGCCGTCCGAAATCGGCTGGAAGAACGGTAAACGCCCCGCCCTGAAGTGGCGTGACGGCGCGGAAGGCGCGCTCGTCGAAGGTGACGATTCGCGTGGTCGAATACCGCGCCCCGAGCACGACGAGCGACGCGTCGGCAAGGCCGAGCCGAAGGTCTCGGTACCCTTCCACGATCGATCGGGCGGCCTTCAGTTCGTCGCGACTCAGGCAGTCGACAACGAAGGTGCCAGCCGCGAGATCCTCGATGAACGCCAGCTCGACATCCACGCCGAGCCGGTCGAGGATCAGATAATCCGCCTCTGCGACCGCCAGCTCCGACGTGACGAGCGTCTCTCGCTCCGCCAGCAGAATCCGCGCGACCTCGTCATGGTGCGGCTCGCTGGCATTTGCCTGGGCATACAGCGCGCCCGCATCGACAAGGAGGGCCAATCTAGCGCCGGCCCATCACCTTGTCGTGCACCTCCGCCGGAGTCCAGGGCTCATAGGCCGGACCACGGCCCTTGGCCATGCTCCGGAATGTCCTCGGCTCGGACTCCCGCTCCTCGATCACGCGTCGAACGCCCTCGCGGATGAGCTCGGCCTGTGGTCGTCCCTCGCGGACGGCAACTCGCCGCAGCCCCTCGGCCTCGTCGTCGGTCAGGTACACCGATGTCTTTCGCATCACCCTACGTAGGGTAACATACATGTGGTGATAGGCACATGGCCCTGGCCTTTGGTGCGGCTGGGACCCAAGCGACCGGGAACCACGGCTCGATGGTCGTTTGGTGCGGCTTCACTCGAGGGTCGCGCACATGGAAACGTGGGCGCCCGGCGGGACTGATTGCTGGCTCGACAGGACCGGTGGGTCGTCGAGCACTGAGCACGCATCCGGTAGCGTTCCGATCATGGTGGCACCCGGCGATCTTCTTGCAGGCCGATACCGCATCGAATCGGCCCTCGGTAAGGGTGGGATGGCGACCGTTCACCGCGCGCTCGACGTTCGACTCGGCCGTGAGGTCGCGATCAAGCTGCTGACACCGCAGCGAGCTGCGACGGCCACAGTCCCGGAACGGTTTCTGCGCGAGGCGCGGGCCATGGCTGCCATCGATCACCCGAGCATCGTCGCGATCTACGATGTGGAATGGTCGGCACCCGGCGGGGAACACGATCCGTTCCTGGTCATGGAGTTCGTGCCCGGCGGCACGCTCGCCGAACGGATCGACAGGCACGGGCCGCTCCGCTCGGAGCAGGTGGTGGACCTCGTCGATCGGGTGTCGTCGGCTCTCGCCGCGATGCACGCGGCGGGTCTCGTCCACCGCGATGTCAAGCCGCAGAACATCCTGCTCGGTGGCGATGGCCCCAAGCTTGCCGACCTCGGACTTGTTCGGCTCACGGATCGAAGCGACGGCATCGCGGCCAATCTGACGGCGACGAACATCACCATTGGGACCCTGCGATACCTTGCTCCCGAGGTACTGGACGGCGAGCCGGCGGGGCCGCCGGCCGACGCCTTCGCCCTCGCGATGGTTGCCTTCCAGGCACTGACCGGCGAGTCGCCACGGCCGGCGGTCACGCTTGGCGATCTCCTCGAAGCCGCCGAACGCCCGGCCAGGCTGGTCTCGGACGTGGCCCCCGGGTTCGGCGAGACATACGACGACACCTTCGCGGCGGGGCTCGCTCTCGATCCGGACCAACGACCGGATGTCGTCGCCTTCGCGACCTTGCTCCGTGGCGCAAGAGCGAGGGCCGCGGCGGGGCCCGCGATCACTTCGGCGCCGCGGATCGATGTCCTCTCGGACGCCACCACGGTACCGATCGCAACGTCTTCTCTGACGAGTTCGCGCCTCAGCTCGGACCTCAGTCGACGCCTCGGTTCTCGTGCTCGAGCGACGGCTTCGAGGCGAGGCGGAAGTCGCCCGCCGACGGCCGCGATCGCGGTTCTCCTCCTGAGCTTTCTCGGCACCCTCGGCTTCTGGGCGGTTGGTCCCGTGCTCCTGGCGGCCGACGACCCCGGCTCCCGCGATCTCGCTGTCAACGCCTCGCCGAGTCCCACGGCTGGCGCGGCCGCTCTTCCGAAGAGGTCGAGCGCGAGCCCTACTCTCCGGGCCAACCCAACTGCCCAACCCACGCCATATCGAATTGATCTCGCCGTCGCTGACCTTGCTGCTGCTATCGAGGCAGCCCGCGAAGGAGGCGGACTGACAGGCAAGCGGGCGAATGATCTCCGCAAGGATCTCGACTTGATCGACCAGACCGTCGACGGGGGTGAGCTCGGGAAAGCGGCCGCCGAGGCTCGGGAGCTCGCGGACCTTATCCGTGAGTCGATTGAGAAGGATGGGGTCCGCGCGGACGAAGCGAGCAGACTCCGCGCCGCTGCCGCCACATTGAGTCGCCTGCTGGGCGCCGCTGCCCAGGCGGGATGATTTCGAGAATGCGGCGGCTGCACAGGTGACACAGATCTGCCACCTCGACGCGCACCTCCCGATCTGAGACATCTGGGATTGGCCGCGGCGCCTTGGTGCGGCTGGGTCCCCAAGCGACCGGCGAATCAGTGCCCGACGGTTGTTTGGTGCGGCTGAGTCCCCAAGCGACCGGGGAAGGCGGTGATAACCCCGGCGACCCCGGACTGTCGTGCTGCCAGAACGCGACGCTCTCGAACCTGACGTCACAGCTCAGCTCGCGGGTGGATCTGGTGCTCGTCCATGGCGCGGCGCACCCCACCGAGGCGCACCTGGTCGGCGACGTGCCGTTCCAGGCCACGCCGCCGCTGTGGCCATCGGATCATGCTGGAGTTGTGGCGAGCGTTCGGCTGCACTGAGCGTACCTGACCTTTTGGTGCGGCTGGGACACTCGGCGCGTAGCGGACCCACGGTTGAGTTAGCCTCGACCCTTCGATGTCTCAAGTCAGAGCGGTGGTTCGACCGGGAAGTCGGTCCACGAGCGACATGCTGCTTCGAGTGCAGCCATCACTCCCAGCACCACGTGCTCGCGCCACGATCGAGCAACGACCTGGACGCCGATCGGTAAGCCGACGCTGCCGTGCTCCACCGCGAGCGCCTTTCGCGTTGGCACATCGCGTCGTCGGCTTCGGTCACTCTCCTCGCCGGCCCGAACACGGGTGACCGGCACCACGCCCGCGGGGAAGCCAAGGACGTTGAAGACCGTTGCGTAGCTCCCGACCGTGATCGCCGTGAGATCGTCGCCGGTCCCATGGGTGAGCGCGGCGAGCGCGTGCGGAGGACACACGAGGGCGTCGACGCCCGCAGCGTCGAGCGAGGCGAGGAAGCGCTCGCGATAGCCTCTAACCTCGCTGTCCAACACGCGGAAGTGGTCGGCGGGCCAGGGGCCAGCGGCACGAACGGCCAAGGCGGCATGAGGCCGCCCCACGACAGTCATCGTGGCCGCGACGAGGGGTCGGACGGTCCGGGGAATCCTGGAGATGGCCAAGAAGGCCTTGAGCCGGGGATCGATCGGCTGGCCCCGGAGCGCCTCGTGGAAGGTGCGCAGCCCGTCTGCGCTGAGGACGGCGATGAACAGCCGCAATGCTTCGCCGACGTCGGGCGGCCGGAAAGGTTCCACTCTGGCCCCGAGCCCTTCAAGCGCATGGCCGGCTTCGCGAACGGCACGCCGGACGGCCGGAGACGGGCGGAACCAGCTGTCATCCTCGTACATTCCGACCCGAAGACTGGCGATGTCGATCGCCTTCGGGTCCAGCCACGGCCGAGGCTCGATCGTCGGATCGAACGCTTCCTGCCCGGGGGCCGCGAGCACCGACATCGCCAACGCAAGGTCGGCCACCGTTCGCGCCAAGGGTCCGGGTTGGTAGCCGATCACATCCTGCTCGAAGAAGATCCCGGCCGGGGTGTCGAGCAGGCTGAGTCGGCGCGAGGTGGGCTTCAGGCCGGCGATCCCGCAGAAGTGCGCCGGGATGCGGATGCTTCCCCCCAGGTCGCTGCCGAGGCCGAGGGCCGACCCGCCGGCCGCCACGATCGCCCCTTCGCCACCGCTCGACCCGCCCGGCGTGCGGTCGAAGTTCCAGGGGTTGTTCGTCCGGCCGTACACCGGGTTGTCGCTTTCGTGGTACCCCTACTGCGGATCGCAAGCTCACGGCGGAGCGCAAGGTGCGGCCAATCAATTCGCTCAGTGGCAGAGCATCTGATCCCGGGCCAGTCCCATCGGAGGGATCTGGCCCGGGGACAGTTCCGCTCTGCCAGCTGTGACTCCCGCACACGTTGTTGACGCGTTCCCCGCTCCGCGTCGAGGACCCGCCTTTACCAACCCCGGTGGTGGTACGTCGTCGATCACGGCGCGACGGCGAGCCGAGACGTCTCCGCCGCGCTCGATCCGCTCCCGGTCGGCGCTACTCGACCGGCGCCAATGGGCGTATCACCACCCCCGTTGGTAGACGCGAGAAACCGGCCGAGGACGAGGTTGATCGACGACAACGTCCTCGCGAACCA
>WNGA01013244.1_pt1 | contig 10581 bp, 8 predicted proteins | sample 5400061 | NCBI WGS metagenome assembly WNGA01 (sample SAMN13153366, study PRJNA577476) | soil metagenome | isolation source: 100 cm soil or saprolite under grassland replicate 2 | place: USA:California | collected 2016-06-15
TCCCCCACGCCAGAATGATGCCGCCGACCACGCCGGTGCCGATGGTCAATGCCAGGAGCACGCGTTGTGGGACGGCCTCGACGATCTCGAGATCGCCCAGGCGGTGCGGCATCTGCACCGAGCCAATGGCGCGGTAGACGACGAAGACGTTGCCGGTGGTCCAGGTGATCGAAAAGAGCAGGACCAGCGCGTGCAGCAGCCGGGCGAGGGTGCGGGCCTCGACCAGCGCGGCGCCGCCGGCGAACGTCGCCGCCCAGGCGCGTTCGGCGGTCTCGAGCGCCAGCCAGCGTCCGCCTACGAGGATCACGACCAGGAGGGCGGCCGCGATCAGAGAGGCCGCGCGCCGGGTCACGGCCGGACGCCGTGACTCGAGAGCCAGTCCTCCACTTCGGCGCGGTAGGCGGCCAGGGCCCCGGGCGAGCCGGCCTCGAAGCGCAGCACCAGGGCGGGCTGCGTGTTGGAGGCCCGGACCAGCCCCCAGCCGTCCGCGAAGGTGATGCGGATGCCGTCGAGGGTCGAGACGGGGTACTTGGCCGCGAAGTGCCGAGCCGCGCGCTCGACCACCTCGAATTTCCGCTCGTCCGGGCAGTCCACCCGCAGCTCGGGGGTCGAGACGGTGGGCGGCAGGTCGGCCAGGAGGCGCGACAGCGGGCCGCCCTCGCGCGCTACGTAGGCCAGCAGTCGCGCGGCGCCGAACAGGGCGTCGTCGAAGCCGTACCAGTCCCCGCCGAAGAACATGTGGCCGCTCATTTCGCCGGCGAGCGGGGCGTTCAGCTCTTTCATCTTCTGCTTGATGAGCGAGTGGCCGGTCTTCCACATCACCGGCTGCAGCCCGGCCCGCCGCAGCATCTGAGGCAGGATCTCGGAGCACTTCACGTCGAAAATGACCGGCTTCCCCGCTCCGCCCCGATGCACCAGGTCGCGCCCGAACAGTACGAGGAGCTGATCGCCGAAAACCACGTTACCGCGCTCGTCCACTGCCCCGATGCGGTCGCCGTCGCCGTCGAACGCGATCCCCAGCTCGGCCCGCTCCTTCTTCACCGCGGCCTGCAGGTCGACGAGGTTCTCGACCACCGTCGGGTCGGGGTGATGGTGCGGAAACGTGCCGTCGGATTCGGCGAAGAGCGGGACCACGTCGGCGCCGAGCTGTCTCAGGGTCTCGATGGCGATGAGGCTGGCGACGCCGTTGCCGCAGTCGACGACGACTTTGACCTTGCGCGCGAGGGGCCCATTGCGCTGCACCACGGCGTCTCGGTACGCCGGGAACGGGGAGGGGGGAGCGGTCTGGGCTCCTCCCTGCCGCGCTACGAGCTTCCCGCTCTCGATCATGGTGTGGAAGCGCTGGATGTCGTCGCCGAACACCGCCTCGTGCGCCAGCACCATCTTGAAGCCGTTGAACTCGGGCGGATTGTGCGACCCGGTGACCTGGATGCCGCCGTCCACGGCGAGGGTGTGAGTGACGAAGTAGAGCGCGGGCGTCGGCAGTTCGCCGGCGTCCAGCGCGGTGCCCCCGGCCGCGACGACGCCCTCGCGCACGCCGGCCGCGAGCCCGGCGCCCGACGGGCGGTTGTCCCGGCCGACGGCTACGCGCGGCGCCCGGCCGAGACGCTCCCAGGCGAACGTGGCATACGCCTGACCCACCGCCCGCGCCAGCGCGGGCGTGAGCTGATCGCCCACGGTGCCGCGGATGTCGTACTGCCGGAAAATCGTAGCGGGCACTTTCACAGGCGAAGGCGCGCCGTCAACTGCCGGGCGGCGGCGGGCTCGGCGGCTGGGCGGTGGCGGCGGGACGCACGCTGTCGCCCGCGGTCCGCGCGAGGTCGAGCAGCCGGTTGGGCCAGACGCCGAAGAGGAGTAACGCGGCGACCACGGCGGCGACCGCGGCGTCCCCGAGGCGGCCGAGCCGGACCTCCGCGTGGGCGGCGGCCGTCGGCTCGGGCTTCATGTACATCGCCATGATCACCGGGAGATAGTAGCCCGCGGAAACGACGCTGGCGAGAACCAGGATGGCGGCGAGCGCGGGGTCCCCCGCGCCCGTGGCGGCAACGAGGATGTACCACTTCCCGATGAAGCCCGCGGTGCCGGGGAAGCCGAGCAGGGACAGCATGCACGTGGCGAGCGCGAAGGCGAGCCAGGGCCGCTGGGTGGCCAGGCCCGCCAGATCGTCGATCAGGACGTCGCTCTCGCCACGGCGTCCCTTGGCGGCGAGCAGCGCGAACGCACCGAGCGACATCAGGGTGTAGGCGACGAGGTACACGATGAACGCGGACCTTCCCGCCGCCGTCCCGGACGCCACGGCGACGAGCAGGTAGCCGGCATGCGCCACGGACGAGTAGGCAAGCATCCGTTTGAGCGAGCGCTGGACGAGGGCGAACAAATTGCCACCGACCATGGTGATGACCGCGAGCCACCACACGATGTCGCGCCACGCGGCCGCGGTGGCGAAGCTCTCGGTGAGCACCCGGAATAGCGCGGCAAACGCCGCGGCCTTGACGCCGGTCGCCATGAAGGCGGTGACGGGGGTCGGCGCGCCGTCGTACACGTCCGGGACCCACATGTGGAACGGCACCGCCGCCACCTTGAACGCGAACCCGATGAGCAGCAGCGCCAGGCCGGCCGGCAACATCACACTCGGTCCCTGGGTGAGGGTGACCTGGACGCCGATCAAGCGGAGGTTCGTGGTTCCGGTGGCGCCGTAGATCAGGGCGATGCCGTACAGGAGGAACCCCGATGCGAAGGCGCCCAGCAGGAAGTACTTGAGGGCGGCTTCGGCGGAGCGCGGACTCTTCCGGTCGAATCCGGCCAGGACGTACACCGCGACCGACATCAGCTCGAGGCCAAGGAAGATCACCATGAGGTCCGCGCCTCCCGCCATCAGCATCATGCCGAGGGTGGCGAAGACCAGCAGCAGGTAGTACTCCGGCGCGAGCAGCGCCTCGCGCTCGAGATAGGAGACCGACACGAGCACGGTGAGCCCGGCGGCGCCGAGGAAGAGCCAATCGCTCACCCAGCGGAAGTCGTCGACCGCGAGCATGCCCGGCAGCCCCTGTGCGTAGGCGCGGTTCCACCACAACCACCAGACCGCGACGGCGGTGGAGGCGAGCGCCGCGAGCGTGAGCCAGGCCGTCAGGCGCAAGTCGCCGGCGGTCCGGTGGCGCCAGGCGACGAGCAGCAGCAACACCATCGCCCACGCCGTGAGCACGAGCTCCGGCAGCAGCGCGAGCACCAGCTCTCGATAGACCGCGAGGTCCAGGCTCACTTGGAGCGCACCTGCTCGATCAGTTGGCGCGCCGCGGGCTCCATGCGCCGCAGGAACGGCTTCGGATACACGCCGATCCAGATGATGCAGGCGAGGAGCGGGACGAGCACCGCGAGCTCGCGCGCGGTGAGGTCGGTCAGCTTCTCGTTCTCGTGCTTGTCGAGGGGATTGAAGAGCACCCGCTGCAGCGCCCACAACAGGTACGCGGCCGCGACGATCACGCCGGTCGTCGCGATGATCGCCGCCACGGGGTAGGTGCGGAAGGCGCCCAGCAACACCAGGAACTCGCCGACGAAGCCGTTCGTCCCCGGCAGACCGATCGAGGAGAGCGAGACGATCGTGAGGATCGCGGCGAACAGGGGCACGACGCGCGCGATGCCGCCGTACGCGTCGATCAGACGGCTGTGGCGGCGCTCGTAAATCATCCCGACCAGAAAGAACAGCGCTCCCGTCGAGATGCCGTGGTTGATCATCACCAGCAGGGCGCCCTGCACGCTCTGCAGGGTGAGCGCCCAGATGCCGAGCATCACGAAGCCGAGGTGCGCCACCGACGAGTAGGCGATCAACTTCTTGAAGTCGGGCTGCACCATGGCGACCAGCCCGCCGTAGATGATCCCGATGAGGGACAGCACGACGATGGCGGCCTGGACGGTGTCGCTCAACGCCACCGCCGGGAAGAACGGCAGGGCGAACCGCAGGAACCCGTAGGTCCCCATCTTGAGCAGGATCCCGGCGAGGATCACCGAGCCGGCCGTCGGGGCCTCCACGTGCGCGTCGGGCAGCCACGTGTGGAACGGGAACATCGGTACCTTGATCGCGAACGCGAGGAAGAATGCGCCGAACAGCCACCACGCCAGGTTGCCGAGGTTGCCGAGGTTGGCGAGGAGGTGGGGGTACGCGAAGGAATACGTTCCCGTCGCGCGCCCCACGTGGATGTAGAGCGCCAGGATCGCGACCAACATGAGCAGCGAGCCGAAGAACGTGTAGATGAAGAACTTGATCGCCGCGTAGAGCCGGTTCTCGCCGCCCCACACCCCGATGATGAAATACATCGGGATGAGCATCACCTCCCACATCACGTAGAAGAAGAAGAGGTCGAGCGCGACGAAGACGCCGATCATGCCGGTCGTGAGCACCAGCAGGAGCGCATAGAAGCCGGGCTCGCGCTTCGTGATGTAGCTCCAGCTGCCGAGCACCGACAACGGCATCAGGAACGTGGTGAGCAGGACCATGAAGAGCGAGATCCCGTCCACGCCGACGGTGTAGTGGATCCCCCACGACGCGATCCACGGGTAGTCGGCGACGAACTGCATCCCGCCCTCGGGCGTGAAGGTCCACCACAGCGGCACCGAGAGCGCGAATTCGACGACGCTCGCGATCAGGGCGACGGACTTCGCCCGCGTCGCGGGCACGAGCAGTACCAGCAGCGCCGCGACGAGCGGCCAGGCGAGAAGCGCGGTGAGCACCCAGCGCGCGTACATCAGCCGATCGCCCGCCACAGGACCGCGAGCACCCCCACCACGAAGAGCGCGACGTACACGCTCACCTGCCCCGTCTGGAGCCGCGTGCCGAGCAAGCCGAGGGCGCGGGCCGCGGCCGCGACGCCGTTCACCCCCGCCCCATCCACGACGCCCTGGTCCACGCGCTTCCACAGGATCTCGCGCGACACCCAGACGAGCGGGCGCACGAACAGGAAGTCGTACACCTCATCCACGTACCACTTGTTGCGGAGGACCTTGGCGAGGCCCGTCTCGGGCGGCGCGAGCCGCGCCGGTGGGAGCGCCTCGGGCGTGAGCAGCCGCCACGCGCCGAGCATGCCCGCCGCCGCGACCGTCACCGCGATCGCGACGAGCGCCCATTCCGTCCCCTGCGAGATATGCGCGTGCGGTCCGACGGGGAGGATCACCGGGTCGAGCCAGTGCTGCAGCCAGGCGCTCCCGCCGAAGAGCTCGGGGACATTCAGCGCGCCGCCGATGGCCGAGAGCACGCCCAGCACCACCAGCGGGCCGGTCATCACCCAGGGTGCCTCGTGCAGGTGGGCCTGCTCCTGCTCTCCCGTCCGGTTCGGGCCGTGGAAGGTGTACAGCATCAGCCGCGTCATGTAGAACGCCGTGAGGAGCGCCGCCGCGAGGCCGAAGGCCCAGAACAGGTACCAGATCGGCTCGACGGTGGCGCGGGTGAACGCCGCCGTGAGGATGTCGTCTTTCGAGAAGAATCCGGAGAAGGGCGGCACGCCGGCGATGGCCAAGGTGGCGATCCACATGAGCGCCGCGGTCCACGGCAGGTAGCGCCGGAGGCCACCCATGTTGCGCATGTCTTGCGCGTCCTCGTGCGAGTGCGTGGCGTGATACGCGTCGTGCATCGCGTGGATCACGCTCCCCGCGCCGAGGAACAGCAGCGCTTTGAAGAACGCGTGAGTCGCGAGGTGGAAGATGCCGGCCGCCATGGCGCCCGTGCCCACGCCCACGAACATGTACCCGAGCTGCGAGATGGTGGAGTACGCGAGGACCCGCTTGATGTCCCACTGCTTGAGCGCGATGGTCGCGGCGAACAGCGCGGTCAGAGCGCCGACACCCCCCACCACCGCGCCCGACACTGGCGCCAAGGCGAACAACACGTTGCAGCGCGCCACCAGGTAAACGCCGGCGGTCACCATGGTCGCGGCGTGGATCAGGGCCGAGACCGGCGTGGGGCCCTGCATGGCGTCGGGGAGCCAAGTGTAAAGGGGGATCTGCGCCGACTTCCCGGTGCACCCGAGGAAGAGGAACAGCGTGATCACCGTGGCGAGATCGGTCCGGGCGGCGAGCGCGAGGGGCGCGCGGGCGAAGACGTTACCGAAGTCGAGTGAGCCCGTCGCATAAAAGATGAGGAACATCGCGACCAGGAACCCGAAGTCCCCGATGCGGTTCACGATGAACGCTTTCTTCCCCGCGTCGGCGTTGACCTTCTCGTTGAACCAGAACCCGATCAGCAGGTAGCTGCAGAGCCCCACCCCCTCCCAGCCGACGAACATCACCGGGAAGTTCGCGCCCAGCACGAGCACCAGCATGAAGAAAACGAAGAGGTTCAGGTACGCGAAGTAGCGCGCGTATCCCGCGTCGGCGCGCATGTAGCCGATGCTGAACAGGTGAATCAGCGAGCCGACGCCCGTGACGACGAGCAGCATCACCGCCGAGAGCTGATCCAGCTGGAGGGCGACGTCTACCTGGAGTGCGCCCACGGGCATCCACGACCAGTAGCGGAAGATCACGGGCCCCAGGGCGCCAAGCTCCATGAAGGCGCTCACGGCGGCGACGCCCACGGCGAACGACCCGGCCAGGACACCCACGCCGATGATGGACACGACGGTCTTGGCTGTCGGCTTCCACAGCGCGAGCGCCCCGTTCAGCACGAACCCCAGCAGCGGCAGCGCCGGGACGAGCCAGAGCAGGTCCAGCGCGGTCGCGGTCATCAGCCCTTGAGCAGATTGATGTTCTGCAGGTTCACCGTCTGCTTGTGGCGGTAGACGGCGAGGATGATGGCGAGGCCCACGGCGGCTTCGGCCGCGGCGACCGCCATCACGAAGAACACGAACACCTGGCCCCCGACACCGAGCCGCTGCGCCAGCGCGATGAAGGTGAGGTTCACCGCGTTGAGCATCAGCTCGACGCACATGAAGATCACGATGGCATTGCGGCGCAGCAGCACGCCGGCGACGCCCAGCGTGAACAGCACCGCCGAGATGGCGAGGGCGGGACCGAGGAGCATGCTAGAGCTTCCGCTTCGCCAGCACCACCGCGCCGACGATGGCGGCGAGGAGGAGCAGGCTCGTGATCTCGAACGGAATCAGATACGCGTCGAACAGGGGGCCGGCCACCGCGGCGATCATGCCCTGCTGCTGCACGGCCGCCATCGCCCCCTCGGGGAGCTGGATCGCGGCCGGAGGCGCGGCGTCGCCCAGCACCCGCAGCTGGAGGAGCAGCGTGCCGCCGAGCAGCGCGGCGATCGCCACCCCTACCGGGCCCTTGATGTCGGTCGGGCCGGGGCGGCCGAGGTTCAACAGCATGATGACGAACAGGAACAGCACCATGATGGCGCCGGCGTACACCAATACCTGCAGCACGGCGATGAACTGGGCGTCGAGCAGGACGTACATCGCGGCCAGGGCGAACAGCGTCACGACCAGCCACAGCGCGCTCGCTACAGGACTCTTCCGCGTGATACAGAGGAGCCCCGCTCCCATCGCGATGACGCCGAAGATCCAGAAGAACGTCAGGGTCACGGGCCCTTTACTCGCCCTTCGGGTCCGAGGGGTCCCACAGCGTCGAGACGGGGTGCGTCTGGGCGCACAGCCGCTCGAGGTCGTAGACGAACCGGTCCCGCGAGTACTCCGAGTTCTCGTAGTGCACGCCGACGTGGATCGCTTCCTCGGGGCACACCTCCTGGCAGTAGCCGCAGAAGATGCAGCGGAACTCGTCGATCTCGTAGATGAGCGGGTAGCGGTGCCCGTTCTCGTCCTCCCCGGGGACGAGCTTGATGCAGTTCGCCGGGCAGACCTGGGGACAGAGCCCACAGGCGACGCACTTGGCGCGCCCCTGCTCGTCGGTGAGCATCCGGTGCGTGCCGCGCCAGCGCGACGAGGGCCGCCACGTGTCGGACGCCTGCTCCTCCGGGTACTGCATCGTGACCTTCGGCCGGAACAGGTGGCTGAAGGTCAGCGCCATTCCCTTGAGCGTCGCCCGCAGGTACGACGTCTCGCGCAGGGGCCGCCGCATCACCTTGATGCCGATCGGCATCAGGCCACCCCCCCTTCCCCCTCGGGCGCGACCGAACCGGATACGATGCGGCCGCGGTCGAGCCACGCGACCAGCACGATCAGCAGCACGACGTTCACGCCGCCGAGCGCGAACGCCATCGGGGCGCCGTACGCCCAGCCGAGCTGCACGTGCAGGTACCAGATCACCGTCGCGAGGACCGTCAGGTACACCAGCGCCGACGGGAGCAGCACTCTCCATCCCAGCGCCATCAGCTGGTCGTAGCGGAACCGCGGCAGCGTCCAGCGGATCCAGATGTAGGTGAACAGGAAACAGATCGTCTTGAAGGCGAACACGATGAACGTGAGCAGCGTCATCAGGACCGACGGCGTCTCGTCGCGGTGCGTGAACGGGATGTCCCAGCCGCCGAAGAACAGCGTGGCCATCAGCGCCGACGCCGTCACCATGTTCGAGTACTCCGCGATGTAGAACATCGAGAACTTCATCGCGCTGTACTCGGTGTGATAACCCGCGATCAGCTCGCCCTCGGCTTCCGGCAGGTCGAACGGCAGCCGGTTGGTCTCGGCGAGGGCACTGATGAAGAAAATCAGGAACGCCACCGTCAGCGGGATGACGAACCACAGGCCTTGCTGCTGCTGCGCGATCACCTGCGTCAGGGTCACGTTGCCGGCGAGCAGCAGGACCGCCACGGTGCTCATCCCCATCGCGATCTCGTAAGAGATCATCTGTGCCGAGGCGCGGAGCCCGCCGAGCAGCGCGTACTTGTTGTTCGACGACCACCCGGCCAACACGATCCCGTACACGCCGAGCGAGCTGATCGCCAGGATGTAGAGGAAGCCGACCGGCAGGTCCGCCACGACCATCGGGACGACACCCCAGGGGGTCGGCAGCGGCGCGGCGAACGGGATGACGGCGAACGTGAGCAGCGCGGGCACGAACGAGATCAGCGGCGCGAGCGTGAACAGGCCGCGGTCGGCGAGCGCGGGGGAGGTCTCTTCCTTGAGAAAGTTCTTGAGGCCGTCGGCCGCGGGCTGGAGCAGGCCCTGCGGCCCCACGCGGTTGGGTCCGAGGCGGTCCTGCATCCAGGCGCAAATGCGCCGCTCCGCGAGGGTGAGCAGCGCCACCCCCACCATGATCGCGTTGAAGACGACGAAGACCTTGACGGCCGAAGCGATCAGGTCGAAGGTCGTCATGCGACCTCCGCCACGCCGAGCGCGGCCGCCAGCTCACCGAGCACCCAGGCTGCGGGCCGGGCCATGCCGGGCGCGGGCTTCGCCTGGAAGTAGCGCTGCGCGCGACCCTCGCGGTTCACGAACGTCCCCTCTTCCTCGGCGACGTTGGCAATCGGGAGCACGACCTGCGCGGCGCGACACGCCGTCTCCGGCGGCAGCACCGTCCCCGCGTAGATAAGCGCGCCCGCCGTCTCCACCGGGCAGTCGGGATCGTCGAGCACGAGCACCACGGCTGCCGATTGGGCGGCTTTGACCCCCGCGGCGTAGTCGCGCGTGTAGCCGAGCTGCTCGGCGCCCTTCGCGTTCGGGGCGCGCTCGGCGCGCAGGGCGAGGTTCGGCACGCCGGCCAGCGGCGCCTCTTCGCCCATGACGACTTGAAACGCCCCGGTCCATTCGAAGCCCGACAATACCCGGCGCGCCAGCGACAGTGCCTCGCTCGACGCGCCCGGCGACACGAGGGCGACCGCCTTCCCCGACGCGCCGCGCAGGATCCCGAGCACCCGCGCGAGCGCTTCGTCCCAGCCGGTCGCGTGCAGCTCGCCGTCCCGGCGCACCAGCGGCGCCTCGATGCGGTCGCCGCGGTTCATCCACCGGTAGTTGGCCCGGCCGTGATCGCAGATGAAGTAGCGATTCACCTCGAGGTTCGGGCGCGGCCGCACGCGCACGACGACCTCGTCGCGCGTGTCGAGCGTGACGTTGCACCCCTGCGAGCAGCCGGTGCAGATCGACGCCGTCTTGTCGAGCTCCCAGGCGCGCGCCTTGTGGAGAAAGTCCTTCGAGAGGAGCGACCCCACCGGGCAGAGATCGACGACGTTGCCCGCCCAGGGGTGGTCGAGCCGCGCTTCCGGGTGGATGCCGATGAAGGCGCGGTCGCCGCGCTCCGAAACGTTGAGCACCGGCTCCTGGGCGACGTCCTCCATGAACCGGACGCAGCGGGTGCACAGGATGCAGCGGTTGGGGACGTACAGCACGTCGGGCCCGAAGTCTTCCACGGGATTGAAGCGCTTCGCGTAGTCGGCGTAGCGCGTGCCCGCGCGGCCCTCCTGGAACACGAAGTCCTGCAGCTCGCACTCGCCCGCTTGATCGCAGATCGGGCAGTCGAGCGGGTGATTGATCAGCAGGAACTCGAGCACGCTCTGCCGCGCGCTCTTTGCGGGCGGCGACTGCGTCTTCACCACCATGCCCTCGGCGACCGGCGTCGCGCAGGCGATCTGGAGCTTGGGCGCCTTCTCGATCTCGACGAGACACATGCGGCAGACGCCCGCCACCGGGAGGCCCGGATGGTAGCAGTAGTGCGGCACGAGGACGCCGGCCTGCTTCGCGGCCTCGATCACGA
>WNGA01032242.1_pt1 | contig 10580 bp, 11 predicted proteins | sample 5400061 | NCBI WGS metagenome assembly WNGA01 (sample SAMN13153366, study PRJNA577476) | soil metagenome | isolation source: 100 cm soil or saprolite under grassland replicate 2 | place: USA:California | collected 2016-06-15
CGGCGAGCGCGCCGGTGGCCCACAGCCTCGGGTTGGTCGTGGCGGGTTGCTTGCGGGTCGTCATCGGGAACACCTCGAGGTAGGCCGTTGTCGTCGCCGTCCCGGGTTCGTGGCTGAACACGACGCGGAGCGTGCCCCATCCGAACCGGGAGAGGTCGACCCGGAACACGTACGGGTCCTTGTCGTCGTCGGGGTGCAGCGGAAAACCCCGGTACAGCACGGGTACCGGCGTCAGGAAACGAATCGAGAGCCGGCCGCCGCGGACGAAGACCTCAAGTCCGGCGCCCAGCCCCCAGGGCAATCAGGTGCGCGGCGGACCAAGGGAACGCTCCGACGCGGTGCCGGAGCACGGAGGACTGTAGGACGCCGGGCAGCAGCCCGATGGCGGCAACGCCGCCGACGGTGGCGAGCAGGTACCCCAGGACGCCGACGCCAGGACCCACGCCGGTGACCGTCCCGCCGAGGAAGCCCGAGAGCGTCCCGGCGATCAGTCCCGCGGCGGCCCATCCGCCAGCCGTCGCCGCGACCCACCAGCCACTGCCCGGCAACCACTTCCGAAGGACCAGCCACTGCAGGACGCCCACGATTGCCCCCATCAGGCCGGTCGAAACGGCGGTCACCGGAGCGAGCCTGGCCGCGGCGTCTGCTTGCGACTGCACCGTGTCGATGAGCGCCAGTTCGGCCGCCAGGACCACGCCACCGGCGATGGCCCCGCCGATGGCAAACCCCGCCGCGTTGGCGAGGATCCAGCGCCAGGCTGGCTGCTCGGATGGTCGATTCACAGTCTGTCTCCCAGGTCGGGTCAGCGTTGAGGATCGGTCCCGACCGGCAGCGGCTCGGGCTCCACGATCTCGGAGGGCCCGCGCGCCAGGTACTCCTCATATCGACCCTGGTAGCCGCGGAGCCGTCCAATCGGCGTGACGAGCGCCGCGAGCGTGCGCTGCAGGAACAAGGGCGGACCGGCGATGGCCATGACGTCGGAGAACTCGTGGGCCATCATCATCATTTGCAGGAAGCCCGGTCCCTTGGGTCCGGCCTTGCCGTCTTGCAGCAGACCCATGAATTGGCGCCACATCTCCTCGAACCGCGCCCCTGGGCGCGCCTCGACCAGCATCCGGACATCCTCCTCACCCACCGGCCGCCAGGCGTGGGCCGTGTTCGGCGGGACGCGCAGGGTCTCGCCGGGTCCGAGAATCCGTTCGCCCTCGTCGGGAGACCAGGCGCTGATCGTGCCGCGGATCACGGTGGCCGTTTCCGCCATCGTCGGGTGGATGTGGCGCGGCACGCCGGGCGCGTCAGCGCGCACGTACAGGTCGGCGACCAGTTCGCGGCCGTCTGATTCGGCTGTCCCGACGCGCACCACGAGACGCTCGAAGGGATGCTCATAGACCTCCCCGGCCCGCATCGTCATGGCTAACCCCTCTCTCTCGCCGTACGTACGGACTGACCCCTGCTGTTCCCAGACGAGTCCGGAGCGCTCAGAACCGAGGGCGTAGCGCCGAGCAACTGTTCGTCTAGCAGGTCGGTGAGCCATGCCTTCCATTGAGTAACCGTCCAACCGCGACGCTCGGTGAGGTCGATGTAGGCCTCCAGCGTGTTGACGGCGCGGATGATGTCAAGAGCGCGGCCAGGGCTCAGCCCAGTACGCAACGCGCCCATCCCCAAGAGGCGATCCACGACGGCGCCGAAGAGCTCGTCTCTGCCGCGCTCGCGGCCTGCTACTGACTCCGGATCCATCGGGACATTGGCGGCTCCAACCGCCTTGAGCAAAGGAGCGAGGTGGGACTTGATCTCGCAATCACCTTCGACAAAGGCGGCCATTACGTCGCGGGGGTCCTCGGACCGAAGGATCCGCTGACCCCACGGCCTCTCGCGCCACTGGTCTGGCCGGCGGTCACCCAGGATCGCGGTGTCCACCACGTCTGAGAGCAGGCGGGGTTTAGTTCGGAAGTTGAAGTAGACGGTCTGCACGGCAACGCCGGCCGCCTCTGCTATCTCCTGCATCGTCGTCGCCTCGAAGCCTTGTTCCAAGAACAGCTGGCGCGCCTCCGCCAGGATTCGTGCGCGCGTCTGGGCGCCGCGCTCGCGGCGGCTGAGCGCCGTCGTTGGCGTCTTGACAGGATCCATGCTTGGAGCATACCTTATGGTTCATTAATGGTCCACTAGTAATCCTTCATAGAACGGCGTCGAGCCGCGCAGAGGTTGGCTAGTTGAGTCATCAGACCGCCGATGGAGGGAGTCGCATGCGGATCTCCAACGCCCGTGAACCACGGCGCTCGGTGCGCCTCTACGCGATGTATGCGGTGGCGCTGCTGGCCGCGATGGCGTTCTTCAACACCGTGGACATGACCGTGCTGCCCGCAGTCCTGTCCAGCATCCAGGCCGAGTTTCACCTCAGCGACACCGAGCTCGGCCTCCTGAATGCCGCTTTCACGGTTGCCTTCGCGCTGGCGGCGATCCCGATCGGCTACTGGGCCGACCGGGGCAGCCGGCGGATGATCATCGGACTCGGCGTCGCGGTTTGGAGCCTGTTCACCTTGCTCGCGGGCCTGACCCAGAGCTTTGCGCAGATGCTCGCGGTCCGCAGCGTGGTCGGGATCGGTGAGGCCAGCTACCAGCCAGCCGGTGGCTCGCTGATCGGCGACTACTACGACAGGCGAAGCCGCGGCCGGGCGAATGCAGCCGTGGTTGCCCTTGGCGGCCTTGGCATCGGGAGTGGATTTATCATCGGCGGCGCGGTCGGCCTCCAGTTCGGATGGCGGGCGGCCTTCTTCCTGGTTGGCGGCCCCGGGCTGCTGCTGGCGCTGCTCGCCTTCACCATTCGGGAGCCGCTCCGCGGAGCGGCGGAGGTCGCCGGTCCCAGACTGGTGGTCGCGCGTGACGCCGGGCTCCGTGCGTTTGGGCGGCTGCTTCGGGTCCGCACTTTCGCCGGCGCGGTGGCCGCCAGCACGCTGTCCTTATTCGGGTTCAGCATCCTCGGCTTCCTTCCCCTCTACTTGGAGCGCCGCTTCGGCCTCAACCTGGCCCAGGCAGGCGGACTGGTGGGCGTTCCGCAGCTGGCAGCGACCATCCTGGCCACTCCGCTGGTCGGCGGGCTGATCGACTGGCGGGCGCGGCGGACGCCGCGGGCCGCCGCAGAGGTCGGCTTCTGCGGCACGCTGCTGGCCGGATTGGGCGCGATCGTCATGTTCACCGCGGGGTCGGTGCGGGTCTTCACGGCGGGCGAAATGCTCTTCAGCGTCACCGCGGTGGCGGCGACCCTGGCCCCGATCGTGATCCTGCAGAACGTGATCGTGCCCTCGCTGCGTGCCAGCGCCGGATCGCTAAACCTCACCGCCAGCCGGCTGCTCGGCAGCGCGCTGAGCCCGATTGTGGTCGGCGCCGTCTCCGACTTCGCCCACGGCAACCTCGGGCTGAGCATGCTTGTCCTCGGGCCGTCAGGGTTCCTTCTGAGCGCCGGGGCCTTTGCCCTGGCGATGGGCAGCATGAAGGGGGACGTCGCGGCCATGGAGACCAGTTGGGCGGCGAATCAATCCCTTGAGCCGAGGTCGCTGCCGACGCTGACCCCCAGTTGAGGCCTATGAGGACGACGGCGCAGCGCTCATCGAATGGGGGACGAGGGCCCGGGCAGAACGTGAGTCGCTACGGATAGAGGCAGCGGCACTGGGAGCAACAGCGGTCTTGCATTGGACGGGCGACGGTGACCCCGATGACCCAGACAGCATCGAACGGGTCTACGTCTTGGCCCATGTACCGGGCGAGGCGAAGCCTCGCGATGTTGTCGTCGCTTGGGACGGCCTCAAAGCATGGAGCACCTGGTTACAAGCCGCCGGGCTTCAAAAGCCCCCCACGCCGGTCTGGCTTTACGGGCCCGGCGGCGGATCTCGTTGGCGGTCAACGCGATCGGTCCGTCGTGGCGTGCGTGGTGGTACGGGTTGGGTGGCGCCGGTGGCGCGGCATCGGCGGCGCAGGCCATCAGGAATGCCAACGCGAGCATGGCCAGGGTGACGAAGCGGTGCCAGGCGATCCAGGTCCGTACCCGGTAGTGGTCGAGCCCGACCTGTCCTTTTCCGGTCTGGAAGCCTTCCTCCACGGCCCAGCGCATCCCGGCGACGCGAACCAGTGTCACCAGGGGTACCGGGGTGGGTGTCCAGCATCGGTAGAAGGCCAGCTCGCCGGTGCTTGGGTTGCGGCGGATCAGTAGGGTGTGGCCGGGCTGGCCAGGTCGGCTCATGTCGATCCAGGCCCAGTCATACCATCGTGGGCCCTTCGATCCGACCCCGGCGCTGTAGCGGTGCCACGCCGTATCTGACAGTTCGGCGGCCAGCCGGTCAGCGCGCAGCCGGGCCTTGCCGCCGTCAATGGGGACCAGGTGGTCGCGGGAGACGGCCAGCACGCAGCCCAAGCCGAGGGCCTGCACGCCGGCCCGGAGCGGGCCGTTGTCCCCATAGAGTTCGTCGCTGGCCGCCCAGCGCGCGCTCACGTCGGCGGCTACCGCGTCGGTGATCATTGCGAGAGCCAGTTCGGGTTTGGTCACGAAGGCCACGTCTGGTGGAATGCCGGCCGCCGCGCAGCCGTCGGGGTCGTCGGTCCACGAGCGGGGTAGATACGGCCGCCGGTCGATCAGTGCCCGCCCTCGCGCCGAGGCATCGGACAAGGACACCGCCACCTGCGAGTTCTCGATCCGTCCGGCGGTCCCGCTGTACTGGCGCTGCACGCCGATCGAGTGGCTTCCCTTCTTCACAAACCCCGTCTCGTCCGGGATGAGCACCGCGTCGCGGTGGCACAGGTGCGCCACGACGAACTCGCGGACGTCGTCACGCATCTACGCTGTGACCCACGGCCACCGCAAGATCTGAAGTTGTCCTCACAAACACCGGATGATCGCGCGGTGGCCGTCCCCACACCCGACGCCACGCAACGGCGTCCGCCCGCCAACTCCAACCCCCTGCCAGCGCTGGCATTGCCGCGGGAGGTGCGGTGCGCAACTACCAGGTCCGACTCACCCTGATCGGCCGCGACCCGGACGAGGGCTACCGCGTTGACGTCGAACTGGTCATCGAAACGCCGTTCCGGCTACGCGACGCCGCCGGCGAATGGCACGAACTCGACCTCGGCACCGGATCGAGCCTGGCACCGGTCCTTGACCTGTTCATGAAAACGATCAAGACCGTGGAGATCCGCGACCGCGGCGCACTGACCGGCCATGGCGTCGACCCAACCCAAGTGGGCCCAGGCGGCCACGCCGACTGGCAACCCACGCCACCGGCCCGGTAACAAGCTAGATCACGAACTGTCGCTGCCGTACTAGTACTCCAGCCGCACTTTCAGGTTCGGAGTCTTCGCTGGTAGTGGCTGGTTCGAGCGCGGTACTGGTGCCGGCGGCGCCAGATCGTGATCGTCCTATGTAGACTCCTGCGATTGTGTCGCTGGCTGAGGCTACCGAGTGGGTTGCGGGTCTGGACGACGTGATGGCGCGCATCGCGCCCCGGTTCGGGCGGGTGGAACCCAGGCGACGAGCCCGGGGATATCTGCTGGGCCTGTTGTCGCCGCTGGCCGGCAAGAACAGCTGGACGATCGCGGAGGCGGCCGGCGACGATACTCCGGACGGGATGCAGCGCCTGCTCAACGAATACCAGTGGGATGCTGATGTGGTCCGCGACGACCTGCGCGCCTACGTGGCCGAGCATCTGTCCGCCGACGACGGCGTGTTGATCGTGGATGAGACCGGCTTCGTCAAGAAGGGCGTGAAGTCGGCCGGCGTGCAACGCCAGTATTCGGGTACCGCGGGCCGGGTGGAGAACTGCCAGCTGGGCGTGTTCCTGGCCTACGCCAGCAGCAAGGGACGCGCCCTGGTCGACCGGGAGCTGTACCTGCCCGAGCGTTGGTGCGCCGACCTGGCGCGGCGCGCCGAGGCTGGCGTCGCAGCCCAGGTGAGCTTCGCGACCAAGCCAGCCCAGGGCTTGGCAATGCTGGAGCGAGCGGTTCACGGTGGCCTGCCAGCGCGGTGGGTGACCGCGGACGAGGCATACGGCAAGGACGCCAAGTTCCGAGCGTGGCTGCAGCGTCGTCGTATCGGTTACGTACTCGCGGTGCCGTGCAACCAAAAGGTCCCTACCCAGGGTGGCAGCGCCCGCGCTGACGCCCTCGCAGGCCGCGCCCCGCTGCCAGCGTGGAAGCGGCGCAGCTGCGGCGACGGGGTCAAGGGTCCAAGGCTGTACGACTGGGCCCTGGCGTCGTTGCCCGACACCGGCACCGCTGAGCACGGGTACACCCGGTGGCTGCTGATCCGCCGCAGCATCAGCGATCCGACCGAGCTGGCCTACTACCTGTGCTACGGCCCCGCCGACACCAGCGACGAGGAACTGATCCGGGTGGCCGGCGCCCGCTGGGCCATCGAGGAGTGTTTCCAGACCGCCAAGGGCCAGGTCGGCCTGGACGAGTACCAGGTGCGCCGATACGACGCCTGGTACCGGCACATTACCCTCGCGATGTGGGCGCACGCCTTCCTGGCCGTGGCCGCCCAATCCGCAAACGGCGTAGCCGACCAGACCGGGATGCCCTCATTCCCCTCACACTCGGCGAGGTTCGACGTCTCCTGGCACACCTGATCACCACGATCCGCGCGCATGATCATATCGATCGGTGGTCACGGTGGCGCCGCCGGCACCAGTACCGCGCTCGAACCAGCCACTACCAGCGAAGACTCCGAACCTGAAAGTGCGGCTGGAGTACTAGACACCATGTCAAAACTGGCTACCTTGGAGATGTCAAAGATTCTGTACATCGGAGGCCGGCCACGACGCACAAGGAGAAGCGCGCGTGGATGATGCTGGTGGTCAGCGTGACCGCGTACACCACGTACGCGATCACGATCGTGACCGGCGCGGACGGACGCCCGCCGCCGTACGTTCCGTACGCCACCACCCTGCTGTGGACGATCGGTGGGGCCATTGCCGCGTCGATGGTGGCCGAGATCGCGATCGGCATCGTGAACCCCCGGGTGTTCCGCGCCAAAGACGTACGGGACAGGCAGAGCGGCCGGCGCGGCGACTACACCGGTCAGTCGTTCGTCATCATCGGCGCGGTCGCGGCGATGTTGACGGCGATGGCCGGGTGGGACCGGTTCTGGATCGCCAACGTGATCTACCTGTGTTTCGTGCTGTCGGCGATCCTCGGCTCGATCACCAAGATAATCGCCTACCGCCGGAGCGTCCCGCAGTGGTGAAGCCAACCCGAGTCACCAACTCCATCCGCGCTCTGCGGTTCGCCCACGGGGAAATGACGCAGGCCGAACTCGCCGAACGCATCGGCGTGACCCGGCAGACCGTCATCGCCATCGAGCAGGGCCGGTACTCGCCGTCCGTCGAGATGGCCTTTCGGATCGCCCACGTGTTCGGCGTTCCGCTCGACGACGTATTCCACTACCCGGATTCGGGAGGATGACATGAAGGCGATCGTTCAGGACAGGTACGGCTCGGCCGACGTGCTCGACCTGCGCGACATCGACCGGCCCTCGATCGGTGACGACGAGGTGCTCGTCCAGGTGCGTGCCGCCGGCGTGGATCCCGGCGTGTGGCACCTCATGACCGGTGCGCCATACCTCATCCGGGCCATGGGTTTCGGGCTGCGCAAGCCCAAGGTGACCGTCCGCGGCCGGGACCTCGCCGGAGTGGTGGAGGCGGTCGGCACGGGCGTGACCCGCTTCCGGCCCGGAGACGAGGTATACGGCACGTGCGAGAGCGGCTCGTTCGCCGAGTACGCGGCCGCGCCGCAGGGGCGGCTGGCGGCGAAGCCGGCCGGCATCTCCTTCGAGCAGGCCGCGGTGACACCCATCTCCGCGGTGACCGCGCTGCAGGCCGTACGCGACTGCGGGCGGGTACAGCCGGGGCAACAGGTGATGGTCATCGGCGCGGCGGGCGGCGTGGGCTCGTTCGCCGTCCAGATCGCCAAGGCGTACGGCGCGCAGGTGACCGGCGTATGCAGCACGTCAAAGGCCGACCTGGTGCGCTCCCTCGGCGCCGCCGACGTCATCGACTACACGCGCGAAAAGATCGACCGCGACGGCCCCCGGTACGACGTCGTCATCGACACCGCCGGAAACCGTCCGCTGCGGCTGCTGCGCCGGGCAATGACTCCGCGCGGCACGCTGGTCCTGGTGGGTGGTGAGCACGGTGGCGGCCGCGTGTTGGGCGGCTTCGACCGGCAGCTGCGAGCACCGCTGGTCTCGATTTTCGTCGGGCAGCGGCTGCGCGGCCTGATCGCCAAGGAGCGCGCCGAGGACCTCGAAGCCGTCAGCCGGCTCATCGAGTCCGGCGCCGTCACGCCGGTCATCGACCGCACGTACGCCCTCGCCGCCGCCCCCGAAGCGATCCGTTACCTCGCCAAGGGGCACGCCGCCGGAAAGGTCGTCGTCACGATGTAGCGAACCGATTGGCCAAGTTCGGCAACGGGTAACCATGCCGTTCGGTGCCCCGTACCGAACGGTCACTGCGAGAATGAGGAGCAGAGCAGCAGGGCCGCGGCCCCAGGCAGACGGGATGGCTCCCGGACAGCCCTCCCTATGCCGCGGACCGATGGTCGTCGATCTTGCCATCCCGGAGCCTGCCCGCCCGGCGAGGGCAAATCTGCTCTGAGCTGGCAGCCTCGGTACGGTCTTATCAACGGGCGGCCCGGGGCTTTCCTTGATGCGTTACAGGTGGCTTCACTTGATGCGTGACACTCTGCCGAGTGCTGGTGGAGTTGACCATGACGGAGCAGCGGTATCGGGCGTACTCGAGGTCCAGGCCGGGGTGCCGGTGACCGAGGTCGCCGAGCGGTTCGGGGTGTCCCGGCAAGCGGTGCACCGCTGGTTGGGCTGGTATCGGACGTTGGGCCTGGACGGACTGGCCGACCGCTCCCACCGGCCGAACTCCCATCCGGCGCAGACCACTCCGGAGGCGGAGGCCCCGATCTGTGAACTGCGCCGGACGCATCCCAACGGCTGCCCCGACCCGATCCCGTCGGTGTCCACGATCTACCGGGTGCTGGTGCGCCACGGCCTGGTCGATGCGACCCCTCGCCGCCGCCGGCGGGAGGACTACCGGCGCTGGCAGCGGGCCGGGCCGATGGAGCTGTGGCAGCTCGACATCGTCGACGGCATCCGGCTGGCCGACGGGTCGGAAACCAAGATTGTCACCGGGGTGGACGACCACTCTCGGTTCTGCGTCATCGCCACGGTGGTGCGCCGGGCCACCGGCCGGGCGGTGTGTACCGCGTTCGCCGAAGCATTGCGCGAGTACGGGGTCCCGGACGAGGTGCTCACCGACAATGGCCAAGCAGTTCACCGGCCGGTTCACCCGGCCCCGTCCGGCCGAGGTGCTGTTCGAGCGGATCTGCCGGGAAACGGCATCGTGGCCCGCAACACCAAGCCCCGCACCCCGACCACCACGGGCAAGGTGGAGCCTGTCGGCTACCACTTCGCCGGCCGCCGCGTCACCGTCCGCATCGACCGGGGCCTGCTCCAACTCGTCGACAACGGCATCCTGCTACGCCGCCTGCCCAACCCATTAACTGCCGCCGAGGTAGCACGCATCCGCGACGCACGCCCGGCCGGCCCACCACCCCAGCCCGCCGCCGAACCGCAGCGCGTTGAGCGGCGGGTCAGCTGCCGCGGCACCCTTGCCATCGCCGGGCAACGCATCCACCTCGGCATCGCCCACGCCGGACGCACCCTCACCGTCGAAGCCGCCGACACCACCTGGCGCGTCTACGACGGAGACGGCCTCGTCGCCGAGGTCGCTCGCACCACGACCAGGCCCATCAGCCGCCCGGGTACGCCCATGATCCGCAAGACCCGGCGGTCGTGCTCGGGCGCGAGTTCAGCGCCGCCGTCGTGCTGTTCCATGAGGCGGTCGGCCGGCAGCTCGGACTCAGCGCGACCGAACGCAAGGTCCTCGACATCCTCGACCGGCTCGGACCGGTCAGCGCGGGCCGCCTAGCCGAGCACAGTGGGCTGACCACGGGAGCCATCACCGGTATCGTGGACCGGCTGACCCGGGCCGGGTTCGTCGGCCGCGAACCGAACCCGGACGACCGGCGCAGCATGATCATCCGGGCACTACCCAACGCTGAGCGTGACCGATTCCACGAAAAGGTGTTCAGCCCGTTCGGGCGCGCCCTGGCCGCCGTCGGCGCTGAATACACCCCGGCCGAGCTGGCGACCATCAGCAGCTACCTACGGCACGTGACCGAGGTGCTACGCGACTACACCGCCCGGCTCAACGCAGGCGGTTAACCGTCCGGCCGGGCAGCGGCTGCGCTCGCCCAGCCTCAGGACGGCACCACGTCACCGCACCGCAACCCGACCGCGAGGGACCGGCGGCGGATCATCACTAGCCGGCAAGAAGCCGATCCACAACGCTTGGTACGGCCGGCGCCGGATACGCTTCGACTCGAAGATCGTCTAGCCCCGTATTTCGCAGGTGGGGTTGAGTGGCCGCGCGTTATGGCCAGCGGGGTTGGGTGGGGTCGATGTGGAGGAGGCTCAGGAGTTGGGTTTGTAGCCATCCGGGTTTGGGGATGGTGGGTGGTTGGCTGTG
>WNGA01020251.1_pt1 | contig 10579 bp, 9 predicted proteins | sample 5400061 | NCBI WGS metagenome assembly WNGA01 (sample SAMN13153366, study PRJNA577476) | soil metagenome | isolation source: 100 cm soil or saprolite under grassland replicate 2 | place: USA:California | collected 2016-06-15
GTCATGATCAGTTCCCAGTTGCCGTTGGCGCCCGAGCCCTTGATCAGCACCGGCAGGTACACGGTGCGCAGCATCGTCGCGAAGCGCGCCGCGCCCGGCCACCCGCCGGGGTCCGTGTACCGGATCCGCTCCGCCGCCCGCGACCAGCCGGTACCGGCCCACCCAGTCTGTAGCGGCGCGTTGCTGTTGCTGTGCGTCTTGATCGTCGAGGACCAGGCGTCCATGATCTGGATCGCCTTCGCCGCGTACCGGGCGTCGCGCGTCACGTACCAGACCAGCGCGTCGGCGTACGCGGCCAACGCGTCACCGCGCTCGTCCGAGCAGCCGTTGTTGGGCCTGGAGTACGAACCGCACTCGACGTCGGCGCGCGGGTGGGGCGTGCGGGACAGCGAGGCGCTGCCCTTCGCCTTGTCGAGCGCGGACTTCCACGGCTGCGCGCCGGCCTGCGCCTTGGCCCGGGCGAAGTCGAGCTGCGCCCGGCTGACCAGCACGCCGGGGTGGACGAAGCCGCCGGCCGGCCGGGGAGCGGCGGCGGGACGGGTCTGTGCGAGGGCCACCGCGCCGGGCACGAGCAGTGCCCCGGCGACGGCAACGGTCAACCAGATGCCTCTGCGGCGTAGCATCCAGAATCCTCTCGGGGGTTGGGTGTCGCTCGGCGAGTGAGCCTAGGGATCACCGGACTCATCGACAAGGGCGAATCTCGTGACAGAGGGTCGCCGCCGGCCGCCCGCACCGGGCAAATAGACTTCCCGGGTCACCGCGCGCATGGGACGCTGCGCGGTACGTACCCGTGAAGCAGACATAGGGGGCATTCGATGGCCGCCATCTCCCGCGAGGAGGTAGCCCACCTCGCGCGACTTTCCCGCCTGGCGGTAACGGACGAGGAGCTGGACGTGTTCGCCGGGCAACTCGACGTGATCCTGCAGGCGGTCGCCCGGGTCGGTGAGGTGGCCGCCGCGGACATCCCGCCCACGTCGCACTCGGTACCGCTGACCAACGTGCTGCGCGAGGACATCATCGTGCCCGGGCTGAACCAGGTCGAGGCGCTGGCCGGCGCGCCGGATGCGCAGGAGGGACGGTTCCGGGTACCGCGGATCCTGGAGGAAGAGGCATGACCGAGTGCACCGAGCGCGGCGAGGGCCGCGAGGGCATGCGGAAGGCAGGCAGAGCATGACCGACCTGATCCGCAAGAGCGCCGCGGAGCTGGGTGCGCTCATCGCCGGGGGTGAGGTCTCGTCGGTCGAGGTCACCCGGGCGCATCTGGACCGCATCGCCGCCGTCGACGACCGGGTGCACGCGTTCCTGCACGTGGACCCGGAGGGTGCGGTGGCCGCCGCCGCCGCGGTCGACGATCGTCGGTCAAAAGGTGAGCCGCTCGGCCCGCTCGCCGGGGTTCCGGTGGCCGTCAAGGACGTGCTCACCACCAAGGGGGTACCGACCACCTGCGGCTCGAAGATCCTCGAAGGCTGGCGCCCCCCGTACGACGCCACGATCGTCACCCGGCTGCGCGACGCCGGCCTGGTGATCCTCGGCAAGACCAACATGGACGAGTTCGCGATGGGCTCGTCGACCGAGTACTCCGCCTACGGCCCCACGTACAACCCGTGGGACCTGAGCCGGATCCCGGGCGGGTCGGGTGGCGGCAGCGCGGCGTCCCTGGCCGCCTACGAGGCGCCGCTCGCGATCGGTTCCGACACCGGTGGCTCCATCCGGCAGCCCGGTGCGGTCACCGGTACCGTCGGCGCCAAGCCCACGTACGGCGGCACCTCGCGGTACGGGCTGGTCGCGTTCTCGTCGTCGCTGGACACCCCGGGCCCGTGCGCGCGCACCGTGCTCGACGCGGCCCTGCTGCACGCCGTGATCGCCGGCCACGACCCGCGCGACTCCACGTCGATTCCGGCGCCGGTACCCCCCGTGGTCGAGGCGGCCCGGCAGGGCGCGGCCGGCGACCTGTCCGGCGTGCGGATCGGGATGGTCCGCGAGTTCGGCGGCGAGGGCACCGAGCCCGGCGTGGCGGCGGCGGTCCGGGACGGCATCGAGGCGCTGGTCAAGCTCGGCGCCGAGCTGGTCGAGGTGTCCTGCCCGCACTTCACCTACGCGCTGCCGGCCTACTACCTCATCGCGCCGAGCGAGTGCTCGTCCAACCTGGCCCGCTTCGACGGGGTGCGCTACGGGCTGCGGGTCGGCGACGACGGTGTCCGCGCGCTGGAGGAGGTCATGTCGGTGACCCGGGAAGCCGGGTTCGGGCCGGAGGTCAAGCGCCGGATCATCATCGGGACGTACGCGCTGTCCTCCGGCTACTACGACGCCTACTACGGCCAGGCACAGAAGGTCCGCACGCTGATCTCCCGGGACTTCGCCGCCGCGTTCGAGCAGGTCGACGTCCTGGTCGCGCCGACCACGCCGTTCGTGGCGTTCCCGATCGGTGCGCGCACCGCCGACCCGTACCAGATGTACCTGGCCGACCTGTTCACGATCCCGTCGAACCTGTACGGCGGTCCGGCCGTGTCGGTGCCCTGCGGGCTGTCCGAGGGCCTGCCGGTGGGCCTGCAGGTCATGGCCCCGACGATGGCCGACGACCGGATGTACCGGGTTGCCGCGGCGCTGGAGACGGTGGTGCCGCCGCCGGTGCCGCCAGCGTTGTGAGCACGGCCGTGGTGAGCACGACGAGGGGGCCTGAATCCCCAGGCCCCCTCGTGCTCCCTCACCCCCAGTGCCGTCCGACACCCCATCAGCCGGCCTGAGCTTGTTCCGGCAATACCCTCGTCCCGGGCGCCGAAACCCGGAGGAAGCAGCGAAACATGCCAACCACGACCGACTCCTACGAGGACGTGATCGCCCGGTACGAGCCGGTGATCGGGCTGATGTTCTGCGGCTGCCCGACCGGCTTCGGCGCGGAACCCAACACCCAGGTCTGCCCGGTGTGCCTCGGCCTGCCCGGCAGCCTGCCGGTGGCCAACCGCGCCGCGATCGAGGCGACGATCCGGATCGGCCTCGTGCTGAATTGCTCGATCGCCTCGTGGTGCCGGTTCGCGCGGAAGAACTACTTCTACCCGGACATGCCGAAGAACTTCCAGATCAGCCAGTACGACGAGCCGCTGTGCGTGGACGGCTGGCTGGACGTGCTCGTCGAGGGGCAGACCGTCCGGGTGGGCATCGAGCGCGTGCACCTGGAGGAGGACACCGGCAAGACGCTGCACGTCGGCGGCGCCACCGGGCGCATCCACGGAGCGACGGAGTCGCTGGTCGACTACAACCGCGCCGGCATCCCGCTGGTGGAGATCGTGACCAAGCCGGTACCGGGTACCGGCGCGCTGGCTCCGGTGGTGGCCCGCGCCTACGTCACCGAGCTGCGCGAGATCGTGCGCGGGCTGGGCGTCTCCGACGTGCGCATGGAACAGGGCTCCCTGCGCTGCGACGTGAACACCTCGCTCAACAGGCCCGGCGAGCCGTGGGGCACCCGTACCGAGACCAAGAACGTCAACTCGCTGCGCAGCGTCGAGCGGGCGGTGCGCACCGAGATCCTCCGGCAGGCGGCGATCCTCGACGCGGGCGGCCGGATCGTGCAGGAGACCCGGCACTTCCACGAGGACATCGGCGACACCACGGCCGGGCGCAGCAAGGAGACCGCGACCGACTACCGGTACTTCCCGGAGCCCGACCTGGTACCGCTCGAGCCGGACCCGGCGTGGGTCGACGCGCTGCGCGCCGGGTTGCCCGAGTCGCCGCGCGCCCGCCGGGAGCGGCTGCAGGCGGCGTGGGGCCTGTCCGACCACGACATGCAGTCCATTGTCAACGCGGGCGCGCTCGGGCTGATCGAGGCCACGGTCGCCGCCGGCACCACCCCTGAGGCGGCCCGCAAGTGGTGGCTGGGGGAGCTGGCCCGCCGGGCCAACGAGAGCGGCGCCGACCTCGGCTCGCTCGCCACCCCGTCGCAGGTCGCCGAGCTGCAGCGGCTGATCGACGAGGGCAAGCTCACCGACAAGCTGGCCCGCACGGTGCTCGACGGCGTCGTGAGCGGCGAGGGTTCGCCGGCCGAGGTGATGGCGGCCCGGGGCCTGTCGGTCGTATCCGACACCGGCGCGATCGCCGCCGCGGTCGACGAGGCGATCGCCGCCAACCCGGACGTGGCCGCGAAGGTGCGCGACGGCAAGGTGGCCGCCGCCGGGGTCATCGTGGGCGCGGTCATGAAGGCGACGCGCGGCCAGGCCGACGCGAAGACCGTCCGCGACCTCGTGCTGTCCCGCCTCGGCGCCGCCTGACGCCGCGCTTGATCTACGGGTCAGCGGGGGACCGATGGGGACGGGGAGCCCGATGGCAGGGGGCTGTCCGTCGGGGGCGGGTTGAGGTTGTTCTTGATGACGTGGCGGTTGATGGAGGCCTGTGCCTCGCCGGTGCCGCCGAGGGTGATGTCGTCGTAGGCCTGCAATGCGCCGGTCGGGTCGAAGTAGAGCACCGACATCTCCAGTGGCGTGGGCTGCTCACCCTCCAGCCCGCGTAAGCCGGCGCCGCCGGTCGAGCCCTGCACCATCAGGAATGTCGGCTTCCCGCCGCTGCCGTGCAGCGTGCTCGTCTCCCGGTGGTGCAGGTGCCCGGCCAGCACCAGGGGTACCGAGCCGGGCAGCCCGCCGGCGCTCACCGGGTCGTGCACGATCCCGACGTCGACCTTCGTCGGGTACCGGCGGATCGTGCTGGCCAGCTTCTCCCCGTTGGCGACCAGCGCGTCGGACTCCTGGTGGGCCGGCGCGCCCTCGACGTGCTGGGCGTGTCCCGACGTGCTCTTGTCCGGGGTGAACCGGGGGTCGCCGATGCCGGCGAGGGTCAGCCCGGCGACGCGCTGCACGGCGTTCTCCAGCACCACCGCGTTGCGTTGCCGGCCCACCGCGGCCGCGGTCAGCGCCGAGTCGTGGTTGCCGCGCACGTACACGTACGGCACGCCGAGGGTGCCGATCGAGTCGACGAAGGAGGACTCCGCGGGGGTACCCCAGTCGTTGATGTCACCCGTGTCGATGACCAGGTTGATCTGGTACTGCTGCACCACGGTCTGGATGATCGGCCAGGCGGCCGGGTTGAGGTGCAGGTCGGAGACGTGCAGGGCCCGGATGGTACCCGCGTCCGGCTGGTACACCGGCAGCGTGGAGACCGTGCCGTAGAGCCGGCTGACGTTGTTGACCAGCCGTTGCAGCTCCGCCTTGTACGCGTCGAACCGGTTGGCGATGCTGCGCGCGTCACCGATGACCGCCGGCGCGTTGGCCAGCAGGCCGTGGTACTGCGGCTCCTCCACCGCGTTGGGCCGGAACGTCGCCAGCGCGACGGCACCGGTCGCCCCGATGATCACCACCGCGAGGCCGCCGGTCCAGGCGATCCGCCGCATGTCCCGGTAGATCAACGCGGCGAGCGCCATCGCGCCGAGCACCGCGACCCCGGCGCTCTGGTAGGCCAGCCGGGTCACCCCGCGCTGCACGTCCGACACCGCGTCCTGGCTCGCCGCGTTGATCCCGTTGGGGCTGTTGACCAGCGCCTGGGCCCGCTTCTGGTCCAGCGCGTCGAGGTGCACGTCCAGGTGTACCGGGCCGCTGTGGCTGCGCAGGTCCAGCGAGCCGAGCGGGGGGATCTGCACCGAGGTACCCCCGGACAGCGACGGCCGCATCACGAACTGCACCGCGAACGGCCCGACATCCTGGTGTACCCGCCCGCCGAGCAGCAGCCCGATGCCGGCTCCCACGATCGCCACGAGGACCAGGCCGATCGCGGTGGCCGTCCGGCGCAGGACCTGCCGCTCGTGCGCCCATCGCCGGGTACGCCGGCCGGCGATCGCGACCCGCCGGCCCACCGCGGCGGCGTGCCGTCCCGCGTGGCGGCCCACGGTGACCGCCCAGCGTCCCGTGCCGCGTACCGCCGCCCGCCAGCTGACCATGGCCCCTATCATTACCCGATCATGTGGCCGGTCGCCCGTCAGGTCACCGCGCCGGCGCTGCCCTCGGGGACGATCCGCAGGATCTGGTCGTCGTCGGGCCCGGGCTTGCCGTGGCCGTCCTTGTTGGACGTGGTGATCCAGACCGAACCGTCCGGCGCGGGCAGAACCGTGCGCAGCCGGCCGTACTTCTTGGTGAGCAGCGGCTGCGGGGCGCCGAGGGTACTCCCGGCCTGGGTGAGCTGGACCAGGTAGAGCCGGGTACCGGTGAGGCATGCGGTGACCAGGATCCGGGCGCTGCCGCCGAGGCCGACGCAGCCGGCCTGATCGGGTCGCCAGGCGACCACCGGATCGACGTACCTCGGGTTGTTGGCCGCGCCCTCGGCCGCCGGCCAGCCGTAGTCCTTGCCCGGCTGGACCAGGTTGAGCTCGTCCCACGTGGTCCCGCCGCTGTCGGTGACGTAGAGGCGTTTCGCGGCGTCCCACGCCAGGCCCTGCACGTCGTGGAACCCGCCGGCCAGGGCGAGGCCGGCACCCGGGTTGTCCGGCGCCGGCTTGCCGTCCATGGTCAGCCGCAGCACCTTGCCGGCCAGGCTCGCGGGATCGGCGGCGAGCGCCGGGTTACCGGCGTCGCCGGTGCCGGCGTAGAGGAACCCGTCCGGGCCGAACCCGATCCGCCCGCCGTTGCCCGTGGCCCCGTGCGGGATACCGGTGAGAATCGGCACCGGGGTACCGCCCAGCGTGAGCTTGGCGATTCGGTTGTCCTGTGCCGTGGAGTAGTAGATGAAGATCGTCTGGTCGGTCTTGTAGTTGGGCGAGACGGCGAGGCCGAGCAGCCCGCCCTCGCCACCGTTGGCCACCCCGGCCACGGTCTGCACCGTGGTCACCGCCGCGCCGTCCGGCCCGGCGCTGGCCATCGAGATCCGCAACAGCCGGTTGGAGTCCCGCTCGGTCACCAGGGCGGTCCCGTCGGGCAGGAAGTCCAGCCCCCACGGCACGGCCAGGTGCTTGGCCACCACCTCGACCGCCGCCTGGGCGTCCCCGTTGGCCCCGCTCGCCGAAGGGGACGGGCTGGGCAGCTTCGGCGGGGCCCCGTTCTGGTCGGGCGGTGGCTTGCCGAACGTGCAGCCACCCAGCACGACCGCCGTCACCGCGAGCGCGGCGACCAGGCGTCCGGCGGCCTTGATGGCGGGGGTCACCGGCACAGCCTATCCGCGCCCCGCCCGCGCCCGTCGGACCGCCCGGCGGCGTGGGGTGGCATGCGGTGGCGCCCGCCGGGGTCCCCCGCGCGCCGCGGCGGGGCCTCGCGCGTGGCGGCCCCGAGCGGGCGCCGCGCGCCCGTACCCCGGCTATCGTCGGTACCCGTGAAGGTGTGGATCGCGCATGAGGCCGGCCTGCCGCTCCTGGCCGGCCTGCCCGACGACGTCACCGTCGAGCTGCTGGCCGCCGCAGACGCCCCGTTGCCGTCCGACCCGGCCAGGGTCGAGTTCTGGGTACCGCCGTTCCTGTCGTCGGGCAGCGTCGTTCACATCACCGAGAAGCTGGTCGATCTGCGGGTGGTGCAGCTGCTCTCCGCCGGCGCCGACGCCTGGGCCGGGCGGGTACCGGCGGGCGTCACGCTGCACGACGCCCGGGGCGTGCACTCCTCCTCCACGTCGGAGTGGATCATGGCGGCGATCCTCGCGTACCTGCGTGACTTCCCCGGCTTCATCCGGCACCAGGCGGCGCGGGAGTGGTCCTACGCCACGTACGCGCCGACCGACGAGCTGGCCGGCAAGCGGGTACTCATCGTGGGGGCGGGCGCGATCGGCGAGGCCACCGCGGCCCGGCTCGCCCCGTTCGACGTGTCGCTGACCCGGGTGGCCCGCACCGCCCGCCCCGGGGTACACGGCATCGACGAGCTACCCGACCTGCTGCCTGAGGCCGACGTCGTGGTGCTCATCGTGCCGCTGACCGACCAGACGCGGGGCATGGTCGACGCCGCCTTCCTGGCCCACATGCCCGACGGCGCGCTGCTGGTCAACGCCGCGCGCGGCCCGGTGGTAGACACCGCCGCGCTGACCGCCGAGCTGGCCTCGGGGCGGCTCGGGGCCGCCGTGGACGTCACCGACCCGGAGCCGCTGCCCGCCGACCATTCCCTCTGGGAGATGCCCAACTTCCTGCTCAGCCCGCACATCGCCGGCTCGGTCCGCGGATTGCTGCCGCGCGCCTACCGGCTGGTCGAGGAGCAGGTCCGGCGGTACCTGGCCGGCGAACCGCTGATCAACGAGGTGCACGACGGCTACTGAGACTCGGTCAGCTCCGTGCCGCTCACGGCGATCAGCTTCGGCAGGTCGGCGGGGCTGACGGCGGTCAGCGGTACGGTGGCGCCGCCGTCGAGCACGGCGACCACCCGCCGGCCCCGGGGCGCGAAACCGCTGATCCTGGCCCAGGGCAAGCGGCGCTGACCGAGCAGGGCGCGCACCGTGAGGCCGGACTCGTCGGCGTCGGTACCGGCGCGCCAGGCCCAGACCGCCAACGCGGCCGGGATGAGCAGGATCGGCACCAGGTACCACCGGAGGGTGGCCAGCGGGATCGCACCCAGGGTGGCCACCAGCCCGGCGACGGCCAGGCCGGCGTCGTGCCGGAACTTCACGCGCGGCATGGCGCCATCCTCGCATCCGGTCGTACCCCAGGCGCATACTCCCCTGCATGACGGTCCTGCTCACGATTGGTACGGGCAAGGGTCTGTTCCTCGCCACGAGCGGGGACGACCGCAAGTCCTGGGAGGTGACCGGCCCGCACTTCCCGATGAACGCGGTCTACGCGGCCGCGATCGACACCCGCGGCGGCACCCCGCGGCTGCTGGCCGGAGCCACCAGCCCGCACTTCGGGCCGAGCGTGGCGACCAGCGACGACCTGGGCGCTTCCTGGCAGGAGCCGGAGCGCGCCCCGGTGGCCTTCCCGGAGCGCACCGAGGCGTCCCTGGAGCGGGTCTGGCAGATCGCGCCGGCTCCGGCCAGCCAGCCCGGCCGGGTCTACGCGGGCACCGAACCCTCGGCACTGTTCGTCTCCGACGACGGCGGACGCACGTACGACCTGGTCGACGGCCTGTGGGACCACCCGCACCGGCCGACGTGGATGCCCGGCGGCGGCGGCCAGGCGATCCACACCGTCCTTCCCGATCCGCGCGACCCGGCGGTGATCCTGGTCGCGATGTCCACCGGCGGCGTCTACCGCACCGCCGACGGCGGCGCCACCTGGGCGCCCAGCAACGCCGGCATCAAGGTGTCGTTCCTGCCCGACCCGTTCCCCGAGTACGGGCAGTGCGTGCACAAGGTCGTCCGCGAGACGGGTGACCCCGACCGGCTCTACGCCCAGGTCCACCACGGCGTCTACCGCTCCGACGACGCGGGCGCCACCTGGCAGTCGATCGCCGACGGGCTGCCCACCGACTTCGGCTTCGCGATGGTCGCCCATCCCCGCCGGCCCGGCGTGGTCTACACGTTCCCGCTTGAGCGCGACGGGCTGCGGTTCCCGCCGGAGCGGCGGTGCCGGGTCTACCGCACGAGCGATGCCGGTACGAGCTGGGAGGCGCTCAGCGACGGGCTGCCTGAGCCGTTCTACCCGGCGGTCCTGCGCGACGCCATGTGCGCCGACGACGCCGAGCCGACCGGCGTCTACTTCGGCGCCCGCAACGGCTCCGTCTACGCCAGCCGCGACGAGGGCGAGTCCTGGTCTGTGGTGGCCGCGAACCTCCCCGACGTGCTGTGCGTCCGGGCCGCGACGGTATGAGCGAGCGGAGATGACGGTATGAGCGTGGTGGTGCTCGTGCCGGGGGTCCTGCGGGCCGACGCGGGCGGCACAGGCCGGCTCACCATCGAGGCCGAGAGCACGCTGGGCGCGGTGCTCGACGAGCTGGCCGAGCGCTTCCCCCGGCTGGAGCGCCGGATCCGCGACGAGCGCCGGCAGCTACGCCGGTACGTCAACGTCTACATCAACGGAGACGACTGCCGGTCGTTGGCCGGGATGGACTCGCCGGTGACCCCCGGAGCGGAAATCCAGGTGATCCCGAGCGTCGCCGGGGGCTGAACCGCCAGATCTTGGACGCTGACACCCCCCTCCGGCGGGTATTGAATTCGTAACCTCGATTCATGGGCAGTGATGTTGCAGGCCGCAGGCCGGTGCTGGATGTGTATGCGCGGTTGAGCAGGGCGTACAACGGGGAGACTATCCAGGTTGATGACCAGGTGGAGGTGTGCCTGGAGGAGCTGGCCGAGCGTGGCGCCGACGCGGGTGAGGTGTTCAAGGACAACTCGCTGTCGGCGTGGAAGCCCAACGTGGTCCGCAAGGACTGGGAGGCGTTGATGGGCCGGCTGGAGTCCGGCGCCTCCGACGGAGTGATCGTGTACGACCTGACCCGGTTCTCCCGCAAGATCCGGGAGGGGGAGCGGCTGGTGGAGTTGGCCGCGAAGGGGATCCGGGTGTGGTCGCTGTCGGGTGAGTACGACCTGACCACGGCGGACGGGCGGCGGCATTTCCGGGAGGCGAACGGTTTCGGGATGGATCCATTCCCGCACCGGGGTTTGGAACCTCCAGCCGTCGAACCTGGCATACGCCAACAACAACAAGCCTCCTTAGTCAGGAACATCGCTGGATTCCATATGGTCGATATCGACCGTCGCG
>WNGA01013247.1_pt1 | contig 10578 bp, 7 predicted proteins | sample 5400061 | NCBI WGS metagenome assembly WNGA01 (sample SAMN13153366, study PRJNA577476) | soil metagenome | isolation source: 100 cm soil or saprolite under grassland replicate 2 | place: USA:California | collected 2016-06-15
TTGGTGGATGCCCGAACCCGTCACGAACTCGTAGAGGTTGGCGACATTCATCTTCATCACGCCTGGCGCCATGCCGTCCTGGCCCACGTCCATCGGATACCGGTCCGTCATCGCCGTGAGGTCGGCCACGCACTGCTCCCTGTTCATCCCTCGCCCGACCCCGCGGCGCACGTAGTCGACCCACTCACGGATGAACGAGCCCTGCTCGCTCAGATACCGCTTGTCGCACACGGGACCGTGACCCGGGACGAACGTGTCCTCTCGTAGACTTCCCAACGATTCCAGGGCTACCAGCCAGAGGTCAGGATCCGCCTCCTGGAGCCAGGTCTGCACCTTGCAAAAGATGTTGTCGCTCGTGAAGACGACACCTTCTTCCTCCACGATCACTGCGGCCTGGTAGGCCGTGTGGCCGGGCATGTGGACCAAGCGGAAGGTGTGGTTGCCGACGTGGAGCTTCAGCTCGCTCCGGAACGTGATCACCGGGGCGTTGGGCCGATAGCCCTCCAGCAGCTTCGGCTCCTCCGGTCCGAACGACGCGATCCGGGCGACGTGCGCGGCCATATCAGTGGCCAGGATCCGTGTTCTCACGCCCTCGTGAGCGACTACCGGCACGTCGAAATACGCGTTCCCGGTCCAGTGGTCGCCGTGGGGCTCGGTGTTCAGGATGTAGCGGAGCCGGCCGCGGCGTTCGACGTCCGCTTTGAGTCTGAGGGCGTCACTGGGCTTGTGGGGGCTGTCGATCATCACGATTCCGTCGGACGTTGTGACGATCCCGTGATTGCACCCGCGAAGCTCGGTCTCGACGAAGACGTTGGCCGTCAGCTGCTTCATGGGGTCCCCCGTTCGAGTGGTCGGTCGCGTGCGACAGGCTATGGTATCGTCGGGCTCTCGGCAAGGCCTCGACGACCACCTTTTCCTCACCGGGATCTCCCGCTTCAAGGAGGGATCTAAGCCATGCCCTATAAGCTACTGAGTTATCAAGCGGGCCAAGCCGCGCGGGCCGGGGTGCTCGTCGGCGATACGGTGTACGACGCGGCGAAGGTCACAGGCCTCTCCGCCTATTCGAGTGTGCTCGGTGTGCTCGATGACTGGAGCCGGGCCAAACGGCTCCTCGCCCAGGCCGCGAAGCGAATCGAGTCCGGCAAGGGGCGCGTCAAGGGCGTGCCGCGCAAGCGCGCTCGGTTGTTGGCCCCGGTGCTCTATCCCGGGAACATCTACTGCGCCGGCGCCAACTACACCGATCACATGGCCGAGATGGCGCGTGCCCAGGGTCAGTCGCCCGGGCCGACCATGAAGGAGCTGGGCGAGAAACCCTGGCACTTCGTCAAGACCTCGAGAAGCTCGGTGGTGGGACCTGGCGCCCGGGTCAAGATACCGGTCTATTCGCAGATGGTGGACTGGGAGGTCGAGCTCGCCGCGGTGATCGGCAAGAGGGCGCGCGATGTGCCGGTGGAGAAGGCGCTCGACTATGTCGCCGGCTACACCATCGCCAACGATCTCTCCGCGCGGGACGTCATGAGACGCGACAAGAATCCCGCGACCTCGCCTTTCCACTACGACTGGCTCAGCCAGAAGTGCTTCGACGGCGCCTGTCCGCTCGGCCCGTGGATCGTGCCGGCCAGTGACATCCCCTATCCTCAGAACCTCGCGCTGAAACTGTGGGTGAACGACAAGCCGATGCAGGACTCCCATACGGGGAAGATGATCTTCAGCACGGCCGAGCAGATCGCCATGCTGTCCTCCCGCGTGACGCTGCACCCGGGGGACCTCGTCCTGACCGGAACCCCGGCGGGCGTGGGAATGCCGCGCCGCATGTTCCTGAAGGCCGGGGACACGGTGAAGCTGTGGATCGAGGGCATCGGCGAGCTGAGCCACACGATGGCCGGGTGAGGCCGATGAGCGAGAGCGACCGCGAGGCGTACGTCGGCCGGCCGCTGAAGCGGACGGAGGACCCGAGGCTCATCACGGGTCGGGGGCAATACGTCGAGGACATCAAGCTGCCGGGGCTGGCGCACCTCGCGTTTCTTCGGAGTCCGCATGCCCACGCCCGCGTGACCGCGCTCCGGACCGACGCGGCTCGCCGAGCCCCCGGCGTGGTTCGGGTCGTGACGGCCCAGGATCTCGGTCCGTTGCGACCTCTGCCCTTCATGGCGATGCTGCCGGGACTCAAGCAGGTCCAGTGTCCGTACCTGGCTGAAGCTGTCGTCGACTCGACCGGCGTTCCGGTCGCGGCGGTCGTCGCCGAGAGCCCGTCACTGGCCCGCGATGCCGCCGAGCTGATCGAGGTCGAGTACGAGCCGCTTCCGGCGGTCGCCGACGCCGAACGCGGCCTCGAGCCCGGGGCTCCCCTCTCCCACTCCCAGCTCGGGACCAACCAGGCCTTCAGCTGGCCGCTCAAGGGCGGCGACGTCGACGGAGCGTTCTCGAGAGCCGCCCATATCGTGAAGGTGCGCCTCGACCACAACCGGCTGGCCGGGGCCCCGATGGAGCCGCGCGGCGTGCTCGCGCGGTACGACCCCGGCAGCGACGAGCTGACCCTGTGGTTGACCACCCAGAACCCCTTTCTGTCCCGCGCCGATCTCGCGGCGGTCACCGGCTTTCCGGAGCACAAGCTCCGCGTCATCGCGCCGGATGTCGGCGGAGGCTTCGGGGTAAAGGGGCCGCTCTACCGCGAAGAGATCGTCGCGGCCACGCTCGCGCGTCAGCTCGGTCGCCCCATCAGATGGATCTCGACCCGCACCGAGGACCTGCTCACCACCATTCAGGCGCGGGCCGCCGTGTCGGAAGCCGAAGGCGCGGTGACCGCCGACGGAGAGCTGATAGGTCTCAGAGCCAAGGCGGTCTTCGATCTCGGCGCCCACCTGCTCGGGCTGTCTCTCGTGCCCCCGATGTCCGCCTCGACTCATATCTTCGGTCCTTATCGGATCCAGAACGCCGAGCTTCTGAGCATCGGCGTGTACACGAACACCGCGCCGACCGGACCCTACCGTGGATCGGGGCGGCCCGTCGGCGTCTACCTCATCGAGCGCCTCATGGACGAGGCGGCTCGGGCTACCCGGCTCGATCCCGTCGAGATTCGCCGGCGGAACTTCATCTCGCCCGAGGCGTTCCCCCACCGCACGCCGTTCGGCGTCGCCTACGACTCCGGAAACTACGCGAGAGCGCTCGATCGCGTGGTGGAGCTCGCGGACTATCGAGATTTGCGCCGAGCGCAGGCCGAGGCGCGCAGGCGTGGCGAGATCATGGGGATCGGTGTCGCGGCGTATGTCGAATCCACCAATGTCCTGGGCTGGGAGAGCGGAGTTGTCCGGGTAGAACGGAGCGGCAAGGTCACCGCCGTTACCGGATCGAGCCCGCACGGCCAGGGGCACGAGACGACCTTCGCCCAGATCGTCGCCGACCATCTCGGCGTCGCGTACGACGACGTGATCGTCCGCCACGGCGACACTCTGGGCGCGCCGCAGGCGATCGGCACGTTCGGCAGCCGCAGCGCCGGTCTCGGCGGGAACGCGCTCGCCCAGGCCGCGGTGGAGATCAGGGAGAAGGGACGGCGGCTCGCCGCCAGGCTTCTGGAGGCGAGTCCGGAGGACCTTCTGCTCGCGCGCGGCGGTTTTCAGGTGAAAGGGGTGCCCGAAAAGATCGTCGGGTGGGATCGAGTCGGCGAATTCGCGCATCGCGGGATGGGACTGCCCCCTCAGGAGACGCCCGGGCTCGAGGCGACCGTGTTCTTCCGCCAGGATAAGCCGTCGTGGAGCTTCGGGGCCGGCCTGGCCGTGGTTCGTGTCGACCGCGACACCGGCCGGGTGCGGCTCGAGCGTTTCGTCGCGGTGGACGACTGCGGCAACGCGATCAACCCGCTCCTCATCGACGGACAGATCGTCGGCGGATTCGCGCAGGGACTCGGCCAGACGCTGCTCGAGCGCATCGCCTACGGCGAGGACGGTCAGCTGCTGACTGGAACGTTGATGGAATACGCGATCCCGCGTGCCGACGACATGCCCGAGCTGGTGGTGGATCGGACCGTGACGCCATCGCCACTCAACCCGCTGGGCGTCAAAGGCGTCGGTGAGGGCAGCGCCTGCGTGGCGCCGCCGGCGATCGTCAACGCGGTCGTGGACGCACTCGCGCCGTTCGGCGTCCGCCACGTCGACATGCCGCTCACCGCCGAAAAGATCTGGCGCGCGCTCCAGCGCTGAAGGAGGCGCGCTACCGGGCGGGCGGAATGATCGGGATCAGGACGTGCGACGGGCGGCCGGGACCGCAGTGGATCGTGACCTTCTTGCCGAAGACCCCCGGCGGTCGGTCGCGCGGATCGTTGTGCTGGAAGGGGCCGACGCCGGTGAAGACCGCGCCGAGTGTTCCCAGCCCGGTCGACGGACCGCCGGGATACTCGTAGTCGCGCCCGCGCACCGTGAGCCCGATCCGATAGCCCGCGGGCACCACGATGCACGTCGGCCAGATCTCCACGTCCAGCTCGTACACCTTGCCCGGCATGAGCGGTTGCTTCTCGTCGTGGGTATGGTACGGACGATAGGGCCGCGTGAGCTTCGGGTCGAGCTTGCGGTGCGAGGCGCGGAGCCATCCCTGGGCGATCGGCGTGTGGGGATCGAGAGCGCCCTGGAACACGACTTCCTGGAGGTTCGGAGTGAACGCGCGGATGACGAGGAAAAGGTCCGCGTCCGTCGTCTGGGACGAGACGAAGAGCTTGGCCGCAAGGGGGCCGGTCAGCTCGGTCTCCCTCGATAAGGGCGGCGTGAGAAAAGTCACGCCGTCACCGAAGCCGTCGTAGGCCACGCCGCCCCTGCGGCCGATGGGCGCGCGAACCAGGCTTTGGTCGGCCGGGCTCAGATAGAGCTTGGTCCACCGCGTGCGGGCGAGCGGCCATTCCTTCTCGTGCCGCTCGACGAACTTCTCACCGGGATGGCGCACCTGGAGCACGACCCGCGGCTGCTTCTTCCATGCCGTGTCCTCGCCCTTCAAGAAGTGGCCGAAGAACTTCTTCTGGAGGTTTACGCCGTAGTCGGTGTAGAAGTGCGTCCAGTGCTCGATGCCGTGGACCTCGAGCCACTTCTGCTTCGACGCCGAGCGCACGAACCCCTCGAAGTTGCCTCGCGGATGCAGCCCCTGCCCGCCCCAGTTGGCCGCGGAGAAGAGCGGAACCTTGACCTGCGACCAGTCGGGCATGCGTGAGCGCCAGTACTCGTTACTGGCGAGCGGGTTCTGCCAGCAGTCCTCGTAGAAGTCGCGCCGGTTGCCGCCGAGCTCCTCCTCGGTCAGGGTCGGCGGCCCGGACACCCAGTCGCCGTTCATCCGACTCCGGAACCCTTTGGTGCCGCGCCCGTGCTGCACGCGGATGACCTGCGACGGGAACCACGCCTTCCCGAAGGTGCAGAGGATGCCCCCGTGGTGGCTGAGATCGCGATAGTAATCGGCCGCGCCCTCCCAGATGCAGATCGCGGCCAGGTGCGGCGGCTGGAGCGCCGCCACCTGCCACTGATTCATCGCGTAGTACGAGATGCCGTTCAGCCCGATCTTGCCGGTGCTCCACGGCTGCCCGGCCGCCCACTCGACGCAGTGGTAGAGATCCTTCGCCTCCCGGGCCGACCAGATGTCGAGCTGACCGGGCGACCGGCCGGCGCCGCGCGAGTCCACCCGGACGCAGACGTAGCCGTCGGGCACCCACTTCTCGGGATCGACCACTTCCCAGTTCTGGTACTTGTTCGTCGAGCCCCCGGGGACGTCCGGGTGCTCGGCCGCCATACGGCACCACTGGTCGGTGTAGAGGTCTTCGAAGTGGAGCCATTTGCCATACGGGCCGTAGGCCAGGATGACCGGGTACTTGCCCGCCTGGAGGGGCCGATAGACGTCGGCGCGAAGGACGAGGCCGTCGTCCATGCGGATCGGGATGTCCCAGTCGATGCGCATCCCGTCGCGAACCTCGCTCGTGAAATCAGTCATGGACGCGGTGCCTCCTGGCCCGCGCCGTCCACGAGCACCGCGTGTCCGGTCTGCGAAGACTGGACGATTGCCTCGAGCACGGCGATGTTTGCCGTCGCCTCCTCGCCACCGACCTCCGGCGTCGTCCCGTCTCTCACGCAGCGCGCGAACTCGGCGAGCTCATCGACCACCGGGTCCACCGCCGTCAGGGGCACCGCGATTCGCTCGGACTGGCCACGACGCGCGAGAAAGAGCCGGGTGCCATCCGCCTCGCTCCACGCCTGCGCCTCGGTCCCGTGCACGGTGATAACCGCTGTGCGGTTCGCGTGCACCCACGAGGTCCCGAGGTACCCCAGGCTGCCCGAGGCGAATTCGAAGAGGATGGAGGTCGCGTCGTCGATCTCCACGCCCGTGAGCGCCACGCGGCGCACGAAGGCCGTCACGCGAGCGATGGGGCCGAGGAAGTACCGGTAGGTGTCGACGTGGTGAATGCCGAGATTGGTCATCGGGCCGCCCGGCGTCTCGGCGCGGACCGTGCGCCACATGTCCGGTGTGAGCGCGAAGCCAATGCTCGACGAGAAGTTGCCCTCGATCTGGGCGGTGCGGCCCATCGCGCCCTCGTCGAGGAGCCGCTTGAGGGCGCGGCTCGCGGGTTGCCGGCGGCGCTGATGACCGACGGCGAGGACGACCCGAGCCTGGTGACATGCCTCCGTCGCCCGCTGTGCGTCGGCAACCGTCAGCGTGAATGGCTTGTCGACGAAGACGTGCTTGCCGGCCCTGGCGGCCGCCACCACCTGCTCGGCGTGGAGCGAGTGGGGCGTGGTGATCAGCACGCCCTCCACATGAGGGTCGGCCAGGACCGCTTCGAAGCTCGGGTGGACCCGGCAGCCGTAGGCCTTGCCAAAGGCTGCGCGGTTGTCGGCCGAGCGGCTCGTGCAGGCCACGATGGCGAGACCTGTCTCCTGCCGGGCCGCGTCGGCCAACACGCGCCCCCAACCCCCGACGCCCACTGCCGCGACCCGCACCGGTGTCACCGATTCAGGATCGAATGACGAAGTCGAACGTCGCCGCCTTTCCGTCGGTGGCGTCCTGCACCCGCATCACCAGGTCGCGATTGAAGATGGGATCCCGTCCGTTCCCCGCATCGCCGGGAAAGTAGAGCTGAGTCGTGAGCGCTGGCCGGTTCGGGGCCTGCACCTTCACGTGGAAATGGCGCGTTCGCCCGGGGTATTCCCCCGGCACGACCGTCTCGAGACGATAGCGTCCCTGGTCGTCGGTGAACTGGTGGCCGCGCAGTCGGTAGCCGGTGTTGTCGTACGCTCCGCTGCTGTCCGCGTGCCAGAAGTCGATCAGCGCGCGCGGAACCGGCTGGCAGCTCGTGGACAGGACCACACCGGCCACGACGATCTTCACCCCGGTGATCCCCGGCTCCAGAAGCGATTCGCGCCTCGGCGAGTCCGGCTTGAAGTAGGGGCCCTCGGTCTGCCGAGGCGTCGGTTGCGGAGCGTCGGGACAACTCGGCGTCGGTCGGAGCGGCTGCGCCTGCGCCGCGACCGCCGTTCGGATCCCCGCGAGCGCCGTCGACATCACGGCGATCAGTCTGAAAAACCCGCGACGCGAGGTCATTGGAATTCCTCTCATGTCACCACCCCTCCCAGGCCTGACGCCGGTACTACCCTAGTGATTGGCTCCCGCCTCTGTCAAACTGAGCCGTCGACGCCAAAACCTGCTGGCCCCCGCCCCCGGGGCGGCGTTAGGATCTCGGCGTTAGGATCTCAAAGAGTGGGAGAGCGAACGGGAGGCGGCTGACATGAACATCTTCAAGGCTCTGGCGGTCAAGGACGTCTATGAGGCGACCCAGTCGATCCCCCTGATCGACGTCGGCCCTGCGTTCCGCGCTGAGCCAGGGGCACTCGAGGGCGCGGCGCGCGACGTGCGGCGCGCCTGCGAGACAGTCGGCTTCTTCTACCTGGCCGGCCACGGGGTGCCGCAAAGGCTGATCGACGCGGCCTTCGCGGCATCCCGCGAGTTTCACGCGATGCCGCTCGACTCGAAGCTCCGGCTCAAGATCAACGAGAACAATATCGGGTACCTCGCCGTGAACGAGAGCATGCAGCGACACTCGACCGTCCACACGGCGACCCGGCCGAATTTCAACGAGAGTTTCTTCATCAGCCACGACCGGAGCGCCGAGCACCCGGACGTCCTCGCCGGCACGCCCCTGCGCGGCAAGAATCAGTGGCCCGAGGACCACGAGCGAATGCGGGCGGCGATGGTGGCGTACTTCAAGACCCTGGAAGGACTCGGCGAGCGCCTGTTCCCGGTCCTCGGGCGTTCCCTCTCGATGCCGGCGGACCACTTCGGCCAGTTCTTCCGGAACGAGGCGCACATCAATCTCCGCTTCCTGCACTACCCGCCCCAGGAGACGGACGACACGGAGCAGTTCGGGCAAGGACCCCACACGGATAACTCGTTCATCACCATGCTCGCCCGGGAGGACGTTCCGGGCCTTGCCGTCCGTCTGCCGAGCGGCGAGTGGATGGCGCCTCCGGTGATTCCGGGGACCTTTCTGGTGAATCTCGGCAACATCATGAAGCGGTGGTCGAACGACCGCTTCCTGTCGACGCCGCACGGCGTGCTGAACGATTCGGGGAAGGACCGGTACTCGATCGCGTTCTTCTACAGCCCGAACGTCGACGCCGTCATCGAGTGCCTACCGACGTGCGTGAGCGCCGGCGACCCGCCGCGCTATCCCCCCGCCGTCTATCGCGACCTCGTGCTGGAGTTTTACAACGCCAACTACTTCCACCGGAAGGACTACGCGGGCGCCGCGACCGGGAGCTGACGAGAGCTCCGCGCTACCGGTATCCCGCACGGTCGGCCAGCCGCGTCGCGGCCGCCTGAAACTCGCCGGCGGAGGCGATGTTGACGTCGTCCTGCTTGAACTTGCCCCATTTCGCCACCAGCGGGTTGATGGCCGCCTGCGAGTTGACCGGGTACTCGAACGCGAGGTCCGCGAACATCTGTTGCGCCGCGGCGCTGGACAGGAACTCGAGGAACTTGAGGGCGCCGGCGCGGTTCTTGGCGTGTGTCGTCACGCCCGCGCCGGACACGTTGACGTGGGTGCCGGTGGTCTGCTGGTTGGCCCAGAACGGCAGGACCGGAAACGCCGGGTCCTTGGCGACGATGCGCGCCAGGTAATAGTGGTTGGTGACGCCCACATCGCACTGTCCGGCCGCGATCGCTTCCAGGATCTTGCTGTCGCTGTTGATGAGCACGGGCTGATTGGCGGCCCAGCGCTTCGCGATGTCCTCGGTCCTGGCCTCACCGTGGCGTTTGATCATCGTCGCCAGGAGCGACTGGTTGTAGATGTAGCCGGAGGTCCGGAGGCAGAGCCGCCCCTTCCACTTGGGATCGCCCAGCGCCTCGTACGTCGACAGCTCGGCCGGCTTGACCTTGTTCGTGTTGTACATGATGGTCCGTGCCCGCACCGTCAGCCCGAACCACCGGTTCTCGGGATCCCGGAGATGGGCGGGAATGTTGGCGGCGAGCTCGGGGGAATCGACTCTCGACAGCAAGCCGGCCCGCGCGGCGTTCCAGAGATTGCCCGCGTCAACCGTGAGCAGGACATCGGCCGGGGTGCGGTCGCCCTCGGCCTTGAGGCGTTCGAACAATTCGCCCGTGTTGCCGGTGAGCATCTTCACCTGGATCCCGGTCTTCCGGGTGAACGCTTCGAACGCCGCTTCCTGACCGTAGTGGCGCGCGGAGTAGACGAGCAGCTCGGCCGCCTGCGTCGCACCGGCCACGGCCAGCTCGAGGCCGAGCGCCAGCGCGATCAGTCCGAGGGCCACGCCGACGGTCGGACACTTGGCGCTTCCCGGGCGCATCGTGGCCTCCTTTCGGTTGAGCGCCCATGAAGATACCAGAGGCCTTGAAGATATGGCCACACTATTTTGGGGATTAGGTAGCCCTAATTTCGGTACTCCCGGCCGGGATCGGCGGGTCGCGGTATAGTCGTGAGGTGCGTACGACTGGGGTGCTGGCAGAAGACGTCGGGCTGATACCGCTCGCCCTGGGGGAAGGCGACCTCGAGGTGTCCTTACTGGACGTGACTCGACTGGCCGACACGGAATCGAAGGCCTTTCGGTTTCTGACTCCCGAGGAGCACGAGGAATACGAGCGGCTACGGCATCCCCGGCGCCGCCGTGAGTGGCTTGCGGCACGGGTCTGCCTGAAGAGCATGCTCCTGCGGTGTCGACGCGTCGGCGATCCGCGGGAGTGCGCCATCGTGAAGGACAGTCTCGGGCGGCCCCGACTTTCCTTCGCACCCGGGCTGCCCGCGGACCCTGGGTACGACTGCTCTCTGTCTCACAAGGGACGTTTCGCCTGTGCCGGCGCCTCGAGCACGCCCGACATCAGAATCGGCATCGATATCGAGGAGGTGTCGCCACGTCTGCTGCGGCTGGCCAATGCGTTCGCGCATGACCGCGACGTCTTGATCGCATCACGGTCCACGGAGGAACGCCTGACGATTCTCTGGGCGCTGAAGGAGGCCTGCGCAAAAGTGCTGGGCAACGGCCTGGATATGGCGTTCCGCGGCGTGACCTGCGAGGAGACGGCGCTCGGGCGGCACCGGGTCAC
>WNGA01013248.1_pt1 | contig 10577 bp, 14 predicted proteins | sample 5400061 | NCBI WGS metagenome assembly WNGA01 (sample SAMN13153366, study PRJNA577476) | soil metagenome | isolation source: 100 cm soil or saprolite under grassland replicate 2 | place: USA:California | collected 2016-06-15
AGTCTTCTGTAAGATCACGGTTACCAAAACAAAAAACATTTTCTTCCTCAATATAAGGTTTCAGATGTTCAATATTGGTAAGTTTTCCGTGACCATTACCTGTAACGATTGCCAAATCCATTCCCGCCGCACCGGCACTGCCCGATTGATGAGGCAACACATAATCTGTATGACCGTCTATAAAAAATAATCCATAGTTGCCGTTTCTTTTTAATGATAAAGCAGCACCAATTAATACAGAGCAATCGCCGCCAAGTACAACAGATAATTTTTTATTTTGAATTTGCCCATCTATAACATTTGCCAACTGCTTACTATAATCAATAATCTTGTCTGCATTTCTTACTTTACTTTCTTCATCAATCTCTGTCGAATAAGCAGGTGGAATAATGCTAACCTTTTCTTTTATGCCAGCCATTTCAGCAAAGCCTAGCTTATTCATTGCTGATGGAAAAAATTTTACACCAGGCTCAACACCCTGCGACGGTTCCTTTAATCCAAGATTGGAAGGAGCCTCAATCAAAATTGTTTTATTCATTTATCAGGCTTGCTGGTGCATCATTTCATCCATTATCTTTTTCATTTCTTCTTCGGAAACATCTTTTATATGAGTAGAAACAATCCATATATAACCAAATGGATCCTCAATGCGTCCACTCCTGTCTCCATAAAATTGATCTTGCACAGGTATAAGAATCGTTGCCCCGTTATCAATTGCTTTTTGAACAACAGCGTCTACATCCTGTACATACACGCACAGGTTAACAGAATTACCACTCAGCGTTTTCGGACTTTTATTGTATTGAGGATTTTCTTCCGATACCATTACTACAGTATCACCAATTGTTATCTCGCCATGAGCTATTGTATCATCAGGACTTTTCATGAGCATTTTTTCTGTGGCGCCAAAAACTTTCTGATACCATTTAATTGCAGAAGCAGCGTCTTTAATAGCAAGCGCAGGCATTACGGCATTATAGCCTTCGGGGATATAAGCGTGTTTTTTCATAACTTAACTCGTTTAGTAACCGCCAATTTAGTTAATAAAATTTTATGAAAACAATACTCTCAGTTAACTTTTTTGCCTGACTTTGTAGTTTAAGAATTATTTTTTTGTTACCGGCTGTGGAATTACTATTAAGCTTCCGTTGTGTCATTCACTTGTGCATTCTGAACTTTAAGGAGCTTTTTGTGAGTGGTGAGTTGTCAGTGGTAAGTAAACATCATTCACCATTCACCACTCACCATTCACCAATTCATAATGTTGAGATGTTTCATCAAACCGCTTTAATAATCTTTTTGCTTTATCCGGAACAACTGCCTTTTCATAATCATCGCCTGCAAATGATTTTACCGCATCAATTGAATCAAACCACATGATTGTTATAAATTCAACTTCATCATTTATATTTCTTCTCAACAGTTGAATATTTTTATACCCCTTAATATTTCTGTTAGCTATGCCCGTAAAAATTTCATTGCGCAATAATGTTTCATAAGCATCTGCGTTTTCATGGTTTGTATAACCATGCCATATTCTTGTTATCATAATTTCAATTTATTTTTGTATTTCATAGAAGAAAAAAGTTTCAATAAGATATTTTTTCATTTGCATAATTACTCTTTATTGACGATGGTTTTCACTCCCCTTTAGGGGGGTTGGGCACATCTAACCTTACCATCGCCCTGCTTTTACCATTTTGTTGAACAACTTTAAAACCATTATTTGTAAATGCTGACAAAACACCAAACCACAAGAATGCAGCAGGTACTTTATTCGAATAAGGAATGACGGGATATGCTTCAAGTGTTTTTATTTTATTTTTTTTTGCATAATCAACAGCGCCCTTTATCAGCAATTGTGAAAGACCCATTTTGCGAAATTCTTTTTTTACAAAAAAGCAGGTTATAGACCACACCTGTTTACTGTCAATTCTTTTTAAAGCTCTTGATCTTTCAATTCTGCTATAATCTTCACGTGGAGCTAATGCTATCCAGCCAACAGGTTCATTTTTATATAATGCTATTAACCCTGTTGGTTTATTCGCATTTACTAAATCTTGCATCAGTTTTTTATTACCACTATATTTATTTTCAGAAAATTCTTTTGATGATAAACGCGGACTCATACACCAGCAACCACCACAGCCACCTCTTTCACCCATTAACTCTTCAAATTGATTCCAGTTATCAATAGTGAGTGATTGAAATTTTAGTTTGATATTTAAGTCATTTATATCCTTGTTCATATAACTAAATTACAAACGCAGCAATACAGGCATCTTAGAAATCTTGCTTTTTATAATATTAATCATATAACACCGCAGGGTCATTTGCTAATACTTTATTGTATAGCTGTTCGATTTGATATTTCAATATCCGGTCTTCTGACAGTACAGGAAGATCATTGATATCAAAAAATGAAACATCCAAAATATCAAATCCTTTTTTGATTATTATTTTATCGGTGGGTTCACATAAAAAAACCATTTTATATACATAATAAGGTTGCGGCGGATGCGGGTGACATTTTTTATCAAACACTGCCAGCAACTTAGTTGTCCTTACATCTAAACCTGTTTCCTCCCTGAATTCTTTGGCAATAACTTCGGATGGTGAAAGTCCTATGTCAGCCCAGCCACCGGGTAAAGTCCAGCATCCATCTATGCTCTCTTTCACCAACAGAATTTCATTTGCTGCATTAAACATCAATCCTCTTATATCTACCTTTGGTGTAGGATAATCTTTGTTGCGCACATAAAAATTTTTTACCACTTCAACCTGATGATTGCTTAATATGCTCATTAGCTCAATCCCTATTTCATTTAATTCAGTATACCGCTCAGCATCATAACCATCTTTGCTATACAATAAGCCAATATCTGATATGGATAATATCCTTTTTGTCAAATTAAATAACCTGTCTGTCATTAATTAATTTTAATTTTTTCCAGCAATAAATGAAATCAAAACTACAAATTGATGCAATAAAAACCTGCTGCAAAAAACGCTTTTCGATATCCGAAACTAGCAAGATTTCAAAGATGAATAAATTATTATTGAACGAACTTGCAACACTTTTAAAGGAAGGAACATTATGGGTGAGCAAAGCAAATTGAAAATTTTTTTAGCATTCGCAGCAATTTATATTATCTGGGGTTCCACCTATCTCGCATTGTTGATTGGCGTGCAGAGTATGCCGCCATTTCTTTTGTCAGCAATGCGTTTCACACTTGCCGGAATACTATTATATGCGTATTGTTTGTGGAGACGGGAAGCACAGCCTGATTTTTCATCACTGCAAAAAAATGCCCTGTGCGGTATACTCATGTTATTTGGAGGAACGGGTTCTGTTGCATGGGCCGAGCAATATTTACCAAGTAGCCTTGCAGCCATTATTGTAACAACATTACCATTCTGGTTTGTGCTGCTCGATAAAAAACAGTGGTCGTTTTATTTTTCCAATAAACTTATTATTGCGGGATTGGTTATTGGCTTTATCGGTGTTGCTGTGTTGGTTGGCTTTGATAAATCGCCGCATCCTTTTGCAGGCAATTCGTCTATGAAAACTTATGGTGCTATTGCGATTATTGCAGGAGGCATTTCATGGACGATTGGTTCATTATATTCAAAGTACAGTCCTGCAAAAAACTCGGTGCTTATGAATGCAACGCTTCAATTATTAATCGCCGGCCTTTTCACTTTTCTCATAAGTTTTTTAAGCGGTGAATTAAATAATTATAGTCTCGGCAATGCGAAGAAAGAAGCATGGTCGGCCCTGGTATATCTCATCATCATGGGTTCAGTCATCGCTTACTTATCCTATTTATGGCTGTTGAAAGTAAGACCTGCAGCACAGGTAAGTACATATGTATATGTTAATCCTGTTGTTGCTGTGTTGCTTGGTGCAATTATTATTAATGAACAAATCACATGGCTACAAATAACGGGGTTGATAATAATTTTAAGCGGAGTTTTAATGGTGAATATTGCGAAGTATAAAGGAGCTATACAAAAGGTGTAAAGAAGATTTTTTATGAACCAGAGGCCAATGCTTCTATTTAGCTTTTGTTCCCGTACGTACGGGACTATTGTGCTGTTGAACGGCGAAATCGGCAAGGTCACTCTTCGTTCGATTTTATTTATTATTCTTATTAATAAAAAAGGAATTTTTACAATTAAAATAATATATGAAAAACATTGCACCCGATATTTTCAGAAAGAGATTATTGATCGAAGGTTATTTTACTATTGAAGTAAAAGAGTCAATACTGGTTCAATATTTTTCTCTCATCACTTCTACGTTACAATTAAAAACTTATGGTGAACCCATCGTTCATTCAACAAGCGGACAAGGTAAAGAACAAAACCAGGGATATGATGCGTTTATTCCCCTGATTGATTCAGGCATTTATATAGGTGTTTGGATGAAGCAAAAATTTTTGTCACTCATCATATACACGTGCAAAGATTTTGATGAGCAAAAAGCATTAGAAGAAACAAAATCATTCTATAATTTAACAGAATACAGTTACAAATTATTCTAAAAAGCCTCCCTTTAGGGAGGTTGGAGGGTTTTTATGATTACAAGAATATGGCATGGCCGCACCTCAACTGCTGATGCAGATAAATATCGTGAGTTTGTAATTGCCACGGGCATTAAAGATTACAAATCAATTAACGGAAACTTTGGTGCACAAATCTGGCAAAGACAGGAAGGAGATGTAACGCATATCTGGACTGTAACCTGGTGGGATAGTTATGAAAGCATCAAGCAATTTGCCGGTGAAGATTTTGAAAAAGCAAAATATTATGAAGACGACAAAAAATATTTACTCGAGTTTGAACCGCTCGTGATGCATTGCGAATGTTATGATTTTAAATAAAAGACTGAAAGTCACAAAAATTGTGAAGACTGGAAGTTAGGAAGAATAACTTTACTAACTTCCCGACTTTACTAACTGTCTTCGAATTTCGGAAGTCCCTTTAGGGGATTTAGGGGTTACTAATACCATCCTCTCCCTGCGCCACTTTGCATAAAAGGCCATGGAATAGAGACCAAAATAACTATAAGTGCTAAAAGATAATATATAACAGTTCTTTTGTGTTTGGCACTATCTGATATTGATTTTTTTGCCTGTGCTTTACCAATATGCATTAATATAATTGCAATCAGCATCGCTGTTATATGCTCCACGCCAAAAAATCTTGCAGTTGGATCTTTCATTGTAGCACTAAATCCGCCGGCATTTTCTATTTGATGGTATCCGTAAGGGCCAAAGTACCATAAAGCAAGACCTATCAGCAACATGAGGTCAGCAGAAATGGTTAAAAGCAGACCTGTACGGTTATCTGATTTTATAAACGGACGACCACCAGCAACCAGGCTATTGAAAATGGCAATTACAAGTAAGAGTAAAACTACCCAGCGTCCCCCGCTATGTATATGGAGTAAAATGTTGTATATGGTTGCATTCATAAGTTATGTACTTAATGTTTATCAAATCTACAATGGTCAACCCAAAATCTGAAATATCATTTTTCAATTATCATGCCTGTGCAATTTCGAATTGCCGCATTTTCAAATTAATTACTCTATCCAGTCAGCAATGAAAACATTTGTATCATGACCACCACCATTATTGCGGTTAGAGGAGAACATTATTTTTTTTCCGTCATGGCTAAACATGGGGAATGCATCAAAACCTTTATCACGGCTTATCTTCTCCAGGCCAGTTCCATCAAGGTTTATAAGATACATATTGAAAGGGAAACCACGTTTGTATTCATGATTGCTGCAGAAAATAATATGCTTTCCATCCGGTGTAAAGTTAGGCGCCCAGTTAGCCTGGCCAAGATTGGTTATTTGTTTTGCATCCGTTCCATCTGCATTGGCTATAAACACTTCCATTTGTGTTGGCGCCACTATACCGTGTGCCAACAAATCTTTATATTCTTTTATTGAAGAATCTGTTTTTGGGCGGCTTGCACGCCACACAATTTTTTTACCATCAGGGCTAAACCATGCGCCACCATCGTATCCTAAAGTATTGGTGATTTGTTTTACTTTGTATGTTTTTAAATCCATTATATAGAGATCAAGATCACCATTGCGGACAGAGGTAAAGATCATTTTTTTTCCATCGGTTGAAAGCGTTCCTTCAGCATCGTAGCCTTTCGTATTGGTAAGTTGTTTAATGATGTTACCACTTGTATCTGCAAGAAAAATATCATAGCTGTCATAAACAGGCCAGATATATTTATTGCCGAATTTGCTGCGGTCTGGAACCGGTGGGCAACTACCACCACCCAAATGTGTAGATGCATAGGTAATGTGTTTTTCGTCAGGCAAAAAATAGCCGCAGGTAGTGCGTCCTTTGCCGCTGCTTACTTGTTTAAAAGAAAATGTTTGCCCTTGCTGCGGGATGGCTCCAAGAAAGATTCTGTCACACATAATTCCATCCTTTGGGTTAGTACGCTGAAAAATCACATGCTTATCATCGTAGCTCCAGTAGGCTTCTGCATTATCACCGCCGAAAGTAAGTTGCTGTATATTTTTAAAATGTTTTTCTTCCGGGTAATGCAATGTGTCCGATTGTGCATATGTAAATGTAGAAAAGAGAACTGTCGCGAAGTTGGTAATTATTTTAAAATATTTTTTTATGTACCAGGCTACAATACTACTGTTTAGCTTTTCTTGCGTCGCACTCTTGTACTGATATTTACTATTCAGCAGGCAACACGTTTTTGTTATCATAAACTCATTTTGATATTTAGCTTTATCCTCTCAATATTATGAAGAAGGACAAAAAGTAAAGTAATGTTATAATTTTTTGTAAAAGTAATGGTTGTACTCTACTGCTTTCTGTCAGAAAATCGTCATAAACAAAATCAGCGGTTATTTTTGCGGGATGAAGAACGTTTCGTTTTTAATTATAATAGTATCAATAATACTTTTCTCCTGCAATACTTCAACAGAAAATAAGAATGAGAATAATTCATCTGCAACAGCAAAAAATGCGGCAAAATCTTATCCTCAAAATGTTCAATCGCTTTTTGCACAGTTAAAACAAAACCCCGACAGCACAGGTCTTCGCTTGCTTTTGGCGTCAGCTTTAGATAGTATTGGCGCATACAAAGAAGCATTCAGGCAAATGGATACGTTGCTAAAAAAAGATTCTGTTAACTTCGGACTTTGGTTTGCAAATGGTGAAATTGCTGAAGATGCAAAAGATACAATAAGGGCAATGATGAGTTATGATAAAGCATTGCGGATTTATCCATCGCCAAATGCAATGCTTGCTCTTGCCAATCTGTATGCAGAACAAAAAAATAAAAAAGCATTAGTTTTTTCTAACGAAGTGGAGCAAATGAGTTTGGGAAGAGAATATGATGCACATTCTGCTTTTATATCAGGTGTGTATTATGCAAGAACAGGCAACGGAAATAAAGCAATAAAATATTTTGATACATGCATCGCAAACAATTATACTTATATGCCGGCATATATTGAAAAGGGATTGGTATATTTTGATAACAGGCAATACAGTGATGCACTAAAAGTTTTTCGTTTTGCCTCAACTGTAAATGCATTAGATGCAGATCCCTATTACTGGCAGGGACGCTGTTATGAAATGATGAATATAAAAGACAGTGCTGTATTACGTTTCAAACAATCACTTCATTTGGAAGATGCGCCTGAAACGAGGGAAGCATTGAAGAGGTTGGGAGAATAGGAAAAGAAACAAGAACCGATAGACACTTAGCAATAAGCAATAATAGAAACCACAAACTACAAACTATAAACATGGCAATCGTTGCTCCGTCTTTTCTTGCATCAAATTTTTTAAGGTTGGAAGAAGAATGCAAAATGGTTAATGACAGTGAAGCAGAGTGGTTTCATCTTGATGTGATGGATGGGCGATTTGTGCCGAATATCAGTTTTGGACTTCCGGTTATTGAGCATGTGCGTAAAACAACTAAAAAAGTTTGTGATGTGCATTTAATGATAGTTGAACCCGAAAAATTTGCAGAGGATTTTAAAAAAGCAGGAGCAGATAATTTAAGTGTTCATATTGAAGCATGTCCAAATTTGCACCGCAATATTCAGCAGATAAAAGAATTGGGCATGAAAGCAGGTGTTGCTATCAACCCGCATACACCTGTAACAGCACTAAGTGAAGTGCTACATGAACTTGATATTGTTTTAATCATGAGTGTGAACCCTGGTTTTGGGGGACAAAAATTTATTCCGCATACATTAGAGAAAATAAAACAATTGCGTCGCATAATTGATGAAAAGGGATTGAATGTATTAATTGAAATTGATGGTGGAGTAACACTGGATAACGCTGCATCCATTGTTTCAGCAGGCGCCAATGTATTGGTAGCGGGGAATACAGTGTTTAGTGCAAAAGATCCGGTTGGAACAATTGCTGCATTGAAGCGATTGTAAGAGGAAGAATCTCATTCCCCATTTATTAAGAAAAAAAATAATTGTATCTAAGTAGCTATAGTAAAATAGTTAGTCAACTTTGATGCATAGCGAACAGAACGTGCAAGTGAGTGACACAACGATGACGCCATAAAATACAAATGCTTGTCCCAAAAAATTCTCTTTACAACCTTCTGCAAAGTTCTCTAACTTGGCAGGATGACTTACGCAGAAACACTCGATTATCTTTATCGTACGCTTCCTATGTTTAGCCGCATTGGTGCTGCGGCTTTCAAAAAAGACCTTACCAATACTTTACAATTGTGTGAAGCATTAAATAATCCTCATAAAAAATTTAAAAGCATACATATTGCAGGCACAAATGGCAAAGGCTCTGTTAGCCATATGCTTGCCGCTATTTTGCAAACGGCTGGTTATAAAACAGGCTTGTACACTTCACCCCATTTAAAAGATTTCAGGGAAAGAATAAAAGTGAACGGCATCATGTGCGATGAAGACTTTGTTATTGCATTTGCAGAAAAAGTAAAGCCGTTAATTGAATCAATACATCCGTCCTTTTTTGAAATAACAGTGGCAATGGCATTCACTTATTTTGCTCAACAAAATATTGATGTGGCTGTAGTGGAGGTAGGTCTTGGCGGCAGGCTTGACAGTACAAATATTGTTACTCCTCAATTAGCTGTTATCACCAATATTGGTTGGGATCACATGAACATGCTTGGCGATACACTTGAAAAAATTGCTTATGAAAAGGCGGGAATCATCAAACAAAATATTCCTGTTATAATTGGAGAAATTTTACCTGAAACAAGACCTGTGTTTGAAAAAGTTGCAACAGAAAAAAACACTTCTCTTTGCCTTGCAACAAAAGAAAGATATGTAGCAGACTGGCATTTAAGAAATCAGCACTTAAATATCACTGTTGCCAACAACCAAAAAGATGAGCGTGTTATTTACGAATTAGATCTTGCCGGCATTTATCAGATAAAAAATATTCTTACCGTTCTTGAAACAGTTCATCAATTGCAAAAAAAGGGCTGGCATATTTCGCATCAGCAAATAAAAAATGGATTAGCACAAACAAAAAAATTAACTGGTTTGCATGGCAGATGGGAGCTGATACATCAAAAGCCAATGATTGTTGTAGACGTTGCTCATAATATTGATGGTATGAAACAAATCGTTGAGCAAATAGAACTAACCACTTATAATAATTTGCATATTATCATTGGCATGGTGAAGGATAAAGAAGTGGAAAAAGTGTTAGCAGTGCTTCCCCGTTATGCAGAATATTATTTTACAAAAGCGCAGATACCAAGAGCTTTGTCAGAACATGAACTTGCGATGAAAGCAGCACATATAGGATTAGCCGGCAAAAATTTTGGTGATGTAAATACTGCAATCGCAGAAGCTTTACAACATGCACATGAAGATGATCTTATTGTAGTATGCGGAAGCGTTTTTCTGGTGGGAGAAGTGAACGAGGTAAGTTTGTAGTTTAAGTGCCCTCAAAGCGATTCTCTATACATTAGTTCAGCCTGTTCCATTATTTCATTCAATATCTCATGTAACTCCGCACTCACGCCTCTCTTCAATAGAACTCTTTTCACGGCAAGCATCACTTGTGCTTTTGCATCCGGCTTTTTATATCCGTCTATTTGCAGATTCTTTTTGATGTTGCAGTTATATCTTTCACAAGCTCTTTTATCAGTGCAAAATCACTCACTGCAGTTTTGTATTTCGCACCCTGCCATTTCAAATGCTTCATCAATATGATTACCATCTCCGTTAACGATCCCATAAAGTAAATTTCTTATTGTTACGGTCAACTTCTCTCCAATTGAAAAGCTCTATTTATTAAAAAACTATTAAGCCGTATGAAGATTGGAAAAGCATTTAACCACAAACAAAATGTATATGCTTTTGCGGACTATCTTGTTTCTTTAGTTGAGTTTGCGATAATGCGTATTTAATCTTATTATCCTAGTGTGTTGGCAAATTAATTATGAAACATAATGTTTTGATAGTCTTCTATCTGCATCCTGTCTGGTAAATTTCCATTCTATATTGCGTTTGTTGTCATTTCTTTCTTTAGACCAAATCTTTACATCTGATTCTAACT
>WNGA01036360.1_pt1 | contig 10577 bp, 9 predicted proteins | sample 5400061 | NCBI WGS metagenome assembly WNGA01 (sample SAMN13153366, study PRJNA577476) | soil metagenome | isolation source: 100 cm soil or saprolite under grassland replicate 2 | place: USA:California | collected 2016-06-15
TCGGCGAGAGATGCATCGAGGCCGAAGCTCCCGCCGAATCCTCCGGTCCCCGTCGACGTGCCTCCACTGCCCGCCGATCCGCCGCTTCCACCTGCCGTCGTGGTGCTGCTCGTCGAGCCACCGCTGCCCGTGCTCGTACCCCCCGACCCGCTGCGGCCCGCGCTTCCTCCGGTGGAAGGGGAGCTGCTGTCGTCACCGCCGCAATGAACGGCGGCGATGGACGCCAAGAAAAGCGACGCGCCAAGCGCAAGAAGAGACTTTTTCATCGGGTTCTCCGCGGTAGGACGCCGGGCAGCGTCCGATCGAATTGAACAGAAGTCAATAGCTTACCTGACGAAGCGCATGTGGATGACCGAGGCGGATGTCACACTTCGCCCTTCACGGTCGATAGCCGGCGAGAATCGCTTGGAAAATAGGCAGGTTCCGGTCGGACGCTCTCGTTTTTTCTCGTAGTCCGCGACAACCGCGGCGGCGTCGCCTGGGCGACCCGTTCGGTAGCAGTGCGTTGAGAGACTAAGACCCGGATGCTACGGCGGGGGGCAGCAACACGCGGAAGGTCGTGCCCTTGCCGAGCTCGCTCTCGACGGTGATGTCGCCACCGGCTCGCGTGATGATGGTGCGCGCCACGGCCAGACCGAGTCCGGTGCCCCTTCCGGCCGGTTTGGTCGTATAGAAGGGCTCGAAAATCGTCGGGAGGGCCCGCGGTTCGATCCCCACGCCCGAGTCGTCGATCTCCACGACCGCCCACCCTCTGGGGTCGGTCAGGGTACGGACGCGGACGTAGCGTGGCACTCGTACGCTCTCGCGCACCGCGTGCGCCGCGTTGATGAGGAGATTCAAAAAGACCTGGCTGAATCGCAATTCGCTCCCGGAGACGAAGGGCAACCTGTTCCATTCGAGCTGCACATCCACATCGTGCAGCTCGACGGCCGCCATCCGCAGAGCTCCATCGAGAGCGCGCGTGAGGTCCACCCGCGCAACGTCCTCGTCTCGCAGTCGCGCGAACTGCGATAGGTCCTGCGCGATGCTTCGTAGCTGCTCGGCCCCCTCCAGCGCCGATTGCAGCCGTGCCTCCAACCCTTGGACGACTTCTTGCGAAACCCGATCGGCGAGCGCGGGAACGCGCCGCGACAGATCGACGAGATTGCCCAGTACGTACGTAAGAGGGTTGCGGAGCTCGTGGGCGATCGCCGCCGTCATGCCACCTACGGTCGCCAGGCGTTCGCTGTGAAGCAGCTGCTTCTGCAGATGGATGTGCTCGGTGAGATCGCGGCCGACGGTCATCACCGAAGGGGCGCCACGGTAATGGACCCGAAAACTGAAAGCCTCGCCAATCAGCACCCGCCCGTCCACCGCGAGGAAGCGCATCTGTCGCAGGGGCGCGGGCCGTCCGGTGGTCGTGACCATCGCGACCCGCTGACGAGCAGAATCGCGATCGTCGGGGTGCACGAAATCGAGAATGGGGCGACCGACCGCACTTTCCAGCGAGCCGTGGCCGAAGATGCTCACCGACGCTGGATTGACGTAGAGGATCGTCTCGTCGCGGTGGACCGCGATCGGATCCGGCGACGCGTCGAGCAAAGCGTGGAAGCTCGTCTCGCACTGTTCGAGCAGCGTGTGTTCGAGTTCCCTGGCTTGCAGGCGGTCGCGAAGGCTTCGCTGCTCGGAAAGACGTTGCACCGCGCGTTCGAGCAGCGCGATGCGTGCCTCCAGGGCTTCACGCGAGACGGACTTCGGCATCCAATCGGTCAAGCCGGCGGAGACCGCCTCGTTCAGGCTTTCCGCTCGATCCCCCTCGACGAGAGCGACGACCACGGAATCCTCGGATTGGCGCGCCAGCGAGGACAGGACTTCGCTCGCGTCATCGGCCATCGATGCAACGTCGACGAAGACGAGCGGACATCGCTCGTGGCGTTGCGTCTCCAGCGCCGCCCGGGGCGCCGCGCTTCGGGTCACGCCGTGACCACGTTGGAGCAGAACCTGCTCGAGCAAAACATCGCGCTCAGGGTCCCCCACGAGCAGAGTTTTCATCCAATGGGGTCTCCCCCTCCTCGATCGATGGGGCAAGTAAATCCAGCTGCGGACAAGGTGACTGCGTCTTTGGACGGAGGATCGCCGTACCTGTGGACCGCGCGAATGACAACCACAGGGCGTCAGTTCGTGGTCGCTGCAATGACCATCTTCATTGAATTGACCTGCAATCGTTTCACATTCGTTGCGCCCATGGTTCGAGTGGTCGGTCAGCCGTGGATGACCACAATCGATGGATCGAGAGATGGCGCACGGCATACGCAGAGTGGAGCTCGCACTCCTGGCGATCCTGCTTGTTGGTATTGGCGGGCCGGCGTTTGCCTATACGATTTCGAGCCCGCTTTCCAGCGGGTGCCACGAAGCGATCGCCACCGGAGCACTGCGCCGGGCGCGCGGCGAGCTCGTGACAGCCGCTCCTCTTCCGCTCACCGAAGACGAGCAGGCGTTCGTCGATGACCTGCCGTTCAGCCACGAGCCGGACATGGGAGATCTCGGTGGCGCCACCCTTCTGGTCAGTGTACGCGACAACGACCTCAAGGGTCGAGCCGCCGGCGACCTCAGCGCGCTCGCCGAAGTTCATGGCGACCCGAACCTCCAGAACGAACATTGCCTTCGTTCCGAGGAACAGAAGGAACCCGGAGGCTCGGAAGCGGCGGTGAACGCCTGTCGCACCTTCATCCGTACGAGAGCGATGGAAGCGCTGTCGGGGCTGGACGCGGCGGGAATGCCTTTCCTCGAGCAGCGCACGACGCTGACCGTCTCGTTGGCCATTCGCCACGGTGTCGACATTCCGCTCCCCACGTATTACGTGCGCATCGGCCAGGCGATCCACGCCGTGGAAGACAGCTTTTCGCATACGTATCGCTCGGTCGGCGACCCCAAAAAGATCACGGTCGTTCTGAATTGGCTCGATGTGGTGGACGAATCGCTCGTCGAATCGCGTGATGGACCCGCACATGCCACCGCGCTCGATGATTGCCACGGTCCGGACGAGCTGCGCAAAACACGTACCGAGCTGGCCCTCGAAGCCTCCGCCGCATTGCTTCGCGCAACGCTCGACCCGCAGAGTACCGCGGAACAAAAAATGGCGGCAGTCGACGGGGTGCTCGACACCTATCTCGGCTATATGCCGGGTTGCACCTTCGACAATCATTGGTGCGACGCCCCCGAGATTCAATTCAAAGACTCGACGAGCTGCGCTTGTAGCGTCGGCTCGCAGGGCGGCGATCGCAGCGCCGCCGGGTGCAGCATGGCGCTCGCCCTGCTCGCCCTTGCCGTTCGCGCGAGACGCCGCGCGCTAGCGATCGCGACCGCCACGTTGCTCCTGACCCATCGCGCACAGGCGCAGTCGGAAGCTTTGCCGGGCGGCGACCAAACGGAAGGGCGCCCGCCTGCACCGAAGAAGGAGCCAGGTCCGCCGGATCCGAACGCGATGGCATGGGGAGCGTCGGCCTCGGTAGGGGGGTCCGTCGATAGAGCGGCGCTGGCCACCGGCGTGGGTGGGCGTCTGCGAGTGAGCAAGAAGTGGATCTTCGGCGTCGACGGCGAATGGAACCCCTGGATCGCGTACGACGGAGAGACATTCAGGACCGGTGTTCTCAATGCTTATGGAACGGCCGTTCTTCGCTTTCCGCTCGCCTACGAGAACTTCAACCTGCGAACGACGGCCAATCTCGGCGCCTCGTATTTGTTGATGAATCTGTACGGGGCACATTCCGGCAGCTTGGGACTTTACGGCGGCCTCAGTTTTCTCGGTCTCGAATACAAGGCGTTTCGCACGTTCTATCTCATCGTCGATCCAGTCAAAATCGTCTTACCGGTGCCGCAGATTCATGGCGTGCCGCTTCTCTATCGGCAATACCGCTTCACCGTGAGCATCGAGATGTACAGCGGCTGAGAGCTGTTCGCTCTCAGAAGCTTCCCAACACCTGGAGCCCGCGTTCGTTGGCGCCGACCACCGGCACGATTTTCACCGGCGAGCCGTGCATCGCGGCAACGAGGGTGGCCATCGAACGCCGCCATGGCTCCCCCGATGCCGAGAGCTACGAACGGTCCCGGCGAGCGTGGGTGCAGGCGCTTCAGAGCCCAGAAGGTGGAGGTTGCGACCGCGAAGCTGACCGTCGCATGACTGCTCGAATAGGAAAGAGCGGCATCCGGGCCGTTGCGTTCGGCGAGAGGCGCTTTTTCGCCGAAGAGGAAGGGGCGCGGTCGGTCGGTCGCCAGGGTGAGGAGCGAAGAAACGGCCACCGCGGCAATTCCCGACTCGGCGATGACGACTGCGTCGTTGAGGGCGTTCAAGAATCCTTCGTCGACCACGAGCACCGAGAGGGATCCGGCCACGATCGCATAAAGTCCGACGTCGGTGGCGGTGCCCCAGTCGGGGCTCCAGTAGCCGGCCGTCGTACGGTCGAGGGAATTGATCGTGCTCGGGTCGCAAAGCGGCGCACAGAACGCTTTTTGCACACGGGTGAGCCGCGCACTCACGAACACGATCCCCACGCCCAAAATGGGCAGGTCCGATTCCGCATAGAGTTGGAACGCCGGCCGCGTCGGCTCTTGCGGGCTCGGCACGATGGGCGTCATCTCCGCTGTTTTCGCCTGCTCCTTCGCCAGCTCGACTTTGGCGGGGGGGGCGCCGGGGGCCGGCGGAGCGATCGGTGCGCCGCTCGTCGCGGCTGCGGGCGAGGCGGAGGAGCCAGGAGCGGCCGATGGAGATGCCCGCGGCGCATCGGAAGGGCGTTTCCCGTCTTGTGCCTGCGCAGCGACCGCGCCGCCGCATAGCGCCAGGGCCGACCATGCGATGGATCTTTGTAAGAGCGATTTCATCACTCCCCGATATTCTCGCGGTTCAGAAGATGCCCAAGAGGGAAAGACCCGGCCCTTGGGACCAGCTCGGCAAAAGAATCGCACGTACCGAGGTCGGTTCGGGCGACGTCGTGACGGCCGGCGCGCTCGGGGCCGGGCGCGGGTGAGCGTAATGAAGGAGCTCCGGCAGGACCCAACCCGCGAACGCACCTACGCCGAAGCCCACGGTCAAGTCCGAAGCATAATGCTTGTCGGCAACCACACGCCCCAACCCATTCATGACCCCAGCACCCACCATGAGCCCGCAAGCGATGATATCGCCGGATCCTCCATAAAGCGGCAAGTGGGCGTGATGGACGCAGGTCAGCCCGGCGGCGGCCAACCCGACGGTGGGGTGCCCGGCAAAGAAGCTGCGGTTGCGGTCGGAATCCCCCTCGCCGCACTCGTTGGGTAGACTGCTCGGCCCGCCGCATCGGTTGACGTACGGGCGTTCCCTGGCGATGAAGGCCTGGGTTCCCCAGAGCGTGATGGCGACGAATCCGAACACTTCGAGGTCGATCATTATCCCAGTTTCCCCGACCGAGGCCGGGCACGATCACCGAGTCGATCAGACGGTAGCCCATCGCACCGTAGAAGACGATATCGGAGAACCCTGCGGCGATCCCCCGCGTCGAGCGCTTTTCGATGGCCACACGATCGCGCACCCAGTCGTCGAAGAGAATCCCCCCCGACCAATTCGGCTCATGTGACGGGGCAATGAAGCGCAGATAGAACGCACCGCCCAACGCCGCGACGGTTGCCGGATACTCCCAGGCCTGGAAGCGCCGCCAGCGCCATTCGATGGGCGAGACCTCCGGGCGTGGCGCCTCGGCGCGCGAGCTTCCGGCACACGTCAGCAAAGCCAGCACCAACGTCGGTGTCCCGAGAGCCAGAAATTGGCGATGCATGGCTTTGCGACGCCTGCGCGCCCGGGCAAACGGTGCTGGCAGGTCAGCTGATCCATGCGATGGCCCCGACACAAGGCAACCCGATCCAACTGCCGATTAGCATTACTGCGTCAGTTTCTCGCTACCAGATCGTTGCATCGGAGTAGCCATACCCCACGAAACTACTGACCGGGCAGGCGGAACTCGCTTTCGGCAACGCGGAAGAGGAGACGCCTCGCGGCAACTGCCCTCTGAAACACGGTTCCGACGGCCTCGCCGTAACTTACCGGGCCGACACGCGGCAATTGCCGATCGTGATCTGTCATGGCCAAGATCTGACGCAGTAATGTTAGCTCGCTTGCCCGACTTGCGCGTCCGCCCCTTGGGCAGATCGTGCGATTCTCACCGTGCGGACTCTGCGAGGGGAGGCATCCACGATTTCGAGCACGGCCTGGTCGGGCACGACGATCTTCTCGCCGGTGATCGGGATTCGACCGAAAAGAGCAATGCAAAGGCCGGCCAGCGTGCTGTAGTCGTTGCTCTCCGGAAGCTCGAGCTCCAGCTCGCGGTTCACCTCGCGCACGGCGGCGGTGCCGCTCACCAGCGCCGAACCGGTGGGCTCTTTTTTGATGAGCTCCGGGACCCGATGCGTATGCTCGCTGAAGATCTCTCCTACCAGCTCTTCGAGCAGGTCTTCCATCGTGACGATGCCCGACATGGTGCCTTGCTCGTCGACGACGATGGCAAAGGGCATGTGCCGTTCCTTCATCTCCCGCAGTAGGTCGAGGACGCCCAGCGACTCGGGAACGAAGTAGGCGGGCCTCAGCAAATTTTCGAGGATGAAAAGACGCGGATCCCAGGCGACCGAGAGGATGTCCTTGACATTGATGTAACCGACGATGTTGTCGATGTCCCCCTCGAACACCGGCATCCGGGTATGCGTTCGCTCGAGCAAGATCCGCTGAACCTCGGCCACGTTGGCGCGTCTCGGCAACAGCACCACTTCCTGACGGGGAATCATCACGTCTTTGGCCTTGAGCTCGGCAAACTCGAGCGCGCGCGATGCGATCGCCCCCACCTCGGGGTTGACCGTTCCGGCCTTGGCGGCCTCGTTCACCAGCTGTTGCAGCTCGTCGGCGGAATATTTCGTTTCGCCGATTTCGCCTCGGGCGCGAAACGGTAAGAGCAAGAAGTTGGAGCTCGCCGTCAGAAACCACACCAGCGGTCGCGCGAGCCACGCAATCACGACGAGCGGTTTCGCCACCAGAAGCGCGTAAGTCTCCGCACCGCGGAGGGCGAGCGACTTGGGCACGAGCTCGCCGACGACGATCGATAGGTAGGAGATGGCGCAAATGACGAGGGCCAACGCGACGTCGTGAGCGTGACGATCGAAACCCGTCGCCTTGGCGACGAACGGCGTGATGAGTGCGGCAGTCTCCGCGCCCCCGAAAGCAGCCGCGGTGACGCTGACGAAGGTAATACCGATCTGGACGGTCGCCAGAAACCGCTCGGTATGGCTCTTCAGTGAGAGCAGGGCCCGAGAACTTCGCTTTCCGTCGCTGAGCAACTGCTCCAAACGCGTCTTGCGTACCGACACGACGGCCAGTTCGGCCCCCGCGAAGATCCCGTTCGCCAATATCAGGAGAACGATGACGCCGAACTCCGTCAGAATTTCGGTCATCGGTTCTCCAGACCAATGGGCGCTCGGGCAGGCTCGGCGCTACCCTGGACCGATCTCTCCTTCGAGATCGTGGTCCCCGCCTTCAATTGGCCACAAGTCGGCATCTCGACGCCCGCCCGGCGAGTATAGCGCAGCGGTCGGCGCCAAGAAGCGCCCCGATGAGGGGTCGACCCATGGATGCTAAGAAAGTCGGACCGCTGTCCGTTCGGACTTAGCGACTCACGAGCGCTTCTTTGGCGGCTCGTCGGAGTCCCCGAAGATGATCTGCATCTTGCCGTTGCCGTTGGCCGACGAAAGCTTCACCTCGAGCGAGTTCGCCCGCACGATCGTCTTGTCTTTCACCGTACCGGAGAGCTGGGCCGCATCGGCGTCGAACTCGCCGGAAAGCTCGCCCTCCGAGTGGATGTCCCCCACCTTGACCGTGCCGTGGACCGCGCCGGTGCGGCTGACGCGCAGAGACGGCGCGGTGATCTGTCCTTCAATCTTGCCGTTGATGACGACCGGACGGTTGGAAGAAAATGCGCCTTTGAAGTGGGTGCCCTCTTCCACCAGAGTTTTCTTGTCGTCGGGCAAATCGTGACTGGTAACATTGGCCATGGAAATCCTCCTGATCTGACTACTACGCCCCGTGCGGCTGAGTACTGATGCTGGCCAAAATCGGCCCCTCGATCTCGGCCTCTCGAAGAAACGCTTCGAGGTGTTCAATCTTTCGAGCGACGGACAGCCGCTCGAGTCGCTCGATCCGATCCATTTCTCCGAGTCGAGCGAGGACCACCCTGATCTGAAGCAAGCTTTCGTTTTTGGTCCGGCGAAGCTCTCGGCGCTGCGCCTGCGCCGCGTCGGAGCCGTCGTTGGCAATTTTCTCGTACTGCTCGTTGCAACGCCGCAGGTCCGAGCAAACGCGGGCGAGCCGGTCGTGCTCGCTCCTGTTCGTTCCGGCGGCGAGAACCCGGGTCTCCACGCGGTAGCGCTGAAAGCGGTCCACCACGCGCGCGGCGATCGTTTCGTCGATTCCCGTCGTGCTAGAGAGCGAGTCGACCTTGGCGACGAACATCATATCGAGTGAGGTCAGCCCCGCCGCATAAATCCTGTCGACGTCGAGCTTGCTGATGCTCGGCACTTGCCGCAAAAGCGCATGCACGATGATCGCTTCTCTCTTGCCCCGTTCCTGCTCCAGAGAAAAAAGTTCCGGAGAAAGACGGGCGAGACTCGCGTAAGTGGAGAGAAGCGCCGTCCGCGCGTCCCCCTCGATGGCGCTGCCGGGCAGGCCGCCGCAGGCGCGCAGCGCTTCTGCGAAGCCTGCCAGGCCCGTGCACAGGTCGTCGAGTCCCATTTCTCTCGCGGCGCGAAGCAGCGACATCACGGCCGGCTCGCAAACGGCGACGAACGCCGATGTCGCCTCGCGCCACTGGAGACTGATCTCGAACTCGCGCACGGGGCGCATGTAGTTTTTGGCGATTTGCGTGAAGAGCTCGCGAACGTCGGGAGGAGCGACGGGCTCGGGAGCCATCGGTTGCGCTCTCTCCTGCGGTGCCGGCGCCATCGGTACAGGAGCGTCCGCCCGGCCCACGTCGACGATCGGAGAAACCATCGCATCGAACGCCTGCTCGACCTCGTTCAGCAGTGTCGCACTGGCATTCGCGGAAACGTCGGCCATTCGTTCGGCGGGAACGCCTGCGGCCGATCGGCTCGCCGGAACGGGATCGATCGTCGGCGCGAGGGCGAAGGGTGATCGCGCTTCCACGCTCGCCAACACCTTTCTGGGCGTGGGCGCCGCTGGCGCCGGCATCCGAGGATCGCTGGCTGGGCGCCGTGGCCGGGCCGGCGCTTTCGGCGCCGCGACGATCGGCGCGGCTCTCGGATCGCGTCGCGCCACGATGGGCGCCGCGGCCTCGGGTGCAGCGGCTCTCCTCGGTTCACCCTGGTCACCCGCGGGCGAAGCATTCGTTGCGGGCACGAACCAAGCACCAGGTAACGCGTCGGATGGGTCTTGCGGTTCCGGCATGGCCGCAGGAGCGCGTTGTGCGCCCAATGCGCTCGGTGCAGCGCCGGCGGGTCGAGGAACTGCGCGAGGGGAAAGCCCCGCACGCGAGCCTCGCGGCACGGAGCCGGGAGCATGGGGCATCACCGCGGGTTGAACAGCTGCACTCGCCAGAGCCATCGGATCGTCGCCGGGCGAACCCTTGCTCGAACTCGCCGGCACGTCCTTGCCCTCGTTCTCTTGCGCGGCCGGCGCAGCCGAGGGGTCGGACGTCTGATCATCCGCACCCGGATCTTTGCTGAAGAGCTTGGAGAAGATGCTCATCGTCTTCAGAACGCAGCAGGATTTTTGAGCGGCGCCACTACTTGCCGTCGCCTTTCTTCCCGTCCTTCTTCTCTTCCTTTTTCTCGTCCTTTTCCGCTTTTCGCTCCGCGTTGCGCTCGTGCACTTCGGCGCTGCGGATCTGACCGGGCGGCACCGATTTGCCCGACTCGTTCGGAGGCGGGCTGCGCGGAGGATCATTCGTGCTGGAAACGACGCAGGCAGACACGAAAGCGATCAGGGCTACGAACGGAGCAACGTTCAGTCGCATGGGGGCCCTCCAGGGCGGCGTGCCGACAAGCACGTGGTCTCGAGATTATACTCGACGGATTTTGGAGAGTCTTGATTCGTTTCTCTGCCAAAGCGTCTCGCGCATGTCGCAGCTTGGAGCCGGATGACATCGGACGTACGGCTTTTCAGTTCCCCGACATACGTCCGACGCGCGGCGGACGATCTCGGATAGGCGCGAACGGGCCGGTTGTGTTATTGTCATTTCTTGAGGGGTCGAAAGCCGGGCAAGGGTCGTCGTGAAGTCCGCCTCCCAGCGAGGCGAAGCATTCTTCGTTCGATGTTGCCATACGCGAAAGGGGGCGAGACGTGGATCTTCGGAAAGAAGGGGCGTCACACATGAGCGCAGCGACGCGGCGTCGGTTCGGCTCGATTGCTTACGGAAAGTTGTCCTGGCTTGCGAGGCTCGGTATCGCGGGATCGATCGTCACGGCATCGCACACCAGCGCCGCGGCAACGTGGCCTAACGGCACGACGCCGCGCCTCTCCGAAATCGTCGCTATCGACGGCACTGGCGAGCCCGGGTGGCCCTACGGCGCCGAGG
>WNGA01025597.1_pt1 | contig 10576 bp, 5 predicted proteins | sample 5400061 | NCBI WGS metagenome assembly WNGA01 (sample SAMN13153366, study PRJNA577476) | soil metagenome | isolation source: 100 cm soil or saprolite under grassland replicate 2 | place: USA:California | collected 2016-06-15
GTTAAGGTATGAACCTCGACGTGAGATTCAAGCAGTGCGTCCTCGACAAACTCCCGGATTTCTTCGCCCATGCCGGGTACAACTCTGTCGCCCATCTCGATAACGAGCACGCGAGGTTCCCCGCGTAGCGCCCGGCGTTTGAAAGCGTCGCGCAGCAAGTCGGCCATTTTCGTCGAAAGCTCCACGCCGCTGGCACCCGCACCCACGACCGCAAAAGTCAAAGCGCGCTGTGTGTCCTGGGGTGGCAAATCAGGAGGAACGCGATCGAGCGCAGCAATCATTCGCAGTCGTAACTCATCGGCGTGCGCAAGCTTGCGGAAGGGAATTGTGTATTCCGCAGCCCCGGCAACTCCTGCGAAGTTTGTAACGCCGCCGACGGCGAGCACCAGAACATCATAAATGAGGCTTTCATTTCGGTGCTTGAGGGCCACCGTTTGCGCTTTCAGATCGATATTCACGACTTCATCGCGAACAAGTTTGACTCCTTCATCGAGCAGCTCCCGGTACTTAGGCGCGATGTGCCATTCCTCAACTTCGCCGCTCAAATACTCGTAGAGCATTGGAGTGAAAAGAAAGTGATCTGCATCACTGACGAGGCTGACGTCGCCGGCACCCTCCAGATTAAGAGCTGTGAAAAGGCCACCAAAACCTCCTCCAACAATTACAATCCGCGCTTTTTTGGTTTCCATTTGTGGGTCAGATGTTAACAGACAATACCCAACAGACGAATGGGGTCAGCTTTGCAACGCACTCAATATCCTGAACCGGATCGCTCGGTGACCGAGCACGAGAGCCAACCTGGCAAACGGAGCTTCGGCACGATTGTAAAACGAGCACTAGACGTGACTTCAGTTCAGCATCTGGTCGCGATCGCTCCTCGTTCTGCACTTGATCGCAATGCTTAACATTGACCCCCGCACAGCTACAGTAATAACCTAATGCCCATTTCGCTCAGCACCCGGATCACAACCAGGGAGATCAAATGATGAACTTGAGGCCACCACCCACTTCGCCTCGTATCTACTTCTATCTTTTCTTCTTTGCTATTTTTCTCGGCGGCTTGATGCATTCGACGACGATTATTTCATCCTCGCATTCCCTGGATTACCGTGCGAATGGACCGAATGATTACAAGCGCGATGCTGAGCTCTTCTATCAGAACAACGGTTTTGGTCGCGTTCAGGGAAACAGCATCATACTGAGCGCTTCATACAATAACGATAACTCACCGTTGCTGCGCGAGCTGAAGCAATTGTTACCGCAAGCTCCCACAGCCAGGATTGCGCCGCAGGTGCTCGCCGACACGACCGATGGCAAGAGCACATCGATTGTTATCCTGCTGGCCGATCAGGCCGATGTCAGCCCTGCATATGACATGAAGGACCAGGACGCGCGCGGCTGGTTTGTCTATAACACCCTTACGCAACATGCCGCCCGCACGCAGATTGGTCTTCAGGGGTTTCTCAAATCCAGGGGTGTTACGTATCAATCTTTCTGGGCAGCCAACATGATGGTGGCCACAGCTCATCGCTCCCTCGTGGACCAACTAGCCGCGCGTCCTGACGTGGCGCGCATTGACTCCAATCAGCCTACTCGCTGGATCGAGGAGCCGGTCGTCGAGAAATTAGGCATCTCATCCGACAGCACCAACACCACTGATACAGCCGAGTGGGGCGTGCTTAACGTCAATGCGCCGGCTGTTTGGGCGTTGGGTTTTACCGGCCAGGGAATCGTAATAGCCAACGAGGATACAGGCATGCGCTGGACACACAATGCCTTAAAGCCCAAGTACCGAGGTTGGGATGGAAGCAGCGCTGATCATAACTTCAACTGGCACGATTCAATCCATACTGGCGGCGGTAGCTGTGGTGCCAACACCGTCGCACCTTGCGATGATAACGGACACGGTTCACACACCACAGGCACTACCGTCGGTGATGATGGCGCGGGAAACCAGGTTGGCGTGGCGCCCGGCGCGAAATGGATCGGCTGCCGCAACATGGACCAGGGCAACGGCACGCCGGCCACGTACACTGAGTGCTTTCAGTTTTTCATCGCCCCGACCGATCTGGCCGGCAACAATGCAAATCCAGCCCTCCGCCCTCATGTAATTAATAACTCCTGGGGCTGCCCCGCCAGCGAAGGCTGCGTTACGCGCGCCGAGCTGGAGACGATCGTCAACAACACCGAAGCGGCGGGTATTTTCGTTGAAGTCTCGGCTGGTAACAGCGGCCCCGGCTGTTCTACTGTTGCCGACCCGCCGGCGATTTATAGCGGTTCCTTTTCGACGGGGGCTATAGACATCAGCAATGTGCTGGCGAGCTTCAGTAGCCGCGGGCCAAGCACCTTCTACGATCCAAACCTGTTAAAGCCAAACATCTCGGCCCCCGGCGTCAACGTCCGGTCCTCGACGCGCACCAGCGATACCAGCTACGGAAATCTCAGCGGCACCTCGATGGCGGGACCGCACGTCGCTGCTGTGGTGGCGTTGCTTTGGTCGGCGCGGCCGCAGTTAGTTCGTAACATTGCCACGACCAAATCGATCTTGCAGAACACAGCGAATCCTGCAGTGGCGGTCAACCCGACTCAAACTTGCGGTGGAACGCCGTCGACCCAGATCCCAAATAATTCCTTCGGCTACGGACGCGTCGATGCCCTGGCAGCCGTTAATGCCGTACCGACGGCAGCGGAGGCGAGCATGAGCGGTCGGATTACAACTACAGACGGGCAACCTGTGGAGGGTGTGACTATCCAGTTGAGCGAGGGCGGATCAAGGAAAACTATTACCGATAGCAACGGCAACTATCGCTTCGAGAATGTCCGGACGGGCAGCTTCTATACGGTCACGCCGTCTCGCGTGAATTATACCTTCAATCCGGAAAATCGCTCCTTCTCACTCTTCAGCAATAACACCGACGCTGTCTTCACCGCTACTCCAAATTCGCTCATAGTTGAGAATCCACTTGACGTTTCGGAATACTTTGTTCGCCAGCACTATCTGGATTTCCTGGGACGCGAGCCTGACGAAAGCGGCTTCAACTTTTGGAGTGATCAGATCCTTGAGTGTGCGGATGACGCAAGCTGCATTGAGCGGCGGCGAATCAACGTTTCGGCAGCTTACTTCCTCTCCATCGAGTTCCAGGAAACCGGCGGACTGGTTGATGGACTTTACCGCGCGAGTTATGGCCGGCGGCCGCTTTATGCCGAGTTCATGCCCGACACGGCAACCGTCGCGCAGAACGTGATTGTGGGCACGGGCGACTGGGCACGCCAGTTGGAGGCGAATAAGCAAGCATTTGTCGACGCCTGGGTGCAACGACCGGCGTTCCGTGCTGCTTATGACGGCCTGACAAACGAAAGCTACGTGGATACCATAATCAGCCAAACGGGCGGTAGCTTCAATGGCGATCGCGATGCGCTGGTCGGCGGTTTAACCAGCGGCTCTTTGACGCGCGCCGCGGTGTTGCGTCAGGTAGCGGAAGATCAAGGTTTCGTGAGCGCTAAGCGCAATGCAACATTCGTCATGATGGAATACTTCGGGTATCTGCGGCGCGATCCGGATGAGAGTGGCTACCAATTCTGGCTCAATAAACTGAATCAGTTTGGCGGCAACTTCGAGCAGGCAGAAATGGTCAAGGCATTTATAGTCTCGGGTGAGTACCGAGGCCGTTTCGTGAGGTGAAACCTGCACAGATTCTGTAAAATCTCAAGATTTTCCATATTTCGTTCGATATTTCTCATTTTCTATTCAACCCGCGCCGAACAGCTTGAAGTGGTAAATGTAATTGAAAAGTGAGAAATGGAAAGTCTCAGCTTTCATTCTCAATCTGCGGTTTCAATCAAACTAAGCGCAACCGGCACCTCCAACACGCCCGCTGGACAGGCCCGCAGTCGCGTGTTAACTTACTTTGTCACTTAATCTTAGCGGTGCCGTCGTGAGACGGTTTTTCTGCTGTTCTGGAGGATCATTTTAAGCGGTGCCATTAGCCAAAGAAACGAAAGTACAGATACTTAACGATTTTCGCAGCCACGATACGGATACAGGTTCCCCACAGGTTCAGGTGGCTTTGCTCAGCAAGAGAATTTGAAGCGCACGGACATCGAGCGATACCATGAGGTCGTGACTCGTCTGGGGCTTCGCAAATAGAGAAGCAAGAGAACAACTAACTGCAGTCGAACGAGAGACTTCGAATCTCTGATTTCCATAAAGCCCGCGTCTATCGAAGAGCTTGCCCAAGATGCCGAACGTGACGGCGATACTCCGAAGCAAGCAGACGTGTTCGGCCTTGGCGTAACGCACAAAAGGCGGCAGAGCTTCACGGTAAAGAGGCTCTTGCCGCCTTTGTGATTATAACGACTCCATGTTTTCCCCAAACGCTTCACGTAGCGTTCGTTCCCCAAAAATCGAACGGTGGGATTGAAAAAATTTATTTCGTAACCCAAGCGAGGCGCACGAGACGCTCGCGAGCCTGAGTAAGTCAGGTAATTGTCCGAAGGAGACAAAACAAGATGACAGTCAAGAAATACCTCGAAGAATCAATAAAGTTAGGCGATAAGGATTTGACGGTTGAGACAGGCCGAGTCGCCAAGCAGGCAGATGGCTCGATAGTTATCAAGTATGGTGACACGATGCTGCTTGTGGCCGCGGTAGGCGCACAGAGTACGCGTGAAGGAATTGACTTCTTCCCGCTGACGGTGGAATACCGAGAAGCAAATTACGCAGCCGGGCGCATTCCCGGCAACTATTTCCGGCGCGAAGGACGGCCCACCGAGAAGGAAACTCTTACCAGCCGTTTGATCGATCGACCTTGCCGACCACTTTTCGCCGAAGGTTATCGTAATGAGACACAGGTAATCGCCAGCGTAATTTCCGCCGACCCCGACAACAATCCTGACGTAATCGCAATCACGGGCGCTTCATGCGCCCTTTATCTTTCCGACGTTCCCTTCATGAATCCCATCGCCGGCGTGCGAATCGGCTTGATTGAGGGGCGCTACATTGTTAACCCGACATACGACGAAGTCCGAGAGTCGCGTCTGAACTTGATAGTCGCGGGGACCGAAGAGGCGATCGTCATGGTCGAGGCGGGTGCGTCCGAAGTTTCGGAAGAAATTATGGTCGAGGCGCTTATGCTCGCCCATAAAGAGATCAATCGGCTCTGTCGCTGGCAAAAGGAATTATACAAAGCGCTGGACATCAAGAAGCGTGAAGTAGAACCACCAGTGCTGAACGAGGAGATGCTGGGAGATATTCAAAGAAACTATAGCGACCGTTTGCGCGCCGCTATGAACACTACCAGCCAGGAGAAGCGCGATAGTTACGCGGCAGTTGACGCTTTGAAAAAGGAAGTCGTCGAACGTTATCCGGAAGACGAACCGGAAAAGAGACAGATGGCCAAAAAGGTTTTCGATCATCTAAAAGAAACCCTCTTTCGTGACGACATTCTCAATAGCCGACGCAGGCCCGATGGCCGCCGGTTCTCTGAAATCCGCCCGATAAGCTGCGAGGTTGGTTGGTTGCCGCGCGTCCACGGCTCCGCGCTTTTCACTCGCGGTGAAACTCAGGCGCTCGTTACCACCACTCTGGGCACCAAGGAAGACGAACAGTTTATGGATGATATCGAGAAGGGTGAAGTGAAGCGCCGGTTCCTGCTTCACTACAACTTCCCGCATTACTCCGTCGGTGAAGTAGGTCGCTTTGGCTCTTCGAGCCGGCGCGAGATTGGACATGGAGCGCTGGCGCGGCGGGCGATCGAGCCGATCCTGCCCGATGACTCAGTTTTTCCATACACGATTCGCATCGTGTCTGACATTACCGAGTCAAATGGTTCGTCATCTATGGCTAGCGTTTGTGGTGGTATTTTGTCATTGATGGATGCAGGCGTGCCTTTGAAAGCTCCGGTTGCGGGTGTCGCGATGGGGTTGGTGATGGAAGGTAATAAGTACGCGATTCTAACGGACATCGCCGGAGCCGAAGACCACTACGGTGATATGGACTTCAAGGTTACTGGAACCAAAGAAGGCATCACGGCTCTGCAGATGGATATCAAGATCGGCGGCATCAATGCGCAGATCATGGCTGAAGCCCTCGAGCAGGCAAGAAAGGGACGCCTCTACATCCTGAGCGTGATGGAACAAGCGATCGCTGAGCCGCGTCCCGATATCTCGGCCCACGCGCCGCGCATAATCCAGATCAAAATCAATCCGGATAAGATTCGCGACGTGATCGGACCAGGCGGCAAGATGATTCGGGCGTTGGTAGAAGAGACGGGTGCAAAGATTGATGTCTCCGACGATGGCACGATTTCGATAGCGACGGCGAGCGGTGAGGCAGCCCAAGCCGCGGTCGCACGCATTCGCGGAATCACTGCCGAAGCCGAAGTGGGCCAGACCTATCTGGGTACGGTATCTCGGATCGTTGACTTTGGCGCGTTTGTTGAGATCTTTCCGGGAACGGATGGACTTCTTCACATCTCCGAAATCGCTGATAGGCGCGTGAAGGATGTCCGGGATGAGTTGAAGGAAGGGCAACAGATCCTCGTCAAATGCATCGGCAAGGAAGGCAACAAGATCAAGCTTTCGCGAAAAGCAGTTTTGCGTGATGAGGATCGAAAGGCTGAAGCCGCGAGCGCGAGTGACTCGGTAAGTGCCCACGATCCCGACTGAGGTCAGTGATTTCAGGCTCAGATTCGAGAACTGAGCTCTCGATTTGGGGTTCGCAATTGAGGGAGGTTTGCCCACGCGCAAACCTCCTTTTTATTAAGTTTAGAAGACAACGCACCTCACTTATGCTGGAATCCCTTCTTCATTAAGCATCTTTCCTTATCAACCAGCGAAACCGTCAGTGGTGTTTTCAAGCAGGCCACGATATTCAAGGCTTCTACGCGGCGGTGAAAGGTTTAAACGGTGTAAATCACTCCGCAGTTTTTGCATTCAAGGAAGGTACGAGGAGAAATTTCAAACCGATGACGAATCGAGCTTATCGCTCTCTTGCTGCGATCCTCAGCATTTTGGTTTTGTCAGGAGCGCCGACACATGCGGCGCCCGTAGCAATTAGCGAGGTGATTCAGGTCCTTAGCAACTACCAAAATCCTCCCGAGCTTCGGCTTCGCAGTGCTTCCCAAAAATCAACTTCTTTAGTAGACGAAGCAGATGGACCTTCGCCAGTCGCGTCGACTGCGCAACAATCAGCCGCAGGGGGCGTTGCTGAAATTCTCGATGCCACCACGTCAGGCGCTCTTCCTGACACGTTGTTAGCTGGGGTCGCGGTGAGCGCTGACCAGCCGGCTGGTATTGACATCGTCGATCAGGGCGACGTAGAAGGAACAATTTGCAACTGCGGCGAAATTACGGTTCCGGGCGGTGGCTTTCCCAAGTGGCCCTTACTTTTCTTAGCCGCAATTCCATTCTTCTTCATAGATGGCTGCGATCATTGCGAGACACCCACTCCGCCTACAACGCCGACTCCTCCTGGCACTCCTGAGATTCCCGAGCCCGCCTCGCTCTTGTTGTTTGGCACCGGCCTGGCTGCTTTTGGAGCAGGATTGCGTAGACGATATGCCAAAGGCAAACTGGCAAGCCAGATGCAAACTACGGAGGAGGGCTAATCAAAATGTCGAAAGCAACATCTAGCAGGCACCGAGCCTACGCCAAATTCGCTTTTGCAGCACTGTTGGCCCTTACCTTTTGCATGGCCTATCCGGCTTCTCCAGCGTATGCGAAGAAACCGAAACTGGCGAAGTATGGTTCGATCAGAATTCTGAGTACGCCGGACGGACTGCCTATCGAAATTGATGGCAGACCTGAGGGCGTAACAACCCTCGATTACCGCTCTTTCGACCGCGATCCCGGTCTGCATACGATCGTCATCACCTTACCCAACGGAAAAAGATGGACTCGCGAGATCGATCTGCAAGCTGGTCGTATCAAATGTGTGGCGATTAATTACCGAAGTTCGCCGCCCTTGGTGAAATCGCCTTGCCCATACCCTGTAAGTCTATCGGTCGATGCGGAGGTAAATGAGGGCGAGATCCTAACCTTTGCTGCCGATACGGCCTACAGCGGCAATGCCTTGCTTAACTATGCGTGGTCCCTAAGCCCGGCCGACGCGAAGATACTGACAAACGCCGCAAACAAGATCACAGTGGATTCAACCGGTCTTGGCGGGCAGCGCCTAACTGCAACTTTGGTAGTCGACGATGGCTCAGGTGATCCCGTCTGCCGTCAAACCGCGCAAGCTTCCACGTTAGTTCGGCCTCCCGAACATCATGAGAATCCATCGCGACAGTTTGATGTTTGCCACACGTGTTCGTTTGACGATCAAAAAGCGCGGCTCGACAATCTCGCGGTGGAGTTGCAAAACGATCCGACAACCACGACCTATGTCATCGCCTATGGTGGTCGCACCAGCCGCATCGGCCAGGCAGGTTTGCTTGGCACACGCGCTCGGGATTACCTGGTACGGCAGCGAGGAATCGACCAGAGTCGAATCGTCGTTCTCCACGGCGGGTTCCGCGAGGAAGACTCCGTTGAGTTGTGGATCGTTCCGCGCGGAGCAATACCGCCCCAACCTACGCCGACAGTACAGGCAGGGGATGTTAGACCTGCCGGAACCGCACTGATACGCCGCGGCCGAAGACGAGGCAGAGACTAATCGCGCCGAGTGAAAACCTTGGTAACCAACCAAAGGAGACAAGATCCGGTTCTTGTCTCCTTTTGCATTGGTTCGTACTAACTCGATTGACGCTCATCGTGCCCTGTGGTAACTATTTTCCATTCCCCTTTCAATTAGTTTCACCAATTCCCCCTAGACAACAGGAGGAGACGAGTGATGGGAGACAATGGAGATGATGGTGGTGGCAGCGCGGGTGTTGTCGCCGTTCTCGTGATTTTTGTAATTCTGCTTCTGGCTTTGGCGTTTATTTTTAGAGGACGATTGTTTGGCAGCCGCACGACGAAGATTGACGTCAATGTCCAGGCGCCAGCGCCAGCGCCGTCCAAGTAAAAATAGCAACTCTGCGAGACTCAGATTGAATGGAGGGGCACCTGGTGCTCCTCTTTTCATTGGTATAGTGAATCGCCAATTGTTTTCACTTTCATAGGCGTTGGAGGTTCAGGCACTTGTGCCTCTCCATGGAGTGGGGTGACCTGTCACCGCTTTTGTCCGCGGCGGCCTGGCGCCGCTTCCGGCACTGATTCAGTCTACGGGCTGCGACAGGTCGCAACCCACTAAAGCGGTGACAGGTCACCGCACTCCAAAGACGGACACGTTTCCAAAGTGACCCAGTACTTGATAATCCCACGTTTACGTTTTTGATGGTTACCATTTACTATTCACGATTTACGATTCACTTCTTATGGCAGCTCCCAGCATCGAAACAATAGTTTCCCTTGCCAAGCGGCGCGGGTTTGTTTTTCCCTCTTCGGAAATCTATGGCGGCCTTGGCAGCGCCTGGGACTACGGACCGCTCGGCGTCGAACTCTCGAGTAACGTAAAGCAGGAATGGTGGCGTTGGATGGTCTACGAACGCGACGACATTGAAGGTCTCGACTCGTCGATCATCTTGAATAGATTGGTCTGGAAGTATAGCGGCCACGAGGACACCTTCAGCGATCCACTCGTCGACTGTCGCGAGTGCAATAGTCGTTTGCGTGCGGACAAGTTGGTCGATGGGAAATGTCCAAAATGCGGCTCAACCAATCTCACGGAACCGCGCCCGTTCAATCTCATGTTCCAAACTCACTTCGGCGCTACCGCTGAAGACGATCCAACTTCGCTCGTCTACCTCCGTCCGGAAACTGCGCAGGGCATATTTGTCAATTTCCTGAACGTCTTGACGACGAGCCGGCGCAAACTTCCCTTTGGCGTCGCGCAGATTGGCAAATCGTTTCGTAACGAGGTTACACCCGGCAACTTCATTTTCCGTACGCGCGAATTCGAACAGATGGAGATGGAATACTTTGTTCGTCCGGGTGAAGACGAGCAAGCTCATCAGGAATGGATCGATGCCTGCCAAAAATGGTTTGTCGATCTAGGTATCTCGTCCGCCAATCTTCGTCTTTATGAACAACCAAAGAAAGAGCTGGCCCATTATGCCAAGCGCACGGTAGATATCCAGTATCGCTTCTTCCCTGAGCGCGATGAGGAGGAACGGCAGTGGGACGAGCTGATGGGAATCGCAAATCGCACCGATTTCGATCTGCGCACCCACTCGAAGAAACCGGAGGACACTGAAGGGAAGCGTTTGAATCCTGATTCCACGGACGATCTCTCTTACTTCGATGAGGCGGCCAAAGAACGTTTTTATCCTTACGTCATCGAACCAGCCGCCGGCGTTAATCGCACGGTGCTGGCCGTGCTGATGGATGCCTATTCAGAAAAGACCAATGACAAAGGCGAGATGCGAGTAATACTAACACTCGATCCGGCGCTGGCGCCTATCAAGGCTGCGATTCTGCCGTTGGCTAAGAACAAGCCTGAGATTGTGTCGCTGGCGAAGTCAATCAAGCGCTCGCTGCAGCTATCAATGCGCGCTGTTTATGATGATACCGGCGGAATTGGAAAACTCTACGCGCG
>WNGA01013251.1_pt1 | contig 10575 bp, 10 predicted proteins | sample 5400061 | NCBI WGS metagenome assembly WNGA01 (sample SAMN13153366, study PRJNA577476) | soil metagenome | isolation source: 100 cm soil or saprolite under grassland replicate 2 | place: USA:California | collected 2016-06-15
CGAACCCACGGACCACCTCGGCGGTCACCCCGGCTCCGCAGAGCGGGCGGGCGAGCAGGATCGCGGCGAGGACGGCAGCGCTGCCGGCCGGAGCAGGAGGAATCGCGACGCGCCGCCCCCTCCAACGCCGGAAGGCGCTCAGGAGGACGATGATCAGCGTCTGGAAAGCTAGGAGGGCAACTCCGAATCGCCAGTAGGAGCTCTTGCCGGCGTCGATCAGCAGAAACCTCCGCATGGGAGATTCCTCCGGCCGGAAGCTGTCGAGGAGAGCGGCCACCGGCGAGATGAACACCACACTCGCAAGCTCACGGGACCGGAGGAGGCCCTCCTCATAGAAAGGAATCAGCACCAGGGGCAGGAAGCCGCACACGACCCCCATGAGCACCAGGACCCCCCGCGTGCCGCGCGGCGTTTCCGTCCTGCGGGCGACGAGCCGCCCGAAGAGCCAGAGGTTCAGGGCAAACAGCGCGACGATGCCCAGACGCTCCTGAAGCGCCGGCAGGACGAATTCCAGGGGCGGGGACGAGGTCTTCATGGCGGAGACCTCGTCCGCGAGGGCGGAGGACAGGGGCAGGTAGCTGAACAAAAGGAAGCCGGCCATCACCACCGTGAAGTAGAGGGATGCGAGGACGCTCCGCGAGAGGACCAGCGGACCGATCCTCTCCCGCCCGTGGAAGCTCTCGCGGCTCTCCCCGTAGGCAAACAGGGTGAAGGCCAGGACGAGTCCGCCGATGATGAGCACGTAGACCTGCAGTCCCTCGAGGAGCGGCGTCCCCCAGTTCACGATCGGCGGCTTCTGGAACTGGAAGCCGATCAGGATGGTCCAGCAGGCGAGGGCAAAGAGGAGGAGCATACCGGTCCGGACCGGCCAGTCCCAGGCGGCCCAGAACCGCGGGCGGTTCTCGTAGAGGAAGGCCATCTCCACGCGGCGGTTCAGGGCGAAGCGCAGGGTGCGGAGCCGCGAGCGCTTGCGGTCGCCGGGCAGCACCGCGTTGCCGAAGTTGTTGAGACCGGGGACGAAGGAGTGGCGCGGCCCGAGCGACAGGAAGCTGAGCGCTCCGAACGCAAAGAGGAGCCAGAGCCCGGCCATGGCGGCCAGGTCGGGGACGTTCCGGTGGAAGAGCACCGGAGGCCCATAGAGCTGGGCAGTGAATCCGACCTTGAGCCAGGGGAAGCCGGTCTGCATGAAGTAGCGGATCGGAGTCCAGTGGGCGATGGCGGAGGGAAGGGGCGCGAAGGAGCCCAGGCCCAGGAACAGGAAGATGCAGATTGCGGCGGGCGCGGCGACGAACTCGGTCCTGGCCACCGCCAGCGCCATGGTGACCAGCGCCAGGACGTTCGCGTAGGCAAACAGGATCCCGTAATCCCTTGCGATCTCGGGGACGCTCGCCCCGCCCAGGGCGTGCGCGAAGGCCTGGTAGGGCAGGGTGACCACCAGGAGCATCGCGGTGTAGGCCAGGGCCTGCGCCCAGTTCCCCCGATGGAGCCTTCCCGGGCGGATCCCGGTTGCGACGACCTGATCGAAGGAGCGGTCGAGGCGCGTCCCCTCCCACATGCCGGTGACGCGAAGCGGGACCAGGATCGCCAGGCAGCCGTAGAGGACGCAGGCGTACACCGGACGCAGGAAAGCCCCCAGGCCCAGGCCCGAGAACGCGGGGGCCAGCGAACCGTCAACCAGGCCCGAGCTCACCACGCACACGGTGGCGATGATCATCGCCGCGTTGATGAAGAGGAACACCAGGCCGAACTTCGTGCCTCCCAGGTGGATCGAGACCTGGCGCATGAAGACCGGGTTCTCCCGCAGGGCGAAAGGGAGGCGCGCCGCGCGCGCAAAGGGGTTCGCCCGACGTGAAGGCGCCGCCGGCAGCGCTCCGCCGGTCACTGGAGCTCTCCCCGCGTCCGGTCCATGAAGATCGCCTCCAGGCTGGCCCGCTCGTGGCTGAAGGCCAGGACCTCGATGCCGGAGGCCAGGAGGACCGCCAGCGCCGCGTTCCCTCCTGCGCCGTGGATCTCCGCGCGGATCTCCTGACCGTTCCCGTCCGCCGCGCGCTCGGCCAGGGCGATGCCCGCCGCAGCCTTCAGCGCTTCGAGCGCCCGGTCGACGTCGGCGGGAGGCACCTGGAGGCGCACCTGGAGCGGCCCCGCCGCGGCCGGCAGCCGCATCTCCTCCAGCGCGCCGCTCGAGAGGAGCTTCCCCTTCTCGAGGATGGCGAAGTCGGTGCAGATCTCGTCGAGGTCGGCGAGGATGTGGCTCGAGACCACCACCGTCTTCCCCATCCGCGCCAGCTCTTTCAAGAGGGCGCGGATCTCGATCCGCGCGCGGGGATCGAGTCCGGAGGCCGGCTCGTCCAGGACCAGCACCTCGGGGTCGTGGAGAAGCGTCTTCGCCAGCGCGAGCCGCTGGCGCATGCCGGTGGAGAGCGCATTCACCAGTTCATCCCGCACCGGCCCCAGATCGGTGAGCTCGAGGATGGTATCGATCCGCTCCTTGAGGGCGCGGCCCCCCAGCGAGTGGAGCCGGCCGAAGTAGGCGAGGTAATCCGAAGCGGTGAGGCCGCGGAAGTTCCCCTGGTGGTCGGCCATGTAGCCGATCAACCGCCGCGCCTCGGCCACCCGGGCCGGAAGCTCCATTCCGGCGATGCGGACCGCCCCCTGGTCGGGCTTGATGAGCGTGGCCATCATCTTGAGGGTGGTGGTCTTCCCCGCCCCGTTCGGGCCGATCAGGCCGTAGACCCTCCCCCGGGGGACGACCAGGTCGACCGAGTCGACCGCGGCCTTGCCGTCGTATCTCTTGACCACCCGCTCGAGTTCGATCATGGAGGCGCCGGCGGCAATTGTAGAAGCGCCCGAAGGGCAAGGAAAGCCGCTCAAGGCTTCGCGGCGATCCGCCGATAACACCGGCATGAGAGTACAGGATCTTCCGTCAACGGCCAGGATGATTCGATTCGGCGCCATGCTCCTCCTCTTCGCCGCCCCCGGCTGCATGGGGCCGGAAGCCGGCAAGGTGCGGATCGTCCCGCGTTCCTCGAGCAAGGAGGCGGGCCTCTATAAGGTGACCGCCCTCCTCGAGAACAACTCCGAGGAGGACATCGATCTCGAGAAGTTCACGGTGGAGATGACCACCTTCGATCGTGAGGGAAAGGTGCTCGCCAAAGGGTACCCCTTCTCCTTCGAAGGTCGGGTGGGCCCCTACGCCACCACCCGCCTCCCCCTCAACCGCCCCGACCGGGACGGACGGGTGGAACGCTCGAGCCTCTCCCTGAAAGACTCCCGCGGCCGCGTGATCTCCCGCGCCGAAGTCCTCCCCGAGAAATAGGAAAACTAGGGACAGTCCCCTATTTTTCCCCCGGGCTCGAGGGGGGGAGTTCCTCCAGCGCGCCCTGCATCTCCTCGGCGGCGTGGCTGTCGCCGGTCCGCCGCGCCGCCTCGATCCCCCGCCGGTATGCCTCGCCGGCCTCCTCGCCGCGGCCGGCGGCCTCGAGCACGCGGGCGAGCTGATGGTGGCCGGGGACGTAGTCCTGGAATCGCCGGACGAGATCCTCGAGGACGCAGACCGCCTCCTCGAGGCGGCCCTGCTTCTTCAGCTCCATGGCGAGACCGTACCGGGGAAAGGGGTCGTCGGGACACGACTCGATCAACTTCTCGAGAGCTTCGATGCTCGGCATGGTGACCTCACTGCGTTTCCAGGGTAGCGGTCCGGGGCGGGGCGGCTCGCCGCGCGCCCGCGTCCCACCAGGTTTTGAGGGCGGTGGCGAGGAGGATCAACCCTCCCCCCGCGAGGGTCCACGGCCCCGGGCGTTCTCCTTGCAGGATGAAGGCCCAGAGCGGGTTCAGGACCGGCTCCACCATCATCAGGAGCGAAGCCTCGAGCGCCGGGAGCCTGCGCAGGGCGGAAGTCAGGAAAGCGTAGCCGAGGGCGATCTGGAAAACGCCCAGGTAGATGACCACGAGCCAGTCCCCCCGCCCACCCCCGGGCCAACCCAGCCACGGACAGGTGGCGAGGAACACGATCAGGTTCCCGGCGAGGACGGCGGGTGCGGCCGAGCCGCCCGCACTCCCCCATTTTCCCATCCAGCGCAGCCCGATGATGGTCAGGGCATAGGTCGCCCCCGAAGCCGCGGCCAGAACGTTCCCCAGGAGCGGGTCGGGGGCGGTGGGGGCGGGCAGGTCCATTCCTACGAAGAAGAGGGCCAGGCCGGCGGCGAGCGCCCCGAGGAAGACGAGGTCGAGCCGCCGGATGGGCTCGGCGAGGAGCCAGGGGCCGAGGAGCAGGATGTAGAGTGGAGCGGTGGCCTGGAGGAAGATCGTGCTCGCCGCGGTGGTGAGCTTGTTGGCCAGGACGAACAGGATCATGGTCAGGGCATAGGCCAGGCCGACGAGGAGGCTCCGCGCCGTCCAGCCGCGGCGGGCGGAGGGCAGTAGGCAGAGGACGGCAACCACCGCGACTCCCGAGCGCAGGCCGGCGAGCTCGAGGCCCGAGAAGTGGCATGCCTTGATCGCCGCTCCCCCGGTGGAGAAGAGCGTCGCCCCCGCGAGGATCCCCAGCCGCGCGCCGGTCAGGGAACCGGAGGTCGCCTTGGAGCGGAGAGCTTCGGCCATGATCTGAATGATCACCGCCGAACGGTGCCGGTCAAGGGCTCGGGCACGTCCCTTGCTTTCGATAAGGAAGAAAGATCGGCCCGGGGCGCAACGGCGCGTGTCCCGGCCCAACGCCGCGAAGAACGTCAACGACCTGTACACCAGAAGAGGCGCCCGATGATGCCCAGCTTCTACAAGACCGACCAGGATGGTCAACATTACCTGCCCTTCAACATGGTAATCCCGCTCACGAGCCGCGGCTTCGCGATCCTCTGGGACGACTTCCGATTGGCCGAGGAGCGGCAGAAGAGCCTGGCCCGCCTCTACGAGGAGCTCCAGAAGGACGGGATCTTCGATCGGCCGCCCGGCAAGTGCCTCCGGGAATTCCTCTTCCAGGAGGCGGTCCAGCGGGAGCTGGCCTACGTCGACAAGGGACGGAAGCTGCTGCTGGCCTTCGGGCAGCTCGAAGACATCACCGACAAGCGGGAGCCCGAGGACTTCGTCTATCCCACCACGAAGTCCTTCACGGTCCGGCAAGGGAAGAGTCCCCTCCAGGCAGGGGTCTGACCCGTCCGGCTCCCTCACGCCTCCCCTTCCCCTCACCGCCCCCGGCACCAACGCGGCCTCCCGCCCGCTGTCCCTACGTTCCGGCAGGGGCTTTCCAGGCCCGCCCTTTTAGCGTACCCTCTGCCGCCGAACTGCGCGGCCAATGAATCAGATCGTCCGGATCGTGCTGGTGCTGGTGATGCTGACCCTGGTGGGAACGCTGGGGTTCAGGCTGATCGAGAAGTGGGACTTCCTCGATTGCCTCTACATGGCGGTGATCACCCTGACCACGGTCGGCTACCGGGAGGTGCACGATCTGTCCACCCCGGGCAGGCTGTTCGTGATAGGATACCTCACGCTGGGGCTGGGGGCGTTCTTCTACGGGGTGGTGGAGCTGGGGCAACTGGTGGTGCGGGCGCAGCTCAGCACCTGGCTGGAGCGGCGGCGGATGGACACGAAGTTGAAGAGCATGAAGGACCACTTCATCGTCTGCGGCTTCGGCCGGCTGGGACGGCCGCTTTGCGACGAGCTGGCCGTCCACGGGCTCCCCTTCGTGGTGGTGGACCGGGACCCCGCGGTGCTCGCGCCCTGCCAGGCTGCGGGCTGGAACTGGTTGGCGGGCGACGCCACGGAAGACCAGACGCTCCTCGAGGCGGGGATCGAGCGGGCCCGGGGGCTGGCGGCGGTCCTCTCGAACGATGCGGAGAACCTCTACGTGGTCCTCTCTGCTCGCCTGCTTTCGCGGGACCTCCAGATCCTCTCGCGCGCCTCCACCGAGAAGGATGCCGAGAAGCTCCGGCGCGCGGGGGCGAACCGGGTGATCAGCCTCTACGCCACCGGCGCCACCAAGATGGCCCAGCTCCTCGCCAACCCCAGGGTGGAGGACTTCATCGAGGTGATCACTGCGAAGGGGAAGCAGATCGACCTGACCGAGGTCCAGGTCACCACCGAAGTCTCCTATGCCCGGAAGGCCCTCGCCGAGACGGACTTCCGGAAGCGCGGCATCATCATCGTCGGGATCCGCCGCTCGAACGGCGAGCTCCTCCTCCCGCCGGCGGGCACCGACGTCCTCGAGCCGGGCGACTTCCTGATCGCTCTGGGGAAAACGGAGGCCATCCGCGACCTGATCGAAAAGGCCTGATCTACTACTTCCGAGAACTGTCGCGCGGCACGCAGGTTTTCACGAGTCCCGAGCCGGGCTTCGCCCGCAATGATATACGACGGACGAACGGACGGACGGGCATAAGGAAAGCATGAACAAAGGAACGCAGGAAACGGATAGGAGTTGGAAGGAGGCGGCGAAGACATCTCCGCACGCGGTGCGCGCAGGTTTTCACGAAGCCTTGGCGAGCAGTTGCTTCGGGAGGGTTCCCCTTGAGATCAGACGTGTCTTGGCTCCGTAATTACCCTTCCTGCTACGAAAATAGAACCACAGAGGCACGGAGGGGGACACGAGAGCTGCTGGAGCCGGTACTTGGCCTGTGTGCGTCTTGTCCGTGTCTCAGTGTCTCCGTGGTGAGTTCTTTTTCATGCGTTTCAGGGTATCGCAGAGCGATATGACGACTGCTTTCCTCTTTTCCTGCTTTCCTTATTGGGTTGCGGGCGAAGCCCGCGCTAAGAGTGTGAGCAAAAATCATCCACAGGGGCCAGGCTCTTGCCGAGCGAAGTGGGCATGGCAACAATCCCGACAAGAAGAAGTGAGGAGATTGCGCCATGCCCGATGTTTCCCAAATCCTCACGAAGGTCTATTCCCGGATCGTGAGGCCGTTCTCACGTCGTCAGGATCCCCCTCCCAGCGAGAAGGCTTCACAGGAGATCAAGGATGGCTTCAGAGCTCTCGAGGCTGCGCTTGAGGAGATCGTCCAGAATGCAGGCCTTTCCCCGGGAATTTCAAGGCCAAAGGCCGCCAGTCGCCAGCCGATAGCTCAAGCTGGCGAGAGCGCCTAAAAAAACTTGCCGCATTTGTTAAGATGTTGGCCTGACAAGACGGATAGTTCTGGTCCCTGGTTTTGGAAGGAGAGACGCGATGAAGAGTTTCATGAGAATCACGGTCCTGGCGGCGTTTTCGGCGTTCTGCTTCGAGGCCGGCGCGCGCGCCGCGGAGGAGTCGCTGCAGGTCGATGGGGTTCATTCCACCATGGTCTTCAAGATCAAGCACCTGGGGACCGCGAACTTCTACGGCCGCTTCAACGACATCTCCGGAAAGCTGGTCCTGGGATCCGGCGATCCGGCCAAGGACTCCGTGGAAGTCCAGGTGAAGGCGGAAAGCGTCGACACCGGGAACGAGAAGCGCGACCAGCACCTCAAGGGACCGGACTTTTTCAACGCGAAGCAGTTCCCGGCCATCGCCTTCAAGAGCAAGGCGGTCAAGGCCGACGGGGACAAGGGCTACCAGGTGAACGGGGAGCTGACCCTGCACGGGGTGACGAAGCCCCTGGAGGTGAAGGTCGAACGGGTCGGCTCCAGCAAGGACGCCAAGATGGGCGAACGCTCCGGCTTCGAGACCACCTTCACCATCAAGCGCAGCGACTACGGCATGAAGTTCATGGTGGGCCCTCTGGGCGACGAGGTACAGATCACCCTCAGCGTGGAGGCCGTGAAGAAGTAGAAGGACCGCGGTCTCGTGGAATTCGAGACGCTACTCTGGGCGGTCGGGCTTGCGGCCGCGGCGGCCGCCGTCCCTCCCCTGGTCATCGCCGCTCACCCGGGATGGAGGAAAGGGCGGGCGGGGACGGTGGCGGGAACGATCGGGCTCGGCGCCGGCTACCTGGCCGCGCTCTGGGTGGAGGCCGGCCCGCCCGCAATTCCGTCGCTCGAAGTGGTGGGGTGGACGTTCTGGTTCGCGGCGGCCGCGGCGGCGCTGGCGGTCGTCGAGGCTTTCTCCCCTCCTTCGGCGCGGTGGCGCTGGCCGGTCCGGATCCTCCTCGCCGTTACCCTGCCGCTTTGCTTCATTAATCCTCTCTTTGAATCCGGCTGGACTACCGCGCGGGGAGCGGCGTGGATCGGTGCCCTCGGGTTGGGCCTCTTCCTCTGGTGGACGCTCCTCGACCGGCTTTCGGGCCGATCACCCGGCGTTCCCGAGCTGGCAGTCCTCTGCGCCACCGCCGGCGGCTCGGGCGTGGCGATGTTGCTTTCCGGAAGCAAGGTCCTGGGGGAGCTGGGGGCAGCGTTCGCCGCCTCCCTGGCCACGGGCGCGGCGATCGCGCTGATCCTGCGCCGCCCTTCGATGGCCGGGAGCGCCGGCGTGGTGGCCATCGTCCTCGCTGCGCTCCTCATCAACGCACATCTCTATGCCGAGCTGCGGGCCCTTCCCGCGCTGCTCGCGGTCCTGGCCCCCCTCGCGGGACTCGGCACGAAGCGATCTCTCGGGGGAAAGACCGGACCCTTCCGGGCCGCCTGCGCCGGCGTGACCGCGTCGCTCCTCCTCCTGGCCGCGGCGGTGGCCATCGCCTTGCATGACTCCCCCCCGTTTTGAGAAACGGGGAGATGCGCTTCGCTCCGGGTATATAATCCCGATCCCATGGACCGTCTGCTCGCAAAACTGGAGCGGCGCTTCGGCCGCTGGGCGATCCCGAACCTGGCCGCATACCTGGTCGCCTTGAACGCTTTCGTGTTCGTGCTGGCCATGGCGCGGCCGGCCTTCATCCAGGCCCTGATGTTCGATCCGGAACGGGTGCGCCGGGGCGAGGTCTGGAGGGTGATCACCTTCGTATTCATCCCTCCTTCCCTGAGCCCAATCTGGATCATCTTCGCCCTGTACTTCGCCTGGCTCTGCGGTATGGCACTCGAGTCTGTCTGGGGAACCTTCAAGTTCAACCTGTTCTACCTGCTGGGGATGCTCGGCACCATGGCCGCGGCATTCATCCTCGGTCAGAGCATGTCCAACCTGTACCTGAACACCTCGATCTTCCTCGCCTTCGCCACGCTCTTTCCCAACTTTGAGCTGCTGATCTTCTTCATCCTGCCCGTCAAGGCCAAGTGGCTGGGTTTCCTGACCTGCCTCCTGCTCGCCATGAGCTTCGGCGACGGCACGAACGCCGATCGCGTGGCCATCGCCGTCGCCCTGGCCAATTACGTCCTCTTCTGCCATCGAGTCCTCTACAACCACCTGCGCCAGGGCTTCACCCGGACCCGCCGCGAGAGCCGGATGCAGAAGTTCCGCGCCCCGCCGCGCGAGTACCGCACCTGCAAGATCTGCGGGAAGAGCGACGCGGACCCCCAGGTGGACATGCGCGTCTGCACCTGCGCCAAGTGCGGCGAGCCCACCAGCTACTGCCTGGAGCACGCGCGGAACCACTAGGGAGTCGACGGTCGACAGCCGCCCATTCCTTTTCTGGGGCGGAGAGTCACCGCGGAGGACGCGGAGGTACGCGGAGGTACGCGGAGAATGACGAGGCGAGAGAATATCAGCGAGATCACCGAGAAGCGGAGATCGTTCCTCAGCGCTCCTCTGCGTCCCCTGTGTCCTCTGCGGTTAAATCCACTCCTCTTTGGGTAATGGGTTTAGTCACTCGAAGGTCAGGATCAGGTCGCCGGCCTCCACCGAGTCGCCGCGGGCGACCGAGAGGGCTTTGACGGTGCCGGAGATGGGGGCGGCGACGTTGACCTGCATCTTCATGGCCTCGAGGACCAGGAGCGGATCGCCGCGCTCCACCGAGTCGCCCGGTTTGACCCGGAGCTCGGCCACCAATCCGGGCATGGTGGCGCCCACCTGGTGCAGGTCGGCGGAGTCGGCCTTCGCCCGCGCGGTCGCGCGGCGGACGGCGCTATTGTCGAGGATGCCGATCTCCCGGGCCACGCCGTTCACCTCGAAGACCAGCTTCCGCACGCCGTCCGCTCCGGGCTCTCCGACCGAGATCAGCTTCAGGATCAGGGTCTTCCCCGGCTCGATGTCGATGGAGAGCTCCTCCCCCACCCCCATCCCGAAGAAGAAGTTGCGCGTGGGGACCAGCGGAGCCAGGTCGTGCCGCCGCCGCTCCCGCTCGAACTCGAGGAACACCTCGGGGTACATCAGGTAGGAGAGAACGTCGCGCCGGTGGGGCTCGCGCCCGATCAACCCTTCGAGCTCCCTCGTCACCCTGGGAAAGCTCACCGGCCGCGGCTTGGAGCGCGCCGAAGCCTTGCGGTGTTTGAGCACGAGTTCGCGCATCTCCTTCGGGAACCCGAACGGCGGCCGGCCGATCCGGCCCTCGAAGAACCCCACCACCGATTCGGGGAAAGCCAGCTCCCTGCCCCTCTCAAAGATGTTCTCGGGGGTGAGGCCGTTGGTCACCATGAAGAGCGCCAGGTCTCCCACGATCTTCGACGAGGGCGTCACCTTCACGATGTCGCCCAGCAGGCGGTTCGCCTCCACGTAGCGGGCCTTCACCTCCGCCCAGCGCGCGGAGAGGCCCAGGCCCGCGGCCTGCTGCTTCAGGTTCGAGTACTGGCCGCCGGGCATCTCGTGCTCGT
>WNGA01028317.1_pt1 | contig 10575 bp, 6 predicted proteins | sample 5400061 | NCBI WGS metagenome assembly WNGA01 (sample SAMN13153366, study PRJNA577476) | soil metagenome | isolation source: 100 cm soil or saprolite under grassland replicate 2 | place: USA:California | collected 2016-06-15
GTGCAGGTCGGGTCACCGGTCTGGGCCGGGACGGAGACCGCGTTCCAGGCAGCCTTGACGGCGTTGAACTGGCCGCACGTCGCGTCGAGGTTCTTCGCGGCGGTCAGCGTCCAGGTCCGGTACTTCAGGTACGACGAGCTGGTGGTCTTCATCAGCATCGCGTTGTAGAAGATCTTGCCGGCCTTCTGGATGCCGATGCCGTTGACCGTGGAGCTGTTGCAGGTCGGGCTGGCCGGGTTGCCGTTGGCCGGACTGCTGCCCTCCGCGAGCAGGTAGAGCCAGTGGTTGCCCGGGCCCGCGGCGGAGTGCACCTCGGTGTTCGGGATGCTCGATGAGTAGCAGTTCGGGTCGCCCGCCTTCGACGGGTCGTACATGTAGCGGATCGGGCCCTGGCCGACCAGGTCGACCTCCTCGCCGACCGTGTAGTCCGGCGCGTCGTAGGTGCTGGTCTCGTTCGCGTAGTGCTCGGTCAGCGCGCCGAAGACGTCGGCGACGAACTCGCTGGTCTGGCCGCCGGAGTGGCCGCCCGGGGTGTGCTGGTCGATGCCGTGGCCGTACTCGTGGGCGACCACGTCGAGGTTGGTCAGCCACTTGTCTCCTGCCTGGTTGTGGCCGATGCGGACCCGCTCGGTGCCGTCGCAGTAGCCGGTCTCGACCAACCCGGGCGGGCAGTAGAACGCGTTGACCTCGTCCTTGCCGACCCGGATCTGCCAGCCGTTGCCCTGGGTGTCGAAGCCGTTGCCGCCCAGCCAGGCGCTGATCATGGTGTCCTCGGTCTGGAGGTCGTACAGCGCGTCGACGCAGCCGGTCTCCTTGCTGGCGGCGGTGCCGTCACCCCAGGAGTTGTCCGAGCCGGTGTAGACGGTTCCGGTCGCGTCGTCGCGGCAGTCCACGCCCGGGATGTCGGGGTTCTTCATGCTGTACGACGTGCTCGAGTTCTGGGTCGTGGTGATGGTTAGCGGGCTCGGGCCGTTGAAGTACGCGGTGCCGCTGCCGGCCGCGAAGTGCACCGCGATGTCCTCGCCGAGGACCTTGCCGGTGCGGGCGTCGACGTACACGTCCTTGATCTCGCGGTCGCCGTCGGCGTGGAGGCCGTTGACCCGCACCTTCCAGGCCAGCGCAGGGGTGCCGAGGGCGTAGATGGCCTTGACCGGCTCGCCGGTCCGGGTGACGGTGGCGATCGTCGTCCGCGCGGCCCGCTGTGCCGCGGCGGGTGTGACGACCGGGGTGGTCGACAGGTTGCCGATCGCCCTGGTCTGGGCGACCGAGGTGCCGACCACGCGGCCGTCGGTGTCGGTGTTCACGACGAAGTCACCGCCGAAGACGTCGAGGCCCTTGTACGTGCGCACGTACGGCGCGTACTGGAAGCCGCCGCCGCCGGACAGGACGGGCCTGGCGGTGTACGCCTCACCGGTGCTGGTGTGGAGCGCCGCGGCGCGGCGGGCGACCAGGTCCTGCGCGGCCTTGGCGGCGAGGGCGCGGGACTGGGCGGGGGAGGGCTTGGGAGTGGCGGCCGGTACGGCGCCGGCTCCGGGGCTGCTCAGTCCGAGCGCCGTGAAGGTCACCAGTCCGGCTAGGACGGTGGCCAGCAGGGGCCGGACGGAACGGGTTCGCAAGACCATGAGCGGGTCCGTTCACTGGGGGGAACAGGGCGGGTTACGCGGCCGGTGATCGGCGCGTTGCCGGAAGTTATGCCGCTGCTTCCGCGGCCGTCAACGGATGATCCTGTCGTGGAAGGCATTCCGCGGAATCGCAAGGGGTTTTCCTGCAACGGAAGAAACCAACCGGGCGTGATCCGTCGCCGGAACAGCGAACCGGCCGCCACACCCACGCGCAGTGGGGGTGTGACGGCCGGCCGCGTTCGTACTACGGCCTTACGGTCAGCTCAACGTCAGTGCCGTGTCGTCCACCACGAAGGACGTCTGTAGCGAGACGTCTTCGGTTCCGGTGAAGTTCAGCGTCACCGTCTGGCCCGCGAAGGACGAGACGTTGAACGACTTGAGCGAGTAGCCCGAGGCCTTGTTCAGGTTCGAGTACGTCGCGAGCGTGGTCGAGCCCAGCTTGACGGTCAGCTTGTCGTATTGGACCGACGTGGTGGTCTCCGACGAGTCGATGTGCAGGTAGAAGGACAGCGTCGCCCCGCAACCCGACGGAATGGTCACCGACTGGGACAGCGTGTCGGTGTGGGTGGTGCCATAGCCGTCCAGCCACGCGTTCCAGGTGCCACCGTGGGTGGGCTCACCCTGCGAACCCCACTGGCCGATCACACCGGAGGTCGCCGACCAGCCGGTCGAGCCGGACTCGAAGCCCGGGTTCGTGATCTTCTGGCCGGAGCAGCCGCCGCCGGTCGGGCTGATCGTGAACGTGAAGCTGGTCGAGCCGGTCTGCGAGGCCGAGTCCGTCGCCGTCACGGTCACGTTGTACGTGCCCGCGGTGGTCGGGGTGCCGGACACGGTGCCGCTCGAGGAGCCGATGGTGATGCCGGCCGGGAGACCGGTCGCCGACCACGTGTACGGCGTGGTGCCGCCGGACGCGGTCACCGTGAACGAGGTGATCGCGGTGCCCACGGTGCCGGACTTGTTGCCCGGGTTGTTCACCGTGACGCCACCCGGCGTGCCGGAGCACGTCGGGTCGCCGGTCTGGGCCGGGACCGAGACCGCGTCCCAGGCCGCCTTCACCTTGTTGAACAGGCCGCAGGTCGAGTCCAGGTTCTTCGCCGAGGTCAGCGTCCAGGTCCGGTACTTCAGGTACGACGAGCTGGTGGTCTTCATCAGCATCGCGTTGTACATGATCTTGGCCGCGGTCTGGACACCCACGCCGACCAGGTTCGAGGAACCGTTGCAGGTCGAGCTGGTCGGCTGGCCGTTGGTCGGGTTCGTGCCCTCGGCCAGCAGGTAGAACCAGTGGTTACCGGGGCCGGCGGCCGAGTGCACCTCGGTGTTCGGGATCGAGCTGGAGTAGCAGTTCGGGTCACCCAGCGCGCCCGGGTTGTACATGTTGCGGATCGGGCCCTGGCCGACCAGGTTGACCTCTTCACCGACCAGGTAGTCCCGAACGTCGTACGGCGACGACTGGTTCGAGAAGCCCTCGGTCACGGCGCCGAACACGTCGGCGACGAACTCCTGGGTGCCGCCGCCGGAGATACCACCCGGCGTGTGGTCGTCGATGCCGTGGGCGAACTCGTGCGCCACCACGTCGATCGAGGAGATCCATTTGGCCGGGCTGTCCTGGTTGTGGCCGATCTTGACCTGGGTGCCGTCGTAGTACGCGTTGACGTCGGCGAGGCCGACGCGCAGCGGAACCCAGGTGCCGTTGCCGTCCATGCCGTTACGGCCCAGCCACTGCGACAGCATCTTGTTCTCGGTCTGCACCGCGAACAGGCCGTCGACGCAGCCCGTCTCCTTGACGCTCGCGTCGCCGTTGCCCCAGTTGTCGTCGGGGCCGGAGAACGTGGTGCTGTTCGCGTTGTCCTGGCACTTGATCGAGGAGTTGTTCGGGTCCTGCATGTAGTAGGTGCTGCCGGAGAGCGTGGTGTCCAAGTGCAGCGGGTTCGGACCGCTGTAGGCGCCGGTGCCATTGCCGTGCAGGACGTGCTCCTTGCTGCCGAGCACCTTGCCGCTGATCGCATCGACGTATACCGACAGGCTGGAGACCTCGTCACCGTCGAAGCCGTTGACCCGGGTCTCCCAGGCCAGCCGCGGGGTGCCGAGCGCGTACACGATCTGCTGCGCCCGCGAGACCGAGTCGACCTTGCTGAGCTTGCTCTTGGCGATGGTCTCGGCGCGGTCGGAGCTGACCTTCGGCGTGGTCGACAGGTTGCCGATCGTCGAGGTCTGGGCAACCGAGGTAGAGGTGACGTTGCCGTTGGCATCGGTCACGACGACGAAGTCGCCGCCGTAGACCGGCAGACCCTTGTAGGTCCGCTCGTAGGGCACGTACTGGGTCTCGCCGGAGGAGATGACCTGCTTGGCGACGAACGTGTCACTCGCGCCGACGTGGAGGGCGGCCTCGTGGGCGGAGATCAGGTTGCTCGCCGACTGGGCGGCCAGCGAGCGGGACTGCGCCGGAGACGGCTTGGGCGCCGCCTGTTGTACCGCGTTCGCACCGGACGCATTCAGTCCGACACCTGCGAACGCCGCCAGACCGGCAGCGGTCGCTGCGATGGCTGGCCTGAGACTTCGGGACGTGAAAACCATGATTGGTGGCCCCTTCAGGACGGAGAAATGGGCGGAACTGGGCGGGACTATCCCCCTACTGCGCGCTGAATCAGTATTGCGTTGCGTGACGGGTGGTCAACGCACAGGAGTGACACGGCACAACACTGCCGTTAACGTCAGCGGAAAGCGCTGATGATCCGCGCGAACCGCTCCAGCGATCCGCCATCGGCCAGGTCGACGGGCCGCACGATCACCTCGGCGGCACCGGCCTCGGCCAGCTGCCGGAACCGGCCCACGTGATCGGCGACCGTCCCGGCGTTCACCGCCGAAGCGTACCGGGCCGGGTCCTGGCGCGCGGGCCGGTGCCCGTCCACCAGCTCGGCGACGTGCCGGTCGTCGTCACCGGCCAGCACCGTCGACAGATGCGTCATCTCCACCTCGCCCGGATCCCGGCCCACGCCGGCGCAGTGCGCCCGCAGCACCTCGGTCTTGTGCCGCACGGTCGCGGCGTCGCCGAACACGTTCGCGGCGTCGGCGTACCGGGCGGCGAGTCGCAGGGTACGACGCTCTCCGCCACCGCCGAGCAGGATCGGCAGCCGCTCCTGCACAGGCCGCGGATAGCAGGACGTATCGGGCACACTCAGCACCGAGCCGTGGAACGGCTTGCCGCCCGGCCCCCACAGCACCGGCAGCAGCCGCAGCGCGTCCTCGAGCAGCCGGTACCGCTCGCGCACCGGCGGGAACTCCCAGCCGTACGCCTTGTGCTCGGCCTCGAACCACGCGAGCCCCAGCCCGCACACCGCCCGGCCGCCGCTGAGCACGTCGAGCGTGGCGGCGATCTTCCCCAGGTGCGCGACGTTGCGGTAGGTGACGCCGGTGACCAGGGTCCCCAGCCGGACCCGCTCGGTGCACGCGGCCAGGTACGACAGCGTGGTCCACGACTCGAGGAAGTCCTCCCAGGCCCGGCCGACCTGAGGGATCTGCCGGAAGTGGTCCATCACGTAGATCGCGTCGAACCCGGCCGCCTCCGCCGCGGTCGCGATCTCGCGCAGCCAGTCGCGGGTGGACGCCGCGCCGCCCGGATGCGTGAAGCTGCCCACCTGCAGCCCGAACCGCAGCCCGGCCGGCGCCTCGACCTGCCGGTGCTCGGCGTCCGCGCTCGCGACGAACGCCTCCGGCACCACCCGGACCGCGCGTGGTGCGAGCACGTGGTCCCAGCCCTCACCCGCCAGTACGTCGCGGGTCGCCGCCCAGGTCCGCAGCTGGGCCGTGAGTGCCTCGGCCGGGATCCGCTTGTCGCGGGCCCGGTTCCGCGCCCGGCACTCCGCCGCCGGGGTGTCGAACGCGACCGCCACGCACGGCAACCCGTGCTGCCTGGCCAGCGACAGCCACCCGGTACGACGGCCCGCGTCCAGGCCGAGCGTGTCGATCACGGTGGTGAGCCGCCGCGCCAGCCGTCGTCGTACCACGTCGTCGAGCAGCTCGAAGGCGTCGGTGCTGGCGGTGATGTCGTCCTCGCCGGACCCGACCAGCGCGCGGAGCCGGTCGCTCGACACGATCTGCTGCGCGGGGAAGTGCGTCTCCGCCCAGGTCGTCTTCCCCGAGGCGCCCGGCCCGACCAGCACCACCACACTCGGCGACGGCAGATTCAGCGTGGTCTCCACCTTGCTCATCATGCCGAGCGCCGCCGTCCCCCGGGTGGGAGACGGCGGCGCCGGGAGTCACGTGATCAGGCCGTGCGGGTCCACGGGCCGGTGATCGCGAAGGTGATGCCGGGGTCCTGGATGTTGGCGAAGAGGGTCTTGCCGTTGGGGGAGAAGACGACACCGGTGAACTCGGAGTCGTTCATCGCGTTGCGGGCGAACACGTACGCGCCACCGGTCGGTGTCACGCCCAGCAGGTGGTTCACGCCCTCTCCGTCCTCGGCCAGCATCAGACCGCCGTACGGCGAGTAGCAGATGTTGTCCGGGCCGTCCGGGTTGTCGGAGCTGGTGTCCGGGTTGACCGCGAAGCGGACCTTGAGGGCGAGCTGCTTGCGCTGCGGGTCGTACGCCCAGACCTGGCCGTCGTGCTGCACCGGCTTCCACTCGACTCCGAAGGTGGTGCCCGGCTCGGTGACCGTGGCCAGGTTCGGCAGCCCAGGCACATGGAGAGCCTCCAGCGTGCCGCCGTCGCGCAGCGAGTGCAGCCGGTTCGGCAAGGTCTTCGGGGTGAACCGGTAGAACAGCCCGTGCGGGCCGCTCGCGTCCTCGGTCAGGAAGACGTGTCCGGTGTTCGGGTCGACGCAGCACGCCTCGTGCGCGAACCGGCCCAGGTCCTTCAGTGGCACCGGGTCGGTGTTGTTCGCCGGGTTCTGCGGGTCGACCTCGAACACCCAGCCGTGGTCCTTGGTGTAGCCCTTGGAGCCGGCCCGGTCCTCGGTCTCCTCGCAGGTCAGCCAGGTGCCCCACGGCGTGACCCCGCCGGCGCAGTTGACCGCGGTGCCGGCCAGGCTGACGTACTCGGCCAGCTTCTCGTTGTTCTCGCCGACCCGGACCGTGGTGGTGCCACCGGTCGCGCCCGGGTCGTAGGTCAGGTTCGCGGCGGCCTTGGCCGGGTACGGCACGCCCGGCGACTGCTCGTGGTTGATCACCAGCAGGGTGCTGTCCTTCGCGGCGAACGAGCCGGTGCCGTCCTGGTGGCCGGGCACCATGCCGGAGCCGTCGCTGAGCGCCTCGCCGGCGCGCGACACGACGGTGTACTCGAACCCCGTCGGGAGGTCGAGCACGCCCAGCGGGTCGGTCACCAGCGGGCCGTAACCCGCGGTCGGGCCCTTGGGCGGCTGGCTGGCGTTGACCGCGTTGGCGGTGAACAGGCTGCCGACGGTGCCGGTGACCGCGACACCGCCGATCACACCGGCGCGGGACAGGAATTCCCGGCGCGACTGCGTCATGGGATGGCCTCCTCGAAGGATCGTCGTACCTCTGCGCGCGTGAGCCTGCCACGGAAGGGTGTCGCCCGGATTAACAGCCGGACAACGCATCCGCCGCGGCGTACCCTCGGCGGGTGCGTCTTTTCGTGGCGGTGGTACCGCCGGTGGAGGTGGTGGAGCATCTCGCGGAGTTCGTCGAACCGCGCCGGGAGCACAAGGACGAGGACGTGCGCTGGGCGTCGGAGGAGAACTGGCACATCACGCTGGCGTTCCTCGGCGAGGTGCCGGAGCGCAAGACCGACGAGCTGGAGGAACGGCTGGAGCGGGCCGCGCGCCGGCGGCCGGCGATGCGGCTGAGCCTGGCCGGCGGGGGAGCGTTCCCGAACGCGGCCGAGGCGCGGGTGCTGTGGACCGGCGTGCACGGCGACCGGACGGCGCTGTCCCGCCTGGCGACCGGGGTCCGGGCGTCGGCGAACCGGGCGGGCGTGGAGGTCGCCGGGCGGCGGTTCTCCCCGCACGTGACGCTGGCGCGACTGCGGCGGCCGGTGGACGTGACCAAGTGGGTGCGGATCTTCGAGGAGTACCAGGGCCCGGAGTGGACCGCGGCCGGCATCGAGCTGATCGCCTCGCGCCTCGGGCAGGGGCCGAACCGAGGTGCGGCGTACGACACAGTGGGCGAGTGGCCGCTCTTAGGGTAACCTAACGCTCGTTAGCCTTACCTTACTGCTAAGGGACTGCCGTGCTCGCCAATTTTCTGATCGGACTCCGGGAGGGGCTCGAGGCCTCACTGGTCGTCAGTATCCTCGCGACGTTCCTGGTGAAGTCCGGTCATCGCGACCGGATGAAGTACGTCTGGTACGGCGTGGCCGGCGCGATCGCGGTCGCCGCCGCGGGCTGGTCCCTGCTGCAGTTCATCACCGCGCTGACCGCCCGCTCGTTCACCGCGCAGGAGACGATCGGCGGGCTGATGTCGATCGCCGCCGTCTGCTTCGTCACCGGGATGATCTTCTGGATGCGCAAGGCGTCCCGGACGATCGCCGGTGAGCTGCGCGAGCGGATGGGCCAGGCGGTGCAGGTCGGCGCCGGCGCGGTGGCGCTGCTGGCCTTCCTGGCGGTGTTCCGGGAGGGCATCGAGACCGCGTTCATCGTCTACGCGTCCGCTGCCACCGCGACCAACGCGGCGCCGTTCACCGGGGTGGTGCTGGGGCTGCTCGCCTCGGTGGTGCTCGGGGTGGCGATGTACCGCGGCGCGGTGAAGATCAACCTCGCCAAGTTCTTCAAGTGGACCGGCGTGCTGCTGGTGCTGGTCGCGGCCGGCATCCTCGCGTACGGGTTCCACGACCTGCAGGAGGCCGGCATCCTGCCCGGCCTGAACACCGTCGCCTTCGACATCTCGCACGTGATCGCGCCGACCAGCTGGTACGGCGTGCTGCTGAAGGGGATCTTCAACTTCAACCCGCGTCCGACGGTGGTCGAGCTGGTCGTCTGGCTCGCGTACCTGATCCCGGTCATGACCTTCTACCTGCGCCCGGCCGGGCCGCCCGCGCGGCCGTCGAAGCCGGTGCCCGCGACGGTCTCCGCCGACGCGTCCTGATTTGTCCTTTACGTTCCACCCCGTCACACCCAGGAGATACACCCATGTCCGTTGCGCCCTCAGGGCTCCGGTCCGTCGCCGGCCTCAGCGCCGTACTGCTCGTTGCCGGACTGACCGGCTGCGCCAAGGAGACCCCCGCCGCAGCCGGCAGTGACGCCGTGACGGTGGAGGCCACAGACACCGCGTGCACGCTGAGCCGCGCGGAGGTCAAGGCCGGCACCAGCACGTTCAGCGTCACCAACCGCGGGACCAAGGTGACCGAGTTCTACGTCCTGGGCGACGGCGACAAGGTGCTGGGTGAGGTGGAGAACATCGGCCCGGGCCTGAAGCGCGACCTGATCGTCGAGCTGGCCGCCGGCAAGTACACCACCGCCTGCAAGCCAGGTATGACCGGCGACGGTATCCGCGGCGAGCTCACCGTTAGCGGTGAGGCGGTTCAGGCCGTCGACACCGACGCCGCGCTGAAGCAGGCGGTCGAGACCTACCAGCGGTACGTCGCCACCCAGGCCGACGAGCTCGCCGAGCACACGGCCGAGTTCGTGGCCGCGGTGAAGGCGAACGACATCGAGAAGGCGAAGTCGCTGTTCGGCGTCAGCCGCACCTACTGGGAGCGGATCGAGCCGGTGGCGGAGTCCTTCGGCGACCTCGACCCGAAGATCGATGCCCGGGTCAACGATCTCGAGCCCGGCCAGGAGTTCACCGGCTACCACCGGATCGAGAAGGCCCTGTGGGTGGACAAGAGCACCGCGGGAATGGCGAAGTACGCCGACCAGCTGCTCAAGGACGTCAACACCGTGGTGGCGAAGTCCAAGACCGTGAAGCTCACCCCGGTGCAGCTCGCGAACGGCGCCAAGGAGCTGCTGGACGAGGTCGCGACCGGCAAGGTCACCGGCGAGGAGGACCGCTACTCGCACACCGACCTGTGGGACTTCCAGGCCAACGTGGAGGGATCGCAGGCGGCGATCAACGCGCTGAAGCCGGCGCTGGACAAGCGTGACCCGGAGCTGTCGAAGACCCTCGACACCCAGTTCGCCGCGGTGCTCGCCGCGCTGGCCAAGTACAAGGTCGGGGAGGGCTTCGTGTCCTACGACAAGGTCGGCCAGGCCGACCGCAAGAAGCTCGCCACGACGCTGGACGCGCTCGCCGAGCCGGTCAGCAAGGTCGCCGCGGTGGTGGCCAAGTGACCGTCGGCAAGGGGATGTCGCGCCGCCGCCTGTTCGGCGCGGCGGCCGGCGCGACCGTGGTCGCCGGTGGTGGCGGCTACGCGCTGCGCGCACTGGCGGCCGGCGGCGACTCGTCGGAGATCGCGGCGCTCGCGTCGGTGCCGTTCGCTGGCTCGCACCAGGCCGGCATCGTGACGCCGGCGCAGGACCGGCTGCACTTCGCGACGTTCGACCTGGACCCGTCGGTGACCCGCGACGGCCTGGTCAAGCTGCTGAAGCAGTGGACCGAGGCGGCCGCGCGGATGACCGCCGGGCGTGAGATCGGCGAGCAGGGGGCGGTGTCCGGCGCGGCCGACGCGCCGCCGGAAGACACCGGGGAGGCGCTCGGCCTGCCGCCGTCCCGGCTGACCCTGACGATCGGATTCGGCGCCGGTGTCTTCGACGACCGGTTCGGCCTCTCGGCCAAGCGCCCGGCGGCGCTCATCGACCTGCCGTCGTTCTCCGGCGAGGAGCTGGAGCCCGCGCGCTGCGGCGGCGCCATCGCCGTACAGGCCTGCGCTGACGACCCGCAGGTCGCCGTGCACGCGATCCGCAACCTGGCCCGGATCGGCTTCGGTGTCACGTCGGTGCGGTACTCGCAGCTGGGGTTCGGCCGGACCTCGTCGACGTCGCGGCAGCAGGTCACGCCGCGCAACATGATGGGCTTCAAGGACGGCACCCGGAACCTCAAGCTCGAGGACACCGCCAAGC
>WNGA01018025.1_pt1 | contig 10574 bp, 9 predicted proteins | sample 5400061 | NCBI WGS metagenome assembly WNGA01 (sample SAMN13153366, study PRJNA577476) | soil metagenome | isolation source: 100 cm soil or saprolite under grassland replicate 2 | place: USA:California | collected 2016-06-15
TACAAAGCCGCTTCGTACTCGTCGCGGCTGATCTCCTGCGTGCGGACTTTCCTACTCAGTGCTGCCGCAATCTCGACAATGCCCACCTGACCCAGATATGTGATGTCCTCCGTGCCGGATGCCCCTATACTTCTGACCCATACACTCCCTCTTTCCGGGGCATACCGCTTCACTACTGCACTGCTATCAAAGCAGTATGTCATCAGCATTCGCCTCGCATGGTCACGATTTCTTCCGACAGCGGCACCTTGAGTCGTGACAGTGCAGTTTCAACCTGCTCACGACTCGGTATTGCCTCAGCACGGAGGGGGGGCAGGATAGCATCTGCCAGTGCCCGCTGCCGTGCCCCATCCATGGCCAGTCCAGCGTCTCTGAGCAGGCGTAGGCCCACATCTTTCTGCACCTTCTCGGCGTGCCGCCTCTCTAACCACATCTGCACCGCTTCTGCGACGACCTGACTCAGCGCTTCTTCCGAAGCAACTTCTTGCCGGAGGCGTTGCACGAGTTCGGGCGGTAATTGCACCTGTACTGCTTCCATGATGTGTCCTCTTTTACAGTCTACTCTACTGCTAAGCGTTCACACAGACTCCCGTAAGCGTTCTAGCATGCGCTCCACCGCCGGATCCTTGGCATGGCCACCGAGCAGAATGCGCAGGCCAGAGCTGGCCCAGCGGTTGGCATCGTCGCCGAAATTGCTGATACGCGATAGCCAGTACGCCGCTTCCTCGCGCGTGAAGCGGTCGGCGCGCCGGGCGATCAGCTCCACGCGATCCATCTCTTTGACGCGTTCCTGCAGCTTGAAGATGAGCGCCAGTTTACAGCCAGCCTCGTCGTCGAGTGGCAGGTTACCACGAAACGGCAAGCCCTTCCCCGTGAGGTACGGCTGCAACTCCAGGGGTTGATGCCAGGCATCCTGCACCCGTGCCAGGATCTTCTGCAGTATTGGCAGACAGCGGCGCTGCGCCTCCCCGTACAGGAGTCCGCGGTCAACAAATGTGGTCTGCTGGCCATTTATCTGCCTGTCACCGGTAAGCGTGCGCCGTTGCCTGATGACAAACAGCGGCGGTGGCTTATCCTGCCACTCGGTGATACGCAGCACCCAGGGTGTGTCGTGCAGCAGTGGCTTGACACGCTTGTTGTAATGGGATTCCAGGTCAAGGTCTTTTCTGCCCTTCTTTGGTGCCATGCAGCCTCCGGCTCGGACGGTACATGCGCGGATCGACGAGCAGTGACCAGGCAACATGCCCGGCACGCCTCACTTGTGGAGTTCACGGATAAGCGGACACGCCTCACTCGGGTTGGCAATTTCCAGATACCCTTCGGTTGCCTCGCCGGCTTTGGTGATCCCCGCCAGCACCTCAAACAACTCGCCAAGCCGCCGCATGCTCTCAGGTGGCACGTTGTTGAGTGACAGGCGCAACGTGCCACCATCGGGCAGGGAAAGGTCGATCAGATCGAGCAGGTCGATCCTTGACTGCGCTCCGCGGGCATACAGACTGCTGATACGGGCCAACAGCGGCATCAGTTTGTGCGCTCCCTCCTTGCCGGTAAGCCGGAACACCTGCTCCTGCTCGGCGAGCCAGCCCCGCTGGGCGGCTTCGGCCTTGGTGATGACGACATCATTTGGCCTCGGAGTATACAGCATTGCACTGGAACCGGTGAGCAGCTCGGCGGGCTCCTCCTGCTGCTCGGGGCGTCCCGCGTACGACAGCAGACGCCCTTCCTGAATCAGTACAACGACCGCGTCCATGAGGTTTTGCTGTGGGACAGTGCCGTGCTTCTCCGCCAGCTTCTCGGTGAGCTGTTCCACCGTCGCCACGCTGTGCTGCGAGACGGTGTCCTTGACCCACTCTTTGACGCGGACCGGGTCGACTTTGTCCGTTTTCGTCCAGCCACGCTGGTTTGCCCCCTGGGGCGTGACCAGCATGAAGTCTGGCCGGGACAGATCGAGGTTGTAGGGAATGTCGCCCGCGTCGCGACTGTAGCACTCCTCGGGCCTGGTGTTCTCGTCACTCCCCATGCGAAAGAGGCACCAGGTGCCTTTCGTCACTCCGGCGCGCACGATCTGCTCGAAGACGGACGGGGTCTCGAGCACAGGCCAGTGACGCAAGCAACAAAAATTCTCGCGCAGCTTCGCCAGCGTCACCGTGTCACCCTGGGCAAAAAAGAGCTGGCAGAGGCTCACGAGATGAGCCTGCCCCGTATGCTCTGCCGTGACCAACTCACCGGCTTCCAGGAGCTCCTTGCGAATCAGCTCGATAGTCGACTCGCCTCCCTCGCCTCCTGCGGTCTTGATCTCCGTGCGGCGGATGTGGCCAGACGCCGAGGGCAACCATAGGCCGGAGTAGGCCTGGGTGACTGCAGTGAGCAAGGCCTGCTCGCGTTCCGCATGGCGTGTGTCGAACTCCTGCTCCTCCAGGCGGGCCTGGTTGATCCCATAGTCCTGCGGCTTCTCGCGTAGGAGGCGCATGGCCACAACCCAACGCGCTAAATCCTGGAGCTTTTTGTACGCCTCCTGAGCGCGTGTCTGCTGCGTCGAGAAGAGCGTGTCCTCATGAGCAACGAATTCTTTGACAGCCACAGTGTCCGGGACAAGGAGAAAGACCGTGTTTTGCTGGTGGCGTGGACGATTGGGGCCGACCGTCGTGACAAAAGCTTCCACGTCGATGGTGCTGGCCCCCAACGTCACGAGCGCCAGCACAGGACGGTCTTTCTTATCCGGTACGTGTTCTGGCGCCGAGACGTCAGGGACGACGTGAAAGCTCGTGATATCTGGCCTGACGACCTTGCGCGCTGTTGCATCGAGCAAACTGGTCACCCGATCGGAGCTGGCCAGCGTGCGGCGCAAGCGGGCGAGAGCCACGTTCACAGACGGGTCGAGGCTGGCGTAGTAGCGGCCTTCGTTCATACGGAGGTAAAAGGCACTATCTTTGATCTCTGCGAGCGCCGTCTGCACCTGTGGCGGCGTCAGGCCCGGGAACGACGCCTCGAACAAGGCTTGCTGTTCGGTCAAACCAAATAGTTCCGACTGGAGCCCTGCGTCACGGCCAACCAGACTGTGGAGGAACACCGCTCTCCAGCCCCATTCGTGCATCGGATAGCCCTGGGGATGCGGATTATGCAGGTCCGCCAGCTCTGCGTTGCTACGTCCCCCCTCCAGTTGCTCGGTATCGACACCGCCGATGTCAGCGTTTAACACTGGCAGCAGGTCGCTGCTACCGGTGCGGCCCAACACCTCGCCCACGATCCGGGCGTCACGCAGGTTAAGGTGGCACGTTTGCACCATAGGTACGGCAAGTTCGTCCTTCCAGATGTTGCGCACCGTGACTGCCAGGACCCGTAGGACACCGCGCGTGCCATGGAAGGTTTCAACGGTGGCAAGCTTCTTGTTGAGAAAGTCGATTAGCGTCGGATGAAAGGGGTAGTGAGCGACGAGTTTATCCTCGAAATCGGCGCGTGTGGCCTCATCGGGGAGGAGCGAGGCATTCCGCGCATACATCTCAGTAAAGGCTTTCGCTGTCTCTAGCGCGGCGCTGGCGTCAATAGACGTGAAAAGTCGCTTGGCCAGCACACGGGAAATCTCCGCCGCCTGCACTGGTGTGACCGGTGAGGCATCACGGGCAACCACACTCTGGAGGTCCTTCTCAGCTTTTTCACGCAGAGCCACGACTTCATCTTCGGCGACTTCAGCCCCCCGGACATTTGCCAGCAGTTCCGTCAGCAGTCGGGTTTGGGTGGCAAAGGCATCTTTCTGGCTCGCCAGGGTGAGGACCACGGCGATGCTTGCGTGCGAGCGTGCATAGCCGTGGAGCCCCATCAGGAAGGCGGCGAGCTGTTCGGCGCCATGCTCGCGTGCCGCTTCAAGCCGGGTGGCGTACTGCGCCAGCTCGTCGAGCATAATCAGCACCTTGCGACCGCCAAGGACACGCTCGAAATACGTTCTGCCCGGGGCCGCATGCGAGGTCACTTCCTCCTCCACCTCGCTGTAGAGTTTCTTGCCACCAATCTGGAAAGCGATCTCACCCCAGAGCGTATAGGGGATGAGCGCCTTACCCCTTGGCTTATGGACCGGGACCTCGTCGCCAGCTACCCCTACGACAACCACCTCACCAGGAGAAGGGAGGAGGGCAGGATCGAGAATCGCACCGGTCATCTTCGCCAGCTCTTGGCCCCGGAAACCAAGGTGTGTGCAGGCGATCAACGTATGGGTCTTGCCTCCTCCGAAAGCGGTCTCGAGCCGGTGGATCGCCGGAAGGCTGTTATCACCTGCCAGACGCCCGAAGACGTCATTGAGGACACTCTTCATCCCTTGCGTTGGATATGTCGCCTCCGTGAAAAACGCCTCGGCATCCGTATAGATGTTCTGCGTGATGCTGGTATTACCACGGTAGTACTCCAGTACCTGTGACAACACGGCAGTGAAAATTTCCGGATTGAAGGCTCCAGTGAGGAGGTCGTTTCTCGGCTGGCAGGTTTCCAGGATTGATCTCACGGCGCATGCCTTTCGCGGTTGCGAGGTCAGAATAACACAGCGTAACAGTCTTCTCGCGCAGTAAGGAGAGTCCCTCCTTCATGAACTGCTAAGCCTAAGCAAAGGGGTTACAAATAAAATATACTACAATCGTTCCTGGCAAGATACACCCGGTTGCTCATGACAGCCAGCCCTGCTTTTCCGAGACATTTCCTGCAGATCTCTAGTTGACACCCTCTGGCAACTGCATACAATGGCATCAGGATACGAAGTTGTTTCCCTCACCTCACCACTGGCAGGAGGAGATGCAACATGCGGAGCAGCAGGCAGATGGCTATAGCAACTGTCGTGGCGGCGCTATTTCTGGCCACAACTGCAGTAGTGGCGCCAGCGCAGTCGCCGCAAGGCATGAAGATGTACGTGTTCAGTTCAGGGGCGCTGACCATTGGGAAAAATATTCTCCAGAACCTTGGCCCAACGGACACTATCCAGGTGCCAGTAGGCTTTTTTGTGATTATGCATCCCAAGGGCAATGTGTTGTTTGACACGGGCAACAACGACAAGATCCTTACCGACCCGAGCTATTGGGGCCCGTTCTTCAAGGCGCTGAATCCGGTCGTGACCCCGGATATAGCCATTGATGCGCAACTGGGCAAGATTGGTCTCAAGCCTGACGACATCAAGTATGTGGTGGTGGGTCATCTGCACCTCGATCACGGCGGCAACGTTGGCAAGTTCCCCAATTCCACGCTGGTTGTCCAGAAGGACGAAATCCGCAATGCTTTCTGGCCTGAGCCCGGGACGGCTGGCCCATATATTATGGGCGATGTGGCTCCACTGCGTAGCGACTTTGGCGAAGCCATGCCAAACAAGGGCAAGATGGTGCAGCTCGCCGGGGATATGGACATCTTCGGGGATGGCAGTGTGGTCGTCAAGCGTTGGGTAGGCCACACGCCTGGAAGTCAGATGCTGCTTGTCCGGCTTCCAAAGAGCGGTCCAATCATTTTGACCAGTGACAATGTCTACCTCCGGGAAAACGTCGAGAAAAACATTCCGCCGAACGTTACCCTGGCCTATGATCCCGGTGGAATCCTGCGGGCCTACGAGTGGATCCGCTACATGCAGGCCACGGAAAAAGCCGATTTCTTCACCGCCCATGATCCGGATGCCTTCAAGGCGCTGAAGAAACCCCCGGAGTTTTATGAGTAAGGCGTGAGTTATTCCAAGACTATGCCCCCTGTCCTAGTTGCCGACCAATTGAGCAAGCGCTACGGCTCACGCCTGGCCGTTGATGGCGTGTCTTTCGAGGTGGCATCTGGTGAGATCCTGGGCTTGCTCGGGCCGAATGGCTCGGGGAAGACCACGATTCTGCGGATGCTTACAGGGTACCTACGTCCCTCGTCTGGCACGGCCCAGGTGGCGGGTTTCGATGTGGCGCAAGAAGGGCTGGAAGCCCGCCGGCATATCGGGTATGTGCCGGAAGATATCCCTCTGTATACGCATATGCGGGTGGATGAGTTCCTGGCCTTTATGGGGCACCTCAAAGGACTGGCCGGGGGCCCGCTGCATGACCGCATTGCGGCGGTGTGCAAACGTCTGGAGCTGTCGCAGGTGCAGCGTACGGCGATTGGCAAGCTCTCACGTGGGTATCGCCAACGCGTTGCCATTGCCCAGGCGTTGCTCAACAATCCCCCGCTCCTCATTCTAGATGAGCCAACCAACGGGCTCGATCCGCAGCAGATCATCGAAATACGCGAACTCATCCGCACGCTTGCCACCACGCAGACTATTCTGGTGACTTCGCATATCCTGAGCGAGATGGAGAAGGCGGCGCACCGTGTGGCTATTTTGCTCAATGGTCGCCTGCGGGGCGTGCATGTGCTTGGAGGGAGCGAGACAGCCTCGTACCTGCGGCTGACCATCCGTGGCCAGCCGTCAGCCCGCGTGCAGGCCTGTATACTTGCTGTAGCCGGGGTGGTCAGCGTTTCTCAGGAGGAGACACACGGCGAGGTGACAGCGTATCTGGTGCAGGTGCAACATCTGCACGTGGCAGAACCCCTGACCGCAGCGTTGGTGGCACATGGCTTTGGCGTGTTGGAAATCCGTGCTGCACGGCTCGATCTGGAAACGTTATTTTTGCAACTGACGCGTACAGAGGTGCCGGTATGAGCAGTGTGCGCCCGCTGCTAGGCAAGGAGGCCACCGCGCTGTTTTCATCACCGATTGCCTATGCCGTGATTGCGGTGTTCCTGCTGCTGCTGGGGTATACCTTCACCGCTTTCCTATTCCTCAACAAAACCGCCACCCTGGTGCACATCTTCTTCCAGGCCGCCGTGCTGTTCCTGCTCATAGTGCCGGTGCTGACCATGCGGCAATTCGCCGAGGAGCGCAAGAGCGGGACGTTAGAGCTGTTGCTCACCGCGCCGGTCCGGGAGATTGATATTGTGCTGGCCAAATTTCTTGCCTGCATGGCCGTGAACACTCTGATGCTGGCTTTGTCCCTGACCTATGCGTTGGTGCTGCACGCCTATGGGCAGCCAGACTGGGGGCCAATTTACAGTGGCTACCTGGGCCTGGTGCTGTTTACCGCCGCGCTGGTCGCCTTAGGGTTGACCGTATCGGCGCTCACCGCCAACCAGGTTGTGGCAGCAACGGTATCGCTGGGGATGTTTCTGGTGCTGTGGATGATTGATACGCTGGGCTCGCTCCTGCCCTATCCCTTCGATAATATGATCACGGGTATCTCGCTGCTGGCGCATTTCACCCCCTTTGCCACGGGGGCCATGTATCTCTCCGATGTCGGCTTCTTTCTGAGTGTCATCATGCTCGGGCTGTTCCTGAGCGTGCGGGCGCTGGCACGGCGCTAACCCCATGGAGCATCACGACCCCCTTGCACTCGCCAATCTGCTGTGGTTTGCTGGCTGGTGTGTGGCCCTGTTGGTGTTGTTTGTGCTGGGTATCCGGCTGCCCTTACAGCCACGGCTAGCGCGTTGGCCAGGTCTGGCCTATGCCTCTGGGAGCGTCATGCTGGCCATTGCCCTGGTGGTGTTAGCCAACGCCGGCCTGGTCGGACGTGACGTGTACTTCGACCTCACCCGTGAACAGATCTTTACTCCCTCCCGGCAAGCCGTGGAAGTGGTGGAGCGCCTCCGCCAGGATGTGCAGTTGACGTATTTCTATCACGCCCAGGACCAACAGGGCAAACGGCAGAAGGATCTGCTGGAGGTCCTGGGTCGGCGCAATCCACGGCTGCATGTGCGCACGATTGATCCGGATAAGCAGCCCAGCCTGGCCAAGACCTATGGCGTGCGGCTGTACAACGCTGCAGTGCTGGAGACCGGTGGCCGCCGTATGGTGGTGCAGAGCACCGATGAGGACGAGATTGCCCTGGGCATGCAGCGCGTCGTGCGTGAGCGGGTCGTGACCCTCTGTTTCATCGCGGGACACAACGAATATCCTATTGATAACTTCGAGTTTCATACCCATCTCGAAGGCGTGCACGATCATAGCCATGGCGATGCCACGTCGAAAGTGGTGGAAATGCCCGGGCATGGCATTGGACGGCTGCGGCGCGCCCTCGAAGCGCAGGGCTTTGACGTCCAGACTATTCTCCCAGCAACCCAGCCGGAGATTCCCGGTCACTGCACGGTAGCCATTGATGCCAACCCGCGCACCACCTATCTGCCTGGCGAAAGCCGCGCCCTTGAGGCCTATCTGGCGCGTGGTGGCGCCCTGCTGTTGCTGTATGATTTAGGCTTTGTGATCGAACCACGGCTGGCACAGCTGCTGGCCACGCTTGGCGTCCAGTTGACGCAGCAGGTAATCATTGACCCACAGCAGCATTATGCCACTGACCCGGAGATGGTGGCGGTCAGTAGTCTCGAGCCGCATGCGATCACCAAAAACGTCTCCTTGACCTTCTTCCCCGGAGCGCGTGCCGTGGAGCTGGTGCCCCCTCCAGCGGGTATCACCACAGCGCCCTTGATCTACTCAAGTAGAGCCAGCTATACACAGTCCGTGGCCCCGGTGGAAACCCGTCAGGTAAGTCTGAGTTCCCCACCAGCCGCAACCACTGCTGACCAGTCCATAGTGCAGCCCCGACCCTTCCGCGCTGTGATTGTTGGTGATGCTGACTTTGCCAGCAATTCCTTCTTCCCCTATATGGCCAATAGTGATCTGGTGCTCTCCATGATCCGCTGGCTGATCCACGAGGAGCGCTCACCCGCAGTGGCTTCGCGCATTCCGGTACCCCAGCTGCTACTGCTCACCAAGCCACAAATGCAGCAGATTTTCCTGCTGACCGAGGTGCTACTGCCGCTTGGCGTACTGGTCATTGGAGCCGTTGTATGGTGGAGACGTCGATGAAACCCCGCCGCCGACGTGGACGGCTATGGCTGTCGTATGTCCTGGCGCTGCTTGCCGCTGGTTTCATGGTAGTCATGGCACTGACCGGCAAGCTCTCCGAGACCCGACAGCTTGCCAAGTTCGAGGCCAGAGGCGTCCTTTCTGTCCTCCCAGAGCATGTCCGCCAGGTTGAGCTGCGCCTTGGTGCCCATACCGCCACCTTTGTACGGACCCCCAAGGGTGCCTGGACGCGCAGCGGCAGCCAGGAGGCGGTGAGTGACGAGATCAGCAGTCATCTCAACGAAGCCGTGCTCTTCATGCATACCTCAGGGCCAGTGCGGGTGATGCAGCGCGATGAATACTCTAGCACGCCCCTGCAGGAATTTGGCCTGGATCAGCCGCGTTGTACCGTCGTGCTCTCTGACCGCGGACGCATCCTCCTTGAGGCCAGCTTTGGGGCGTACAATCCACAGGATTTACTACAGTACATGCAGCTCAAAAACCGCGATAACTTGTACCTGATGTCGCGCTTTGTTGGGCAGGCGTGGGAGCATCTTGGGGAACATCTGAGCGACGAGCCGTCTACTCCATGATCTGGTCTCTCTTGCGCTGGACATGCTTCTAGAGAGCCTTCGACCATCACTTTTCGACAAGCTAAGGCTGCGGCGCTGTCCTAAAACAACGCTGCGACCTGACACACGAATCCGGGGAGGAGTGGAGAGGTGAGGGTATCTGTAGGATACAGAGTCGCCACGAGACGCAGGGCGAGCTGCTCGCGCTGGTAGATTTCAACTTGCTGAGTACGCCAATCCACAATCCAGTATTCCAGCACACCGCGGCGCGAGTAGAGCTTGAGTTTGGCCTCGCGATCTCGGCGCTCGTTGGCCCCACCTGGCGATAACACCTCGACTACCAATTCAGGCGCGGCGTGCAAATGTCCCTCTGGCCCGAGGGCCGTGGTACGACGGGCCTGGCTGATCCACACTACATCTGGGGCCACATCGTCGTCCTCTGCGAAGATCACCCCTGGTGCGAGATTCGCTTCACCAGCCCCGGTCTGCATACTCCAGGTATCGAGCGCCGCAAAGAGCTTCCCGCACGCCCGCTGATGGTGCCAGTGGGGCTGTCGTGACATGTATAAGTCTCCGTCAATAATCTCGTAGCGCTTACCGTCGTCTGGCAATATGGCAAGATCGGCTGACGTCCAACGCAGTCCAGTACTCATAAACGCTTCCTCTGTCCAATGAGACACAGCTTCGTGAGGCATGGAACGATACTCTGCATACTGGGAGAGTAACCGATCAGGGCACAGTTTGCAAAAGTGCCGTCACGCACATTGCCGTTTCCGACGATGTCTAAAGATGTTGGAGGAGAAGGAAGAAGAATAGCGCGGTATAATAGTCCACACCACCGAGGAGAAGGAGACACGCCGTGCGTATCAAAACACGCGCTACGATAGAAGATCTTTACAAAGTGGAGGGGAAAGCGGAGTTAGTCAACGGGGAGATGGTGCACATGCCACCGACAGGGGATGATCCGGGGTATGCTGGCGACGAAATCTACGTGTCGTTGCGGGAGTATACGAAGCGCCTCAAGAGAGGCCGGGCCTTCGCAGATAATAAAGGGTTCCACGTCCATCTGCCGCACCGGGAATCCTTCAGCCCGGACGCCGCGTATCATGTCGGGCCGCATACTGGCATGCGCTTTCTCGAAGGAGCCCCCATTTTTGCCGTTGAAGTCCGCAGCGAATACGATTACG
>WNGA01033365.1_pt1 | contig 10573 bp, 8 predicted proteins | sample 5400061 | NCBI WGS metagenome assembly WNGA01 (sample SAMN13153366, study PRJNA577476) | soil metagenome | isolation source: 100 cm soil or saprolite under grassland replicate 2 | place: USA:California | collected 2016-06-15
CTTTGCCGGCTGAGCGCGTGCGCTCCGCGATCCCTCGCGCCCTGACCATCGCCGGCTCGGACTCGGGGGGCGGGGCCGGCGTCCAGGCAGACCTCAAGACCTTCGCGGTGCTCGGCGTGTGGGGGATGAGCGCCCTCACGTCGGTCACCGTGCAGAACACCGAAGGCGTCACAGAGGTATGGGACGTGCCATCCGGCGTGGTGGCCGCCCAGATCCGGGCGGTCGCGCTCGACCTCGGTGTCGATGCGGCGAAGACCGGGATGCTTTCCTCAGCCGAGATCATCGAGGCGGTGGCCGACGCCGTTGAGGAGACGGGGATTCAGAACCTCGTGGTCGACCCCGTCTTCGTCTCGAAGCACGGGGACTCGCTGCTCCGGGACGACGCGGTGGACGGCCTGACCAAGCGGGTCATCCCCCTGGCCGCCCTGGTGACCCCGAACCTGCACGAGGCCTCGGGCCTGGCGGGCTTCGAGGTGACCTCCCGTCGAGAGATGCAGGAGGCGGCCACCGCCATCCTGGACCTGGGCGCCAGGGCGGTCCTGGTCAAGGGCGGCCACCTCGAGGGTGAGGGTGCCGACGACCTGCTCGCCGAACGGGACCGTCGTCCCGAATGGATCCGGGGAGATCGGATCGACACCCGCCATACCCACGGGACGGGGTGCGTGCTGTCGGCGGCCATCGCTGCTCACCTCGCCCGGGGCGCCCCACTCGCTTTGGCCGTCCGCGGTGGCAAAGAGTTCGTCACCGAGGCCATCCGGCACGGACTGGCGATCGGCCGTGGGATCGGGCCGGTCAACCCTGGCTGGGCGCTCGTGCGGGGACCCGGCTGAGGTGCGGGTCGTCGTCGACGCCCGGGCGGCTGCCTTCCCTCACAAGACCGGTGTCGGCTTCTATACCTGGCACATGCTGCGGCTGCTCCCTCGTCTCGATCCCTCAACGACCTACGTGGCCTGGTATCTGAATGCGGGTTCGCTGCTGGGCGGTGTTCGGCGCCCGCTTCGCGAGCTGGCCGCGCCCAACCTCGTGCAACGGGCCACGCCCATCCCGGCGACGTGGTTCGAGCGGATCTCGGAGCGCTTCGACGTTCCTCGGGTCGAGTGGTTCGCCAGATCCGACGTCGTGTTCGCCCCGAACTTCGTGCCCCCGCCGACCCGAAGCCCCCTGTTGGTGGTCACGGTCCACGACCTGGCCTTCCGTCGCTTCCCCGAGACCGCCCCGCATGGTACGAGGTGGTGGCTGTCCCGTATCGAGCGGACGCTGGCCCGGGCGAGCCGGATCATCACCGTATCCGAGTCCACCCGGCGGGACCTCTCGGAGCTGTATGGCGTCGAGCCCGGGCGGGTCTCGGTGATCCCGCTCGGGGTCGACCGTGCACGGTTTCGGCCGGTGGACAGCGACGCCACCGACCCGGTGCGGTCGCGGTTCGGCCTGGACGGTCCCTACCTCCTCTCTCTTGGCGGGATCGAGCCGAGGAAGAACCTTCCCAACGTAGTGGCGGCCTTCGCCCGGATTGGGCCCGGCCTGCGCCTGGTCATCGCCGGTTCGGGTGTGGAGTGGAACCCGGAGGGTGCCGTCCTGCTTCGGGAAGCGCTCGATTCGTTGCCGCCCGAGGCTCGCGGCCGCGTCGTTCGGACCGGGTACGTCTCGGAGGCCGAGAAGGTGGCGCTCCTGTCGGGCGCCGAGGCTCTCGTCTACCCCTCCCTGTACGAGGGGTTCGGCCTCCCGGTCCTGGAGGCGATGGCCTGTGGCACGCCGGTCGTGACGTCGGATCGTTCGTCTCTCCCCGAGGTGGCCGGCGGGGGGGCGTTGTTGGTCGACCCCGGTGACCCCGACGCCATCGCCGATGCCGTCGAACGGGTCCTCTCCGACGGCCAGCTTCGGAAGCGGCTTCAAGAGAGGGGGATGGAGCGAGCGGCCGGATTCACCTGGGAAGAGACCGCGCGAAGGACGGCCGAGGTCCTGCGACAGGCGGTCTCGGAGGGCTGAAGGCTTTGGAGGCGGGCGGCCCGAACGTCAACCCGTCCGCTGAACGCGGCCGGCCTTCAGGCAAGAGGTGCAGACGTTGAGCCGGCGGGGAGCGCCGTTCACCACGGCCCGAACCTTCTGGATGTTCGGGTCCCAACGCCGGGGTGTCCGGTGATGGGAGTGAGACACCCTCATCCCGAACCCGGGTCCCTTGCCGCAGATATCGCACACCGCTGCCATGGCGAAGGGATGGTAGCAGCCGGTCTGGGGCCCGCCCATCAACCTTGCGATGGGGAAGCCGGCCGGCGGCGCGTCCGCCGAAGGATGAACAGAGCGAGGGCCACGGCGGCCACACCTGCCGCGCCGATCGCGATGGGCGCTGCGGGGCTCCAACCGGTGGGCGCGAGGGCGATCCGGGACGGTGACGGCGAGGAAGGCGTGGGCGAGGGGCTGGGACTCGGGGAAGGCGCCACGCCGGCCACCCGCACCTTCCGCGTCCCGCTTCCGACGATGTCGATGCCGTTGGTGAGCTCCAGCTGGAGCCGGTAGCTTCCGGAAGTGACGTCGGGCACCGTTGCCGAGAGCGTGACGGTCCCGGCCTGCACGGTGGTCCCCGGTTGCATCTTCAGGTCCGGCCCCGGCACCCGAAGGACCAGGTGGGCCACCGACAGCTCGGGCACGGAGGCCGTGACCGTCACGGTGCGGCCGGAGCGAGCCCGGCCGGGACTCTTCACCAAACGCCCCGCCGTGATGTAGTTGGGAGGAGGGGCGCCGTGACGGACGCGCAGCTTCTTGCCGCCGGTCATCAGCCAGGGTTGACGGCCGGCATTCGCCCGGTCCACGCTGACCTCTCCGGTGGGTTGGACGGTCACCGAGGTGAGACCGGTGGCGATGCCGATGCGGATCTCCGCCGGCTCGGAGTATTCGACGGGACGCAAGCCACCGTAATAGTCCGCGAGGATGTCCTGATACGAGACTCCGCGTAGGGCCTTCCCGTACGCACCCCACTGAACCATGCCGGCCCCGTGCCCCCAACCACGGCCGGTCAGAACGACCGAGCTTCCCACCGTCGACGTCGAGTACCACTTGGAGGGGACGGTCTGCGGAAGGCGGATGCCGCTCGCCGTGAACGTCGGGTACCGGGCGGGGTCGAGGCAGTGGGCCCACGCGTTCATGGAGCTTCGGAAGTCGGTCAGCGTGAGTGTCGTCGAGGCACTGCCACCTTTGACCACGATGTTCCCGCCGATCCTCGACACCGAGGTGACCGACCCGCCGCTCCAGTGGCCGGCCGCGCGAAGGAACCGCGCCACGTCCCCGAACGGAAGCGTCACCGTCCAATGGGAGAGCGGAGACGCTCCGTCGTCGTGCTCCTTGACGGGGCGCAGGTACGGCAGCGGGGCGGAGCCAAACACCTTGTCGTTGCCGACCGTTGTCCCCTTCGACGTGGAGAAGTACACCGTGTCGGCCGGCCGGCCGTTATACAGGAGCACCAGGCCGGTCGTGGCGTCGACGGCCTTCACCCATCGATCGCCGTACGGGCCGTCGCTGACGCCCATTCCTCGATAGACCTGGCACGCGTCGGTCGCGCACAACTGGTAACCGAGGCGTGACCCGGTTGGGTCCGGGTACGCCAGGTGGGCGAGGGCATACGACCTGGCCGCCACGACCTGCGCCTCAAGCGCCGCCAGAGGCCACGTGCGTGGCATCTCGGCGATCCCCTTCAGGTAGTCCTCGAACGGCAGCACGCCGATCACGAACAGCTTGCCGTCTGTGTCCTTGCCGATCTCGATGGTGCCGGGATAGCGCGCGTGCAGGATCGGCTGGACCGGCGTGACGCAGGACGAAGAGACCTTGGGATAGGTCCCGTGCAGGAGGATGCTCGAACCGGGGGCGGCCACGAAACGAACCCTCGGAAGATCTGACGCGAAGGCCTTCTGTGGACGGCCCGGCAGGCCGTGGACATTTGCGACTGCCGCGATGAGGTTCGCTCCGGCGGCGAGCGCCAACGCGAAAGAGAGCATGAGCAATGGCCGGGTTCGCACCAACTCACCCTAGCAGCAGGTTTCGGGTCGGCATGGCACTCGTTGCGGGCCGATTCGGCTCGAAATGGGACCTCTCCAGCCGTCCTCCACCTGGCCCTCGGCCGGGTGACCCATCGGCGGCAGTTCGGCAGGCCCAAAGGGCTTCAGCCGCGGTCCGGGAGTGCCGAAGGAAACGCTGAGAGCCAGTTTTCATGCCGCCTGGAGGCGCCCTCCGGCCGGCAAGGAGGTTTTCGATGACCGAGCAGCCGCCGAAGCTCCCCCGCAAGCCGTTCGGGTACGACCCGACGGTGGTCGACCAACTCATGTCAGACCGCGACTCGATGCTCGCGGTGGCGGAGCGTCGGGTGCGCGAGGCAGAGGGCAAGGCGGCCCGCTTGGAGGAGCAGCTTGCCGCGAAGGAGCACGCGCTCAAGGACGTCAGGGACAAGCAGTCGGCGGCTCCCCCGCCGGCGGAACCCAGCCCGCAGTGGGAGCACCTTCCGGAAGAACCTCCCCTGACGTCCCGGTTCATGACCGAGGAGCTGTCCAAGATCATCGAGGCGGCCGAGGAGTCGACCAGTCAGATCCTGGAGCGGGCCCGCGCCAGTACTCGCGACCAGATCGGCGAGGCCCACCGGCTGTGGGAGGAGGTCCAGGCCGAGGTGGCCCGCCTGACCACCTGGCGGGAGGGGGCGGCTTCGGTGGTCCGCTCGGTGCAGACCGCCGTGGAGAAAGCCCGCGCGGAGATCGAAGGGCTGCCCGACCGGATCCAGAACGCCCTGGCCCCCGCCGTCGAGGCCATGGTGAAGGTGGACGCCGGCATGGCCAGGTTCGCCGCGGCGGCGACGTTTCCAGGGTTGATGAACCCCGCGGGGCTCGATCAGGTCAGGGCCCGCGTCGAGGCAACTGACGCTTCCCCTGTCTCGCCCCCACCGAGCTGGTCACCCGAGCCGCCCACTCCCGCCACTCCCGCGACGTTCGACACGTCCGCATCGGTGCTCGCCGACCTCAGCGATGCCGACTGGCCGTCACTGGAGGGCAGCTCGATCTGGGGCGGCGAGGAAGACCTCGCGTCGCAAGCAGAGGAAGAGCTTCGCGAGTTCGCCGGAGGCCCGGAGGAAGCGAGCAAGGACATCGCGGACGGCTCCCAGCTCTGGGGAGCCTGAGTTCCCTCAACAGTCCAGCCGGGCCTGTCGAAACGGCTGCAGCGATCAGTACCCCGTGGGTGAGGTTGTGGGGGTCCCCCCTTTCCGAAAGGCATCCGCGAACGGTTTGCGGCAGGCCGATCAGCCCGAGCGAGTCCTGGATGGCTCCGGCCTCGTCGAAGACGCTCGGGTAGCTCCACCCGTACCGTTCGATGAAGTCTCGGGCTGCGGTGACCGTGTCCTTCACATCGACGCCGAGGAACTGGACCTCCCCGTCGTGGCTCTTGGAAACGGAGGCCAGCTCCCCGGCCTCCTGTCGACAGGGACCGCACCACGACGCCCAGAAGTTCACGACCACGGGCTTGCCACGCAGCTGGGTGATCAGTTCCTGAAACGCCGCAGGGCTGATTTGTGGCAGCGCGGTTGGGCTGGATGGAAGCAGCGGGCTCGACGGACCGCTTCTCGGGCCTTTCCCGGAGCCGCCGCAGCCGGCGGCGAGCACCACGAGCGCCAAGCAGATGGCGGCAGTGGCCGGGTGAAGGGTGGCGCGCGGCTGCATGTGGACTCTATTGTCCAACGAACACCGCCGCTTTCGGGGCCGATGCTATACTCCGGCCGAAAGTGCCCTTCTACCTGCGGTTTTGATGCCGGGCACCCTCGACCTGGCGACCTTCCGGCGGGCCTTGGAGATCTTCGCCGAGGAGCTTCGCCGCCATCGTGAAGAGATCGATTCCCTGAACGTCTACCCGGTTCCGGACGGCGATACGGGCACCAACCTGTTGATGACGCAGGAAGCCGTCGTGGCGGCGCTGGCCTCGATGCCACCGGAACGAGCGGGGCCGGAGGCGGTGGGGACGGCGATCTCGCGGGCCTCGCTGATGGGGGCACGGGGAAACTCGGGGGTGATCCTCTCCCAGATGCTGCGCGCGATGTGCGAGCGCCTGCCTGCCGACGGAACGTTGGGTCCCGGCGGGCTGGCGGCGGCGCTCGAGCATGCTGCGGAGGAAGCCCGTCGAGCCGTGGCCAGGCCGGTCGAGGGAACGATGCTCTCGGTGATCCGCGACGCGTCCGGGGCAGCCACCCACGCCGCGGCGTCCGATCGAGACGGCGATGTCACCCCGGTCATCGAAGCCGCGCTGGGCGAGGCCCGCCGGGCGCTGGCACGAACCACCGAACTCCTCCCCGAACTGACGCGGGCCCGGGTGGTGGATGCCGGCGGGAAGGGGGTCGTGCTGATGCTGGTCGCGCTGCAGGCGGCGGTGGAGGGACGCACGCTTTCCGAGCCCGTCGGCCCGTTGGGCCCGGTCGGGCGGTCCTCGGCCGAGGGCGTGCGCGCCGAGCTGGATTTCAGCCACGAGGTGCAGTACCTACTGGAGGCCGACGCTCCCTCCATCGCCGCTCTTCGCGGCGCCCTCGCCGGCATCGGGGACTCCCTGGTGGTGGTGGGGGGAGGCGGGCTGTACAACGTCCACGTCCACACGAACGAACCCGCTCAGGCGGTCGAGGCCGGCTCACGGGCCGGGCGCACCCGCGATGTCCAGATCGCCGACCTGAAAGACCGGGTGACGAGCTGTCTCGGCGGACAGGCCAGGGCCGTGCGCGTCGAGGAGCAGGTCTGCGCGCTGGTCGCAGTGGCGGAGGGTGCCGGCCTCAGCCGCGCGTTTCGTTCGCTCGGGGCGGTGGTGCTGGAAGGAGGGGCGGGCCACAACCCGTCGGTGGCGGACCTCGTCGGAGCGATCGAGGCCGCGCCATCCGACGCCGTGGTCGTCCTCCCGAACCCTCGGAACATCGGGCCGGTAGCGGAGCGGGCAGCCGGAGAGACGTCGAAGGAGGTCCGGGTCGTGCCCAGTCCATCGGTGCCGGCCAGCCTGTCCGCCGCCGCAGCGTTCAACCCGCTCGCACCCCCCCAGGACAACGCCAAGGTGATGGAGGAGGCGATCGGGGGCTGCCGGTCAGGAGCGCTGGCCCGAGCCGAGCGCGACGCGGACACTTCGGCCGGACCCGTCAAGCGAGGGGACTGGCTCGGCCTGGCGGAAGGGGAAGTGGTCGCCGCAGGGGCGGGGGCGGATGCGACAGCCGCCGAGGTGGTGCGGCGCCTTGCCGCGGAGACGGCGGAGATGATCACACTGATCGTGGGCGCCGATGTCACAGCCGGCGACCGGCGGTTGGTGGAAGAGACCCTTCGGGGCTCCTTCCCGAGCCTGGAACTCGAGCTCCTGGAAGGGGGCCAGCCCGCGTACCCCTTCCTGATCGGGGTGGAATGAGGGCGCGAGGATCGACGTGAGCGATGGCTCGTCGCTGATGCTCGAGAGCCCCGTCTCGGCCATCGACCCTCGGGTGGCGAACCGCCGGGCCGGCACTCGGGCCAAGGGACCGCCCGCCCACGTGGTGCTCGCCGACACCTTCGGTATCGACACCGTGGGGCAGCTCCTCCGTCACTACCCCCGCCGGTACATCGATCGCTCCGCCACCGTCCCCGTCGGCGAGCTGCGCTTTCGCCAGGGCCAGCGGGTGACCGTCATCGGCCGGGTCAAACGGGTCGACCGGCGCCTGACCAAACGACGGCAGTCGATGGTCACGGTCAAGCTGTACGACGGGACCGGGACGCTCGACCTCGTCTTCTTCAACCAGCCCTGGACGGCGAGCACGTACCGGGAGGGGATCGAGCTGGCGGTGTCGGGCCTGGCCGCCGCGTACCGGGGGCGCCTTCAGCTCGCCAACCAAGAGGTGGAGATCCTCCGGGGCGACGAGGCCGAAAGGGTGCACACGGGCAGGATCACACCGGTCCACCCTGCCGCCGAGGGGATCAGCACCCGGACCATCCGGGAGCTGGTGTACCGGGCGATCGAACGCCTCCCGGTGATCGACGACCCGCTTCCGCGGGAGATCGTGGCGGACGAACTGCTCGAACCCGAGGACGCCGCGCTGCGAGCGATCCACTTCCCGCAGGACCCTCCGTCGTTGGAGCAAGCCAGGGACCGCTTGAAATTCGACGAGCTCTTCGCGCTCGAGCTCGGGGTGGCCTACCGGAAGCGGCGCGTCGAACGAATGGAGAAAGGCGTCGCTCACGTGAGCGAAGGTGAGCGCACCCGCGCCTACCTCGCCGGGTTGCCGTTCGACCTCACCGAGGCCCAGCGGCGGGCCATCAAGGAGGTCGGCGAGGACCTGGCCGCGCCTCGGCCCATGAACCGCTTGCTCCAGGGCGACGTCGGTTCGGGGAAGACCGTGATCGCGCTGTACGGGGCACTGGCGGCGGTCCAGTCCGGCCACCAGGCCACGATCATGGCGCCCACCGAAGTCCTCGCGGGCCAGCACGCTCGAACCGCGCGGATGCTCCTGGCTTCCGTCGGTGGGCGCGACCTGCTGTCGAGTGCGGCTCGAGGCCCGGCCGACGACCAGCCGAGCTTGCTCGATGAGTTGGTCGCGGAGGAACGAGGGGACGAGGAAGCCGTGACGTTCGCCCTGCTGACCGCCTCCATCACCGGGACGGACCGACGGCGAGTCTTGGAAGGGATCCGTGAGGGCACCGTCGACCTGGTGATCGGGACGCACGCCCTCGTCCAGGAGGGAGTGGAGTTCGCCGACCTCTCGCTCGCCGTCATCGACGAGCAGCACCGCTTCGGCGTCCATCAGCGCGTGGTGCTGAAGGAGAAGGGCGCGCACCCCGACGTCCTGATCATGACGGCGACGCCTATTCCCCGGACGTTGGCCCTGACCTATTACGGGGACCTCGACGTCTCGACCCTCGACGAGATGCCGGCCGGGCGGCGGCCCGCGGCCACGACCGTCGTCCGGTCCCCGGCGGAGCGGCTCCAGGCCTATGAGCGCGTCCGTGAGGAGGTCGCAGCCGGCCGACAGGCCTTCGTGGTGTGCGCCGCCATCGACGAGGCCAACCGGCTGGAGGTCCGGGCTGCCGAAAAAGAGGCGCAACGTCTGGAGAGGGAAGTGTTTCCCGAACTGCGCCTCGAGCTCTTGCACGGCAAGATGCGGCCCGCCGAGAAGGAGGCGGTCATGGACCGCTTCCGGGCCGGGGCGGCGGACGTCTTGATCTCCACCACGGTCATCGAGGTGGGCGTCGACGTCCCCAACGCCGCCGTCATGCTCGTGGAGAACGCAGAGCGGTTCGGCCTGGCCCAGCTCCACCAGCTTCGGGGACGGATCGGCCGGGGCGGCCATGCCTCGTACTGCATCCTGTTCGACGAGAGCCACCCGGACAACACCGAAGCGCGGGCCCGCCTCGACGCGATCGCCCGAACGACGGACGGGTTCGAGCTGGCCGACGAGGACCTCCGCCAGCGGGGGGAGGGGACGCTGTTCGACGTCAGGCAGTCCGGCATGCCCGACCTGAAGCTGGCCCGCCTCGCCGAGGACGCCGACTTGGTGCGGCGGGCTCGAACCAGGGCCTTCGCCGCCATCGATGCCGACCCCGGGCTGGACCGCCATCCCGAATTGCTCGACCTCCTGCGCCAGTCGTTCTCCGGCGAGGCCATCGAGTGGCTGTTCCATTCATGACCCGGCGGTGAGGATCGTTGCAGGGGAGGCCAAGGGCACCCGACTGGCCCCCGTCCCCGCGGGCACCCGCCCCATGTCTGACCGGGCGCGCGAAGGGTTGTTCTCGAGCCTGGGCAGTACCGTGGAGTCGGCCCGGGTCCTCGACCTGTTCGCCGGGAGCGGCGCCATCGGCATCGAGGCGCTGTCGCGGGGCGCCCAGAGCGCGTCGTTCGTCGACTCGGCTCCGGGTGCCGTCAAGACGATCAACGAGAACCTCCGGCGGACCAAGTTGGTCCGCCGGGGGAAGGTGCGGCGCGCCGATGCCCTGCGCGCCGTCCGGGAGCGGCCGGGGCCCTTCGACCTGGTCGTGCTGGACCCCCCGTACCGGTTGGAGCAGTCCTACCTCGAGGCATTGCTCGCCGAAATAGCAGGTCAGGGGGCTGTGGACCCCGGGGGCCGGGTCGTGCTGAGCCGTTCCACGCGAACTTACATGCCTGTAATTCCCGTAAACTGGCAACTCGAACGACGGCTCTCCTACGGGGACAGCATCGTCTTCATATTCCGTATCCCGTGACCGCAGGAGGCACACGAGGATGGGGCGCACCGCCCTGTGTCCCGGGACCTTCGATCCCGTTACCAACGGCCATGTCGACATCATTCAGCGGGCCAGCCGCAGCTTCGATGCCGTGGTGGTGGCCGTCCTCGCCAACCCGAGCAAGGACCCGCTGTTTGGCGTGGAGGACCGGGTGGCCATGCTGAAGGAGGCCGTGTCCGACATCGCCGGAGTCGAGGTCGCCTCGTTCTCCGGCCTGCTGGTGGACTACGCGAAGGCCAGGGGGATCGGTGTAGTGGTGAAGGGACTCCGGGGGGAGGGTGACTTCGACATCGAGCTGAAGATGGCGCAGATGAACCAGCACCTGACCGGGGTGGAGACCTTCTTCCTCCCCACGA
>WNGA01013259.1_pt1 | contig 10572 bp, 11 predicted proteins | sample 5400061 | NCBI WGS metagenome assembly WNGA01 (sample SAMN13153366, study PRJNA577476) | soil metagenome | isolation source: 100 cm soil or saprolite under grassland replicate 2 | place: USA:California | collected 2016-06-15
TGGCGCTTCTGCTGACAACAGCGGCCGCGATGGCGAGCTACGTGCCCGCGCGGCGCGCGTCTACCGTGCCGCTGATAGAGGTGCTCGCCGCACAGTGAACCAATCGGCGTAGTCGACTTTCGTACGCGAGGTCGAGAAAGGCTTGGCTCACGTCGAGCCTGGCACGCCGCTCAGTCACGAAGACATCGGCACGGGCAAACCTTAGAACGCGCAGCCATTTGGCCAGCGCGGATTGCATCGAGATCTTTAAGGTGGCTCACCCGCCTGGAAGGCGGCCAGTTCGGCGCATTCCTTCTCGCTGCCCATCGCCGCCCGCTGCCTCAACTGCTCGCCCAACGACAGATCACTCCGCCCAGGCGAACCGTCGGTTGGAACGACTTCGCGAAGCATCACGGGTTTGGACAACACCGGATGCGCCGACCATGTAAAAGACTCGCGCCGAAAACAACAGCCCGATGTTCTGCCCTCGGACGAGGGGACCCCCACAGCGCGCACACACAATCGGCGGGAGACTGTTGGTGGGCTGGGTTCTCTTGCGTTGACCCCCTCGACTCGGCCGGTTCCTCTGCGTTGACGCGGACACATGGTTGCCTCGACTCTGGCCAGCGAAACAATTTCGGCGCTGGGTAGTCCTAGTCGACGGCGGGGTCTGGAGCGGGTTTTCGATCGGACATTTGCGACGCGTCATCTCGGAACACTTCGGGGTGCTCCTTCTTGACTTTCTCCCAGATCTTCTCCCACCGTAGATCGTTCGTCGTTTTTTCAATGACTTCGTGCCACGAATGGCCTGTCTCCCGATCGTCCCGGTCCTCGACCCACTGCGGCGAGACAAGCAGTAAATCAGTCGCCAGGCAAGCGGCCCGGTCCTCATCGGTCAGCGCGTAGTGCCCTTCCTTCTCCAACAGGAGCTTCACGGTCAACGGGAATAAGTGCGCGGCCATGACGAGGTGTCGCCCAATCTCCCACCCCCACGCTCGGCTCTTCTCACTTCCCTTGTGCACGACTTTGCTGCGCACGTCGTAGAGTTCCTCAATCCACTTGCGGTGGACCCACCAGGTCGGTTGGGCTGCGGCAATCTCAGGTGTGCTCGTATCCAGTTGAATTCCCGAACGCACCTTCAGGGCGTCAGCGACGGTTACACTGCCGAACGGCTTAAACAACTCGCCGAATTTCTTGCTGAGCTTGTAAGCACTCGCATCACCATGGAGCAGCTGCTCGAATGCGGATCCCATCAGGATCGCTTCCGCCTGCTCCGTCATGAAATCATCATCGCTGTTCGCGAGTTCGACGAACGGGAGTGCGGTCTGCAGGCGTTCGATAAGAGTCGAACCGGCGGCCTGCGCGGCATCGAGCGCATTGAGAAACTTCTCGTCGATGGATGCGGGTTCGCGGACGGAAATCTGCAGCGGCACGCTAAACTTGAATTCACCGTGCTCGTACCCTCCATCCGTCGTGCTCCCGTCACGTCTGCGCGCAGAGACCGCGATGTACCCAGGGGTCGCACCCGTGTATCTCTGCCCGACCATCCGAAAATTGGTGGAGTTGACGTAGTCTCGGCTGAATCGCGGATAGTAGTCGTTACAGGACCAAGACGCGAGAAACAGCAGCGACGCGGCCCACCTGACCGTCGGAAAATCCTCTACTTCAAGGTCCCAACCGCGGCCAGGAATCGTGGCCACGACGCAGTTCGTCAGAGGGTCCCCGTGCCGGTCAATGTAGCCTGACAGGATCCTTTCGAGTGGATCGACTGCTGATAGCAGCGTATCGGGGACCTTGTCGTCTCCATCGCGCAGGGGCACGAACTCCACGCCTGCGACCGTGCATGCCATCTTGAGACGCACAAACGGCAGGAACACCACAACGTGGTGTTCGCGCTTCGCTTTTGTCGATGCGTCCAGTTCTTCGAGATTCAATTGAACACACTCCGTCTCCGAACGTGTCTTGCACGCCGGTCGGGAATCAGTTTGAGATTCCAGCCTCCGAGATTGTGCGTGTCAACGGATCAAAGAAGTGCCGTGCCGCCACGAACTCGTTCGGTTCCGCTACAGACAGCCGCAGGCCATAAGTGACCTCGTTGAACAGGCTCACCACGGCGACCAGATAACCGCTATCCCATCCGAGACCGCAAGCATGAATTCTGGATGAGTCGGCGCCTGGGCCGACAAGGACCGACAGCTGTTGCACGGTGGCAAGGCGGACAGGAGCTTCAGCGTACCTGACGAACCGCCTTGCCGCATCGAAGCCAGCACGCCTGACGATTGTGCATCCGAGTACCTTAGCGGCGTAGTTAAACCCAATCTTGCAGGCGGCACGAACGATCGTTTCATCATTGTTGATGTCGTAAACGACAGTGAGCGAGGACTGCTTCGTGATCGGCTGATTCAGCGTGCGACCGCCTTCCATGAAGTCGATCCCCAGAGCTGAGAGCCCTTGCCGCAATCGATCACAATCCTGACCCACTCCGTAGATTCTGATCTCCGCGGAGGAATCCTTGAACTGCTGAATGTTCTCTGGAGTGAGTTCCTTCTCGATGAGGAAGCGCCAACCCTCGCCTTCGCGTCGAAGTCCGACCTGCGGAACAGGCACAGGTACCGTGTCATTGCCGTCGTCCGACGGCATCATCAGAACGCGGATTCCGTTAAACTGACCGGGATCCTCTAGACTCATCTTCACGCGACGATTGAGGAGTTCCTTCGCGCCGCTGACCGACTTCAGCCCTAGTTCAAGTCTGAAGATCGCCTCTCGGCTGTCCCGGCCGAGAGCCAGTTCCAGATTGTCGGCGAAGTACTTATTGCAGTCGTCGCAGACGCAATCCAGTGTCCAGTTCTGCTCGAACGTTCCCATCGCCCTGGACATCACGTGCTCGCGCTTGGTCGGCGGTTTCGTTGAGCCACAGTAGATGCACGGCTCACCCACTCCGGAACCATCCATCGGCGAGCTCATTTCGCACATGTCGGCTCCCCTCAAATCCTCGAATTCCCGCGTGTCCAGAAATTACCAAACCAGCGCGTTCGGATTAACGGGCTCGATTCCGTCGGTGAAGAGGTGGACCATCATCGAACTGTCCTAAACGCCGAGGAGTTCCTTGACTCTCTTCCGCTTAAGCACTTCGTCCGGACTGACAGCAACGCCGTCACACCAGCGCAAAATCTGCATCACGGAAAGGCAATGCATTGTCGGCGCCTCTCGTACTTGCACCTCGAGCTGCGTGCCCGGGGCTATCTTGTCGACCCAGCCATCCTGCCGAAGCCGAGAGAGGCCAGTCGCTGCTGCCTCGTACAGCGATTCCGCAGTCACGTCGGCTGAGTGCCGGACGCCAGCCGGCCCGACGAAGCTGACTGTGCAGGCACGCAGAGCCACGAGCAAAGAATCTTAACATGACATTCGCTTTTTCTTCGTGCTAGGTTGGCCGAGCCCGAAAGGGGTATCAGCCCATCCAACTCCTGCGAAAGCGGAGCGGCGGCGATGTCTCAGGCCGGCCAGCCGGCGCTTGGGAGTTGGGCAGCTCGTGCAGCGGTGACCATCGCTAGTTCCAAAGCCATCCGAATCTGCCCAATGACGCGCGTTACGTCTGCGCGGTCGACGCGCATCAGCCCTCTGTGCCACTCATGAAGTCTCTCAGCCGCCGGGCAACCTTGAAGCCTGCTCCTGTCAACGAATAGAGAATGCCGCCCTCGAGGCGCACCAGTTGCTTTGCGATCAGTTCCTCGAGCGCGTCGCGATACACGGCAGCATGGGCGGGATCATCCGGGTCCACGAAGTTGCGGCCGCCGATCGACACCCAAGGGCCGGCTTGTGCAGAATCAAGGAGATGAATATCTCCCTGGTCAGCGCACGCGATGAGCAATTCAGCTCCCTCATGGGACACCGACGTTGATGACTGCAAGCTGTCCTGGACTGCCCTGCCGACAAACGCGAAGGCCGCTGCTTCAGCGGCAGCCTTCCAGCCCCGTAACGTCGCGACGTCGTACGCTGCGACGTCGTTGTCGATCAGCTTGGCGCAGGTCTGGCACAGCCAGATCCCATTGCGCGCGCTGGTCCGCTGTTGCGCCGAAAGCTGAGGGTCGTACCGGGCGCCGCCTGGAGACGCTGCGCTAATGTGCGCGGCGACTCCGACGTTCAAAGATCGAGTGGGATCCATCTGTGGTCCGCACGTCGCGGCTCGACACATTGAGCAACGGTGCCCCACTCGGTCGGCAAGGACGCGCTTCGTTGGACCCGGGAAATCATCACGTTGGGGCATAGGTGCAGTGCGAGAAGAGCGATTTCGAGAAGCGAGATGACAATCCAGTCTCCTGTCTATTTGCCCTTGCGATCCAATCCGACCGCCGCTCTCAGCACCCGCGATTCCCTCGCATGGAAGTACCCTTGCGTCGTGCGCAAATCCCTGTGCCGCGCGAGATGCTGTGTGAGAACCGGGTCGCCGGTATTCTCCGCATGTCGCGAGATAAACTCATGGCGCGTCGTGTGCCACACAAGCCCCTTCTTGCGGCCGAAGTTCAGTTTTGCCAGCTTGAACAACTCGCGCCACATCTTCTTGAAGCTCTTGATTGGACGTCCGTCCTCCGCCCCAAACACGTACGCCTCGGGGTTGTCCTTGAGCGTGAAGCGCCGTGCGGTCAACTCTCGCTTCAGGCGCTCGGTGCCAACGTAGACGTACTCGATCTCGCCGGTCGACTTTCCGCCTTTCGTGATCTGTGGCGGTAGAGCAACGACAAAGACCTCGCGGGTTTCGCCGTCCAGCTCGAACCTGACCGGCTTGAAGTCGATGTGCTTCAATTGCAAGCTCTGTAATTCGTTGGCACGTAGGCCGAGATCGAACGCGGCATAGATCCGACGTTTCATCTCGTCGCCCTTGGTGCCCATTCGATACTTCGCCGGGTTCCAGATGTCGCCCTTGACGATCTGGCAACAGAGGCCGGTCGAAATACCGAAGGCGCCCGCAACGGCCTTCTGGCTCTCTCCCGCTGCCACTCGGTTTCGGAGCTCTTCAACCCTGTCCCACGTTAGCAGCTTGCTGTGCGGCTTGTGCTGAGGCCGGTTCAGCTCCTCGCATGCGGCGATCAGCCGATCTTCGATGCCTTCTTCCATTCGGACTTCAAACTTCTTCTTCGCACCGACTTTCTTGTCGATCGACACGACCGGATTGACCTTGAGGCGCTTCCATTTGATCGCTCGGTTGAAGAGGCTGTGCAAGAGTTCGTAGTACCGGTTCCAGTTGTTGTCCGTCCAGGAACGCTCCTTCTGCATTCGGTTCAACCAGCGCTCAACAACGTCTGGCCGGCCGGCCAAGTGTTCCAACGTAAAGCCGCCCACACCTTCGTCGATTACACCCAACATCGGATCCAGCGAGTTGGACGTCAGGCCGTACTCCTCTGCATAGTGCGTCTGCCACTCCAGAATGAAATCGCTGAGCCGCTGCCCGGATCCCAAGGACTGCTTTTCGCCTTCAGGACTGAACGTCTCGGCATCGACAGCAGCCCGTACGCGCGTCAAGACTGCTTCAGCGTGCTTCTTTGATCGGGGATCAATCGACTGGCCGGACCACTCGCTTAGGCCAACCCGAACGCCCTTGTACTTCGCGCGCCAGGCGCAGCCGCATCTCGTCAGGTCGCCGCGATTTGCGCAACTTCGGTTGTGATGCTTCGTCAGTCCTTTGACGTTGCTCTTCGCTCGCCTCGGCATGGCTCCCCTCCCCGCTCAGTCGTGAACCTCCGCTCGACGCTCTACCCACGCATCAACCCACGCCCGTCGCAGACGGATCGTGCGATGACCGAGCTTGACATGCTTGAGACCTCCCGCTATGCAGGCATCATAAATCGTGTCTATGCCGACGCCAAGGTAGGTGGCAACCTGGCGGGGCGTCATCCACGTTGACTCGAGTGCTAACGAACTGTCGGTCGTCATGGAATTCATTGGGCGCCTCCCACTGCATCGATTTGCGATCCACGTTTCCCCGGATGTCGCCACGCAGGGAGTGCCGGGCGCCGCCATCGAAGCGGCACCCGGTCAACATTGCTAGCCGTGAGCGGCCGACGTCGATTCGGTCTCAGACGCGAGATAGGCTTGCAGCACGAGCTCGCGAACCCGGTCCTGCACGTTCGGATCGCCGGTCGCGCGCAGGAGCGCGAAACTACGCTTCTCACCGTGAACGGTGAACTGCCGCGCAGGGAACGTGACGTTCTGACCGACACCGTCCCGTCGCTGCCAGACGGCGAATCCAATCAACTTCAGGCCGTCGAGTTCCCCGCCGGTGAAGTGCAGCTCGGCGTCAGCGAGCTTTCCCTGAGGAATGTTGCGGTCGTTGCGGAGGATCTTCACTGTTGCCTTCATCGTCGTTCTCCTTGATTCGCCCACCGTCTGGTAGGCAGTAATTCAGTTCGATTCGGAACGGTCGTCGCCGATGCTGGGTGTTCGGAGTCGCTGCCAAAGCCAGTGCTGCAGGCTGTTCAAGCCGACGAGCACCGCATCCGCAGTCGCGAACACGTAATGGCCCTCGCGATACCGTGCTCGTTGCCAATCGAGCTCCGTAGAGTCGACGAGCACCAAGCGTGCGGGCGTGCTGGTGCGATTGGTGTCGAGGGCACTTGGATACGCTGCCAGGCCTGAAACGTCCGAAAGCGTGGCCAGGTAGAGCGTGACGGTCGAAGGTGCATCCATGGCGGACGCCGTCGTGACGAACGCGTGGAAAAGGCGCATCTGCCGGCCGATCGTCACCCTGATGCTCGGTGTGATTGGCCTGGTGTGCATTCGGTCTTCTCCTTTCATGTGATCGGTTGCTCCGTGGAACGTGGTCTGCCGGGCCATCACGTAAATGCCAAGACCGGGCGAGACCGAGGAACCCGTCAAGGCCGTAAGCCCCGCGGAGCGGGGTCGGAGCAAAGCGGAGAGCCTTGACGGGTCCGAGGCGAGCCCCAGAATTGAGGTCGTGATGGTCCGGCGGTCGTCGTAGACAGTCATGTGCTCCCCGGCGCGAGGCCCCCTTTTCGAGGGCCTCGCGCTTGCGTGACACGTGCGGCCCTATTGCCGCGCGTGGGCGTTGATGTCGCGTCCTGCGGACGCGTCTGCTTGGTCCGACGACGTGTCACTGGGTGACCCGTCGTTGAGTGCTTTTGCTGTGACCTTGATCCCTAGCGGCTTCGCCAAACGGGCTAGGTCCTCGATGCTCCAGCTGTGGCGAAGAGCCAGAGCCACCGCGATCGCCTGCGGATAGCGCTTTGTCGGCAGTCGATCGGGACGACCGAGTAGTTCTGAGAACAACTCGTCGACGCCGAGGTCGTTGAAAAGCAGCCCGAGTAGGGTGCGCGACCAGGGCAGCTTGGCGGTCCGCGTGACCATCAGCCGCAGTGCACGCGGGCGGAGTTCAGCTCGCCAACGTTCGGTCTCCGCTTGCCGCTTTGCCCACGCGGCTTCTTGGCGCTTCCGCGTGGCTTCGGCGTCGATGTCCGCTTCGCTTGGACTGGTCTGGCGAGAGTCTGTCGCGCGGCCCCAGTGCTTCTGGCACTTCTTCTTCTCGACGCAGACTTGCAGGAATGTCCCCTGCCCTTCCCCAAGCACGATGACGCCCGGCCGGGCGTACGGGCAGCGTTGCTTGCCTTCGACGGGTTTCCAGCTCTTTGCGAGAATCGGTTTCGGGTCAGTCCGATCCGTGTGGAAGTGCAGTGTTGAGAGCGCGAGGACGGAAGCCTCTCGCTCCTGTTCCGCCGAAACGACTTGTTCCGCAAGTGCGGGAAGGAGGACCGTGGTGTCCTCGCTCCGAGGATCAAGGCGCACGCTCTTCTCGATCCAGTGAGTCAATTCGCCAAGCGGTTCGAGTTGGTCGCGGCACGGCTCCTCGCGGAAGAGCGGCCTGAAGCATTGAGCAAGGCCATCGGCCTGGCGTTCAGCGGGAACCGTCGCGAGCTTCAGCGCATAGTTGAGCGGCAGGATGTCTTGTGCGACGAGTTCCTGCGCCCTCGGAATCAGGCGAGTCAGGCTGACGCGTTGATACAGGTACGCCTTTGACTTTCCGAGCTGGGCGGTCAGTTCATCGATCGTGCGGCCCGAAGCGAGAAGGCGCTGATAGCTTTCCCCTTCCTCCAGCGGCGAGATGTTCTCGCGATGGAGGTTTTCGATGATCGTCGCCTCGTCCGCTCCCGCTTCGTCGAGCTCGAGAACGCGGGCGGGGATCGTGGGACAGCCGGCGAGCTTTGAGGCGCGCAGGCGGCGAGCGCCGGCGATCAGAGTGAAGCCGTCGTCATGTGGCCGAACAAGAATCGGTTGGAGGACACCGCGACGTCGGATGCTCGCAGCGAGTTCCTCGAGACTTTGCGCGGAGAATACACGCCGTGGATTCGCGGCTGATTCGTGGATTGTGTCGATCGACAGTTGGCGGAATTCGCGCATGGCTACACCTCTCTTGTAAAAGCCGCTAAGGCCCTGAGGGCGAGAGCGGGGTTGAGACGCGGCGAAATGCCGCGTCGATCGGGCGTAGCTGAGCCACGCCCGACGTGTCGCATCAAAAGGAGGCCGCGGGACTTGGTCGGCACGGCCCCAAGGTCAGTGGAGGGAAGGGTCGAACGAGTGCTAGAGCGGCGAGGATGGATTGTCGTCAGTTCTTGCCGTAGCCCCCGAACGAGAAGTTCCCTGCCTCTCGGAAGCTGAAGTACCGGTGCTGCTCGCCGACGATGAGGTGATCGAGCAGCCCGATATCCAGAACATCCGCCGCGGCGCAGAGCCGCGTCGTGAGTCGAGCGTCGTCCGGGCTTGGCGTCGGATCGCCGCTCGGGTGGTTGTGAACCACGATCAGCCCGGTCGTTCCCGGCGTCAGACATGCGGGAACGAAGACATCCGGCATCGAGACACATGTGCTCGTGCGCGTGCCACGGGAGAGCACATGCCAGGCGAGGAGCCGGTGCTTGGTCGAGAGACAGGCAACGCCGAACACCTCGACGGCCTGGTCCCCGATAAGTGGCGCAAGCGTGGCCGCCGCGATACGCGGTTCCGTCAGAGCGAGCGTCGGCACTCCCACCACCTGTCCGTCGCTGTCGCGCAACGAACGGTACGTGCACACGAGTTCCCGAACGCGGTGGCCGCGCGCGGTCGTCGCGGGAGTAGAGGTCATCCGCATGTGCATCTCCTTTCAAACGCTGGCAGGCCTGCGGCCCTGAGGGCGGCAGGCCCGTTGATGCGCGGCGGCGCTTGGCGCAGCCGCTCGGTTGACGTGTCGGTCTCGATTGGTGGGCACCGTCGCACATGGCAGACACCTCCGGTTGAGAGCGGCCTGGCTCTGGGAGCGGAGGCGATCGCATGCGCGACGGCTCGTCGCGTGCGGGACACGAGTCGACTGGATCGGACCCGTGCGATTACGGGAGGACACTTTGTGCGAGGTGGCCTCGCACGGCGGGACCAGGGTTAGTGGACCGTGGTCAGAAGACGGCTGGCGGCGCGATCGAGTGCGAACCGACTATCCTGCCAGGACGTGCCCTGACTCAAGCGAGTCAGGCCCTGCACGTAACCCCAGACGGAGCGAGGATTCGTCTCGTGCCGTTCCGCGAGCTCGTATGCTGCCGCGGCGCTCTTTTGCGACAACTCGAGTCGCTGTGTAGCCGCGTCCAGCACCGCCTCGCGCGTCGGACCAAGCTCCTGGGACGTTGCCCGCAGCAGCATGGCGCGATCGTCGGCGGAGTCGGCATCGAGACAGGCCCGTACGGCATCCAAGGATGTCGTCCATGCCTCCTGAATCGATGCCCCCACGTGTCGGCGCCGGAAGCCGACGACGTGTTGAAAGCCCCAGATGATGTAGGGTAGGCGACTAGCGAGGTTCCAATCGTGCAGACCATTCAAGGCGCACGTGTGGACCTTTTCCATCCGCCCCCCTCCGAACCGGACTTGATACTTTCGCATCATCCGGCTCTCCGGTGTCCTAATGGACTCGATGACTGCAGGCGGCCACCGTGAATGTTCACGTGGCACTGATGACAGACGACGAGCGTCTTGCGGCGCCGCGCCGCCATCACCGTCACCCACAGCGGCTTGTCCGGTCGTCCCTTCCGTTTCAGGTCTTTGAGGGCGCGAATGTGATGCACCTGTATACGGTCACAGCTGCCGCACAATTCGCACTTCTCTGCGAGGAGTCGTTGCACGATCTCCGTCGTGTTGGCGAACCGAAACGGAACGAATCGATCGTCAAGCGTGGTGTCAAGGCTCCATGCCAGCGAAATGCCACCCCATTGAGCGACCAATGGAGGCTTGCCTTCACGTGCGACCCGGACTTCGAGTCCGGGTCTCCGCGTCCCATCGTCAGCGAGAATCTGGGCGCGATAGCGCCGGTACACCTCAGGCACGCTGATGCGGAGCTTGGCCGCCAGTGTGCGCGTGAGCGAGTGCTGCATGATTCCGTGAAGATGGGCCGCGTCGCGAAGGTTGTGCGCCATCCGATAGAAGTTGACGATCCCCCGGTACACGCTTTGATACTGCGTCACCGTGTCGAAGGCCGACTGATGAATCAGTTCACTGCGATGGGCCGGACCGCCGCCTTTCAGGTATGGCTGACATTTCGCCTGAATGACATCTCGGGGCACCTGCAGGCTG
>WNGA01013261.1_pt1 | contig 10571 bp, 14 predicted proteins | sample 5400061 | NCBI WGS metagenome assembly WNGA01 (sample SAMN13153366, study PRJNA577476) | soil metagenome | isolation source: 100 cm soil or saprolite under grassland replicate 2 | place: USA:California | collected 2016-06-15
AGATGTTGTGCTTTGTAAAAAAAAGATTGGGTTCTAACCTTAGGAACTGTTGGTCATCATTGAAGATGCATTAGTCATATTGCTTGCACTTGTCATATTTCCACCCATCGTAGCGTTAGTCATGTTCGATCCTGCCGTCATATTGGTTTCTGGTGTACTCATATTCTGTGCTGCTACTGAATTCACAGCCAGAACTGAAAGTATAGCAACCAAAGGAAGAATCAGTGCTAATTCTTTTCTCATTATCAATTCTCGAAGATAATAGCTATTAAGTTTTGACTCACACAGTTCCATAATAAAGTTTCCGAAATTTGTGATAGAATTCAATTTACTTTACACTATCTGCAAATTCTTTAATCGCTTCATCAAAATGCTCATCCTTAATATGCTCAATACCCGTTTCCTCAGAAATAAGAATTGTTTCTTTATTTTTCAAGTGCCTACACTTAGTACATTCCCACGAATCCGGTATTTTTGGATCTGGATTTTTAAAGTGGTTTGTGATAAAAGCTTTGTATGCATCCATCTCGTGATTCTCCCTAACGTGTTTACGAAGTTCCTTTGCTGGTATTTTTTTACCGCAAATGCAATCTATCACAAATGTACTGTTTGATACGCCCATTAACCTAGTTACAGAAACTGCCATAGTTTCTGAATCTTAATTTGTAGATTGCTGACCCATAACGCTAATTCTTTTCTTCAATCCACTTTTCCACTTTAAATTCTTACCTTTATCTAGTTCTTTTTTATGAAATTCACAAATATCATAGTATCTTGCATCTTCATCGTCATAACATTCATTTAACGCTGGACGGATATTGCAGCCTTCCACATGACACTTACCCATTAAAAAATAAAGATAAACATCAGTATTAAGATTTAGAAATTCTGGACTACTTTATTATAAAGTCTTATTAAGAATAAGACTCTGATTTGGAAATGTCAATGCCACTTAATATCAGGGAAATCTGGAAACAGCCTGTCAATTCCAATGAATGAATTTCCGCGTATCTCGCCTTGAGGGTAGTCTTTCGTATTAACCGTTATGAATATATCTCCATTAACAATCAGGTTATGAAAATCGGATATAGATTTACCTTTTAAAAGACCTTGAAGATCATCTTTTGATGCGCCACCAATAGATATTGTTCCTGTATTCTTACCTTCTGGACTTACATCTAACATCCTGTCTACTCTCTTTTTAAGCTCTCTAGTTCCATTCAATAAATCTAATACTACTGTCCCGTTTTGATTTTTGTCCCCTTCAGAAATATTAATACCAGTTACATTACCCATATTTTCCACATTAACAATATACACAAGCTTACTGAAATTGTCCAAGAACTTCAGACCAACTAAACCACGAGCATCTGTAATGACTGGTGGTACTCGCTGACCTCCTGTAAGAACGCTCCAATATCTATCCAGATTCTCTGCACCATCGACCATCGTATTAGAATAAATTATTGGAAATATTGATACCATTAACACTACAATCAGTATGTACGGTAAACTCTGCATAAGGAACTTCAAATCATCTTTCATATAAGGATATTTTATGCAGTTTTCGGTCAGTGACCAAGAATATTTTCCTATTGACATGACGAATAGAGATTTGTACCACAAAATATTATAATCCCTTATACAACAGTTATTAGGTTTGGCTAATCAAAAGCCTGTTGTATTTATCCTAACATTGACACTCTCAATAGTTATTCCAAGCATATTTATGGTTTCTCACGCTCAAAATATGACATCACAGAATTCTCAACCTAATATAGATGCAACTTCACTTTATAACGACAAGACAATGATTTTAGGTAAGAATGTGAGGAATTTCGTAATACTTATACCAGATGAGGCACACGAATCTCTCAACCAACCCAAAAATCAACTTCCTTTAACCAATCAGCCATACCTGCCTCAACATCTTGTTACTAATGTTGGAACTACTATTATTTGGTTTAGTGCTGATGTGGGTCACAAACATACGATTACTCTCAATAATGATAATTCCAAGAAGGTTTTTGAGGCAGCTTTCTTTCCTTCTAATGAAGCATCCCCACCTCTGACTTTAAACAATACTGGTGAATTCTCGTATTTCGAAAAAGGCGCAAATAAAGCCGTTCCGAGTTTTGTAATGAATGGGACTATAACCGTCAAAAATTCACCTTCCGAACTAAAAGCTCCTCAAAACGCTTCCTCTCAAAATCAGATTGGTACAGTGGGTGCTTATATGATTCCAGCAATCATGCTTGACAAATATACCTCAGAATTTGCAAAGAGAGATTTCACAGTCGATAGCCATTTCATCTACAAAGATCTGAGAGGTGGACAGAAAGGAACTGGGCCTGAACAAACACTGATTACTTGGACAACACCTGAAACAAATTTGGATAAAGTCATAACTGCGTTGAAGGAAGTTACACCCACGTTACCTTATAGTTGATTAAATGTAATTTACGCTCTCAAATTTGTGGAAAAGAAGAATGGTGAATTGATGAAAGTAGGCAATATTACCTCATGAAACATCTGATCTGGAATGTTAATTAAATCTGAATATCTTTATTACAGAGGTTATATTTCATCGATACTTGGACTTAGTGCGTTTTCTCCTGCTATTGGATTCATTTTATTAATAACTCGATCCTGGACTTTACTGAACTCTTATCCTATAGTCTTTTTAGTTTTCTTATCCCCAATTATAGTATCAATAATATATTTTAAGAATAAAACTCTCAAGCGTGCTGATATATTGGCTTTCGAACACAGGCATTTAAAAAGATCGTTCTATATTGCTTTGATACTATTTCTCTTTTTCTTTATAGTTATCCTTGTTTCATCAAGAATTGGATTAATCGCCAATGATGTTCAGATATTGATGTTTTTCGCTGCATTTTCTTATGCATGGCTCTCCGTGAACAGGCTAGCTAAGACAATTTTATTCTTCAATTATGAGGTAACCTTATTCAATATAGCAAGAAGTTGTATCCTCCAGGCGGACAAAAATATCGAACCTTACAGGACAGGCCTTCTGATCCAATCTATCAATTGGTATGAAGAATATTTGAAAGACAATCTAAAGCTGGGGTTCAGGGATGTAAGTTCTATTTACGATACTTTCTTCAATGAAGGGAGTGATGAACAGATAAAATCACTAGCGTTATCTTTTGATAGAGGAAAGCTCGAGCCTTTGCGCGTTATTTTTTCAAATCTAAAAATCTTTGACAAGGACAGAATTCTAACAAAAGCAAATGAATACGAGAAGATGAAGGAATATATTCCAATTATCGCCTCAGTATTATCGACTGTTCTGGCGGCAGTGATAGCGGCTTTAAAGGGATAATGATAGATGACATTCAAAGAACTCAGAGCTCAACTAAGCAGATTACAGCAACATTCTGGCTACAAAAGTAATGACGATTACGATTATTTACTTAATGATTCAAAAGGAATCCCCTTCTGGCCCCATCAGATAACAAATGAAGAACATTCTAGATTAAGGAAGGATTATTTAACTGATAGAGGTAATTCAACTTGCTGCTTCTGGGATTTAATCGGTCGTCCAGTTAAACACAATGAAGAAAAACCACTATTCGATTACCAGCAAATTATTTTAAACGTATTAGAATATTTTCAAAAAATAAGGATAAAGAAGTTTCGTGGTGCTGGAATAACACAACTATTCCTAGAATATCCTGCATGGTTATCGCTATCTGGTAATAATTACAGAAACAAGAAGGCGTTCATTATAACCGGCATCACTCAAGAACTTGCTAACGATCATATCCTAAGATTAAGGAATCTTTTTCTACAATTTTATCCTGGAGCGATTCAAAATATGGATTATACTCAGAGAACTATTACCCTTAATGATTCGGTATTCAGGGCATACCCCGCAGCTAATCCAGAAGCGCCCAGAGGAAAAACTGATGTCTTCTTTATACTAGCAGATGAATTTGACCATCATACGAGAAGACAGCAGGAATATATGATGTCCGTTATTACTCCTTACCGACCTAAATCTGATACTATGATTGTCCTTAATTCTACAACAAAGAATCCTCAAGGACTATACGCAGAGATGGATAAGCAATGGTCAGAATTCTTGAAATCCCTTGAACTAAATAGGGGTAATTTTGATTACAAGGATTTACTTTCCCATTCACCAGGTTCAATAGACTACATACAAAAAATAAAAGAGAAAATAAAACATCATTACTTTTTGCTAGAATTTGACTATCATTGGGGCGTAGGCCCGGGTAAAATCTATACCCAAAAAGAGATTGATGAGATTGAAGAAGATAGAACTTTCCCAGGGGAATTTTGTTTAGAATATGCAGGAGAATTAGGAAACGTATTTTCTCCAGTATTAATCGATAGAGCAGTTCAATTAGGTGAACAATTCTCTGAAGATAAGATACCAGTCAACAAGCATTGTCTACATTCATGTGGCGTAGATCCAGGGTTTGGTTCAAGTAGGACTGCAATCGTATTGACTGAACACAATAAGGAATTAGGAAAGATTCGTGTGTTATACGCAAAGGAATTTGGCGAAACTAGACACTTGAATCATTCAAAGATTGCAGATATTTGTTTCGACCTTCACCAGAAATACAAGAATACATGGTTCTTTATTGACGGCCAGAATAGGGGATTCATTACCGATCTAAAAATAAAATTTGGAGAAGATCCAGATTATGAAAAGATTGATGACGTATCCCCTGAAGACAATAGAGTAATTCCAGTCACCTTTGTCACAGAGCACAAAAACATGTTATCTAATCTTCATACCTTCATTAACAAGGAATATTTAGCAATCCCTGAAAAGTTTGATAAATTACTTATTTCACTAAAGACCGCTGTAGCAAAAGAATACTCTCTTGATAAAGAACAGACTAGTTATGACGATTTATTAGATGCACTTAGATTAAGTTTGAAAGGATATAAAATGAGGTGATTGATTAGTCTAATCTTGTCCTATTTGGCATTCTTCATAATTTGTAACTTTCAACCCTTTCTTTATTGCTGCTATTGCGTCAGGATCTCTTATCTTATTTCGTCCAGGTCTTGACATATTTTGTCTATCTCTGAATTGTTGTAGCCTACCCTTTCTTCTTGTCTTTCTACCTCTAGAATCGTATCTTAACGCTTCCACTGGCTGAACTTCATTAGACGAATCTGAATCTGGATCTACCTCTTCCACATCCACAATATCAGAAATTTTCGATTCCCTTTTAACCTCAGAAGTTGCATATTTTCTTCCACATCTGTAACATTGCTTCCAATGATCATAGTCACGCGGCACTGATTCATCCTTCCCTAGAATTACAGGGCCTAAGTATTGAATAACGTTAACCTTATCATAACAACTAGGACAGTAACTTCTTTCTTTATCTTCCTCATCTTCCTCGTTTTCGATTACCCCTACTACTCAACTAAAAAACTATGAGAATCCGTCAGACGACATAAACCGCCACGATTCCAATTCCCTTCTAACACATAGTGATTCTTTGCTATTTGTCCTTTAGTAACATCTCCGGTTCCGGTTGCTGTGCCATCACTTAATGCTATGCTAAATGTTCCACTAACCGCCTTCCCTTTGTCAGTAGCGGAGAAAGTGATAGCCGCTGGCTGACTTGTGCCATCAGGACAACCCAGAGTTCCCTTTCCCTCACCAGTAACGAATCTACCTACAACAGCCGATGCTTGGGGAGAAGTGCTGGCCGCGAAAATTCCTGCAATAACTAATACTAATGTAACTATGGTCATGCCTACGAATTTTGTATTTTTCCTCATTGGACATACTTAGCACTACCACTTAAGACTATTCTGTAACATTTTTCATTAGACCTGCCCTTCTTGTGAGTTTCGATTTCTTCAATACCCTCTAAATGTTGATTTATTTACTCTCCACTTCTCTTGAAGGTTTGGTCAAGCCAGTTAAAAATTCTCTGATTTGATAGAGCTGGGGCACCGGATTGACAATGTTCTTCAGCTCCCTCTTCTTCTGTAAATAAGATATGTGTCTTAGGACAAATAAGTGCATTGAATACTTTTTGTGGTTGTCCAGGAAATGAGTCATCTTTCTCTGCTTCAAGAACAAGCGTTGGACATCTAATTTTGTCGGCAACACCGTCTAGAGTAAAGCTTGTACTTTTCTGTATCAACTCAAAGGGAGTTTTGGACCCTGTTGTCCACATTCCATGTTTCATATTGAACTTTAGATTATGGTCTGTCTCCATTAGGATTTCTAAAATCGCATTAACCACCTTTTCATCACCATTCTCATAGGCTTTACGTAGGGCTGGAGGAAATGACGATTCAAGGGCTTGGCGTCCATCGTACACGCCATCGTTAAAGATGCAAGCAGATATCCTATGCTCGTAAGCAGCGGCTCTGGCAGCCAGGTAACCGCCCATACTTATACCCATCAAAGCTATTCTTTGTTGATCTACTTCTTTCCGATCTAGAGCATAATCCATAACGGGTGTCACGACTTTTTCCCAATCAAATCTAAAAGGTATTTTCGCTTTCCGTATTACTCCTCCTTGTCCTGGACCCTCAAAGGTCAGACAGTTGTACCCTCTTTGTAAAGCTGGAGCAGGGTGGAATCGAACCCCCCATGCGCTATCATTGTTGGTCTTTTTTTATTCTCACCAGCAGTGTACATATGTCCTGGCAGTGATGTTCCCTCGTATGGTATTTCTATTGATTCGATGGTAGAGGAAAAAAGCTCTGCAGCCTTGTTAAAACATTCTTTGCTTCTTCCCCACGTCTCTAAAATCCTTGGATCTTCTGGATCTATAAGAAGAAATTCTGCAGCTCTATAGTAATTTGAAGCCCGAAGATATCCATCTCTTGCACTTGCTTTATGACCTGACGAAAATGATTCATCGGCATATTTATTGACTCTTTGAGCTGTCTTTAACCATTGAGAGTACCAGCTTTCAAAGTTGCCTTCCTCAATACGATATGCGGTAGAAAGACATTCCCCTATATCAGCTCCTCCATAATATGTCTGGCCTATCGTTCTCAGCAGCTGCGAAGAGAAGGTAGGATCTTGAAATACTATTTTCATTTCAAATATTTGGTATGAAAGGATTTAAAAGATTTCTTACGTGCCTTGTAATAATTTGAAATAGTGGATTCGGCTATTACTACTCTCTTGCTCGTTCAATCTGATCCATAATAAATCTCATAAACTGTCTTGTCCCCACTTAGGATTCTCTTTTGCTTCGGAAAGAAATTTCTTAGCCTGTGTATCTAAATCTCCCGAATGGATAATAGTCGCTGCACTATTTGCCATGAAATTTATGATCTGAATGAAGTGTCTTATTTCCAAAAGTATTTAGAAAGTTGGGAATATTGTAACCACTGCTTTAAGTTGTATATTGACGTTGACTAGATAGCATGTAGCAACATGCTGTAATATGTTAGATTAAGCTCATCTATCTAGTAACACTTTGCCTTTTTGTAGCTACATCATTTTCTTGACGGAAATGCAGTTGTTAGTTGAGGAAATAAATAATAGGCTAAAGAGGGTTGAACGGATTGTAGTTGACCCAAGGAAATGAATAATCATAAAATGACCGTCAAGTTAAAAAAATGAAGTGGTGCTTGGTAGCACTACTGTGTCTGGAATGATGGAATTTCACACGAAAAGTCATTTAACACATTTCCAAATTTACATTTGATTTCTTTTGAATCACCAATCTGGATTTGTATTCCTGTTGGATTCTCTATTTTATCTACCGCCGAATCTTCTTTATTTTTGCATCAATTTTGTCTTTACTTGCAAATGGATTAGCAAGTCCGGTCGTATTTCCGCTTGCTTGAGTATTGGTACTAGTATCGCTCATTTTTATATAGCCTATCGTTGGAGATTTAGCAACGTCATCAACATACAATATTTTACAATATTCGCATTACCCCAACAGGAGCCCTCACTTCACCTGCAAATGGAGATTTGAAACCAAAGAAAAAGCTTTGTTATTTCAAAAGCCTAAAAAATTGAACCAATTTAACAATAAAGGTTTGACGATAACATCTAATCATAACAAATGTTTATCTTTCACTAGTTTAGATTGACTTATGGTTTGAATTAATGGTAAATGACGTTCAAAAATTATTTTTACTTATTTTTAATATTATTGTATTGACGTCATTTGTCGTATTATTTAGTAATACATACGCATTCCTCTATCCAGAAGTACATGAAAAAACTCTGTATGAGATAACAAATCAGTCATCTTCAAAACAAATTGCACACATTCCAGTTGGAAATGCACCTGAGACTATAGGTGTAAATTCACATACAAATATGATGTATGTTGCTAATTATCTTGATAACACAGTATCTGTAATTGACGGAGAAAATAATACAAAGATAGGAAATGACATACCAGTTGGAAGTTCTCCTGAGGCTATAGGTGTAAATGAGGATACAAATACAATTTATGTCGCCAATCTAGATAATAACACAGTATCTGTAATTGACGGAGAAAATAATACAAAGATAGATGACATACCAGTTGGAAAGGGACCTAGGGATTTAGCTGTAAACCAATTGCATGATATAATATATGTCGCCTATCAGGACAATAATTCTGTTTCTGTAATTGATGGAGAAAATAATACAAAGATAGATGACATACCAGTTGGAACTTCGGGCGATATAGATGTTATTTCGTCATTAGGCACAATTTATGTTGCCAATAATGATAGTGATAGCGTCTCTGTAATTAGTCTGACAAATAATACAAAGATAGATGACATTCCAGTTGGAAAGGGACCTGGGGATATAGGTGTTAATTCTGATACAAATACAATTTATGTCGCCAATGATGATGATACTGTTTCTGTAATTGATGGAAATAGTAAGACAAAGATAGGAAATGACATACCAGTTGGAAAGGGACCTGGGGATATAGGTGTTAATTCTGATACAAATACAATTTATGTTGCTAATAATTGGGATAATTCTGTTTCTGTAATTGATGGAAAAGCAAATAAAGTTGTAGCGAAGGTGACGTTTAGCACCGAACCATTTAACGGAGGTCGTATAGAATGCGATAAGGACAAATTAACAGCTCCAATAGGAGAACAATTCTATGTATATTCTGGTTCTCAATGTACTGCTAAACCAAATCAGGGTTTTGAATTTGTTAGTTGGCAGGAGAATTTAGGCGGGAATTCCACTCAATTATTAAAATTTTCATCTCCATCAAACATTGTTGATTCTATTTTAGATTTTTTTAATATGAAGCCTGACAAACAAGAAGCAACACTCAATATTACAAAATTTGGGAGTTTTACTGCTAACTTCAAAGCACTTCCTCCTCCAATTCCGACACAATATGTGGCTACTCTGTTTACAGTCGTTGCTACCGCTTTTATTGGTTCATGGTTAACTCCAACAGTTATAGAATGGAGAAATAGAAGAAAACAGGTAAGTAAATCAGACCATTGTCATAACGAAGCCAAAAATCTGTACAATGATGGTAAGTTAGACAGTAACGATATTGAAAAATTAAATAATTTAAAGGATAATATAACAGACGAGTACACAAAGGGTAAGATAAACAAAGAACAGTATGACAAATTAGGAAATGAAATATCAATAAGTTACAGAGAAATTTTCACAAAAGAAATCAACTATCTAAATACAATATCCAAAAATGATAAAGTAGAACAGCTGTCGCGAATAAAAACTGATATAGAAGATGCGTACGCTAAAGGGAAAATAAACGAATTACATTATACATTACTGAATGAGAGACTTGCAAATTATGAAAAAATTAAATAGAAAGTATCAAATAGAAAATGTTGTCGAATTAGCAACCTGAAGTTAATTCACTTGTCATATTTCTTGGTGATTTCTAATGACCAAGATTAGTCAAACTCAAACTAATATTTGGTTCTAATTTCCTCCATTTGCCGACTCCTATCTTTTTCTTGGAAAAGTTCAAGTGCTCGAAAGCTAGTCAAAGTTTGTGTTATGAAAAGGATACTCCTCAAATAGGCAGAGTCATGAATTTAGTATATGAAGTGGATAACGAGAGAGCACGCAAAGGTAGATAGAATAGCTTGTCCTTGGCTTATTAAGAATTTTATAGATAAGGATCCAGAGTTTCTTTTTGTTGCCGCAGATAAAGTCATAGAGATTGCAAAGAGGGAAAATGCTATTCCTTTTGATATCCCAAATGTCGAATTGGGTCACCATGGTGACGATTGTTCCTTTGATGCCATAATAGAGAAATATGAATTAGATAAAAAAGACCAATCGTTATTAGAACTAGCAAAGATAGTTAGAGGTGCTGATACTCCAAATCGGAAGCTAACACCTCAATCTGAAGGACTGGTTGCCATAGCAACTGGATTCAGCCGTAATTCACGCGATGACTACGACAATATGAGCAAACAATTCCCCGTATATGATGCATTACACACATTTTGCAAATTGCAAATGACCAACTACTGAAACGATATTTTTATTTACTCTTAAAATTAGCGAAGCAAGTTTAGAATTTTTTACCAACTGAACCTTGCTTTTTGTCTTCTGCTTAGTT
>WNGA01013264.1_pt1 | contig 10567 bp, 11 predicted proteins | sample 5400061 | NCBI WGS metagenome assembly WNGA01 (sample SAMN13153366, study PRJNA577476) | soil metagenome | isolation source: 100 cm soil or saprolite under grassland replicate 2 | place: USA:California | collected 2016-06-15
GCGCGCCGCCGGCTTCGAGCTGGTCGAGGCGCTGACGCGGCCTGCCTACAAGGGCGTCGAGGTCGAGACGGAGCGGATCTACCTGTGGGCGCGCCGTGCGGAGCCGCCGCACGGGCCGTAGGACAGGCACGCCGCGCCGGCGCGACGATCATCCTTGCAGCCAGATCAGCAGCGAGGCGACCACGACCATGGCCCGGTAGTTGACCGCCCGCTTCTCGAAGCGGGTCGCCACCGCGCGGAACTGTTTGAGACGGTTGAAGCATCGCTCGACCACATTGCGGCCCCGAGAGCGCTCCTGGTCGAAGGCGAGCGGCGGCCCGGTCGGCTGGCACGGCGGGCGCGCTGGTCGGACCGCTCGAGAATGGTGTGCGGGATGCCACGACGGCGTAGCAGCCGCCGACAGGTCAGTAGCTATAGCCCTTGTCGCTGACCACATGGTCGGGCCGCTTGCGGGGCCGACCATGCCCGGAAGGTCGTGGCACCGCGATGGCGTCAAGGACCGGCTCCAGCTGGGTGCTGTCGTGGCGCTGGCCGCAGGTGAGGACCACGCTCAACGGCCGGCCACGCCCGTCGCAGCCAAGATGGATCTTGGTGGTCAGCCCACCCCGGGATCGGTCAAGCGCCTCGGCCGGGTCATGCGCGATTCCCTTTTACGTCGCCGCGTGCGGGGTGCTTGCGCGTGCCCGCCGTGTGCAGGCGGGGCTGCGCGCGCTGGTGGAGCAGTCGATCGCCATCTGGCCAACGCCTGGGCGCTGCGTCGCCGGCGCGGGCTGCTGTACCGCGTCCGGGACGTCTACCGCGCCGCCGGCGCGCTGATCTGCCTTGGCCGCTGGCTTCACCGGGTCCCCACATGAAGAGCATCACGGACACCCTCAGTGAGTTCCTCAACGAGCAGATGAGCCCAGCCGAGGTGCTGGGTGTCGAGCACACGGTCTACGTTCCTCGCGTCGCCGGACGCACCACGATGGCGGCTGTCGCCAAGATAGGTCCGGCAGGTCGGCAATGGGACCGGAACTCGTTCCTGAACGCTGCGGCCGGTCGTTGCCCGCAGTCCGAGGTCGCCTTGATGCATCGTCTGCTCGACGATGTCGACAAGCGTGGCAGCAGGCTCTCCTGGGGCAATGGGGTCACGCCCGGAGCGGCGGGATGGTACCCGCTTGCTGGGCAGCTCACCGGCGTATGGGCGCTCAATGCGAACAGGGAAAGCCCATCGGCGAGGTCATATCTTGTCTTCTATCTCGCGGACGTGGCTCGGCGGCTCGGCGCCGAGCGGCTGGAACGCGCTGCGAGCATTCTCGAAGCGATCCCGAGCTTGAGTGAGCTGCGAGTTCAGAGAAGGCAGGTCTTGATGCAGCGGCTTTGCTGGCTCCCGGTACGCGGTTCTACTGGCGATTGCGCCGGCGCTTCGGCGGCAGCGCGACCTTGGCCGCCAGACGCACGAAGCGGGCGGTTGTACCTCTGGTCCGGCTCGTGCCGCCGGAGCAGACCAGAGGTACAACTCGGTGTGGCCGTGCCTGAAGGTCGGCGACCTCGGCGTTCCAGCCCGGCCGCGCGGGTGCGGGCGCGGCGGGTCGGGCGTCGGCGGCGGTGCGCACGGGAGGCCGTGGCTCGCTGCATCCCGAAGCCTCGGCCGTCGCCTGTTCGGCGATGACCATGACGCCCGCGTTTTTGACCGGCAGGTCGATATCCGTCCATGGTCAGCGACGATGCCGTCCGCGCAGGGCCTGCACGGAACTCAGCGACGCGAGGTCGAGCTCGCCGATCCCAAGGTCCGCGTCGGGGACGTCGGCCTCGATCATGCGCCGCGCCTGGTTCGCCTTGCGCTTGTTGCGCCGCCGCCATCACCACACGCGCGCCCTTTCGGGCAAGCTCGCGGGTGGTCTCGAGCCCGAGGCCGCTGTTCGCGCCGGTGACCACGGCCACACGGCCCTGCGTGCACTACCGATCGAAGCATCAGGCGTACTCGTCGTCTTGGTGGTGCGGGTGTCGGTGGTCGTGCGAACCCTCACGGGGGCCCCTCAGCCGGCCGTCAGCAGCCTGGCTGGCCGTCGTTCCCGCAACAGTCGGATCGGGTCGAACCATACCGCGGTCTCGTGCTTGAGGTACTCGAGCGTCTCCAGCACCGGCGCCAGCCGCCCGGCGCAGACGCGATGGTAGAAGTCCTCGGTGAACCCCTTGAGATCGACGTTGGCCGCGTCCCATGTGCCGGTAGAACTCGACCCGTGGCTGCGGTCGCATGTAGCCTGCGGTGATCGCCACCGACTTGATGCCCAGCTCGCGGCAGGCCTGGGCCACATCGATGGCGTACTCCATGAAGATGACTGGGTCGTTGTAGGTGAAGGCGACGCTGCGGCACCCCAGCGACGCTGCGGCACGGACCAGTTCCTCGGGGCCGGCCGCGTCGGACAGGGTGTCGATCTCGCGGGATTTCGAGATGTCCCAGTTTTGGCAGAAGCGGCAGGCCGGGTTGCAGCCTGCCGTCCCGAACGCCAGCACCGCGCTGCCAGGAAGGAAGTGGTTTGAGCGGCTTCTTCTCGATCGGGTCGATACAGAAGCCGCTGGAGCGGCCGTAGGTGGTCAGGACGATCTGATCGTCGCGCCGCATCCGCACAAAGCACAGCCCGCGCTGCCCGTCGTGCAGCTTGCAGGCCCGCGGGCACACGTCGCACTGCAACCGCCCATCGTCCAGCCGGTGCCACCACCGGGTCGGGTGGGCCGTGGGATCTGGGGTCGCGACGTCCATGGCGGCTCTATGATGCCTCGGATCCGCCACGGGTAGTTGAGTCAATGTGCTCCGCAGGACTCTGGCAGGCGATCCCCCACGGCGCTGAAGCTGTTGCATTGAGCGGGTTCGTGGCGGCGGCGTAGATGGCCCGGTCGAGCCCAGCCGTGGCGGGGCCCCCCGATTGTGCCAGGTGGGCTCGACCGGCGGCCTGTATCGTCGCGTAGGCCGAGCCGGTGCCAAAGCGCAGAACTGCCCAACCTGGCCGGGGTCGAACTACCCCTCTTTCGGGTTCGGAGAGCGGGGCACGAATCCCCGCTGGAGGGCGAAGCGGGTAAGGTCGGCCCGCCGGCGGGAGCCGGTCTTGTTGCGGATGCGATCCAGGTGGGAGTGGACGGTGCGGATGCTGACCTGGAGCAGCTCCGCAATGTCCTGGTCGGTCTCCCCGCCGGCGACCAGCTCCAGGATCTCCCGTTCCCGTTCGGTGATGTGGATGGGGGCCTGCAGCAGGTAGGCGGCAAGCGTCGCGGAGACGTAGGTGCGTCCCTCGGCGACCGTGCGGATCGCCCCGACGATCTCCGCCTCCTCGGCCTGTTTGCTGAGGTAGCCGCGGGCGCCCGCTCCGATCGCGTCGACGACGTCGGCTGGTGCCTCGGAGGCGGACACCACCAGGACAGTCTGGCCGCGGGTGTACAGGTGGGCGACTGCCGCGGCGCCGGTGAGCCCGGGCAGGCGCAGGTCGAGCAGGACGACCTGCGCCGCCTGCTCGCCACCCTGGGGCTGGGCGTCCAGTTCCTCGACCGATCGGGCTGCGCCGGCCAGCGCGAGGTCTGGGGTTGCCTCGATCACCTGGATGAGCCCCTTGCGGAAGACCGGATGGTCTTCGACGATCGCCACCTGGATCATCGCGGTCCCCACAACGTCACGCGTGTTCCCCGGCCCGGTGCCGACCACAGCTCGGCCCGGCCGCCGACCTCATGCATCCGCCTGGTGATCGACTGCTCGATCCCGAAGCCGAACCTGCCCCCCTCGGCCCCCGGGTCGAACCCGCGACCATGGTCGCGGACGGTAACCTCCACCCCGTCGGGGCGTGACACGGCTCGGACCACGGCCCGGCCGCTGCCGGCATGCTTGGCCACGTTGGCAAGCGCCTCCCGGGTCGCCCCGACCAGCGCGGCCGCGACAGGCGGGGGAGGGTCGTGGTCGAGCCCGCCGGTCACCAGTTCGGTATGCAGCCCCCGCCGCAGGAACTCGCTGGCGAGCGCGCGCAGCCCGCCCGCCATGCCGCCCTGGTCCTGGCGCGCGGTGTCCTCGCGCAGCACCACGCGAAGCTCGGCCACCTGCTGCAGCGCAGTGGCCCGCACCTCCCGCAGACGCTGGGTGGGGTCGCTCTCGTCCGCACCGTCGTCCATGCCAGTGCGCAGGGCGATCGCCTCCAAGGTCTGCAGGACAGTGTCGTGGGTCTCGCGGAGCAGGCGAGCCCGCTCGGCCTCCCGCCCGGCCCGCAACCCTTCCACGACCGCCGCACGCGCCCCCTGCCGCGACAACGCTGTCAGCACGACCGACAAGGCGAACGCTAGCGCCAGCCAGGCGACGCGGGAAAGTAGGGTCAGCCACCCGCCGAAGTCGAAGACCGCGCCGTTGAGCCCGGCCATCAGCACGTGGAGAGCGACGCCAGCGGCCAGCATGGCCGCACCGGTCCTGGCCCCTCGCAGGGCGGTCCACAGCGTGATCACCCCGAAGCCGTACCCCCAGACGATGTCCCGACCGGGCAGGAAGAAGGTGCCGTGCCGCAGTGTAGAGGTCGCCCACAGGTTGAGGCCGACCGCGATCAGGAGGTCGACGGCGAAGAACACCGTGGACTGTAGCAGCCAGCGGAAGCGGCCCAAGGCGACACCGACCAGCAGCACGAGGTCACCAGTCAGCACCACCCCCATGACGACTAGGAGGGAGTGCGGGACGTCCATCCCAAGGTTGCCAAGCGCGCCAGCGATAAGGATCGGGGTGATCGCCACCCGATAGGTGAGCGCCGCCACCGCAAACCAGCTCAGCGTTCGTCGGACCAGGTCATCGGCGCTCGCCACCCCGGTCGACATCGCCAGCCCACCCGGGGAAACGGGAACCGGCCCCACCGCCGCTCGCCGCTCGCCAAGCTCGGTGTGGCGCCGACGCCAGCCCGCGAACCGGATCGGCCTGTGCCAGGTGGCGCTTGGCCAGGTCCGGTTATGCGCGGACCGTGTCATCGTCGGCGTCGATGTGCTCGGACCGCGTGGGAGAGATCATGCTCGCAGGCGCTTTCTCCGTGCTGACAGAGATCCGGAGCCTAAACGAAGTACGGCGGTTCGGCTATGCCTGATCTGCCTGCCGGGCCACACCATGGTTCGCGGTAGCCGTCGGATCTCAGCAGCCCGGGAGCGAAGAGAGGGGTAGTTCTGCCCTTGGCCGCCTTCCGCCTGCCCCGGCATGATCAGTCGATGTCAGAGACCAGAGGCGTGCCGATCGGCGTTCATGTCGTCGCGGCGGCGCCGCTATTGCGGGCTGGGCTCGAACGGGCGGCGCTTGCCGCCGGGCTTCGGGTCGCCGACACGGCAGAGGCGGCGGCCATCGGACTGCGAAGCCCCAACACCGGGCCAACCCACGCGGTGGTCGATGTCTGCGCCGACGCCGACCACGTGACCATCACCCTGGCCGCTGTGCCCGATCCCGAGACTTGGGCGAGGATCCTCGCGCTGCTCTACGAGCTACTCGACACCAGTTCTTGACCGGGATCGGTCAGAAGTCGCGGCGCCCAGCGAAGTGGGTTGCCACCTCCGGCCGCGTCAGCTGATACAGCGCGATGCGGTGGCCGCCAGACGTCCGAACGAGCAGCACGGCCCGTGGGGGATCTCCAAGGTGCGCTGCCGCTCCCAGCCGCGGGCCTCCAGCTTGGCCATGGCGTTGCTGAGGTCGGCCACCCGGTACACCAGGATCGGGCGTTCCTCCTCGAGGTGGTCGGCCAGCAGCAGCAGCGGCGGGCCCTCGGTGAGCTGGATGGCGGCCACCCTGGTCCCCATCGCCTTGACGGCGAAGACAACCCGGCCGCCCAGGACCTCGGTGAGGTAGCCAAGGTCCGCGGCCACGTCGCGGCTGGGCGTATACAGGAAGTCGAGCTGTTGGAAGGGTGCGGTCTCCTCAGCCACGGTCGGAGCAAGCGTCCCAGAGGCAGGCCCCCTGCTGGTCGGGGCCTCCGGTGGGTCGGCCGGGATGCCTTGCATTGCGACACCTCCCCAGGAGGGAGGCTACGAGCTGTTGCGTGGGCATGCCAGGCAGAACTAAGGATTTGGCCCATGTTGCCTTGCTCATGATCGACAGCCTTACGCTGACCATGTCAGATGGGTGTAGTTCGTTCGCAGGGACCTGTTGAGCTGGGAAGTTGCTGGTCTGGCTGCGTGAGAGGATGACGGTCACGTAGGGTGCGGTGACGGAAGGGAACGACGTTGGGTTCGTTGATGGCAGAGCTGGAAGCGCGGGAGGCCGCGGCCCATGCCCGGGCGGAGGCGTTGCGTGCGCGGATTGCTGAGCTGGCCGAGCAGTTGACCGCCGAGGAGGAGTTGCTGTCGCGGTTGGGGATTACTCGGCAGATGGTCGTGGAGATCCTTGGCGGCGGTGACGACCGCGGGTCTGGGGCGCTGGCGGGGGCCGAGGTGGGGCCGGGCGGTGTCGAGTTGGACGGCGACGCTGCGGTTCGGGCCGCGTTGCGCATCGACGGTCCGATCGCACGCGCTGGGCTGGAGGAGGTCCCTGCGGCCGCACGGGTGGGTGTCGGGGCGGTCAGGGTGCCCCAGTGGCAGGCGGGTTTGGAGGAGGCGGTGCTGCCGGTGGCCTACCGTGACGTGCTGGAAGTCCTGGCGGATGCCGGGCAGCCGCTGCGTGCCAAGCAGATCGCCGCTGCGCTCGGCCTGGGCGAGGAGCCCCGCGGTGTCGAGGGGCTGCGGTTGAAGCTCAAGCGTCTGGTCAAGCGTGGCTGGCTGGCCGAGCCGGCAGCGGGCCTGTTTGTCCGCCGCACCCAACCGGCCGAGTCCGCATAGACCGGCCGCGTCGCATCAATAGGTGACCAGCGTTTATTCGGTGGCGCCAGCGGTTGGTCGTAGCGTCGGCAGCGTCAACTCCCAACCGCAACGAAAGAAGCGCCGATGCAACCCTTGGCCGTCGAAGCCGCCACCGATCCGTTTGCTGCTTCCCGATCGGTGTTTGCTGCCCTGGCCGTGGAGTTGGGCGCCGAAGGGGCCGCCGGGCTGGGGCATGGCGAGCTGGAGGAGCTGCTGGAGCTGCGGGGTCGGGAGCTGCTGCGGCAGTTGTTCCAGGACCACCTTGAGTTGCGTCGGCTCCGTGAGGAGCGGGCGGTCCGCGAGGGGCCGGCAGCGGTGACCGGCGCCGACGGCGTCACCCGCCGTGCGGTCGAGACCGGCCACCAGCGGCTGCTGGCCAGCATCTTCGGGACGGTCGTGGTGGGCCGGTGTGCCTGGCGTGCCCGAGGGCGCCGCAACGTCTACCCGGCCGATGCGGCGCTGCGCCTGCCCAGGCTGCGCCACAGCCACGGGCTGCGGCGGCTGGCCGCCCAGGGTGGCGGTGGGTGGCTCGTTCGACCAGGCCACCGAGACGATAACCCGCCGCTGTGGGCAGGTGGTGGGCAAGCGGGGGGTCGAACTGCTGACCGTGGCCGCCGCGGCCGACATCGACGCGTTCTCCCGTGGCGTGGTGCCCCAGCCGTGCCCCGACGCCACCGTGCTGGTGGTGTCGGTGGACGGCAAGGGCGTGGTGATGCGCCCCGAGGCGCTGCGGGAGGCGACCCGGCAGGCAGCCGAGGCCAAAGGGCCGGGGCCGTATCGCACCCGGCTGGCCAGCGGCGAGAAACCCGCACGCAAACGGATGGCCACCCTGGGGGTGGCCGACGACGCCACCCCGGCCCCCCGCCGCGGCCACGATGTCATCTGCGTCCCCGCCGCCACCGCCCAGGGCCGCAGCGACCAGCGCCGCCCAAGCGAAGTGGCTGACCGGTTCGGTCACCGCCGACAGCGAGCAGGTCATCCAGGCGGTCTTCGACCAGGCGGAGCAGCGGGATCCGACCCACCGTCGCACCTGGGTGGTGCTGGTCGACGGCGCCCGCCACCAACTGGACCTGGTCTGTGGCGAAGCGGCCCGCCGCGGCGTGGCCGTCCACATCCTCATCGACCTCATCCACGTCATGGAGTACATCTGGAAGGCCGCCTGGTGCTTCCACGCCGACGGTGACCCCCACGCCGAGGCGTGGGTCGCCACCCACGCGATCAGCATCCTGTCCGGGCAGGCCGCCCAGGCCATCGCCACCATCGACCAGCAGGCCGTCCACGCCGGGCTGTCCGGCGGCCAGCGTCGCGGTGTCGACACCTGCATCGGCTACCTCAAGGCCAAACAGGAGTTCCTCGGCTACCACACCGCCCTCGCCGCCGGCTGGCCGATCGCCACCGGGGTGATTGAGGGTGCCTGCCGGCACCTGATCGGCGACCGCCTGGACATCAGCGGCGCCCGCTGGGGCCTCCAGGGCGCCGAGGCCGTCCTCAAACTCCGCGCGGTCACCACCAACGGCGACTTCGACCGCTACTGGCACTACCACCTCGCCCGCGAGAACCACCGCGTCCACACGCCCCGCCACCAGGACACATACGACCCCGCAGCCTGATCACCCACGGTCCCTACAGACGAGCTACACCCATCTCGGGTCGCCGTCTGCGCCTGCCCTCCTTGAACTGCGGTTTGACCCTCATCGCATCAGATGCGAAAGTCCCGCATCCGATGCGATGACTTGGAGGCCACCTTCGGTGGAGGACCACAGGACCGCCCCGGGTACGGCCGGGCTGCACATGGTCGCCGGGCTGCCGCTGCCGCGGCCCGAGGAGCAGGTGTTCGCCGCAATGCTGGACGGCTGGGGCAGCCGGCAACTGGCCCGCAATCTCGCGCCCGGGACCGTGCAGGGCCGCCAACGCGTAGTGCGGGCGTTCGCCACCCACGCCGCGGCGTACCCGTGGGCCTGGACGCCGCAGATGGTCGATGAGTGGTGCACCGACCTGCGCACCGTGCGCCGGTTGCGCCGCTCGACACTGCGTAGCTACCAGGAGGCCGTCCGGGGATCTGGCACGGGTGAGGGCGGGGCTTCACCATGCCGCGAGCTGGCAGAACCCAACATGGCCGCGCCGGGTGCTGCCGCCCGCCCAATGTGGTCATTCCGGTCAGGAGCGGGGGGACGGTAAGCCCGCTCGCTGCCGTTCGGCGGCGACGGCGTCCAGGAGCGTAAGCAGCTCCCTGACGTCCAGCGGCTTGGTCAGGAACGCGCGCGCGCCCTGCTCGAGCAGCCTGGTGACCAGGCTCGGTCTGGCATCGGCGGTCAGGATCACGACCGGGACGTCGGCGGTCCGGGGGTGGGCCCGGAGGTGGTGGAGGACCTCCTCACCTGGCATGTCGGGCAGGTGCAGGTCGAGCAGGACCAGATCGGGCTGGTGCTGGTTGGCCAGGTCCAGGCCGAGCTGTGGGCGCATGGCCGTGATCAGCCGGACCCCGGGACGGTGGCCCAGGACCCGCTCGACGAGCTGCAGGTTCGACAGGTTGTCCTCGATGCACAGCACCGTCAGGGTCGGGCCCGCCGAGGTCGGCTGCTCCTGGGCTGGCGGCGGTTCGAGCCTTTCGCGCTCGGCGCGCTCGACGGGGCCCTCGACCAGTGGCAGCTCGACCCAGAAGGTGCTGCCTTGCCCTGGGGTGGTGGCCACCTCCAGGGTCCCGCTCATCGCCTCGGCCAGGCGCTTGGACAGCGGCAGGCCCAGGCCGCTGCCCTCCACACCGCTCTGCTCACTGCCCAGGCGCTCGAAGGGGACGAACAGCAGCTCCAGTTGCTCCACTGCGATGCCGGGCCCGGTGTCGGTCACGCTGAGGCGCAGCCGCTCGCCTGCCACGGGCTCGCAGGTAAGGTGCACGCTGCCGCCCTGGTGGTTGTACTTGACGGCGTTGGACAAAAGGTTCAGCAGGATCTGCTTGAGCCGCTGCCGGTCACCCAGGACGTGGTCGTCGCAGCCTTGCCCGGGGTTGGTCAGCAGGATTTCGCGCTGGTCGGCGAGCGGGCGGATCAGGCTGACCGTCTCGGCGACCACGTCGGCCACCAGGACCGGCTCCAGCGACAGGCTCAGCCGGCCCGCCTCGATCGCGGCGATATCCAGCACCTCGTTGATGAGCCCGAGCAGGTGGTTGGCGCCCGAGAGGATGTGGCGCAGGCTGTCGCGCTGTTCTGGGCGGAGCTCGTCCAGCTCCAGCAGCTGCGCGAAGCCCAGGATCGCGTTGAGCGGGGTGCGCAGCTCGTGGCTCATGCGCGACAGGTAGTCGCTTTTGGCCTGGTTGGCCTGCTCGGCGGCCAGCTTGGCCTGCTGCAGCGCCGCCTGGGCGTGCTTGCGGTCGGTGATGTCGCGCACGGCGGCCGACACCAGGGTGCCTTGGCTGGTCTGCAGCGGGCTGAGGCTGATCTCCACCGGGAACTCGCTGCCGTCCTTGCGGCGTCCAAACAATGCCAGCCCCAGCCCCATCCCCATCGGCCGCATTGTGGGGGCGGCGAGGTAGCCGCGGCGGTGCTGGCGGTGCTCGGTGTGGAACCGCTCGGGCACCAGCGTCTCGACCGGCTGGCCGAGCAGCTCGGCAGGGGTGTAGCCGAACAGTTGCTCGGTCTGCTGGTTGACCAGGGTGATGCGCCCGTTGGGGTCGACGATCACCATGGCGTCGGGCGCGGCCTCCAGCAGCCCGCGGAACTGGGCCTCGGAGGCGCGGAGCCGCTCGGTGGCCTGCCGCTGC
>WNGA01043209.1_pt1 | contig 10565 bp, 11 predicted proteins | sample 5400061 | NCBI WGS metagenome assembly WNGA01 (sample SAMN13153366, study PRJNA577476) | soil metagenome | isolation source: 100 cm soil or saprolite under grassland replicate 2 | place: USA:California | collected 2016-06-15
GATCTTCTCGACGCTGAAATGCCGGTCGGCGACGCTTGCGATCTGGGGCAGATGCGTGATCGTGATCACCTGCGCGCGCTCCCCCAGGCGGCGGAGTGTCTCGCCGACCGAGTGCGCCGTCTGCCCGCCGATGCCGGCGTCGATCTCGTCGAAGACGATCGTCTCTCCGCCGCCGACGGCCGCGATCGCGAGCGCAACCCGTGACAGCTCGCCTCCGGATGCGGTCTGTGCGACGGGGGCGAACGGCAGACCCTCATTCGGGCGGATGAGAAACGAGACCTCGTCCGCGCCACCGGTGCCGGGCTCGCGCTCCGCGAGCTCGGCGCGGAACTCGCCCTCCCCCAGGCCAATGCCCTGGAGCTCCTGCTCGACCGCTCTCGCGAACGGCTCGGCCGCGGCAGCTCGATTCGCGCGCAGCTGCTCCGAGAGCTTGCCCGTGCGCAGCTCCGCCTTCGCCAGAGCCTTTGCGGCAGCTTCGACCGGATCGGCGCCCTCGTCAATAGCCGCGAGCTCGGCCCGCGCCTCCGCGGCCCGCGTGAGCAGCTCGCCGTAGGTTTCGCAGCGGAAGCGGCGCTTCGCATCGGCGATGCGTTCGAGCTCTGTCTCGACCTGCTCCAGCCGGTCGGGCTCGGCCTCGAGCGTATCGAGAAAGCCGCGCAGCTCGAGCGCCGCCTCGCTCAACCGGAGCTGAGCGTCGTGCAGCTCGCCGGCCGCGCGCTCGAGCTCCGTCGCGATCCCGGTCACCGGAGCGAGGGCCTGCTCGGCCCGCGCTGCGAGTCCGGCCGCACCCTCTCCCTCCTCCGGGGCGAGCGCCTCCACGGCAGCGCCGGCGGCCTCGGCGAGCTCCGTCACGTGCCGCAGCCGCTCACGCTCGGCACGCAGGGAGGCCTCGGCCTCGGGCTCGAGTCCGTCCGTGTCCTCGACGAGTGCCCGTAGCTCCGCGACGCGCGCCTGCTCGGCGTCGGCTCCGCGGCTGACCTCCTCGTGGCGCCGTCGCGCGGCAAGCAGCTCGCGCCAGGCTGCGCGCACCTCGGTGCGAAGGCGCAACTGCTCCTCGCCGCAGAACGAGTCGAGTACGTCGAGCTGGTACGAGGGCCGGGCCAGGCGGCGCTGCTCGAACTGGCCGGACATCGCGATCAGACGCTCCGCCGCGGCGGCGAGGTCCTCCCGCGCGGCGCTCCGACCCCACGCGTACGCGCGCGTGCGACCGTCTGCGAAGACCCGGCGGGCGAGCACCAGCGCGTCCTCGTCCTCGGGGCGCAGCTCGGCGAGCGCTTCGAGGCCCTCCTCGTCCAGGAGCCCCGGCCGGAGCTCGAACTCCGCCTCCACGTAGGCCTCCTCCGCCCCGGGGCCGACGAAGCCGGCGTCGCCCTTCGCGCCGAGCAGCAGTCCGATCGCCTGGGCGAGAATCGTCTTGCCCGCCCCCGTCTCGCCGGTGATCGCGTTCAGCCCCGGCGCCGGCTCGAGCTCGGCCTCACGGATGAGGACGAGGTTCTCGATGCGCAGTCTCCTCAGCACGTTGTCATGACGCGAACGTCTCCCTGTACTTCCGGAAAAAGGTCACTTCCGGCAGATGGGCGAGCAGGGTTCGCTCGTCGCCCAGCCGGACGACCACGCTCTCGTCGTGGGCGAGCTCGGCCACGGGGCGGCCGTCGACGAGCACCGAAGCCGCAACGTCGGGAGTGCGGTTCTCGATCGTCACGTCCCTGCCGCGTGGAACGACGAGCGGCCGGGCATGCAGCGAGTGCGGCGCGATGAACGTGACGGCCAGCGCGTCCAGGCCCCAGACGAGCACCGGGCCGCCATTCGAGAGGTTGTAGCCCGTGGAGCCCGAGGGCGTCGAGCAGAGCATGCCGTCGCAGGCAAGCGTGCCGAGGTCCTCGCCGCCGACGGCCCAGGCGAGCTCGATCATGCGGCCGACGAAGGAGCTTGCGACGACCACGTCGTTGACGGCCACTTCGCGTCCGCCTCCGACCTCGGCCTCGAGCGTCGGCAGCTCTGCGACCTCGTACTCGCCGGCGAACGCCCGTCTCAGACCCTCCTCGAGCCCGTCCGCGCCCATCGACGTGAGGAAGCCGACTGCGCCGAAGTTGACACCGAGGACCGGAGTGCCGCGCCCAAGTGTGCGCTGGAGCGCGCGCAGCATCGTCCCGTCACCGCCGAGCACGACGACGAGATCGGCCTCGGCGAGGTCGACGGCGTCAGGCGCTCGGGCGTGCTTCTCAGCTTCCTCCTGCGGGTAGAGAAGCTCGACCTCCGCCTCCCCGGCGACGCGCTCCAGACGCTCGAGCGCGCCGTCGATCGCCGCGGGCTGCCCGTGGGTCACGACCGCGGCAGTGCGCACGGGCTCAGCTCGTGGCGTCGTCGATCCAGTCGTCGAGGTCATCGGGCAGAGAGGGGTCTTCGCGGTGAACGAGGTGGAGGAAGAACTCCCGGTTTCCCTTCGGGCCGGGCAGGCCCGAGTCTACGACCCCGGAGGTCTGCGCAGGCCAGCCCAGAGCGTCCTCGGCGACCTCGCGCAGCACCCGGCGGTGCACGTCCCGATCACGGATCACTCCGCCCTTGCCGACCTCCTCACGCCCGGCTTCGAACTGCGGCTTGACGAGGACGAGCGCCTCCCAGCCCGGTTGCGCGAGCCGCAGCGCAGGCGGCAGTGCCGTCCGGACGCCGATGAAGGACACGTCGCACGTGATCAGCTCGGGAGCGAAGGGCAGCTCGGAGATCTCTCGCACGTTCGTCCGCTCGAGCACGGTCACGCGCGGGTCGCCGCGGAGCCTTGCATGGAGCTGGCCGCGGCCTACGTCGAGCGCGATCACGCGTGCGGCGCCGCGCTGGAGCAGCACGTCGGTGAAGCCGCCGGTCGAGGCCCCGACGTCGAGGGCGTCGCGTCCGGCGACCTCGACTCCGAGCTCGTCGAGCGCGTGCGCGAGCTTCTCGCCTCCCCGCGAGACGTAGCGCGGAGGCAAGTCGACGACGAGCCTGGCCGTCTCCTCGACCTGCTCTCCGGCCTTCGCGTGACCCTGGACGCGGCCTGCCATGACGAGCGCCTGCGCCTGGGCGCGGCTCTCGGCGAGCCCGCGCTCGACGAGCAGCACATCCAGGCGCTTGCGCACCCACGCAAGGCTAGCTGGCGGGGACGCGACTTTTGAGGCCCGAAACGAGCTCGTCCAGGAGGGACACGTCGGCGGGGATCTGCGCCAGATGCGCCCGTGCCCGTCCTTCGATCTCATCCGCCAGCTCATTCGCGCCGTCGGCGCCGAGCTGCGCTGCGAAGCCATCGCCGTCGAGGACGTCGTCGACGACCTGGTAGAGGAGCCCGAACTCCGCGGCGAAGCTCCTCCACGGCTCCTGCTCCGGCGCCGGCACGTCGCTCACCGCGAGCGCGCAGCCGACGGCGGCTTCGAACAGCCGTCCCGTCTTGAGCGAGTGCAGGCGGGTGAGATCGCCGGTCTCTCCTCTCACGTCCGCGTACTGGCCGCCGATCATCCCCAGCGTGGCGCGAGAGAGCTCGCGGGCGATCGCCGGCGTGGGATAGGAGAGCGCGAGCTCCTGCGCCTGGCCGAGGAGGGCGTCGCCGTTCAGGATCGCGGTCGCCTCGTCGAAGTGAACGTGCGAGGTCGCGCGTCCCCGCCGGACGGCGTCGTCGTCGAGCGCGGGCAGGTCGTCGTGGACCATGCCGAAGGTGTGCACGAGCTCGACCGCGGCCGCGGCGGGAAGGAGATCGCGCGGCGACGAGCCCGTCGCCTCCCCGGAGACCAGGCAGAGCAAGGGCCGGATCCGCTTGCCGCCGCCTTCGAGGCTGTAGCGCATGGCCTCGGCGAGACCGCCGAGCTCCGCCGCGAAGGGAAGCTCCGCGAGGTAGTCCTCGATCAGCGTCCGGTACCCGTCGAGCCGCGACATCTACGACCCGGTCTCTCGCCTCGCCCGCTCGAGCTCGGCCTCGACGTCGCGCGCGATCTCGGCCAGCTCGGCGAGGATGTCGATCGCAGCCTCGGCGTCCTTCGTCGATTCGAGGCGCTCGCGGGCCTGCTCGAGGCGGCCGAGCAGCTCTTCGGCGCGGCCGAGCGCCTCCTCCCCCCCGGTCATTTTGCTGCCCTCTCCCGGGCGATCCGCCCGAGGATGCCGTTGACCAGGCGCCCGGCGTCATCGGACGCGTAGCGCTTTGCGAGCCGGACTGCCTCGTCGATCGCCACCTCGAGTGGGACTTCGTCCTGCTCGAGCTCGCGGATTCCGATCCGGAGGACGTTGCGCTCGAGTGCCCCGAGCCGATCTGCGGTCCACTCGTCCGAGGCCTCGGTGATCAAGGCGTCGAGCTCGGGCGCCCGTTCCACCACCGCCTCGGCCGTCTCACGGGCAAAGGGATCGATCTCGCCTTCGTACAGCGACGCCAGCGGCCGTCCCGTGACGTCCCACTGGTAGAGGAGGAAGAGCGCGGTTCGCCGCGCCGCGCGCCTGCCGCTCATCCGCCTGTGAGCGCCGGCAGGCTGTGGCCCGCCTCCGCCAGGAAGCCCGTCGAGTAGCGCCCGGTCGCGAACTGCTCGCTGCGCAGGATGTCCATCGCGGCCGCCTTCGTCGTCGGCAGATCGCCGTCCCAGACGATCACCTTGGCGATCAGGGAGTCGTAGTTCGGCGGAATGACCGAGCCTTCTTCGAGGTGCGTGTCGACGCGCACACCCGGTCCGAGCGGAACCCGCAGGCGCCTGATCGTCCCCGGCACGGGGAGAAACTCGCGAGTCGGATCCTCCGCGTTGATGCGAATCTCGATCGCGTGCCCGCGCCGCTCGGCCCGGCCGGTGCCCGAGAGCGGCTCGCCCGCTGCGATGCGCAGCTGCTCCCGGACGATGTCGATTCCGGTCACCAGCTCGCTGACCGGATGCTCGACCTGGAGCCGTGCATTCAGCTCGATGAAGTAGAACGAGCCGTCGGGGCCGAGGATGAACTCGAAGGTGCCCGCGTTCCGGTAGTCGATCGCGAGTGCGGCCCGCTCGGCCGCGGCCTCCATCTGCTCGCGCGTCTCGGCGGTGAGCGCAGGCGACGGCGACTCCTCGATCAGCTTCTGATGCCGCCGCTGGATCGAGCACTCGCGCTCGCCGAGCGTGAGCACTCCGCCGACGCCGTCCGCCGCCTCCGGCGATCGCCTTCAGCAGGACGGGATAGCCGGCGTCGTCCGCCACGGCGCGGGCCTCGTCGAGCGTGGCCTCCGCCTCGGTTCCCGGCACGACCGGGACTCCTGCGGCCGCGAGCTCACGTTTCGCTGCTGCCTTGTCGCCCATCCGCGCCATCGTGTCGGCGCTCGGGCCCACGAAGACGAGCTCGTTGTCGGCGCACGCCTCGACGAAGGCCGGGTTCTCGGCGAGGAACCCCCAGCCGGGATGGACGGCTTCGCAGCGCGTGGTGGTAGCGGCCGCGATCAGGGACGGGATCCTGAGATAGCTCTCGGCGGCCGGCGCCGGGCCGACGCAGACGGCGCGGTCGGCGAACCTCGTGTGCAGCGCGCCCTCGTCTGCCGTCGAGTACACGGCGACCGCTTCGACGCCGAGCTCGTGGAGGGCGCGGATCACCCGGACGGCGACTTCCCCGCGATTGGCGATCAGGACGCGCTTGAACATCTAGAGGGCGTCGAGCGGGCGGGCGATCAGGGGCTCCAGGTCGAAGAGCGGCTGGCCGTACTCGACCGCCTGGCCGTTCTGGACATGGATGACCCGGACGACACCCTCGATCTCGGCCTTCACCTCGTTCATCAGCTTCATCGCCTCCAGGATGCAGAGCGTCTGGCCGGGAGCCACTGCGTCGCCTTCCTCGACGAACGGCGGCGCACCCGGCTGAGGCGCCCGGTAGAAGGTGCCGACCATCGGCGCCTCGATGCGAATCCTGCCGTCGGCCGCGGGCTCCGCCGCTCCCGCGGGCTGCGGCTGGGCTCCCGGTTCCGGCGAGGGGCCGGCGGGCTGGGCCGGCGCCACGGGCTCTTCGGTGCGCCGCACGGAGACACGCGTCCCCTCCTCCTCGACGGCGATCTCGGCGATGCCGGTCTCCTGGACGATGCGCACGACCTCACGGATGCGTTCGGCCCGGGATTGGTCGACGCCGCCTGCCGCGAGAGAGTCGTCGCCGCTGGAACGGTCGCGGATCGCGCGCAGGAGCGGCTCGGTCTCCTCTCCAAAGAGCGCGAGCAGCAGGAGCTCCTCCTCACTCGCGGCGAGACCTTTCGCCTCCTCCCGAATCGCGTCCAGGTCGACGACGGGGTCGCCGGGCGGATGACCTTCCGAAAGCAGGGAGACAGCCCGCTTCACGGTCGAGTCGATCTTCCCGGGCGGCGTGCCAAATCGGCCGTCGAGAAGCGCGCGCAGCTCGTCGATCACGGTCTGGTAGCGCGTCGCCGAGAGCACGTGGACGAGAGCCTGGGAAGCGAGGATCTGGCCGATCGGAGCGGCGACCGGCGGCGAGCCGGCTTCGCCGCGAATCACGGCCAGCTCGTCGAGGACGTCGTCGAGCCTGTCACTCGCTTCGTATGCGCGCAGACGCGTATCGATCGCGGCCACGAGCCCGGCGGGGAGCTCGTGCTGGGCGGCGCGCACGGCGATGTGCGGGGCCAGGGGGGTCACCGGCGCATCCCCGATGAACTCGTCGATGATCTCCGCCGCCTGCCAGAGAGTCGCGACGTCGAGGCCGCTGTCGAGATCGAGCCCTGTGAGCGCGCTGGCCAGACCCTCGCCCGAGACTCGATGGAGGGCGAGCGCGATCGGGTAGACCGCGCAGGCGATGCGGTCCGCGCCGGCGCGGGCGGCTTCCAGCGCGGCCGCGAGCCCGCTGCCTGCGGCACCCTGGCAGTAGAGGCCGACCGGGAGGCTGCTCGCCTCGGCCAGGGCAGCGACGAGCTCGTGAGCACGATGCGGCTCGAGGGCGCCCGCCGGATCGTGCAGCAGCACCCGAGCGGCGCCGAGCTCGGGCAGCTTGCGCGCCTGCTCGACGAGCTGGTCGGTCTCGCCGCCCCGACCCGGGCTGTAGAGCAGTCCGGCATCGAACTCCCGGTCGGCCGAGGTGATCGCCTCGCCCGCCTCGCGGAGATTCGAGACGTCATTCAGCGGGTCGTGCAGACGGAAGACGTCGATCCCGTTCTCGGCCGCGCTGGCGACGAAACGGCGGGCGAAGTCCCCGCCGACGGGGCGGGAGCCGACGAGGAAGCGCCCGCGAAGCGCCATCCCGAGCGGAGTCTTCGTGCGCGCCTTGAGCGCGCGGATCCGCGAACACGCCTCCTCCGGAGACCTCGAGCGCGGCGAACCCAGCGCCGTCGAGCAGCTCCGCGAGCCGCAGGAGATCGGCGTTCGGCATCCGCCCGGCGAGCGGCTCCTGACTGAGCAGCCGGATGGTCGTGTCGATCAGCGCAGGCACGGACGAGAGGGTAACTCGCCCTACTAGTAGCCGCCGTTAGGCGCGCGAGATATAGCGGCCCTCGCGGGGATCGACCTTGATTCGGTCGCCCGTGTTCACGAAGAGCGGGACCTGCACCATCGCGCCGGTCTCGAGCTTGGCCGGCTTCGTCACGTTCGAGACGGTGTCGCCCTTGACGCCGGGCTCGGTCTCGGCGACGGAGAGCTCGATCGACGACGGAAGCTGGAGCCCCGACGGCTTGCCGTCGACGGTCAGGATCTGAACGGTCGTCGACGTCGGGATGAATGCGAGCTCCTCCGCGACCGACTTCCGCGGCAACGAGAACTGCTCGTAGGTCTCGTCCTCCATGAAGACGACGTCGTCGCCCGAGTCGTAGAGGTACTGCGCGCTCTTGACCTCGGTGTGCATGCGCTGGAACTTCTCGCCGGCACGGAAGGTCCGCTCGACGACGGCGCCGGAGCCGAGGCTCTTCAGCTTCGTGCGCACGAACGCGCCGCCCTTCCCGGGCTTCACGTGCTGGAACTCGACGATGCGCCAGACGTCGCCGTCGACCTCGATGTGCATGCCGTTCTTGAACTGGTTCGTGTTGACGTTCTCAGCCATCGGCTGCGAAATCTAGTGCCCCGTCCAGTAATGCCGCTGAGCTTCTGGGTCGCGAGCACCAAGCCAGAGGCCGCACTCGCCCGCGGCCAAGGCTGGATGAAGCCTTGGTAAGGGCGAGGGTGGGCTCTGGCGCCGCGTGATCGCGGGCCAGAAGCCGGCACTAAGGCATCGCTTGCGATGCCGACCATGGGAGGCCGTGCCGGCTTTGCCGGTACGGCCGTTTTGTATTGCTGGATGGGGCACCTAGTCGACGGTCAGCAGATCCTTCGTGAACGTGGTCAGGATCTCGGGCTCGCCGTCGCGGACGACGACGAGGTCCTCGATGCGAATCCCGCCGAGCCCGGGGATGTAGATGCCCGGCTCGACGGTGACGACATTCCCCGCGGCGAGCGTGTGGCGCGACTCCTGCGCGAGGCGAGGATCCTCGTGGACGAGGAGACCGACGCCGTGGCCGAGCCCGTGGCCGAAGAACTCGCCGTAGCCGGCCGCCTCGATCCGGTCGCGCGCCTCGGCGTCGACTCCGGGGCCGGACGCGCCGGGCCGGACGGCATCGAGCGCCGCGAGCTGCGCGTCGAGGCAGATCTCGTAGGCCCTCATCAGCTCCTCGGGCAGCCGGCCACACGTCGGTCGCCGGGACGGGAGTGCGGCTTGGCCGAGTTCGGTCCCGAGGCGACGTGAACTGCAAAGGAGACGCTGTCCGCGTGGCCGTCGTGCAGGAACCGCTCCATGCGCCAGGCGAGGTCGCCCTCCGTCTCGCCGACGAGATCGCCCTCGTCCGCGAAGCGCTGGAAGGCGTTGCTCGCAATCTCCGCCGCGCGGCGGATCGTGTCGATCTCGCCCTCGTCCTTCACCGCCCGCAGCCCCTCGACGAGGCCGTAGCGGGCGACGGCGTCGATGCCGCCGGCGTGGAGACGCGCATAGCGCTCGTAGGTGAGCGACGAGGCCTCGAACCCGATCCGGCCCGAGAGCAGCTCCGAGAGCGTCTGGAAGAGGTCCCGCTTCGCCTCGACGAACTCGACGCCCTCGATGGCGCGGGCGCTCTCGGCATAGCGGAAGTCCGTGAAGAGCCGCACCCGGTCCTCCTCGACGAGCAGAGCGGCGTTCGAGCTGCCCAGTCCGGAGAGGTAGCGCACATTCGCCGGATCAGAGACGAGCAGCGGCTCCTCCAGGAGGGCACGAAGCCTCTCGACCCGGCCGTTCATCCGCGCGCTGCGAGGAAGGCGAGCGCCTCGCGGTAGCCGTCGGGACCGTGGCCGAGGATCCGGCTGGCCGTGAGATCGGAGAGCACGGAGCTTTTCCGCCACTCCTCGCGCTCCTCGGGGTTCGAGAGGTGAACCTCGACGATCGGGCCGGAGAAGATCTCCAGCGCGTCGCGGATCGCGTAGCTGTAATGCGTCCAGGCGCCCGGGTTGGCGATCACGGCGTCGGCCCAGTCGAGCGCCTCGTGGCACCAGCCCACGTACTCGCCCTCGCTGTTCGTCTGCCGGCAGCGAACGGTGTGCCCGAGCTCGCCTGCCCACTCCTCCACGCGCTGCTCGAGCTCATGGAGGGAGAGGCCGCCGTAGAGCGCCGGATCCCTGCGCTCGAGGACATCCAGGTTGACCCCGTTCAGGACGTCGACCCGCACGCCGCCACTCTAGTGCGCGATCAACTCGTCGAGCGCGTGGCGAGCGTCGTCCGGGGGCACAGGTGTGAGAAATGCGCCCTCGTCGCCGAGCAGGACGAGCCTGAGCTCTCCCTCGCTCGACTTCTTGTCGCGGAGAAGCGCGTTCCACGCGCGCTCGCGGTCCGCGCGCACGGGCTGGGGCGCGAGCACCTCCTGGACGACGCCGGTCGGCCGGCCAGAGAGCCGCAGGGCGGCGAGGAGGCCGAGCGCGACAGCCTCCCCATGCGAGACCCGGTAGTCGGACGCCGCCTCGAGGGCGTGCGCGAACGTGTGACCGAGGTTGAGGATCCGCCGGTCGCCATGCTCAAGAGGGTCGCGCAGGCACACCGCGGTCTTGAATGCCGCACAGCGGCGCACAAGCTCGTGCTCCGTGAGCTCCCAGAGCGCCTCGCCGGCAAGGAGGCCGGTCTTGACGACCTCCGCCATGCCGTTTGTCCGCTCCCGATCGGGAAGCGTCGCGAGAAAGCGCGGCGCGACGAGCGTGCGGGCGGGCCAATGGAACGCTCCGACGAGGTTCTTCCCCTCTGGGAGGTCGATCGCCGTCTTGCCGCCGATCGCCGCGTCCACTTGGCCGACCAAGGTCGTCGGCACCGCAACCCAATCGACCCCGCGCAGGTAGGTGGCCGCGACGAAGCCGGCGAGATCCGTCGTCGAGCCGCCGCCGAAGGCGACGACCGTGCCGGAGCGGGCGAGCCTGAGGGCGCGCCAGAGACGCCCCGCGTTTTCGAGCGTCTTCGCCTGCTCCCCGGCCGGCACGGCGTGGACCTCGGCCTCGATCGGAGAGCCGTGGAGCCGGAGGACATTCTCGTCCGCAACGATCTCGGCCGGCTCCGGGAGCTCGAGCGCATCGCCGATCACGATCGCGCCAGCGGCAAGAACGATGTCGTCGGCGTCACGGACGCGCGCG
>WNGA01013266.1_pt1 | contig 10564 bp, 7 predicted proteins | sample 5400061 | NCBI WGS metagenome assembly WNGA01 (sample SAMN13153366, study PRJNA577476) | soil metagenome | isolation source: 100 cm soil or saprolite under grassland replicate 2 | place: USA:California | collected 2016-06-15
CGTAGCAGCGCCCGTCCTGGCGTAGCTACCCGCCAGGCGACGATCGCCAACGCGAGCGCCAGGCTGGCCCAGGCCACGACCGTTGGGATGCGTGCGTCGCCACCTACCCGTGCGACGAACACGGCGTTGCACAGCGCGAGCGCCCACACTGCCAGCGCCGGCCACTCGCACGTCGCGAGCACTGCGCACGTGACCACGAGCGGGAAGATCGCCTCCTCCATGCGTTCGGGCGAGCCGACGAACGGCAGCACCAGCGCCGCTAGCAGGTACACCGCCGCGGCCCGCTGGAGGTGTCGCGGCAGGCTCCGCAGGCCGAACGGCACGAGCAGCCACAGCGCTCCGTAGCTGACGGCGACGAGGTACACCACGCGCAGCGGACCGAGCGAGCCGAGGCCGTCGCGCACCCACTTGAGGACGTAGCTCGTGGCGTCGGTGCCTGAGCCGGGGAAGACGAGCGTCAACGCGACGGCCACGATAATCGCCGGCGCGACGACTATGAGCGCCTGCCACGCGCGGTTTCGATCCCAGGCGGCGACGGCGGCGCTCACGGCGGCCAGGACGACGACTTCTTTGGCCAAGACGCCAGAGCCGCCCAGCACCGCGGCGAGCAGCCACTGCCGGCGCACGGTGCACAGCCAGATCGCCGCGACGAAAGCCCAGGCCAGCGGATCGACCAGGGCGTACTCACGAATGTTGGGCGCGACGAGCCACGTGCCAAGCAGCAGCGGCACGGCGATGAGCGCCCGGCGCTCGGAGCCGATCAGGTCGCTTGCGGCCCGCCAGGTCATGAGGGCTGTGGCGGCCAACGATGCGATGGTCAGCACGAAGAACCCGTTCAACGGGTCGAGCGGCAGTGCGCGCACGATGGCCGGTCCGAGCAGCCGGCGCTCGTGCCACGTCGACGCACCGTGCTGCAGGCCATTGCGCACGAAGTCGACGTAGCCCGCGCCGTCGCCAGTGAGCGGCGCCGCCGGAATCAACCCTACCAACGCGGCCAGCCCGATCGCTGTGAGTCCCAGCGCCGCGGGCCACATCGGACGCGAGGCAGTCAACGAGCCAGCACCGTCAGAAGGTCCTCGCGCTGCGCGCGCCACCGGCGCCTCTTGGACTGGAAAGTCCGGCAAGTGATAGCCAGATCCAACGGCTCACGCGGGCGCCGGAAACGCCCGAAGGGGCGAGGATCCGGTACAGGCAGGCTCGGGCGGGTGGCGACAGTGGTCAACATCGTGAGCTTCGTAACCGGCTGGTGCGCAAGTTGTCAACAACACTGGCACATCGTTTGCCCCGGCTGGGTGAAGCTCGTAACCGGGCGGATCACAGGCCATGCGGCGAGGACTGGCGTACCACACCGCTATGGGGCCTGCATCAACGGACGCGTTTCCTGCACGATGGCCGCGCACGGACAGTGGAGGCAGCTATCCTGGCACATGGCGGTGACGCAGAAGCGGCGCTTCAGCGAGTCCGCGCGCTGTCTGCGACCGATCGAAGTGCGCTCATGGCGTTTCTTGCATCGCTGTAGTCATCTACCCGCACCATACGCATCGGTATGATTGGCAATCTTCGCCCGGCCTCGGACACGGAGATCGAGCGACTGCTGGCCAACCCGGACGAGATCACCCGCTTCCTGTACGGCGGCGGGTCTTCTGAGCGCGAGCGGGTCACGCTGGGCAAGGCCTGGCACGCCATCCATTTCGGACTGACCGGGACGCGCTTGGGCGGCTCGTCGCCGCTCAACTTCCTCGTGACTGAAGGTACGCCCGTCGGCGCGGTCGACGTGGGCTACGGTCCAGCGCGTGTGCTTACCAGTCAACAGGTTCGCCAGGTCGCCTCCGCCATGGCGGGTATCGACCCGGACGAGCTAGGCCGCCGGCTGGATGTCGGCGCCCTGAAGGAAAACGCGATCTACCCCGGCGGCTGGGGCCGCAACGGCCACGACGTCGGCACCGTGGCCGAGACCTACCGCGACATGCGCGCGTTGATCCTGCGCCTGTCTGAGGCGGGCCTTGGCCTGGTGCTCTACATCAACTAATGGGTGCGCTGGTCCGAAAGACTGGCGCTAGGACGTGTCGAGCCAGATCGTGAATGGGCCGTCGTTGACCAGGCTGACCTGCATGTGGGCGCCAAAACGACCTTGCTCGACCTTCAGCCCGCGCTGGCGGAGTGCCTGCGCGAAGTAGTCGACGAGCGCATTCGCTTCGTCGGGCGGGGCGGCATTGGTAAAGCCAGGCCGCCGGCCGCGGCTGAGGTCGGCGTACAGCGTGAATTGACTGACGAGCAGCACCGCGCCGCCGACATCGGCAATCGATAGGTTGGTCTTACCGTCCGCATCCTCGAAGCAGCGCAAACCCGCCACTTTGTCCGCGAGCACATCGGCTGGCTGCTTCGTATCGCCGTGGCCAACGCCGAGCAGGACCATCCACCCTAATCCAATCTCGCTGAGTACCTCACCACTGACGGCGACGTTTGCCTGAGTAACCCGCTGCAGCAGCGCGCGCATCGCTGGCAGGCTACGCCAGCGCCGCACTCGTCTGCGGCCCGTGAACCAACACCTGCCGCGCCTCGTGCGTCTTACCCATGGACTCCGCTCGTGCGAACCATGACGCCGGCGGCCAACGCAAGTAATGCTGACTGTCCTGCGAAAGCGCAACTTTGCCCTGGTGTGGATCGGCGGACTTGTTTCGCTGACCGGCGATTGGGCGTTGATAACCGGCATACCGCTCGTCGTCTACCAGATGACCGGCTCGACATTTGCCCTCGCCCTGGCTGGGATCGCGACCGCCGTACCACGGCTCGTCATCGGGTCGATCGCCGGCGTTTTCGTCGACCGCTGGGATCGACGCCGAACCATGCTGCTGGCCGACGCCGTTCTCGGCTTGACACTGCTGCCGCTGTTGGTCGTCACCTCGGCGGAGTGGCTCTGGCTCGTGCTGGCGGTGCTCGCGCTCGAGAGCGCGGTGTTTCAATTCTACCGACCTGCCGAAGGCGCCCTGGTGCCGCTGCTAGTGCCTCGAGCCGAACTTGCCACCGCCAACGCCTTGAACGGACTCAGCATGAACGTCGCACGCCTGGCCGGACCGCCTTTGGGTGCATTTCTCGTTGCGCTGGGCGGGCTCACTGGCGTCGTGCTGGTCGACGCCGCGTCATTTTTCTTTGGTGCGCTCACGCTGGTTCTGGTCAGACTCGACCTGCGCGCGCCGCTGACCGGCGCCAGCCGGACGGTCGCGGCCATCTGGCATGAATGGCTGGACGGGCTGTGTGTGGTGCGAACCCAGTCGGTCCCGCGGCTCATCTTTCTGTTCATAGCCCTGGCGGGCCTCGGCGAAGGGGTGATGAGCACGCTCTTCGTGGTCTTCGCGACACACATCGTTGGCGGTGGCGAGATGACGTACGGCGCGCTGATCAGCGCGCAGGCCGTGGGCGGTTTAGTCGGCAGTGTGCTGGTCGGCTTGTTCAGCCACCGCTTCGCACCCGGGCTGTTGCTGGGTGTTGGTGCATGCCTGCTGGGCGCAGTCGACTTCTTGATCTTCTACTCGCCGCTGGTGACGTCGCAGATCCTGGTGCCAGTTGGGCTTATGGTGCTAATTGGCGTCCCGGTCGCGGCGCTGATGACCGGCTACATGACGCTGACGCAGACCTCGGTCGACGACGCGTACCGCGGCCGACTCCTTGGCCTGTACTTCGCCACCACCGCGCTCAGCGGTCTGCTGGGCATGGCCGTGGCCGGCCTCCTGGGGGACAGGGTCGGCATCATCCCGCTGCTGACCGTGCAGTGCCTCGTGTATCTGATCGGCGGCAGCGTGGTGCTGCTTGGCCTCAGGCCTGCCAAGCGACTCGAGGAGCTGCGTAGCCTGACGTAGCGGACCATCGTCTGCTCGTCGGCGAGGCGCACGCTGACCTCAGTCTTTGCTGCTGGTCCTGCCCGACGACGACGGCGTCGAGGACGAAGACGAGGACGAGGACGAGGACGACGACGACGACTCGCTGGAGGTCGAGGGCGTTGTCGTGCTGGAGGTATCAGAAGACGACGGGGTGGACGACGGGCCTGGCCCATTGGCCGAGCTCGTGCTCGAGCGCGAGTCGTTGATGTACCAGCCGCTGCCTTTGAAGACGATGCCGACCGGATGGATGATCTTGCGCAAGGTGCCGCCGCACTGCTCACAGGTGGTCAGCCGCGGGTCGGAAAAGCTCTGGCGCTTCTCGATAATGTCGTTACAAGCGGTACACGTATAGGTATAGGTCGGCACTGCGGCGAGGCTCCGCTGTGAGTGTAAACATTCGAACGTCAGAACTTCGTTAGCGGCGTCGCGGGCTACAATCGCGCGCACCGCGATGACTCTGCAAGGGGCGTTGGACAAGCTCGTGGTGCGGGCGCCCGCGGCATCGACCAGCCGTCGCGCGGTACGCCGTTGGGAGATCGCCCAGGGCTACGGCTTCCTGCTCCCGGCCGTCGTGCTGCTGATGGTGTTCCACCTCGTACCGGTGCTCTACGCGCTGTTCCTGAGCCTGTTCGACGCGCGCGTGTTTCGCGACTTGTGGGCGCCGGGCCCGTTCATCGGCCCAGGCAACTACACGCGTCTGCTGACCAATGGCGAGTTCGCACAGAGCCTGGCCAATACGGTCTGGTATGCGGGCATCACCGTGCCGCTCGGCCTGCTGCTGGCCGTCCTGTTCGCCCAGCTGTTGAATGCCAGGATCTGGGGTCGGACGGGCTATCGCGTGACGTATTTTCTGCCATACGTTACGTCAACAATAGCAGCGGCGGTCATCTGGCGCTGGATCTTCCACCCGCGCGTCGGCGTCGTCAACGCCGTGCTCGAATCGATCGGCTTGCCCGGTCAGCAGTGGGCGGACGAGCCGCGCGGTATCTTCCAGCTCATGGGCCAGTTCGTCGGGCTGCCCATCGAAGGCCTGCTCGTCGGCCCCAGCCTCGCGCTGGTCACCGTGGCGCTGGTGTCGGTGTGGTACTCGGTCGGCTTCAACACGGTCATCGCGCTGGCCGGTCTGACCACGATCCCGGTAGAGCTCTACGAAGCTGCACGCATCGACGGCGCCAGTCGTTGGCATCTGTTTCGCCACATCACCTTCCCGCTGCTCACGCCGACTTTGCTGTTCTTGCTTGTGGTCGAGACGATCCGCTCATTCCAGTCGTTCGATTTCTTCTACCAGATGATGCAGGCACTGCCGGTGCCGACGGCCAAGGTGGTCACGATCTACCTGTATCAACAGGGCTTCAAGTCGTTCAACCTGGGCTACGCGGCGGCCATCGGCATCGTGCTGTTCGTGATCATCTTCGTGCTGACGCTGATCCAGTTCCGCGCCACGCGCGACCGCGTGGTCTACGCCGACTGATGGCCGCGCTGGGCGTCGCCCGCTCGCGCCCGCGCGCCATCCCCTGGTCGCTGCTTGCGCGGCATGCGGTGTTGCTCGGCTTCGGCGTGATGATGGCGTTTCCGTTCGTGTGGATGCTGCTCACGTCGTTCAAGCCATTCGAGGAGACGCTGCGCAGTCCGCCGACGATCCTGCCGTCTGTGTGGCGAGTTGAAAACTATGCCGAGGCATGGCGCGGCGCGAACTTCCCGCGCTACTTCTTGAACAGCACGTTCATCTCGCTGGCGACGGTGTTTGGAACGCTGTTTACGTCGGTCCTGGCGGGGTACACGTTTGCGCGCATCCGCGTGCCCGGGCGCGACCTGCTCTTCATGGTATTTCTGGGCACGATGATGATTCCGCACGAAGTCACGCTCATCCCTAACTTCGTGATCATGCGCTCGCTGCCATGTCCGCTGCCGGTCGACACGATTTGCAACCCGCGCGGCGGTTGGTTCGATACGTTTACGGCGATTACCGTGCCGTGGTGGGTAAGCGTGTTCTCGATTTTCCTGCTACGCCAGTTCTTCTTGAGCATTCCCAACGAGCTGTGGGAGGCCAGCCAACTGGACGGCGCGAGCCACCCTGGATACCTGTGGCGCGTAGTCGTGCCGCTGTCGTCGCCGGCATTGCTGACCGTGGCGCTGTATACGTTTGTACAGAGCTGGAAGAGTTTTCTGTGGCCGCTGATCATGACCAGTCGCGCCGACATCCGGCCGCTACAGGTGGGTCTATCGACCTTCGCGCTCGAGGCTGGCACGTACTTCCATCTACTGATGGCAGCGTCGGCCTTTACGATCGCACCGGTGCTGGTGTTGTTTATCCTCGTCCAGCGCCACTTCCTGGAGAGCATTGCCCGCAGTGGCCTCAAAGGCTAGGGCACTGGCCGCCGCTTGGCTCGGCGCCCAATCCCCAACGGGGTTCCGTCTTCGGCGGTCGGTCGGGTGGCGGCGACGCGCCCCCCGGCGCTGGCTGCTTGGCGGATGGCTGGCCGGACCGGTCTGGTGCTTCGGAGTGGCGTGTGGCCACGATCGATCATGAGGAGAGACGCATGGTGATGCACATGGCTCGGATCGCACTTCTGGTGGGTATGCTGGCCGGCTGCAGCGCGCCGGCGCCACAGGTGACGGCGCCGACCGCGGCGCCGGCGGCGGCGACGTCGGTGGCTGGGGCAGGCGCAACCGTCGCGGCGGTGGCGCCAACAGTTGCCGCTGTCGGGCCAACTGTGGCGGCAGCTGCCAAGCCCGCTGCAACGGCCATCGCCCAGGCCGCACCAACCGTAGCGGCAGCGGTCGGCACGGCCGTGCCCAAGGTCGCCGCGAGCACCGTCCCAGTGACGATTACGTTCTGGCACGGCATGAACGGCACCGAGCCGGGTACGCAAGGCGGCACGCTGCGCCAGCTCGTCGATCAATACAAACAGATCGCGCCGAACGTCACGATCGACCTCGACTTCACGCCGTATACGGCCAACGAGCTGCAGAACAAAGTCACCGCTTCAATCGCCGCGAACAACATGCCCGACATGGTTCAGGCGTTCGAATCGGACGTCGCGGCCTGGTATAAGCCGGGCGCGATCGTGCCACTGGACGACTTCATGAAGCAATCGTTGACCGCGGCCGACCTCGACGATCTGCAGAAAACATTGCTTGATTCCGGCCGCTTTCCGCAATACGAAAATCGGCAACTATCATTCCCGTTCAATCGCAGCATTTACGTGCTGTACTACAACAAGCCCGAACTGATCAAGGCGGGCTTCCCCGATGGTCCAAAGACCTGGGACGATATGGACGCAGCATGCGAGAAGATCGTCGCTGGCGGCATGCCTTGTTACGCGGTCCAGCCGTCGTCGGATTCTTTTGTGCCGATTGTATGGGGTCGTGGCGGTGACGTCATCAGCAAAGACTTCAAGAAGGCCACGTTCAATGGCCCCGAAGGTGTTGCGGCGCTCACCTACGATGTCAACAACATCAAAGCCAAGAAGGCATACGTCAGCAAAGGCTTCGATTGGCAGAACGACTTCGGTTCGAAGAAGGTAGCGATGTCGCCGGTGACGACGATCGCAGGTGACCCGTTCATTGCCAAAGCGGTGAACGATGCGTTCGAGATTGGCATCGCGCCTGTGCCTGTCGCGCCCGGCAAGCAGGTGAAGTCGCTATTCTCGGGGACCAACCTGGCGATCATGAAGAGCTCACCCGAGAAAGAGTTGGCGGCGTGGAACTTCATCAAATGGCTGACGGAGACCAAGCAGAGCGCATTCTGGACCGTGCAAACCAGTTACTTGCCGGTGCGCAAGTCGGCCATGAACGAGCAGCTGCTGAAGGACTACATTGCCAAGACGCCGCGCCTGAAAGTCGCCCTGGACATGATTCCGACCGGCGCCGCGGGTATCTCCGTGGCCGGCTGGGCTGACGCGCGGAGCTATCTGCTGGATGCCGTCACGTCAGCCTCCACGCTGGTCGCCGAGCCCAAGGCGGCACTCGACGATGCCGCTCGCAAATCGGATGAGGCGCTCGCCCGGGACTGAGCCACCACTGTCATCCTGAGGCGAGGCACGAGCCGAAGGATCCGCGTCCTGTGACCGCCCTGGCAAGCGGATCCTTCGCAAGCTCAGGATGACACGGAACAGCATGCGCCTACGGGCGCGGTGTCGGCCTTGGCGTCGCGGCGGGGGCAGGTGTTGCTGCGCCGCGGGTTGGCTGCGGGGTCGCGGCGGGGGTTGCCGGGCGCGTCGGCGCGACTGTTGGCGAGGGCGCCACGGTCGGCGCAGGCGTGGGCGTGGGGGGCGCTGACAAGGTCAGGATCAGCGGCGCCGACTCCTGCGCGTTGCCGAAACTGTCGACGGCGCGCAGACGCAGGCGCCAGCGGCCGGGCGGTATGCCACTCGTATCCCATACGCCTAACAGCCCGCGATCGACGGCTTGTGTGCGCTGGTCGGTGATCGGCCGCCAATCGGTCGGGTTATCACCTGGCCCGTAGTCGAGCGTGTAGCTGGCGAAGTCGTCGATATAGGCCGAGCCGACGACCTGGATCGTCTGGCCGGCCGTCAACCGTTCGGCTGGATTGGGCGACAGGATGGAGGCGATCCGCTCGCCCTGGTACACGTCGCTGCAGTCTTCAGCGGGCGGATTGGGAAAGCCGTGCGTCGTCGCCCAGACGCGGTACGGCTCGGGCACCGTGGCGTAAATCGCGATCTCGCGCGCGTTCTCCGGCACCAGCGGCGTAGCGCGCTTGCCATTCACCTTGCACACATCAACCCGCTGATGCCAATCGTCGCGCTTGGTGGGCAAGTTCACGCCTTCGACAAAGATGTCCGTCACAGTGCCCTTCACGGCCAGGCCATTGTCGCGACACTCCGGTGTGGGCAACAGCCCTGAGAGGGCGCACACCTCGGCCTGCCCCACGCCCGGCGGCTGCGTAAATGGCGTCGGCGGAACACCGTCGAGCGCGGCGACCATGAACGCGTGCCAAATCTGGCCCGCCCCGGCGACGCCCAGCACGTCGCGCATCGGCGAGTTGTTGCTGTTGCCGACCCAGACACCCGTAACCAGATCGGGTGTGTACCCGACCACCCAAGAGTCGCGGAACTCGTCGGTCGTGCCAGTTTTCACTGCCGCCGCACGATCGGGGAGTACCAGCGGGCTGTTGCGGCCGTAGGTCGGTGCGCGGGCACGATCGTCAGACAGGATTGACGTGACCTGGTACACGAGCCGTGGATCGAGCACCTCGGCGCCGTTCGGCGGCGTATACGAGTACAGCACCTTGCCCGCCGAGTTGGTGACCTTCAGGATCGAGACCGGTTCGAACTGGCGATAGCCCGGCTCGTGTCGTTCAACCGGCACCGCGAAGCCGACCTGGCGTCCGCCGTTGGCGAAGGCACTGTACGCAAAGGTCAGGTCGACCAGTCTGACCTCACCGCCGCCCAGCGTGACCGACAGGCCGTAGCGATTGGGATCGCGCAGATCCTGGATGCCGACGCGGTGGGCGGTCGCGATCATCTCGGGCACGCCGACGAACTGCAGCGCTTCGATGGCGGGGATGTTGCGGCTTTGCGCGAGCGCGTCGCGGACTGACATGGGGCCGGGGAACTTCCCGTCGAAGTCGTTAGGCCGATAGCCGCCTGGGAAGGTGGTCGGAACGTCCCACATCAGCGTTGCCGGGCTCCAGCCCTTGGCGAAGGCCGTTACGTAGGTAAACGGCTTCAGCGTCGAGCCCGGCTGGCGCGGCGACAACGCGACGTTGACCTGGCCGTCGATACTCGGATCGTCGAAGTCGACCGAACCGAGCATGGCCACGATCTCGCCGGTTTTGGGTTGGATAGACACCAGCGCGGCGTTCGTCGCGTTGCGCGCGCGGATGTCGCCGATGTGTTTTCGAGCCGAATCCTCGGCGGCATGCTCGAGGTCGAGGTCGAGCGTGGTCGTGATTTGCAGACCGTCGCGGAACAGCGCTTCGGTGCCGAAGCGGTCCTCGACTTGCTGGAGCACGTAGTTCACGAAGTGTGGCGCCTCTTGGGTCCCGGCGCTCGCTGCCGCGACCAGGTCGAGCGGGGCCTTGGCTGCCGCTTCGCGTTGGGCAAGGGTGATGGCGCCGGTGCGGACCATCTGGTCGAGCACGTATTGCTGGCGCTCCCTGGCCGCCGCGAGATTGGTGTACGGGTCGTAATAGGACGGTGCCTGGGGCAAACCGGCCAGCAGCGAGGCCTGGGCGAGGTTGAGCTCCTTGGCCGGTTTGCCGAAGTACGTCTCGGCGGCGGCCTCGATGCCGTAGGCACGGTTGCCATAGAAAATTTCGTTGACGTACATCTCGAGGATCTGGTCCTTCGAGTAGCGGCGGGTGAGCTCCATGGCCAGGAACGCCTCTTTGATCTTGCGCTCGGCAGTCTGCTCGGGCCCGAGGAGGGTGTTCTTGACCAACTGCTGAGTGATCGTCGAGGCACCGCTCTGGGGTGCGCCGCTGCGCACCCACTGATAGGTCGCTCTGATGACGGCGCGGACGTCGAAGCCGGGGTTCTCGTAGAAGCTTGCGTCTTCGGCGGCGATCGTGGCGTCTTTGAGTGCTTCGGGGACTTGGGAGAGTGGGACCAGGATGCGCCGGCCGCCCGCTGGATCGTTGATCTCCTGAAGCAGCTTGTTGTTGCGATCGTAGATGCGGGCGGTCTGAAAGAGCTGGCGGTGCGCGAGCCCGCTCGGATCGG
>WNGA01043947.1_pt1 | contig 10564 bp, 8 predicted proteins | sample 5400061 | NCBI WGS metagenome assembly WNGA01 (sample SAMN13153366, study PRJNA577476) | soil metagenome | isolation source: 100 cm soil or saprolite under grassland replicate 2 | place: USA:California | collected 2016-06-15
CCTCCTCCACCGACGACGCGATCGGCTTCTCCACCAGGACGTGGACGCCGCGCTCGATGCAGGCGATCGCCAATTCCTGATGCAGATGGGTCGGCGCCGCGATGGTGACGGCGTCGACGCCGTGGGCGAGAAGCCCATCCATTGCGCCGAACGTCGCGCAGCCGAGAATGCCGGATACGAAATCGCGCTGATTGCGGTCGGGATCCGCCACGCCGACGAGCTTGACGCCCGGAAGATCGGCAAACACGCGCGCATGGTTGCTGCCCATGACGCCGACGCCCACCACACCTACGCGCAACGGAGCGTCCGCACCGACTTTGGCGGATTGCACCATGATTGGACCAGTCCCCCTGCCGTTTCCGGTAGCCCGTGCCTCCCTAGCACGGTCGGAGGCGGCTGGCGATTGCAACGTTTTGAGTACTGCGACACGTTTTGAATCAGAGAGTTACAGCGGCTTGGGTGGGTCTGGCCAATAATGGGCAAGGATGCATTAAAGATGTGTTACAATCATCGATTGTAGTCAGGAAGGAGGCGCTGTCACCCATCTTCGTCAGAGTCGAAAAATCCCGCCGCGGCGGTACGCCTTCATTACACAAATCGGTGCTCCTCGCGCTCCGTCGCATCGGGTTTCCCCTCATCAACGTCTCACGCGCTGCGCCACTCACGGGCATGACGGCGACACTCCCGCTTGCGTCATTTGCTTGCTTTCGATTTGGTTGAAACGGCGAACGCCGTTTGTCGGACCGATTGGCGACCCCGGCAGGATTCGAACCTGCGACCTTCAGCTTAGAAGGCTGTTGCTCTATCCCCTGAGCTACGGGGCCGCGACCGAGAGCTTGTACCCCAAGACCGGGCGCGACTGCCAGCGTCCGCGCATCGCAAACGGCTTTGGTGCGACAGCGGTTTCGACGGCTCTTCCGGTATTTCGCTTGGCGGCACGCAGGCCCGGGATCGAGAGTCTTCAGATGTCCGATGGATGAACCAGCGTTGCAGGCGCGCCCCTCGAACGCGACGCGACCGTTGCCGCCACTTGCAAATCGCGTGTCGTGATCGTCGGCCACCTGGTGGGGGATCAGCTGTTCGGAGCCGAGCGCAGTCTCTTGGAGTTGCTCGCCGCCGTCGACCGTACGATTTTTGACCTGTCCTGCGTGTTTCCGAGCGGCAACGACGAGTACCTGCGGGCGGTCGCGCAATACACCAATAACATCACCGTCTTCCCATACCAGTGGTCACGGCCAAGCTCGACCGTCGATATGCGTTCTTCCACTCCGGGCTCACGGTCTGGCGGACGGCGGCGCCACCGCGATGGTGAAGCGCTCAGGCGGTCCCTCGAAGCCGAGCCAGCGCCGGCGTAGCACGACCTCTCTCGGTTGCGTATGCGGCACCAGCGCAAGAAAGTTGTTCATGTCCCGCAGGCAGAATTCGTCACTGCTCGGACAACAGACTGCGACGCCATCGCGCTCGATGCTCGCCCGATCCGCCCAGGGTGCGAGATACGTCGAATAATGTTCGTAGCGCACCCGCAGCTCGCGCAGATAGTATGTGAGCGGTTGCCCGGGCAAATAAAAGGACATTGCGGTCGCAAGCTCGAACGGGCCGCCAACGAACTTGAGCGGCTGCGAGGTGGTCCGCTTCCACTCGGCTTCGAGCTCGGCGGCCAGGAGGCGCGGATAATTGGCGTGATCCTCGGCGCCGGCGAGCTGCCACCAAGCGATCAACGGCGAGGCAACCAGCGCGGCAGCGGAGATCGCCATGGCGATCGCCGCCGTGTGCGCAACGGCCCGCCGCGGCACCACGATCAGCGGAGACATCAGCAACACGACCGGCATCAGCCCGAGCGCGGGCATGCTCCACAGCGAGAGCAAGCGCGTGCCGGTGATGGCGGCAGCCGCGAACGGCAGCAGCAGCGGGATCCAGAACAGGATGGCAGCGGTGCGCCGCTGCGGGTCGGCCGGCCACACGGTGTCGCAGATCGCGGCCCGAGACGGACGGACCGCTGCGACGACCAGCGCACACGCGAATGCGCCGTAGCCGGCGGTGCCGAACGCGTATTCCGCGACCGAGCGCAGCCAGTCATCGAGTGACTGGGCCGCGCGTAAGCCCGCCGCAATGATAAACGGGGAAAAATTCTCCTGCACGAGCCAGACGATGTGCGGCGCGCAGGCCAGCGCCGCGACCAATGCACCCAGCCATGGCGCCCGCGAGCGGAAATAGGCCGCACGGTTCTTGTGCGACAGGGCGGCGAGCGCCAGCGCCAGCACCAGGAACACCGACCAGTACTTGGTGAGAAGCGACGGTGTCGAGCGAGCGCATGAATGCCCAGGTCGTGAACGCCCATAACGGAATCAGCGCCGCATTGTGGTCGAACCTCAGCGCGAGGAAGTTGTAGAATGGAACAACGCTGAGCAGGAAAGGCACCCAGGCGCGCTTGTAGCCATCGAGCCATTCGCCTGCGAGCACGAAAGAAAGATAGAGGGCGAAGCCAAGCGAGACGCCGGCCAGCAGGTAGTAGGCCCAGTCGGCCAGCGGAAAGATCGTAAACCACGAAGACACCAGCCAAACGAGGAACGGCGGGTGCTTGGGGTAGCCGAGCGCCCACTCGCGCATCAGCACCACCGTCTCGGCCATATCGGGATGCAGGTCGTGGCTCGACTTGGAGACGACCGCGTAAAGCGTCCATACCAGCGCATAGATCACGGCGACAACGGCCATGGTGCGGTGGCGGCGCGCGGGGTCCGAAAGCGCTGCGGTAAGGCGCTCGGCGGGTATGAGCGCAAAGCGGCCGAGCGCGGCGATGGTTTTCGGCAGCGATCGCGACGGTTCCAAGCAGGACAGCCCCACATGCCTCGGCAAGCGATCGCGACCTTTCACGGCCGCGGCGGCACCGTAAAGATGAGATAGCGCGCCGGCTCCCCGGCGACACCGAGATACGTCCGGACGATCTCGACGTCGACGCGGCGGCCCGCTGGAGCACGGCCCGCAATCGCTTCGATCGCCTCGATCACCGGCTTGTGGACACAGGTCCGGCCGCCTTGCAGATCGTAACGCGAATGGCACACCAACACGATCCCCTGGCGCGCGATGCGCGTTGCGTCGACCCATGGCGCAAGTTGCGGCTCGGCGAGGGGGAAGGCCGAGGGACGGGTGGGCAAATAGAATGCCGTGACATAGGCCAGATCGAGGTCGCCGCCGACCAGCAGCAGCGGCCGGTCGGTGGTCTGACGCCACTCGTGGAGCATTCGCTCGGCGAGCAGCCGGGCATGCGCGGCGGTCGGGGTAACGCCGGCGCGATGAACGGCGATCACGATCGCCGGCGCTGCCGCGGTCATCAGCGGCGGCAGCAGCACGGCGAACGCCACGATGGCGAGCACAGCAGAGCGGCCGATCACGACCAGTGGCGATGACAGCAGCACGACCGGCAGCAGCGTCCAGGCCGACATCGTCCATACCGGGTTGAGTTCGAGACCGATCGCGAGCGCGACCGGAGCCGGCAACAGGAGCGGCACCCAGAATGCGATCGCAGCGAGCCGACGCTCGGGCGCCGACGGCTTGATCATGTCGGCGAGCGCCGGGAGGTTGGGGCGGCTCGCGGCCAGCGCGAGCAAGACCGGCATCACGGCGTAGCCAGCGGCGCCGGCGAGGTAGCCGGCCACGGTTCTCGCCACCGTCGCGAACGACGTCGCCGCATGGGCGGCGACCACGTAGGAATACGGGGCAAAGTCGTGGGCAATGAGCCATGCGACATGGGGCGCCAGCACCAGCGCGCCGACGGCGATCATGACCCAAGGCGCGGATGAGCGGAAATAGGCGCCGCGCCGGGGATCCGTCAGCGCCGCCAGGCTCAATCCTGCCAGCAAGAAGATCGACCAATACTTGCCGAGCATCGCGACCGCAGCAGCGGCGCCGGCTAGCGCGGCCCAACCGATGCTGCGGGTTTCGAACGAGCGGATGAAGCATAGCGTAGCAGCGGCCCACAACGGAACGAGCACCGCGTTGTGATCGAATTTGAGGGCATGGAAATTGAAGAATGGCACCAGGGTGAGAAGCGCAAGCCCGACTACGCGCTTCTCGGCGTCGAGGAAGCGGGCGAATAGCAGCCAGGCGAGCCACAGGGCAACGGCCGCGAAGGTGATGGCGAGGAGGTAATAGGCCCAGTCCGCGACCGGAAACAGCGTGAACCACCCCCGCACCACCCAGGCGGCGAGCGGCGGATGCTTGGCGTAGCCGAGCGACGGCTCGCGCGACCACGCCGCCACCTCGGCCATGTCGTAGTGCACGTCCTGGCTCGCCTTGGCGAGCACGCCGTAGAGCGTCCACACCACGACATAGGCGGCGAGCACGCCCACGACCGCCCGCTCGCACCGCACCGGATCGGTCAACGCGTCGGTGAGACGCTCGACAGGAGCCAGCAAACGGGGGGCGGCGCTCATTGCCATGCGACGTTGCGCCGTTTCATGTCTCGCGGGAGGTCGACGTCGCTGCGCCCGGGCCGGCGCGCGGCGTGATCGCTTCGAGACGGGCTCGGTAGCGCTGCCCGAGCACGATATCCGAAAAGCTCTTTCGCATGTGGATACGTGCGCGTTCCCCGACGACTATCCCGAGCGACGGATCATCTACAAGCTGCACCAGCGTCTGAGCGGCCGCATCGATATCAGGCTCGGCCCAGACCTGCCCGGCGCCATGGGGATACTCGCCCTCTTGCACCGGAACGAGCCGATAGCCGACGGGAAAGGACACATCGGCGCTCATGTATTCCATGTTGCCGGACCAACCCGTCGCCACAACCGGTTTGCCGAAAAACATTGCTTCAGCCGGCCCTCGCCCGAATCCCTCCGATCGGTGAAGCGACAACAAGCAATCGCAGCAGCGAATGAGATTGCGGACCGTCCCGTCGATCCGAATGGATAGCCAATCAACGTCACATCCGGCACGACTTCAATTGGCGTCACTTCCTATCTCTCCGGTAGAAGGGACGCGCGATAGCCGCGGAACCAGTCGACGAAGCGACGAACCCCCTCGGCAATCGGCGTCTTGGGCCGGAAGCCGACGACCCGCTCCAAGTCCGCTACGTCCGCGAAGGTCGCCGGAACGTCGCCCGGCTGCATCGGCAACAATTCCCGAACCGCAGATTTGCCGATCGCTTCCTCGATGAGCCGGACCACCTCGGTGACCTCGACCGGCTGGCTGTTGCCGATGTTGTAGATCTGCCATGGCGCTCGGCTGGTGGCCGGATCGGGCGCATCGCCCGACCAGGCCGGATGTGGTGCCGGCGGACGGGTGACCAGTCGCGCCACCGACTCGGCCACGTCGTCGATATAGGTAAAGTCCCGCCGCATCTGGCCGTGATTGAACAGCTTGATCGGCTGTCCGGCCATGATCGCGTCGGCAAACAGCCACATCGCCATATCCGGCCGCCCCCACGGCCCGTAGACGGTGAAAAACCTCAAGCCCGTCGCCGGCAAAGCGAACAGATGCGCATAAGCATGCGCCATCAGCTCGTTGGCCTTCTTGGTGGCGCCGTAGAAGCTCAGCGGGTGGTCGACATTGTCGGAGGCGCGGAACGGCACGCGGGTATTGGCGCCGTAGACCGAGGACGACGACGCGTAAAGGAGGTGCCGGCATCCGGTGTGCCGGCAGCCTTCCAGCACGTTGAGGAAGCCGATGACGTTGGCATCCGCATAGGCATGCGGGTCGATCAACGAATAGCGCACGCCGGCCTGGGCAGCGAGATTCACGACATATGGAAAGCGATGGGCCGCGAACAAGGCCGCCATGGCCTTGCGGTCGGCAAGATCCATCTTCTCGAACCGGAAATTCGGAAACGCCTCGAGCTCCGCGAGCCGGGCTTGTTTCAGCCGCGGATCGTAATAGGGATTGAGGTTGTCGAGCCCAACGACGTCGTGCCCGTCCGCCAACAGGCGGCGGGCCACATGCATGCCGATGAACCCGGCCGCTCCGGTGACGAGAATTGTGTCCGCCAAGGCACGTCCTTTCTATCGGCGCGGATCAGCATCGAAACCGTACGCCGGCACCGCGCGGCTGTTTGCGCTCGGCCAAACCCGGTTCATGCAGTATACATCCGAAAACGCCAAGGCTCCCTTTATCGCCAGCATCCAATGACCGTTGCATTTCCACCGGCCGTCGCGGACCACGCCCCACGGAGCGAAGCTGCATGAGCAATGCTTTCGGCGAGGCGGCGGCGCTGCGACGCTGGCTGTTCGATGCGGCGCTGCCGCTGTGGTGGGACATCGGCGCCGACCGCGGCGGCGGCGGCTTCCATGAGGCGATCGAGCTGGACGGCAAACCGCTGGCGCGGCCGCATCGGGCGCGCAGCATTACACGGCAGGTCTTTTCTTATTGCGAGGCCGGGCGGCTCGGGTGGAACGGTCCGTGGCGCGAGGCAGCACTCCACGCACTCGGTTATTTCCGCGACCACTTCATTTCCGAAAATTCGGTCGTCATCTCGGTGGTCGAGCTCGACGGTCGGGTCGGCGATCCGACATTCGACCTCTACAACCAGGCCTTTGCGTTGCTCGCCTATGCAAGCGGTCACCGCGCATTCGGCGAAACGGACGGCTGGCGCCGGCTGGCGATCGAGCTGCGCACCACGCTCGCGCAGTCCTATGCGCATCCCGGCGGCGGCTTTCTTGAGGATCGCGCCCGCCGCCTGCCGCAGCGATCCAACCCGCATATGCACCTGTTCGAGGCCGCGCTGGCGTGGATCGAGGTCGACGGCGATCCGGCCTGGGGTGCGATGGCGGACGGCATCGCAAAGCTTATCGCCTCATCGATCCGCCGACGGGAGCGCTGCGCGAGCTCTTCGGTGCGGACTGGTCGCCGGCGCCGGGCGTCGAAGGACGCATCGCCGAGCCGGGCCACCACTACGAATGGGCGTTCCTGCTCGATCGCTGGGCGAAGCTCGCCCGCCGGCAAAGGCCCGACGCGGTGGCGCGGCTGATCGCCTTCGCCGATGCCCATGGCATCGACCCGCGCCGCGGCGTCGCGATCAACGCGGTGCTGATCGACGGGACCGTGCATGACCCGGTGGCGCGGCTGTGGGCGCAGGCCGAACGAATACGCGCCTATCTGGTGGACCGCCGCCCCGGCGACGATCCGCGGCTGGCCGCTGCCGTCCGAGGATTGCGGCGCTTTCTCGCCGCGCCGACGGACGGCGTCTGGTTCGACCAGTTGGGCGCCGACGATCGCTTCATCCTGGAGCCGGCGCGGGCGACCAGCCTCTATCATGTCGTGGGAGCGGTCGCGGCGCTTGTGACCGTATTCCCGATCGACTCGCGCCCAATGCTGACATAGCCAAAGCCCCGCGCGGCCATGTCGGCGGGCTTGTAGATGTTGCGCAGATCGACCACCACGGGGCTGCGCATCGCGGCCTTCACCCGGTCGAGATCGAGCGCGCGGAACTGATCCCACTCGGTCAAGATCACCACCGCATCGGCGCCGTGCACACAGGCGTAAGGGTCGGCGGCGGTCTGCAAGGCCGGCAAGAGCTTACGCGCTTCCGCCATGCCGGCGGGATCGTAGGCGATGACCTGCGCCCCCTGCCCTGCCAGCGCCGGCAGGATGACCAGGCTCGGCGCTTCGCGCATGTCGTCGGTATTCGGCTTGAAGGTCAGCCCGAGAACGGCGAGCGTCTTGCCTTTCACCGAGCCGCCGCAGGCGGCGACGATCTTGTCGGCCATCGCGCTCTTGCGCGCATCGTTCAGCGCGATCACGGTGTCGACGATCCGCACCGGCGAATTGTGACGCTGACCGATCGCGACCAGCGCGGCGGTGTCCTTGGGAAAGCAGGAGCCGCCGAAGCCCGGCCCCGCATGCAGAAACTTCGAGCCGATGCGACGGTCGAGTCCCATGCCGCGCGCCACCTCTTGCACGTTGGCGCCGACCTGCTCGCAGAGGTCGGCCATCTCGTTGATGAAGGTGATCTTGGTGGCGAGAAAGGCATTCGACGCGTACTTGATGAGCTCGGCCGCACGCCGGCCGGTGAACATGATCGGCGTCTCGTTGATGAACAGCGGCCGGTAGACCTCGTTCATCACGCGACGCGCCCGCTCGTCCTCGGTGCCGACCACCACGCGGTCCGGCCGCTTGAAGTCCTCGATCGCGGCGCCCTCGCGCAGGAATTCCGGATTCGACACGACCGCGAAGTCGGCGTCGGGACGGACCTTTCGGATGATCGCCTCGACCTCGTCGTTGGTGCCGACCGGCACGGTCGATTTGGTGACCACGACGGTAAAGCCGTTCATTTCGCGGGCGATCTCGCGCGCCGCGTCGTAGACATAGCTGAGGTCGGCAAAGCCGTCGCCGCGCCGCGAGGGGGTGCCGACGGCGACGAAGACGGCATCGGCCGAGCGGATCGGCGGGCCGGGCTCCGTTTCGAAGAACAGCCGCCCGGCCGCGATGTTGCGCTCGACGAGCGACTCCAGGCCGGGCTCGAAGATCGGGATCGCGCCCTTCTTCAGATGCTCGATCTTGGCCGCGTCCTTGTCCACGCAAGTGACGATATGGCCGAAGTCGGAAAAGCAGGCCCCGGACACGAGCCCCACATAGCCGGTGCCGATCATGGTTATCCGCATGTCGGAAGCCTACTCCCTGTCGGCCGCCAGATCATACGACGACTCTTGCATTCGCCGGCACCGCCAATCGCATACGTTCGTGCAGGCTTCATGACCGGCGATAATCGTCTTCGATGCGCACGATGTCGTCCTCGCCGAGATAGCTGCCGGTCTGCACCTCGATCAGCTCCAGGTCGATCTTGCCGGGATTTTCCAGCCGGTGCGGCGAGCCGATCGGAATGTAGACGGATTCGTTCTCGTGCACCGTCTTGATGTCGTTGCCCACAGTGACCCGGGCGGTGCCGCGCACGATCACCCAGTGCTCGGCGCGATGATGGTGCAGTTGCAGCGACAGCCGACCGCCCGGCTTCACCATGATGCGCTTGACCTGATAGCGGGTACCGCTGTCGAGCGAGTGATAGTAGCCCCACGGCCGATGCACCTGCAGGTGATCCTCCGTGATCTTGGGTGCGACCTCCTTCAATCGGCGCACCAGCTGTCGCATGCCGTCCACGCTCTGGCGGTTGGCGACCAGGACGGCATCCTCGCTCGACACCACCACCACGTTCTCGACTCCGAACAGGCTCACCAGCGCCTTGTCGGAGGTGGCGTAGGAGCTCTTCGAGTCGACGAACACCGCCTTGCCGGCATTGCCGGCGGCATCCTTGTCGGTGAGATCCCAAACCGCCTGCCAGGAGCCGACGTCCGACCAGCCGTAGGAGACCGGCACCACGGCGGCGCGGGTCGTCTTCTCCAGCACCGCGTAGTCGACCGATTTCGCGGTCGCGCGCGCGAAATCATCCGGCTTGAGCGTGATGAAGCCGAGATCGGAGCCGGCGCCCTCGACCGCTGCGGTGACTGCCGCGGCGCTCGCCGCATCGAAGCCGCGATACTCGTCGAGGAACGCCCGGGCGCCGAACATCAGATTGCCGGAGTTCCACAGATATCCTTCCGCGAGGTACCCGCGCGCCGTCGCTTCATCGGGCTTCTCGACGAATTTCTCGGCGGCGAAAACCCCGTCGACCAAAGTCTTGCCGCGGCGGATATAGCCGTATTCGGTCGCCGGCCGGTCGGGCGTGACGCCGAACGTCACGATATATCCGTCCTCGGCCGCAAGGCGCGCGGTGCAACAGGCGGCGACGAATGCCTCGACATCGGTGACGACATGGTCGGCGGCCAGCGCCAGCACGATCGGCGCTTCGCCCCGCCGCAGCGCATGGACCGCGCCGGCGACGATCGCCGGAGCGGAATCGCGGCGATGCGGCTCGAGCAGGATATCGGCCTCGACCCCGATCTCGCTGAGCTGCTCGGCGACCAGAAACCGGTACTGATGATTGGTGACGACCATCGGCCGCCCGAACACCGCCGGCTCGCCGACGCGGCGGATCGTCTCCTGAAACGTCGAGCGCGGACCGAACAAGCGCAGAAATTGCTTCGGCCGCCCCTCGCGCGAGGCGGGCCACAGGCGCGTCCCTGCCCCTCCGCACATGATGAGGGGAATGATCGGCTCGGTCATCGTCAATCCGCCCGGCTTGGCCCCGCTTTCGCTTAGGAGAGGAGGCAAGGCACTGTCAAATCGTCACCTTTGGATGCGGCCAAGAAGCTGATCGTACAGCGCAACGGTCGCGCGGCCGATGCGCTGGCTGGAAAATTCGTCCTCGGCCAGGCGCCGGCTCGCCGCGCCGAAGCGCCGGCGCAGCTCCGCGTCCTGCGCCAACCGGTCGATCGCATCGGCCAGCGCCACCGCGTCGTCCGGGGGGCTGAGCAAGGCATTGACGTCGGCGCGGGCGATGGCGCGGCAGCCGGGGACATCGGTGGCCACGATCGGCCGCCCGCAGGCCGCCGCCTCGAGCAGGCTCTTGGGCAATCCTTCGCGCCGCGACGGCAGCACCGCGACGTGCGCTGCCGCCCACACCTCACGGATGTCGGCGACGTGGCCCAGAAGCTCGACGCCGCCGCGCTCTTTCCAGGCCGCGATCTCAGCAGGCGGGATC
>WNGA01017316.1_pt1 | contig 10563 bp, 4 predicted proteins | sample 5400061 | NCBI WGS metagenome assembly WNGA01 (sample SAMN13153366, study PRJNA577476) | soil metagenome | isolation source: 100 cm soil or saprolite under grassland replicate 2 | place: USA:California | collected 2016-06-15
AGCTTCTAACTAGCCATCCGCCTTTTGCTGGCGGCACAACCTACGAGACAATCAAGTTACTTCTGGAAGCCGAGCCGCGGCCGCCGCGTCTGTGGAATCCGAAAGTAGATCGCGATCTGTCTACCATTTGCCTGAAGTGTCTCGAGAAGGATCCACAGCGCCGTTACTCTTCCGCACAGGCGCTGGCTGAAGACCTTGAGCGCTGGCTAAGGCACGAACCAATCCAGGCGCGGCGCGCTGGCGTTTTCACTCGTGGCACGAAGTGGGTGCAACGCAATCCAAAGTCGATAACAACAGGCGCCGCCTGTCTCCTCTTTGGAGCTGCTGCAATGTGGTTCTTCCGCGGCGAGCTCGCCAAGATAGTGCCGGCGGCGCCGGAGAAAAGCATTGCAGTGCTCCCGTTTGAAAACCGGGGCGAAGACAAAGCGAATGCGTACTTTGCCGACGGCATCCAGGACGAGATTCTCACACGCCTATCCAAGATCGCCGATCTGAAGGTGATCTCTCGCACATCAACGCAGCATTACAAGAGCGCGCCGAAAAACCTGCCCGAGATCGCCAGACAACTTGGCGTCGCCCACATTTTGGAAGGAAGTGTGCAGAAGAGCGGCGACACCATGCGTGTCAACGTGCAGCTAATTAAAGCAGCTGATGATTCTCATCTTTGGGCCAATAGCTTTGATCGCAAGCTGACCGACATGTTGTTGGTCGAGAGCGAGGTAGCCAGAGCTATCGCCGACCAATTGCGGGCGCAACTAACAGGCCAGGAAGAGGAAGTTATCGCTGCCACACCGACCAACAATTCTGGCGCCTATGATGCCTACCTGCGCGGCCTGGCTTACACACTGAAAGCCGTATCTACTCCAGCAAACTCTCTTGGCGCGCAGACATATCTCAAAGAAGCGGTGCGGTTGGATCCGAAGTTCGCCCTTGCCTGGGCGCTGCTGTCATACGCTGACGCACGCGGTTACCTCTCACTAACTCTTCAACCAACGGTGGCCCTGAGTGAAGAGGCACAGCAGGCAGCCGAAACTGCACTCGCTCTTGCGCCCAATCTCGGCGAAGCCCTTTTGGCCAAGGGCTATTACCACTATGCCTTCCTAAGCGATTATGATACCGCAGTGCGTTACTTTGAACAGGCACGTCAGTTGCTGCCGAATAGCAGCCGGATTCCTGAATCGTTGGCCTATGTTGCGCGAAGGCGCGGCCAGTGGGACAGGAGCGAATTATTCTACCAGGAAGCCGAGCGGCTCGACCCGCGCAACGTTTATCTACTCAGCCAGCACGCGTTTACCTATGCGGCTCTTCGACGTTTCCCTGAAGCGCTGCGAAAGTTTGATCAGGTTTTAAATATCATACCGGACGACGTCGATACCCTGGCGAATAAGGCCGCTATCGCACAGGCCCAGGGCGATCTGCCGCGTGCGTCGACACTCCTCGCTCCGCTCCATCTGAACGCCAACGACAACGTCCTGGCCTTGGAAGTGCAAGTTTACCAAGCGATCTTGGAACGCCGTCCTGCACAGATCATCACTCGGCTAAAGGAGATACTAGCCAAGCCTGACCCGGCATTGGGTTATATCAATGGCGAATTTCGCTTTTGGTTAGGCTGGGCTCAAGACATCGGAGGCGATCATGCCGCCGCCTATGAAAGCTGGCGACAGGCGCGCAGCGAACTGGAATCTTTCCTCGAAAAACAGCCGGACAATTATACCCTGATGGGAGGTCTCGCGCTCACCAACATGTTTCTTGGTGATAAGGCTGCCGCGCTAGCTCTGTCGCAACGCGCCATGGCTGCGATCCCGATCGAGAAAGACGCGTTCAACGGTCCATATTCGATCGAGATTCTCGCGCGGGTCGCGGCGCAGGTAGGAGAGCCCGACCGCGCTATCGCCACCTTAAGCCAACTTCTGTCGATACCTAATGACGGTTTGATTGCCACGCCACTTACTCCTGAACTGCTCCGACTCGATCCGATGTTCGACCCGCTGCGCAGTGATCCGCGATTCCAAGAACTTTGCAAAGATAAGCAGCCGTGAACCCGCGTCAGAATAAAATTAGTCACCGATTACGCAGATAACACGGATGAGAAGGGCGACGAAGACTTATGAGCAGTGTCCTTAGAGTCTGTCGAAAGTGCGGCGCGAAAATCCTTTCCGACGCACCGGAAGGACTTTGCACCGGCTGTGTGCTGGAAACAGCGCTCGGGGAATTGCCGGATGCTGTAGCCGGAGTCGGCTTGTGCGACGTAGCTTTAGGGAAGGCGGACGACCTCGGCCGCGTGGAGGAACTTGCGCACGATGCTGCAAATGTTTCCCGCAATAACAAAGCAGCGCGTGCCGCGAACCTGTTGGGAGAGCTAGGCGACTATGAGTTACTAGAGGAGGTTGGGCGTGGCGGCCAAGGAGTCGTCTTTCGAGCACGGCAAAAAAGTCTCAACCGCATAGTCGCATTAAAGATTATCGGGCTCGGCCAATGGGCCACTAAAACACACCTCAAGCGTTTTCGCCTGGAAGCGGAAGCTGCTGCGAGACTGGATCATCCATGCATCGTCCCAATTTATGAGGTAGGCGAGCGCGATGGCCAATGTTACTTCAGCATGAAGTTCGTCGAAGGCGGTCAGCTTGATGAGGTAGCTAAACACACGCCGATTTCAATCCGGCAGGCAGTGGAACTCATCACCAAGGTGGCGCGCACCATTCACTACGCGCATGAACACGGTATCCTTCATCGAGACATCAAGCCGGGAAACATCCTTCTCGATCTAAAAGGCGAACCGCATCTCACCGATTTTGGCCTGGCTCGGTTGGTGGAATCCGAGAGCACGGTCACCCGCACGCTAGAGGTGCTCGGCACACCGAGTTACATGGCGCCGGAACAAGCAGCTGGGAATAACACCAATCTAACCAAGGCGACAGACGTGTACGGGCTTGGCGCAGTGCTTTACCAGCTTCTAACTGGCCATCCACCTTTTGCAGGAGGAACAACCTACGAGACGATCAAGTTACTACTTGAAACCGAGCCGCGGCCACCACGCCTCTGGAACTCCAAAATAGATCGCGACGTCTCCACCATTTGCCTGAAGTGTTTGGAGAAAGATCCACAACGCCGTTACTCTTCCGCTCTCGCGTCGGCAGAAGATCTTGAGCGCTGGCTAAAGCACGAACCAATCCTGGCACGCCCCACTGGAGTTCTTGTTCGAGGAAAGAAATGGTTGCAACGAAATCCAACGGTTGCTGCTGTCGTGACATTGTCACTCGCCCTGCTGGCAGCGGTGGGCGTGATCGTTTGGAAGAGCGACCTAGTGCGCCGTCCTGCGACAGCCGGAATCGCAGTGCTTCCATTTGAAAATCTGAGTAACGACAGAGAAGACGCCTCTTTTGCCGATGGAGTCCAGGACGATCTTCTGACAAAGCTGGCGAAGATTGCCAGTCTCAAGGTGATCAGCCGCAGCAGCGTGATGGGATATCAGGGCAAACAGAACACGCGCGAGATCGGCGACGCACTAAGCGTATCTCACGTGCTGGAAGGCAGCGTGCGCAAAACCGGCGCCTGGCTTCACATAAATGTCCAATTAATCGACACCCACACCGATGCCCATGTCTGGGCGGAAGAATACGATCGCGATTTGAAAGACATGTTCACCGTTCAGAGCCAGATCGCACAAAAGGTTGCCCAGCAGCTTCACGCCAAAATTTCGCCTAGTGAGAGAGAAGCTATTGAGCGTCCACCAACCGCCGATATCACCGCCTTCGACCTCTATAGCCGCGCCAAGAGTCTCGTTTTGGCCTGGAGCTTCAACTTCACGGACAAGCGGAATCTGCTGAAGGCAGTTGATCTGCTGAATCAGGCTGTCACGCATGATCCAACTTTTGTCCAGGCATACTGTCAACTGGCTTGGATCCATGATCAGCTTTACCAGTTTCGCTTTGACCGCACGCCTGAGCGCCTGGCGCTTGCGGACGAAGCCATCCAAACGGCGTTTCGTCTCCGTCCGGATGCGGGCGAAGCACACTTGGCGCGCGCGGGACATCTTTACCGAGGATACCGCGATTATGACGGTGCCCTGGCTGAGCTGGAAACCTCGCGCCAAACGTTGCCCAATGACGCCCGCTTATTCGAGCTAAGGGGTTACATCGAGCGTCGCCGCCCAGGTGGTAATCAAGAGGAAGCATTGCGCAATCTCGAGCGCGCGATCGAGCTCGACCCCCGCAACACGTACTTGCTGCGGCAGATCGCGCTTAGTTATGAAGACCTTCGCCGGTATGCTGACGAAGCGGCCGTGACCGATCGAGCATTGGCGGTCGACCCGGACAATGCTGAGATAAAAGCCGAGCGCGCATGGGTGGAATTCAACTGGAAAGCAGACACTCGGCCCTTACATCAACTGATCGATTCAATTCTGGCGACCCATCCTGCCGCGATTCCGGATGTCGGCGATGAATGGCTCATCTGCGCTTTGGCCGAACGCGATCTAGCCTCCGCTGCTAAGGCTTTAGCAGTGCGGAGCGAAAACAGCCTCGGTGACGAGCTCCTATACAGCGCACACTTCGTGCGGGGCCTTATGGCCCGCATGGCGCACGATCATGCCAAAGCACTTTGGGCTTTTACTGCCGCGCGCGAAGAGCAGGAGAAATTGGTTCGCGACCATCCTGAAGACGCTGGCGCTTTATGCGTGCTTGGGTTAATCGACGCGGCTTTGGGGCAAAAAGAGGAAGCCCTACGCGAAGGGAAGCGCGCAGTTGAGCTGTCTCCAGTGGAAAAGGATGCAATCAGCGGCGCGCGCATGGTTATGGGTCTGGCCAGAATCGGTGCGTGGGTTGGCGACAAAGATGTCGGCTGCGAACAACTTGACCGCGCCAGCCGGCTTCCGAGCCGCAGCGTTACCTATGGCCGATTGAAGCTGATGCCTTGGTGGGATCCGCTGCGCGGCGACCCGTGCTTCGAGAAAATCGTCGCCTCCTTGGCCCCAAAATAATACAACCACGGATTCCTCGGATAACACGGATATTTTGGAGTGCGGCTCTGGCTGCGCCGCTTTTCTTCTGTTAACCACGAATCGACACTAATCCGGTTTTATCATTTCGTGTCTATTAGTGTCCAGTGGTTAGTCTGGTTTTTTCCTTATCCGCGACATCCGCGGAATCCGTGGTTCTCAAGTTTCTGCTCTTTCCGCGTAACGCCTCGGAAAATTTTACGAAGTACATCAGTGAACGGCACAGAGATGACTTCTCAAAACGACTGCTCAAACAACGCCAAAACAACAAGAGGAAATCACATCATGAATGGTTCAAACATTGAGCCCGGAAATTCGATTCACCGCTCGCCGCTCCGGGGGACGTATCTACTAATCACCGGCGTGCTCGCCGGCTTTGGGCTTTTCATCGCACTCGCACTCGCCGGCTTTGGGGTTTTATCGAGAGCTCGAGCCACTAACGCCGCACCGCCTCCAGATCCAGCTCTGACCGGAAATTTTGGTCGGATGTTCCGTAATTTGCCACCGTTCGCGCCGCCAACGGATGCCGTTCGCGACGCTCTTATGGAGCTCGGTAGTCCGGGCGGGATTATAGATGCGAACGACGATCTGGCAGCAGGCCCTGTGGCGCTGATCGTGGATCCCAACCTCAGTCTGGTCAACCGGAACAATCCAACCCATACCGCTGGAGTGACGTTCTTCGGCCAGTTCCTTGACCATGATATGACGTTTGACCAGAGGTCCCGACTCGGATTCCCGACGCAGCCCATCATTTCACAAAACGCTCGCACTTGCTTCTTTGATCTGGACTCCGTTTACGCCGGCGGACCAGGTGGTAACCCGGAGTTATACGATCCGGCTGATCCCATCAAATTCCGGATCGAAAGCGGTGGCGTGTTCGAGGACTTGCCGCGAGATCCGATTAACCACGTGGCGATTATCGGTGACCCACGCAACGATGAGAACATGGTGATCGCCGGTCTGCACGCGGCCTTTCTGTTGTTTCATAACCATGCAGTGGATCTCATTCGATCACAAAATCCATCGATCACCGACATTCAAGCTTACTTCCAAGCCCATCGCCTGACCGTGTGGCATTACCAGTGGATGATCGTTCACGAGTTCCTGCCACACGTTCTCCCTCAATCGGTGGTAGACGATGTTCTAACAAATGGTCGCCATTTCTATAACCCGTTACACGACCAGGCCTTTATTCCCGTAGAGTTCCAGATCACCTACCGATTTGGGCACAGCATGGTGCGGCCCTCATACCGCGCCAATCTCCACGGGGATAATGGACAGCCATTCTTTGGTATGATTTTCGACCCGGCGGGGGAAGGCAGCTCCGACCCCGTGGACTTGCGTGGCGGCGCGAGAGCTCCGAGGCGCTTTATCGGCTGGCAGACTTTCTTCGACTTCGGAGGCGCTTTTAGTGCCGATGCACGTCCGAACAAAAGGATCGACACAATAGTTTCGACGCCGCTCTTCCGCCTTCCATTGGGGACGATATTCAATGGGATGCCGCCGGACTCGCTGATGCAGCGCAATTTATTAAGGTGTCTGACCTGGCAGCTCCCCTCCGGTCAACGTATCGCGCAAGAAATGGGCGTCCCACTACTCAGTAACGCCGAGCTGGAGGAGCTGCAGGCCATCCGTCCCTCGTTTGTCGAATCGACCCCGCTTTTCTATTACATCCTGAAAGAAGCTCAGTTGAGGGAGGACGGACTACGTCTTGGCCCTATGGGCGCGCGTATCGTGGCCGAAGTATTCATCGGATTACTCCAGCTAGACCCTGACTCTTACCTAAGTGTGCAACCGAACTGGGTTCCAACGCTGCCGACCCACGACGGGACACCGGAAAGCTTTCGTATGATCGATTTCCTGACCTTTGCCGGCGTGGATCCCACCAGCCGCGGTCAGTAGCCGCTAGTTGATCAACCACGAATCGACACGAATCCGCAAAGCGGGAAGAGCTGAGAGCGACGGAATCAGCGGCGCCCGCTTTGCGTTTTGGCCTTTGCGCTTAGCCCCAACGTCAGTGACATCGGCGTAATCCGCGGTTGGCCCGCCATTTTGCGCGTAACGCAACGCGGAATTCTACGAAGTACATCAGTGAACGGCCAAGACTGAGTTCTCCAAGGAAAACTCAGCGAAGGCCAAAACCAGAAAAGAAAATCAAATTATGAAAAATCGAAATACCATATTCACAACAATATTCCTGGCACTTGGCTCCTTTGCGCTTTCCCCAATTGCGCAAGCGGTTGTGCCAGCACCGGACGGAGGCTATGCCGGAGGTAACACGGCGGAAGGTCAAAACGCCCTTTTGAGCCTCACCAGTGGAGCTTACAATACAGGAGTTGGTATATTCTCGCTCCTAAGCCTCATCGACGGCAAGTTCTGCACCGGTGTCGGGGCTGGAACGCTCCTTGCCAACACCGCTGACCAAAATACGGCCATCGGTGCGGGGGCGCTCTTGAGCAATACCACTGGTGCCGACAACACCGCCAATGGAGCGTTCGCGCTCTTTAGTAACACAACCGGCGCTGGCAACACGGGCACCGGCATTAGTGCGCTCTTCAGCAACGTCGACGGCGGTGACAACACGGCCGACGGTACCTTTGCCCTGATTAATAACACCGGCGGTAATAGCAACACGGCGGTTGGCCGCGATGCGCTGTTCGCCAATGTCACGGGCAACGACAACACCGCTGTTGGCCGGTCCGCACTTGGCAGCAACACCGGCGGCGGCAACACGGCGGTTGGTTTTGTGGCGCTCGCTAATAACACCGCCGACGCCAACACAGCCATGGGTTGGAGTGCGCTCGCTAGCAACACGACTGGCACGACAAACACAGCCCTCGGTGGTAATGCGCTCGTTAGCAACATCAGTGGTTCACAGAACACAGGTATTGGCAATGCAGCGCTCTTTAGCACCGTTGGCAACAACAACAGCGCACTAGGTTTTGGAGCCGGTGCCGACATTACAGGCGATAACAATATCGACATTGGCACGCAGGTGCGCGGATTGGCAGGTGAAAACAACACGATCCGGATCGGCGACAACCTGCCGCAAGGGGGCCAATCGAACTGCTATATCGGCGGAGTCTTCGACGGCCACGTTGGCCCGGACGCCTTCGTTGTCTTTGATAATGCTGATAACAAGATTGGCGATACACTTGCGTCGGGGCCGGTATCGAAGGTGCGTATTATGGACGTTATCCAGGATCATAAGAAAGTTGCAGAATTGGAAACCGCCGTGGCGGCCCTTACCACACAGCTCAAGGAGCAGGCCGCACAAATCCAAAAGGTGAGCGCCCAGGTTCAGATGGCCAAGCCAGCGACAGAAGTTGTTCTCAATAATCCGTAGAGTGTGGGTGGATACAGGCTGTAGCCGGGGTCGCCGACTCCGGCTACGCTGCAACTTGGAGTGAATAATGAAAATCGAAATCACCCTATCAGTTCTGGTCATCTTTCCGCTTTTGCCGATGGCACAAGCTGTCAGTCCGGCACCGGACGGCGGCTATGCAGGAGGCAACACAGCGGAAGGTCAAAACGCCCTTCTTAGTCTCAGCAGCGGTACCTACAATACGGCAGTTGGGTTTCTCTCACTCAAAAGCGACACCGCAGGCCAGTTTAATACAGCTACCGGTGCCGGAGCGCTTCTTTCCAACCTGGGAGACTCAAACTCGGGTGCGGGAGTCGAAAACACAGCTACTGGCGCTGGGGCGCTTCTAAGCAACACTACCGGCTGCTGCAACACAGCCAGCGGAGCGTTCGCCCTCTTTAGCAACACCAACTCAGCTGAAAACTCCGCCTTTGGGAATAACGCGCATCGAGGCAAATGACAACAGCGCCTTCGGTTACAACGCGCTGATGTCGAACACCGGCGGCGGCAACACGGCTATAGGCTCTTATTGCCTCATAAGCAACACGACTGGCGTCCTCAACACAGCGGTCGGTGTTTCTGCGCTCGCAGCTCACGTCAGCGGCGATAAAAACACGGCCTTGGGCTATGTAGCCGGCGGCAACGTTACCACGGCCAATAACGTTATCTGCATCGGCGCATTGGTCGGGGGGGCGAACGTGGACAACAGTTGTTACATCGGCAACATTTGGAATCAACCGGGAGGATCGCAGGCCGTGTACGTGAATTCAGACGGTAAACTCGGGTTGCAGACATCTTCGCGGCGTTTCAAAGACGAGATCCAACCGATGGAGCAGGCGAGCGAAGTAATTTACAGCCTTAAGCCGGTAAGCTTCCGCTACAAGCCCGAGATCGAACCGACGCGGCCACGCGGGTTTGGACTCATTGCTGAGGACGTAGAAAAGGTTAGCCCTAATCTCGTGACCCGCAGCAGCGATGGCAAAGTCAACAGCGTGCGCTATGACGCCGTGAACGCCATGTTACTTAATGAGTTCCTCAAAGAACATCGCAAAGTCGAGGAGTTGCAGGCGACCGTCCTCCGGCAGGAGAAGAGCTTTCAGTCCAGGCTCGTGGAACAGGAACAACAGATCCAAGCTCTGACAGCTGGTCTGCAAAGAGTACGCGCCGAACTTGAGACGCGTAACGCTCCGCTGCAAATGGTGCTGAACCGTCCGTAAAGAGTGCAGATGAACCACGGATCAGACAGATGCCACAAACAAAGGAGGATGCCCACGAACGCGAACTGACAGGATTCCTAATCGCCGCGAGTTTCGCGTCTTTTGGTGTGTTTAGTGGGCAATAAGTACCAAGCAGAACTAACAAACTTAAGAGGAAGAAAATGACACCATGAACACATTAACCCGAACTTCAATTGAACGGGCGTTTTTGCGGTCCGCCTTCATTCCCATCGTGCTGGTGGTTGGATGTTTTGCGCTTTCGCCCATGGCGCAAGCAGTCAGTCCAGCGCCGGATGGCGGCTATCCAGGGGGCAACACAGCAGAAGGCCAAAGCGCACTTTTTAGTCTCACCAGTGGCATATACAACACGGCAGTTGGTATATTTTCGCTCGAGAGCAATGCCGCGGGCAATTTCAATACGGCCATTGGCGCTGGGGCGCTCTTTGCAACCACCTCGGATGAGAATACGGCTACCGGTGCTGGGGCGCTCTTCAGCAATAGCACCGGCGAGGCCAACACCGCCCAAGGGGTGTTTGCTCTGTTTAACAATACCGACGGCAGTAACAACACCGCCAACGGGCTCGAAGCGCTTTTTACAAATAGAACCGGTCAGGGCAATACAGCGACTGGCGCGCAGGCGCTTTTTTTCAATAATGGAGACCCTACTAACAACGAGGCGTCTTATAACTCTGCTTTTGGAGACTATGCGCTCTTCGGCAATACGACGGGCTACGGTAATAGCGCCTTCGGCTCAGGCGCATTAGACTTGAATAATAGCGGCAGTTTTAACACGGCCGCTGGTTTTCTTGCACTGGGAGGTAGTTTCGCTCTGGGTGACGGTGCCATTGCCACAGGCAATGACAACACCGCGCTCGGTGCTTTCTCGCTTTCCAGTAATATCGAAGGCTTTCAAAACACAGCCGTAGGTGACGAGGCGCTTTTCAACAACACAGTTGGTGCCTTTAATACCGCCGTCGGCGAAGCGG
>WNGA01074589.1_pt1 | contig 10563 bp, 12 predicted proteins | sample 5400061 | NCBI WGS metagenome assembly WNGA01 (sample SAMN13153366, study PRJNA577476) | soil metagenome | isolation source: 100 cm soil or saprolite under grassland replicate 2 | place: USA:California | collected 2016-06-15
TTCGTCGGGGGGCTGTTGCCGCAATGCAACACGTCCTGCGGGGTGGCCGCTCTTTATGTCACAGTTCCTGCGGAGGGCGCACTTAATAGCCGCCCCCTTTGCGATAGCGGTCGGGCGGCGCCGGCGGCGCTTCGCCCGGCTCCATCCATCGGACCTCGAGCGTCCCCGAGTGCTCGGTCTGGGCCCTGTCGCCGTATTTCTCCGGCCGGCGCGCCTTGAGCAGGAAGATGGCCAGCGTGTCGGAGTAGCGCTGCACATGGCCGCACACGGCGCCCTCGTAGAAGCGCGGCTCGGCGGTGCCGTCCTTGGCGCGGCGCAGTACCTCGTCCTCGAGCAGGTCGGTGCCGACCTCGAGCGCCTCATCCCAGGCGGCGGCGAAGTCTTCCCGCGCCTTGCGCCAGCGGTAGAGCGACGCACGCGCGTAGCCCGCTCCCTGGGCGGCGGCGCTCACCGTGGCACCCTGGGAGAGCAATTCGAGGAATTTGGCGTCCTTTTTAGGTGTCTCAGTTGTCTCAGTTGTCATGGCCAGTCCTGTTTCGGGCGTCCGTGCGGAAATATGCCAGGTCGTAGATCGCCGCGGCGGCAGCCCCACGTAGCAGCATCGGCGCCGTGGGGTCCCGCATGATTGCGACCAATAGTTCGAGGGCTTCCTGCGTCATGCGCGCAGCCTGCCGGCGGCAATGCCGACGCTGCGGAACGGCGCCGAGCTTTTGCCACTGCTGATCTTGCTTGTGGGATATACCGAGACGCTTCGCGGAAAGGTGCTCGTCGCGGTCACCTTTTTCGGGCGTGACGGGTTTCAACCATTGATCACGCGAAGGTCGAGGATCGCCTCGACGGCGGCCGCATGGAGCTCATCCGGCCATGTGGGGTCGCGCGCGATCTCGTCGAAAATGTTGATGGCTTCCGTCTCGAGTTGCTCGAGCCGTGCCTCTGCTTGCTCGGCCGTTATCATCGGGTTTGTCCTTTCGATTCAACGCGGTGGATCGCCTGCGCTCATGCGCATGCATTGATGATAATTTGCCTTCTCGACAACGCTACTCGAGCGCGGCGTTGGTCGCGTTGGCGGGGATCGTCGCGCGCAAGACCGTCTGCGGCGCTTCCGGCGCGCTCAGCAGGCGCGCCATCTCGGCGCTGCCGACAGCGTTGGGGTCGAGCAATGTGTTGGCGAGCATTCGGTCCGCGTGCTCGCGACCCAAGCCGCGCAAACCCTCCGGCAACTTCCGCACGATGTGCGCCATCAGCGCCGGCGGCGGGTGACCGATGAACTGCCGGAACGCCGGGTTGCGACTGGCATCGGTGCGGTGACGGTGCACCAACCGCGGGCGCCGCTGGCGCCTGCGCCACCGCCAGCCGGTTGTGCGGCAAACGCCGCGCTAGCCCGGCAGAGCACGCCGCGGCGGCGCTTGGCGCTTGATGGTCTTCTCGGCCGTTTGCCTGCGATAATGATCCTTCTCGACAAGCTGTCGCGCATCAGCGCACGAGCTGGAATCCGGGCGGCGGCGGTGGGATGTTGCCAGCCCCTGCGGCCGGCGCAGCTTTGCCCTCGAGCTCCTCCATCATTCGGATGGTCGCGGGGGAGAGCCGCTTGCGGAAGTCCTTGTTGAAGGTCGCGCTCTCGTATTGCCGCTCGATGCCGCGGACTTGGCCCGCCATCAGCTTGCGCACGGTCTTCGATGGTCGGGCGTGTCGCTGTTGGCGGCGGTTTCTACGGTCATGTCCGGGGGGCTAAATGAAAGCGCGCCCGGCGTGCGCGGCGACAATCAAGATGAGAGGGCAGCGTCAATCAGGATGAGAATGCGCCGGGGGCGGGCAGTCCACCCCGGCGGCGGGTTTTTCGGAACCCGTCTGGGGGTCGTGAGCGACCGGGTCAAGTTTCTGATTCGTCTCATGAATGAGGGATCAGACCTTGCCCGGCCTCCACATCACCGACCACCAGATGAGGCTGTACATGAGTTACCGACAGACCCCCTCGAAGCCGGACGATTACCGGACCTGGCGTTGCTACGTGAACGCTTCGGTCCACCCCCGGCATCGGTGCCGGTCATCGATGTGAAGCTGGTGCCGCTCAACGCCTACGACGAACTGGCGGCCGACCATGTCGTCGAGCCGACCTCCAGCCTGGAGGTCGCGGCATGAAGAGCAACAACAACATTGACGCCGCGTGCGGACAAGGAGGGTTGGCCTGCGGCCCGCTTCCTGGCGGCACTCGCCGAACACGAGGTGGCCGACCGCGGCCGGCGCCGCATCGAGCGGCATCTTGCCAGCGCGCGATTGCCGGCAGGCAAGACCTTCGACACCTTCGACTTCAACGCCGTGCCCATGGTCAGCAAGGCGCAGGTCATGGCGCTCGCCGCCGGCGACGGCTGGCTTGATCAGGGTGCCAATATCCTGCTCTTTGGCCCGCCCGGCGGGGGCAAGAGCCATCTTGCGGCGGCGCTCGGTCTGGCTCTCGTACAGAACGGCCGGCGTGTGCTGTTCATGCGCACTACAGACCTCGTCCAGCGGCTGCAGGTGGCGCGTCGGGAGCTAGGGCTCGAAGCCGCCATCACCAAGCTCGACAAGTACCAGCTGCTGATCCTCGACGATATCGCCTACGTCACCAAGGATCAGGCCGAGACCAGTGTTCTGTTCGAGCTGATTGCCGCCCGCTATGAACGCCGATCCCTGCTCATCACGGCCAACCAGCCGTTCGGCGAATGGGGCAAGATTTTCTCCGACCAGGCCATGACGCTGGCGGCCATCGACCGGCTCGTGCACCACGCCACGATCCTGGAGATGAACGTCGAGAGCTATCGCCGGAAAGCCGCGCTCAAACGCAAGCGTGGCCCAGGCGATTGAACGGCAACATCGCGCAACCATCATAACGGGACGTTGCAGGCGCTCACGGCGATTACCACCGTGCCCCTTCGCGACAGATGCCAGGGCTAGGACTTTGCGTCGCTTTCGGAGAACAGCGGACATGGAGCGATTCTCGGCGCTCAACGATCTGTAGCGAATGACCCCGACATGCGTGGCTCAGGATTTGCTGCTGTGCAAAATGATGCTCTGGAGCCTATTCCGAGGGTCTCAATTTCCTGATTTGATCGACGAAATTACAAGGCGAGATTGAAGTGGTGCCTGCATGCGGCGCTGGTTCCTGAGCTATCATTCGCCGGATCAGGCGCTGGCGGAACGGCTGAAGGCCGCGATCGAGCGCAAGGACGCGGGCGCTACCGTATTTTTTGCGCCCACGAACCTTCGGGCAGGAAGCCGCTGGGCCCCGGCGCTGGCAGAGGCCATCGCGGAGGCCACAGCTTTTGTGCTGCTGGCGACCGACAAGGGCATCGGCCGCTGGCAGGAGATCGAATACGAGGCGGCATTCGACAAGCACGTCAATTCGCCCGAATTTCCGGTCGTACTGATGCTGCTCGAAGGGCAGGCGGCGCCGCGACTGTCTTTCTTGAAACAGCTCCATTGGATCGTCACGCCCGATCCGACATCCGAGAAGGATGTGGTCTCGCTCATCGAAGCGGTAGTCTCCGACCGCGACGCAAAACCGCCCCAGCGCTGGCGCTACACCTCGCCCTATCGCGGCCTGTCCGCCATGGAGGAGAAGGACAGCGACTATTTTTTCGGGCGCGAGCGCGAGACCGTCGAGGTGCTGAACGTAATCGCAGCAGAGTCTGCTCGGCTCCCGGTTCTGCTCGGCAATTCTGGCGTAGGCAAATCTTCGCTCGCGCAGGCTGGCGTGATCGCGGCGCTGCGGCGTCAAGCATGGCCAGAGCACGCAGGCGCCGGTACATGGCCCACCGCCTTTAAGCACAGCCGCGGCTGGTGCTTCCTTACGCTCAAGCCCGGCGTTGAGCCGATCAAGGCTCTGGTCGAGGCATTTCTGGAAAGTTGGCAATTCGACGCGGGCGATCCAGCCCGCATCAGGCGACGAAACGAATGGGTCGAATTGCTGCTCGATGCCAATAAGAAGACCAATCTTGCAGACTTGCTCGACGAGACCGGGCGCCGACACAAGGAACTGAATCAGCCTGCACCGCCGGTTTTCTTTCTGTACGTGGATCAAGGCGAGGAGATTTACGTGCGCGCCGAGGAGCGCCAGCGCCGCCGTTTCTCCGAGATTCTGGCACAGGGCCTAGCCGACCCGCGCCTGCGGGCGCTCATGAGCATCCGCTCCGATTTCCTCGGCGCATTGCAGGGCGACGAGCCGCTGTTCGACGCGCGCCGGCAAATCGATGTGCCGCCGGTGCGCGAAGCCGAGCTTGCGCGCGTGATCCGCGAGCCGGCGCGGCAGCTTGCGGCACGCTTCGAATCCGAGGACCTGGTCGAGGTCATCACGCGGCGCACCCTGGAGGATTCCGCCAAGGACGTGGGCGCCTTGCCGCTCCTCTCCTACACGCTCGACGACATGTGGAGCGCGATGGTGAAACGCGGCGACGGCGTGCTGCGCCTGCCTGCGGCGGCCTTCGAGCTCGGCGGGGTGCTCGCGGAGCGGGCCGATGCATTCCTCGCGAGCCATCCGACGGCCGAGAATGCGCTGCGTCGCGTGCTGACGCTCATGCTCGCGACCGTGCGCGAGGACGGGGAGCCGACGCGGCGGCGCGCGCTGCGCTCAGAGTTCTCCGACGAAGAATGGCGGCTAGTCAGCGACCTTGCCAACCACCCCAATCGGCTGCTGGTCACCGCTACGCCTGAAGCAACTTTCGCTGAGGTGGCGCACGAGGCGATCTTCCGGCGCTGGGACAAGATGCGCGAATGGATCGCCGCCGAGCGCGAGTTCTTGGCCTGGCGCAGCGGTCTCGAAACCGCGCGCCGAGCCTGGCAGGCGACACATGACAAGTCGAAGCATGATGCGCTGCTGATGGGAGCGGCGCTCACACAGGCGCAAAGCTGGTTCGCACAGCGCGCCGAGGATTTGCCCAAGGTCGATCGGGGATTTATTGCCCTCAGCATCGAGCGCGAGAGGAAGAGGCAAGCGCGGGCACGCCGCGTGCAGGCGCTCATTTACGTGCTGCTGGTGGGCATCATCGGGAGTCTCGTCGGCGTAATCGAGAAAGAGCCAATTGGGGAGCAGATCCACTGGTTCACGGTGATGTGGCCCTATCGGGTCGCGAATTTCGATCCCCACGTGCTCAAGCCCGAGGCCGAGCGGGCGCTCAAGGCGCTGGCGAGCTTTCGAGAGTGCGGCAAGGACTGCCCCGAGATGATCGTGATTCCGGCGGGCAGCTTCACGATGGGGTCACCCACGACCGAGCAGGGCCGCTATAGCAATGAAGGCCCACAGCACAAGGTGGTAATCGCCAAGCGCTTCGCCGTGTCGAAGTTTGATGTGACGTTTGCCGACTGGGACGCCTGCGTCTCGGTTGGCGGTTGCCCCAAAGCTGGCGATTCCGGCTGGGGGCGAGACACAAGGCCGGTCATCAACGTCGGCTGGGACGATGCCCAGACCTATGTGGAGTGGCTCTCGAAGATGACTGGGCAGCCCTACCGTCTGTTGACGGAGGCTGAATGGGAATACGCGGCCCGCGCTGGCGCCACGACGGCCTATTACTGGGGCGGCGAGATCGGCAAGGAGAACGCCAACTGTAACAACTGCGGTAGCGAGTGGGATAGGCGCCAGACCTCGCCGGTTGGATCGTTCAAGCCCAATGCGTTCGGGCTCTACGACATGGCGGGCAACGTGTGGCAATGGGTGCAGGATTGCTATCATGGCGACTACAAAGAAGCACCCACCGACGGTTCGGCGTGGACCAGTGGCGATTGCAGTAGCCGCGTCGTTCGCGGCGGTTCTTGGTTCGACATTCCACGGAACCTCCGCACGGCCAACCGCTTCAGGAGCACCTCCGGCCATCGGAGCAACTTTCTGGGCTTTCGTGTCGGGAGGACGCTCGTTACCCCTTGAATCCTTACCTCTTTACGTCTTGGGTCCAGGGCGAAGCCCTGGTCGGATTTTTTTGAGGCTTTGACGCCAATGACAGACAACTCCAAGCGCACCGGCCCGGCGATCGAAGCGCACTACCAGTTCCTGGCGTGGCTCGTGCCGACGATCGAGAAATTCCCTAAAAGCCACAAGTTCACCATCGGCGACCGCATCGAGTCCATCGCCCTCAACGTGCTCGAAGCGCTGGCCGCGTTTCACCGTGGCCTGAAGGAGGCCGGTTTTGTCGATGGCCAAAACGTTACGATCGAATATCGCTGGGCCGACGACCACCTTGAGCGCTTGCCGGCGCTGGCGGCCGATCTGATCCGTCACCCGGTTGCTGTGATCGTCGCAAACCAGGCGGCGGCGCAGGCTGGAATCATGGCCAATGACATCATCACGCACCTTGATGACGAGCCGGTACAGGGGCTCACCCTTAACCAGGCGGTCGAGAAGATGCGCGGGGCGGAGAACTCCAAGATCAAACTCAAGATCATGCGCAAGGGCCAGGACAAGCCCGTCGAGGTGTCCATCACCCGTGCCCGCATCCAGGTGCGCTCAGTGCGCTCACGCATGGAAGGCGACGACGTCGGCTTCATCCGCGTCACCCAGTTCAACGAGCAGACCACCGGCGACCTCAAGAAGGCGATTAGCGCTCTCTCTACTCAGGCCGGCGACACGCTCAACGGCTTCGTCATCGATCTGCGCAACAATCCCGGCGGATTGCTCGACGAGGCGATTTCGGTCTCAGATACCTTCCTGGAGAAGGGCGAGATTGCGTCGACGCGCGGCCGCAATGCCGAGGAGACCCAGCGCTTCAATGCGCGGGGCGGCGATCTTACCAAGGGCAAGCCGCTCGTCGTGCTGATTAATGGCGGCTCGGCCTCGGCGTCCGAAATCGTGGCGGGCGCGCTCCAGGATCACCGGCGGGCGACCGTCATCGGCACGCGTTCGTTCGGCAAGGGCTCGGTGCAGACCATCATTCCGCTCGGCTCCGGCAATGGGGCGTTGCGGCTGACGACGGCACGCTATTTCACGCCCTCCGGACGCTCGATCCAGGCAAAGGGCATCTCGCCCGACATCGAGGTCCTGCAGGAGGTGCCTGAAGAGCTCAAGGCGCGCATCGACACGCGCGGTGAGGCTTCGCTACGCGGACACCTCAAGACTGAAGGCGACGAGCAGACCGGCTCGCAGTCCTACGTCCCGCCGGATCCGAAGGATGACAAGGCGCTGCACACAGCGCTCGATCTCATCCGCGTCATCCAGAAGAACTCGGCCTGCTTGGATCTTCAGGCGCTACCTTGTCCTTAATGCTGGAAACTGAATGGCTCTGATGGTTGCATACCCTCGTGTTCCACTGAGCCCCGCCTAAGCCCGCCCAGGAGCCTAGCGGAGGGGCCTTAGGAACTGCCAGAGTGTAATGGACAAGCGTCCTCCTCGCGCGTCTGGCAAAAGTAAAGCCTACAACCCAGTTGCAACACGGCTTGCTGCGGCAAACCCAGCCCCGCGGCAGCTTTGATCGGCAAAGGCTTTCCGGCGCACCGCCGAACGGCTTACCGTCGATAAGTGCCGTTCTCGCTGTCAGCGAGCTGGTGCCCCGCCCGGTCGGCGTATTTCTCAGGCCGGCGAGCCTTTAGCAGGAAGATGAGCAGCGTGTCCGAGTATTTGCGGACGTAGCCGCAGATCCGGCCCTCGTAGAAGCGGGGTTCGTCGACGCCGTCGACGCCGTCCTTGGCCCGACGCAAGGCCTCGTCCTCGAGCAGGTCGGTGCCCTCATCGAGCGCCTCGTCCCAGGCAGCGGCGAAGTCGGGGTCGTCCTTGCGCCATTGGTAGATCGAAGTGCGCCCATAGGCCGCCGCTTTTGCGGCCAAACTGATCGGGGCACCGTTGTGTAGGGCCTCGAGAAAGAGCGCGTCTTTTTTAGGTGTGCGAGTTGTCCGATTTGCCATTGGAGGCCTTATTATTCCGTCTAGGTTGCCGGTTCCCTGTTTACCGGGTTTTCGGCCCTTTTTCAGCAGGGAATAGCGCCATTTACCGGATTTTCGGCCCTTTTTTAGGTGTTCGGGTTGTTCGGGTTGGGTGGCGAGCTTATGCGCGATGGTCAACCGCAGCAATCGTTCGGCGCGCGCGCAGCAGGTGGCAAAAATCTCGCGCTTGGGCGTTCTGCTGCTCAGCACCCCGCAAGCTGACCCGCAGATGGAAATGGTATCAACCAAGCGCGCCTATGGGCAATCGAAACGGACCGCCTGCACTACGAGGATTGGCGCCTCTGTTGCTCATAGTCCTTGACCAACTCAGATATGTCTTGCGCGTTAGCTAGGAAGCGACTAGCGGCCGTCTTGAGCGAGGCTAGAGTGCGACGATTCGGGTGCGCATACATGGGAGTGATCCGCCACTCTATATTGCAGCGGCGAACAACCGGCGTTTACTAAATGGTGCTTTTTGCAGCACATGTTGGACCGGTGACAACAAACGTCAACGGAGGAGCGAACGCCGACTTTGGGCGGAAAGCGTGGCCGAATTTTTTGAGATCGCGATGGGCGCGTGACCGCACTACCTCAGTCAACCAAAGGGCTGCTTGCTTTTTTTGGACAAACCACGCCGCACGGCTTCGCTACATGCGCAGGAAAAACCGCGCGCTGGTGCCATCCATGAATTTAGATACTCCCCATCCAATGAATGCTGCCGCTGGGCTGTGTGTGCTGGCGCGCATTGGGGCCGCCCATTTGCGGCGCGGCCCCCGATCTGCACACTGGGTGGGAGAAGGACAGCCGCGGTGCAGACCTGACTGCTTCTGTGGACCTGACAGCTTTCGAAAGATGTGACCGCCGTCACAAGAGTGCTGTTCGACAACGCTTCATTTTTTGGACAACGCAGCCTCGCCGTAGACGAGCGGCTAAGCGCATCTTGGCCTCGCTGTATTGACACCAGCAGGTAGTCTTCCAAGCGATTGACAGAATTAGTACAACCGATGCGTCGCTTTGCGAAAATTGCGATTTCTTGAGAGGAGGGATCTCTTATGCCACGGAAGTGCGTCTGCGTCGCCTTGGTAGCGATCTTTGTCCTTGCAGCCTCACGGTCTGCCCAGGCCCAAATGACCCTGGATGTTACGAAAGTCAACTGTGACCAATTCGTGCATCACAAAATCAGTGAGCCTAGGCTCATCGCCGCGTGGCTCAGCGGTTACTATAATGCCAAACGCAACAACCGAGTGATTGATCTGCAGAGCTTGGAAGAAAGCATGAGCAAGGTGACGAATTATTGCAGCGACGAAAAAAATTTTAAGGTGCCAGTCATGAAGGCTGTCGAACAGGTATTAGGTAAAAGCAATTAGGAAGTGAGGCACTCCGATCCGCAAATGAGTAGACGGTCTTACGAATCGTAGAGCCTACATGCGCGAGTACATGCGGTCCAAGATTGTCCGGCAATGGCTTCGGCGAATGTGATGGCTATCACGAAATGTTCGATTTCACCGCTCCCTGTAGCGGAACGGTCCTGATCCACGGATTTTGTCACCGCGGTTTTCCGCGAGACCAGCCGCTAACTCGACGGGGACCGTCCGGCTCCAGGAGCCGTTGCGTTCTTTTCCTGGGGCCGGTTAATCACGCGGCGAGCGTGAACCGGGTGCGCTGAACGGGCGACCAACCGAATGTGGGGGGCGCTCCGCGGTATCAGGGAGCGTACCATGTCTGATGAGTTTGATGGCCTGGACGCGACCGAAAAGGCTGTTCGAGCTACGCTGATAAGGTGTCGCGTCCTCGCGGTGAAAATTGCGAACGAACTCCGTAACAAGAAACCCGAACACTTCGTTGAGTTGTCGCTGGCAGACATTCACGCCTCCCTTGAGCACGCTGCCGATGTCCTCAGCACGGTGAAGGGTTCGCGGGCGCGGGGCCGTCAGCGCCGGCGGTAATTGAAGGCGACAATCTTCGTCTCCCCACGCTCTTGCGAGCGTGACACGGACCTTTTGAGAGCAGAAGCGGCACACTCAAGATAAAGCAGAAGCTCTGCCGCCGATGAGACATTGACGAAGGGCTCTTCCGCAGACAGCCCGGCGATGATCTGGTTATCAGCGCACGACAGTTTTCGAGGATCGCCTCAGCCTCGGTTTCCCTGAGCACGATAACCCCCAGCGAGGCTTACAGCGCCCTTACACGGCCGTCCAAAGGCAACAGTCATTGGAAGTAGTCAAGCAGAACAAGCCAGTTTTAGACGCGAGCGAGCCGAGGCGGGGCGCTTCGCCACCCCGACCGCCTCGGCTCGCGATTTCGCCGTGGGGACAGGACACCTCTGTCAGATTAAGTTTTGGCTAATGCAGCATATGCAGCCTGAGACCGTCCGGTGCCGTCACGAAGACGCTCGCGAAGCCCCCCGTCCGAATGGATCATCTGCCTGACCGGCGCAACCGCCGGGCAACGTCGGGAATGCGCGCCCTAATGCTGCGGCTCGACCGTCGACTCGGACCACTCGCTGGATGCCGATGGTTCAACGCGCTGCAAATACGGGGGCAGGGCCGACCTCTGCATGTCCTCATCCCGCGGGGCTTTGGCTTTGGAGTCGGCTGACGGCGCGTCCGTTGGATTTTCAACTCGCCGTGACGAGCCCTCAAATAGAGAGTTCGCGTCGATCGATAACGATCGATGGAAAATGTC
>WNGA01013272.1_pt1 | contig 10562 bp, 10 predicted proteins | sample 5400061 | NCBI WGS metagenome assembly WNGA01 (sample SAMN13153366, study PRJNA577476) | soil metagenome | isolation source: 100 cm soil or saprolite under grassland replicate 2 | place: USA:California | collected 2016-06-15
GAAGGCCCTCGATGCCCGCTCGCTCAGACGATCGGCCCGACTGAACGTCGCTGAAGTCGCACACGATTCCCCCGATCCCATGGATGCGGCGCTCGCAAGCCGCTCGCTGCGTGGGAAATGCAAGCTCGGGCTGCTGGAGTTCCTCCGTGGACAGCCGCCCGTACCAGGCGAATCGCAGGGGACGGGCCTTGGCATCCTCTTCAGTCATCGCCTCGATCCTTCTCCGTTCGGACCCACTCCAGGAGGTCAAGCAGGTCTTGGGCCAGCAACTCGGCGCCAGGGAGATCCATCCGCTCAACGCGGATCCCCGCCACTCCGCACGGAGGGGGAGTCCCCTCCGGTGGGGGATCGTAGACGCTGTCCGTGACGCTCACCGACCGTCCCTCAGCTGAGGTATCGCCGGAGGCCCGGGCCGGTTCGGGATAGCCGTCCTCCAGATGCAGCCGTTGATGCGCGTCCGATGAGGTCTGGGAGAGGTCGGGTAGGGAGAGACGGATCGGCTGGCCGACCGGCAGCCACACCGACGCTAGGGGATCCCTCATGGCCAGCTTGAGCACCGCTGTCGCCACGGCCATGCCGGGGACGTGAATGGCCCGTAGGGCCTCCCTGTCCCGGCGCTCGGTCGGGAAGGCGCCATACGAGCCCAAGCTCGTCAAGGGCGTGCAGCCATTTCCATCCGGAGTGGTAGGAGGGGACGTGGAGTTCGACGATCTGCTGGGTGGTCAGGACCCGGTGCTCATGGAGATCGAGCAGGATTCGGCCATCCCGTTCCTGGATCTCATGCATGATCGACACGTCGGGCCTGGAGGCGGACGATGCGCCGCGAATCAAGACGGGCTGCGGGGCGTCCAGAGGGGCGGGCACTCCCTTCCCTCGCGGAAGGCGAGCCACTCCCGCACATCGGCGATCGATCGCTCCATCCCGTCGAGACGCCGCTCCAGTCGGTCGAGCCTCGACTCGAGGAGCCGTCCGAGCGGTGCCCCGTTGGAGGTGCTCACCGATCGGCGCACGGAGCGGATGCCGACGAGGTAGGTGAGAGCGGATCCGATGACCGACGCGGTGGCGCCGATGAGCGCGGCGGTCACGCCGTCACCCATGGGCCGATCCCCGGCCGAGCTCGATGAGCCGGAGCCGCCGGTCTTGTTCGACCGGGCGCCACACGGGGCCCAGAGGATCCGGAAGGTGCCGCTGCAGGCTCGTGGTCGCCACGGGAAGCCCCGGTCGTCGGAGAACCTCACGCGCGCTCTGCTCCCGCTCCGTGCTTGGGAAGCAGAAGAGCACGGCCTCGGGCGCATCCGGTCCGGAGGCGATGAGCAAGTAGCGCTCGAGCTTTTCCGCGAGGCGATCGCGGGACTCCGTCCCGCGATCGAGCTCGAGGGCAAAGGTCAGCGAGCCTTCCGGTGCATCCAGTCGGCCGAGCCCGTCGGGGCGCACCAGCCCTTGCCACCTGAGGGCGCACTTGCGCTCCCCCCACCACCGAGCGAGGCGGTACGGATGCTCGCTCGTGCGGCAGGCATGAACGAGCCGGGTGAAGAACCCATTTGTCTCCCGGAGGTGTCGGAGCCGGGGGCTGTCCAGCATCCCGAGCGCACGGTCGAATCTGAACCTGAGCTCGTTCGGCTCGATCCCCCGGCTCTCGGCCACGACAAGTGCTCCGGGCTCGTCGAGGACGTAGTGCCAGGGCAGCGACCCGGGCTGTCGCTGGGGTCGTGTCCGCCACAGGAGTCCCAGCCGGTGAAGCTCAAGCAGTCGCTTTCTCGCTCGTGGGTAGCTCGGGAAGTGAAGCTCGTATAGCTGGATGGTCGTGAGGATCCGGTGCTCGAACAGGTCGGTGCAGATCCGTTGATCCCGCTGGGTGAGCGAAGTGGAGATGGCCTGGAGTCTCAAGCGATCGGTGCGCGGGCGAGCCCGCGCACGATCGCGAGTCTGGGCCACCACTGAGCGGGTCATGGGGCGTCCTGACCTGGCCGAACGGGCCCATTCGAGGGGTCCAGCCATGAATGAGTCCCGGACTGAGCCCCGGACTGAGCCCCGGACTGCTCGGCGGACTGTGACCCCTGCTCGGTGGGCATCAGCCGGGCGAGCGGGTTCAGCTGGCGCTCCATGATCACCGCCTCCACGCGGGAGCGAGGGGCGGCAAAGCGGGCGGCGCTTTGCTCCCTGACTGCGTCGACCCGTCCGGGCAGGGGGTCCGTCAGGGGCTTGGTCCGGAAGGTGAACGACTGGGCCTGCCCTCCTCCCACGCACGGGCGGCATGCGGCCTGGAACGTGGCGAGGTGGGACAGATCCTGCTCCCCAAGCTCGGGGGCGAAGTGGCGGGCCAGGGTGAACGCGTCCTCGGGGGAGCAGGTGAACACGACCTTGGTCCTGGCGTTCGCGCCGAGGGCGTCCCGCATGTCCCGGGGGAGCTGCCCCATGTGCTGGTGGGCCAGCACGAGCGACAGCCGGTACCCACGGGCCTCGGCGAGCAGATCCTCGAACGAGCGCGGCAGGACCAAGTAGTTGTGCATCTCGTCCACGTACAGGGCGGTGTCCGGCCGGTCGACCTCCGCTCGCGCGGCCCGCTTCATGCACGCCTGCCACACCCGCGTGATGACGAAGGCGCCGAGGAGCCTGGACGTCTCCTCCCCGACGGTTCCCTTGGGGATCCGGACGAGGAGGAGGCCCCCCGAGTCCAGGAGCCCTCCAATGTCGAGCCGGGACTGCGACTGACCGATGATGGCGCGGACCGGGCCGCGGAGCACGAAGGCCCGCAGCTTGTTGAGCAGCGGTGCGATGTGCTGGGCGCGCTGGGGCTCCGGCAGGCGGTCGTACCACTTCCAGAACGCCCGGATCCCCACCACGTCGGTGAGACGGTCCTGCACGTGCCGCCGCCAGTCGTAGTCGGTGAGCAGCAGCGGGACCTCGGCGAGCGTGGACCCGGGGATCTGGGTGAGCGTGATGCAGGCCGCCCGCATGATGTCGTCGGTCCGCGGCCCCCACCAGGGCTCGTAGATCCGCTTGAACACCCCGGCGATGTGATCGACGACGAGGTCCCGGTCGTCTCCCTCCAGCACGTTCAGCCCCACCGCGCGCTCGCTGTCGTCCGGATCGATGAGGCATGTCCGCCGCGCCGCCTCCTCGGGAAGCCGCGCCATGATGGCCTCGACGAGGTCGCCCTTCGGGTCGATCACCACCGCGGAGCGCCCGGCCTCCGCGTCCTGGAGGACGAGGTTCGCGAGCAGCGTCGACTTGCCCGTGCCGGTCTCGCCGATCACGTGGAGGTGGTGGCGGGCGTCAGCGACCGCGATCGCGACGGGCCGCTCGACGCCCGGGTGGTCGGCCTCGCCCAGGACCTTGCCGGCGACCGGCAGAACCCGGGGCGGTGCCACCGTTCTCGCTCCCGCCCGCTCGAGGCCGGGCACGGCGCCCGCGGCGGGGAGCGATGCGATCTGCGCGAGCTCGGGCACCGACAACAGGTAGGAGCGAGCGAGCCGGCGGGAAAGCATCGTCCTCGTCCCCCGGTGAACGCGGTGCCGGCGAAAGCCGTTGCGCGCTTCGAAGATCGCGAACGCCCCTGCGAGGCCGTGGAGGCGCCCACGGGCGGACTCACGCGACGGCGAGGCGACCGCGAGCCGGATGAGGCACCGGTAGGCGGGAGAGGAGGCCTTGGCGAGGATGGCGCGGACGTCGCCCTCCACCGACGGGTCGGGAGGAACGCGGTACCGGCTCCTGCTCCTAGCAAGACGCGCGGACGGCGCCGCTCCAGCCCTCACGTTCCGGGCGGCGCGGCGGAAGCGCCGCCTGGACACCGAGGTCAGGGGTTGAGCCAGCACCTGGATCGCGGCGGTCTCTCCCTCGCCGAGACCCGCGAGGGCCGCCATGCCGAGCGTGAGCGGGTCGGTGCCCGGCGTCGTGCCGATGGGGAACCACTCGGGCTCGGCAAGCGCAAGGTCGGTCGTCTCGACCGTGCGCTGCAGCCCCAGGCGAGCGAGCGCATCGCCCTCGCCCGTCTGGGTGCGCGCCCCGGGCCAGGACGCCTCGACCACCCGCTGGACGAGCCCGTCGGGGACGACCTTCGGGACCCGGATCGAGACCTCCACGTCCTCGGAAGTCGCGACGATCTCCCAGGCGAGGTAGGGCTGACCCCAGAAGAGGCGTCGCCACCACGGCCGAAGGAGCGCGTGCAGGCCCATCCACAGGGTCCTGGCCCCGGCGGGCTCGATCTCCATCGGCGACAGGACGCGGACGCGCCTTGCGTCCTCCATTAGCCTGCGGTCCCGCCGGACGGTCCAGAGCCTCCAGCTGGCCAGCGCGGCCGCCACGAGGCCCAGCACCAGCAGCAGGATCGGCAGCACGTGCGCGAGCCACCCGACGAGCGCCCGAAGCGCCGCCTCCGGATCGAGGAGGAACCGGACGAGGGGGCCGTCTGGCTTTCGAATCGCCGTCATGGTGGTGAGCTCCCGGAGTCGGGGTCGGGGGAGATGCGCTGGCCAGGGGGAAGGATTAGACGCCGGCCCTCAAGGAGCCACGCGACACTCGAGACAATCCCTCGATCGAGCGCCCAGGCCAGGAAGTCGCAGACGCGCCACCTGCGGGCGCCGGGCCTGGCGAGCCAGGCCTCGACGTCGGCCGGCATCAGGTCGTCGAGGGAGCCGCCCTGCCCCTCCAGCCACCGGAGGAGCCGCTCCGGTTCGAGGATCCGGGCCCGGTCGTCGTCGACCTCTGCAGGGGTGGGCTCCTGCTGGGGGGCGCGCTCCAGGATCAGCCAGCGACCGAATGCGGCGAGTGCCTGGCTGTCCCCGGCGCGGGTCACGAGCCCGAGACGTTCCTCGAGGAGCGCCTCCAGGCTCGCCAGGTCGGGATCTGGGTGGGGCAGGGCTCCGGCGGTGACGAGCAGCGCGCGCAGGCGCCGCACGGACGGGGCCTGCGCGAGTTCGTCCAGGGCCTCATGGGACAGCGGCAGGTCCCCGGACAGCAGGTCCTCCAGGGCGCGGATGGCCGGCCCGACCCCCGTGAGGCCGAATCTCGGGTTGGGAATCGTCAGGATGGCGTCCCGAAGAGGAAGGAACCATGGCGGGACCGGCCGGATGGACCGGAGCAGGAGGAGCTTGTGCAGGCCAACGGCGAGCTCGCAGCGCAGGCACTGGTACTCCCCGTCGCGAAGTGCCGTGCACATCCCCTCGGGCCTACAGCGGTGGCAGATCCCGATCGGCTCCCACCAGCAGGCCCACGTCAGACCGGTGTATCCCTCGACGGGCTTCCGCACCGGCCCGAGCACCCGTCCGCATCTGGCGCAGAGCCTCCTCGGACCCTCGCGGACATGGCACATCGCACACCGGGACCTGCTCTTCCCGCCGGAGGTGACCGGGCGAAGGGCCCCGCACCCATCGCAGTTCCGGACGAGGCGATCGTCCGACCGGGATCCCGCTCCGATCGCCGAGGCCGCGGGATCGTTCATCGGATGCAATTAGGGCGCCTCCCCGTCCCAGCCGATGTGCAGGTGATCGCCGTGGTCGCGCGTGAACACCGCGACTTCCGACGGGTGCGCGAGCAGCCACGGCCCGCCGAGCTCGTCGGGAAGGAGTGGCGGCGGGAGCGTGAGTACCATCTGTATCGCGTCACGCGCGGCGGGGTTGTAGACGGAGACCGCCTCGCCGTCGATGACGGAGATGTCCACGGCCCGGCCGAAGGCGTGGTTGGACGGCGAGGTCGTCCCCGCCACGTAGTAGCTGTGGCCGGAGATCAGCGGACCGACAGATCCCAGGTCGTGGCGCTCCGCAAGCACCAGCAGCACCTGGAGCACGCGGGGGTCGACCCGTCCCTCGGCGATGTCGCCCGCCGCAAGGGTCCCGAGGTGGATGCGCGGGTGCGAGAGCACCATCGCCTCGAGCTCGCCGGCCTGGCAGACGCGGACGTTCGCGGCTCGGCCGGTCCCGACGGCGTAGGGAGTCGGCGACGGGGTGACCGAGGGAGGTGGCGTGCAGATGATGCCTGGGGCCGCGGACGCGCCGCCCCCACCGAAGCTCCCCGCCGCCGCGGCGAGCACCAGGACCGGGATCAGCAGCATCGAGCCGATGCCAAAGGCGACCTTGCGGAGCATCAGCCGGGCCCTCCCATCGCCGCGATCTCCGCTGGGTCGGAGGTGGCGAGCCGGTGCTCGGCCTCCGAGGCGACCACCTGGAGCGCCGCCCGCTCGGTGCCGACGGCGAGGATCCCCTGGCCGCGGTCGCAGGTCAGCAGGTAGCTCTGCTCACCCGCGGACAGGTTGAAGGCCCGAGCGAGCGCCTCCATGGCCTGCGGAGACTGGCCGAGCAGCACCTGCTGGGCGGCGTTGGTCACCACGGCCTGCCCGAGGTCGGTCGAGAGCACGTCGGCGACGTCCTGGGTGATCGTGGTCAGCCCGCACCAGTGCTTGCGGGCCGACTTGGCCAGGCGCTGCAGGAACCGGGCGCCGGCGTCCCCGCCGGCCCCGAGCAGCCACCACGCCTCGTCGACCACCACGATCCGTGGGCGGCGCTCGCCCCGGCTGACCCGCCGCCACACGGCGTCCAGCGCGAGCAGCGTGCCGGCAGTCTTCAGCTCCTCGGACAGGCTCCGAAGCGAGAAGACGACCAGGTGCCCCTCGGCGCGGACGGTTGCGGGCCCGTCGAACAGCGCCTGGTGCGAGCCGGAGACGTAGGGCTCCAGCCGGTCCGCGAGCGAGGAGCCGCTCGGGTCCCGGCGGAGGTTGGCGAGCACGTCGGCGAGCACCGGCGCCGGCCTGGCATGGGTCCTGGGATCGGCGCCGATCCCGACCTGCTCGTACGCGCCGAGAATCGCCCGGTCGAGCTGCGAGCGCTCGGTAGCGGAGAGCTCACCGAGCAGGGTCGAGACGAGCGTATGGACGAACAGAGCCTGCTCGGCGAGCGCCTCAGGCGTTCCGGCCTCCGCGAGGTCCAGCGGGTTCAGCCGCTGCCCGGCCTCGCCGAGGCTGACGACCACCCCGCCCGCGGCCTCGGCCAGCCTTTGGTACTCGTTCTCCGGATCGATCACGAGGACCTCGACGCATGCGTAGAGCGTGCGGAGGATCTGGAGCTTGGCGAGGTAGCTCTTTCCCGCTCCCGACCGCGCCAGGACCACCTGGTTGTGGTTCTCCTGGGCGAAGCGGTCCATGAACACGAGCCCGCCCGTCGTGGCGTTTCGGCCGAGGAAGATCCCGCCGCATGATTCCAGCTCGGCGCTCGCGAACGGGAAGGCCGCGGCGAGGGCCTTGGTGTCGAATGTGCGGCGGAGCCGCAGGGCGTCGATCCCGAGCGGCAGTGTGGTGATCCAGCCCTGCAGGGCCCGGAACGTCACACGACGGGTATCGAGCAGCAACGAAGCGCAGAGCGAGCGCACCCGGTGGGCCTCGCGCTCCAGCGCGTCCTCGGTCGGCGCCCGCACCGTCACGTACAGCCCGACCCGGAACAGCCTCCCGTCTCCGCGAGCGATCGCGCGGGAGAGCTCGGCCGCGTCCTGCGCGGCCATCTCGGTCTGTGGGTCCTCGAGCCGCTCCCTTTTGGCCTCGATGCGGCGAGTGGACTCGAAGCGCGCGAGCTGGCGGCGGAGATGTCGAGCCGCCTCGTCGTTTCGGACGGGCTCCACGTGCAGGGCGACGTCGACCGGGCCCGGGTAGGCGAACAGCGGCGAGAGCCACCCGGGGGAGACCTCGCTCGGGTAGCCGATGACCGCGAAGGTCTCGCACCACGTCCCGCCGGCGCGGATCCGCCGCGGGAAGACCTCGGTCGCCTCCGGTCCGAGCAGGCCCGCGGGCGGGGCTGACGGCCGGTTGCGGCGGAGCAGCCGCGCCGCGCTCACCAGGTCCCCTCCACCACGCCGGACGATGGCCCGGCTCCCTGGTTCGGAGGCTCGGCCTCCGGATCGGCGGCGCTTGCCAGCAGAGCCAAGATCTCGGCACCCTCCTGCCTGACCAGACGCACCCCGATCCCGCGAAGGAGCGCCCCGGCCTCCTCGATCCGATGCCCGAGCCCAGCGGACGACTCATCGGCTCCGTCCGGTTCGCGGAAGCAGATCAGGACCTGACGGGAGAGCGCGTCGCGCCGGCCCCCGAGCGACCGGAGGAAGGCGGCGTGCTCCCGGGCCGCCGCCTCGAGCGCGGGATGGGGCAGGCCTGGTGCGGCCTCGTCTATCGATCCGACGAGCCCGCGAAGGTCCACACGGTTGGAGCGGACGACGAACTGAACCGGTGCATCGAGGGCGTTCAGGAGCCGGGCGAAGCCCTCGACCAGCGCCCGCTGCTCGGTCTCCGAGCGAAGCGCGAAGTTCACCGACGAGGCCCGGCAGATCGCGACGGCGCCCTCGTCGCCGAGGTCCACGTGGCCGTCGGGGCTCGCGTCTTTCACCGGGAACTCGATCGGCGCGAGCGACGGGACATCGCCGGCCCAGGACGGAAGCTCCGGGATGCCCTCGGGGGCGAGCACTCGTTTGCGCGGCCTGCCGAGGTGGCGAAGCGCCGACAGCGCCATCCGCTCCCACGTGGTCCCCTCCGCGGAGGTCGTGGCCCACAGCAGGCCGACGCACGCGATCGGAAGGGCGATCGCGCCAAGCACCGGAAGCGGCACTCGCTCACCCAGCACCCCGTACAGGAGCGCGAGGACCAGGGCGTGGGCGCCGAGGATCGCGAGCTGACGTGCGGTGAGCCCGGCGAAGATCCGGTCGGCCATGTCCACGTCTGCGGGGATCCGCACCCTCATGCGGCGCTCACCGCCTTGGTGACGGCGCTCCCGATTCGCTTGGCCTGGGCGAACGCGCGCGTCTCCGCGCCGGAGAACGCGGCGTGCAGCATCCAAAACGGGACCTTGAACAGGAAGTACAGGAGGGTCCCGACCACGACGATGTCGATGAACCCGCTCCCGATCGGAAGCCCGAGCACGCCGTCGCCCGTGAGCAAGACCCGGAACGCCGTAGCAAGGAGCAGCGACTGCGCGACGGGCGCGACGAGCAGCGCGAGCATGGCCCGCCACCAGGCCCGGGCGTATCGCTCGGTCTGGGGAAGGGTGTGCCCGATGAGCAGCAGCGGCGCGGCGGCCGCCAGCACCAATATCGCCGCGACGCGGATGATGTAGGTGATCACGACCAGGATCGCGAGCACGATCGTTGCCAGGCCGAGCAGCGCCAGGAACGGGTTGGCGAGCGCGGCGCTCGCGAGCTGCCGGATCATCAGGCGCGCGACCTCGCTCGGCTCGAGCGAGGTGCCGAGTATTCCCGCGGACAGCGCGTTGGAGAGCTCGATCATCTGCCGAAGCAGGATCAGGCTGACGTTGGCGGCGATCGCCGCGACCACGAGCCGGGGAAGGAGCTCCTTCGCCGTGAGCTGCGAGCCGAGCCCGCCTCCCACCGTCACCAGCCCCGCGCCGATCAGGAGCAGCAGGATCAACAGCGAGTCCGCGATCGCGAGGGAGAAGCCCCAGAGCTGAACGACCCGCTCGTTGTCGGCCAGCGGCGGCGTGGAGAAGACCGTCCGACCGAGGAAGTCGAACACCGGTCGCAGCGCCGAGGTCACCAGGTTGCTGAAGAACTGGCCGATGGCGTAGCGGACCTTGCCGATGACATCGACGAACCCCGGCTTGTCCGGCTCGGGGAAGTCCTCCCTCGGCGACGGCTCGGGCGACGGCGTGGGACTCGGCGTCTGGCTCGGTGTCGGACTCGGCGTCACCGAGGCTTCGGGTGAAGGAGTCTGCTCCGGGACGTGGCGCCGGGCGTGGGCGTTGGAGGTTCCCCCACCGACGAGGAGCCCGGCGACGACGAAGACGAAGAGGAGCCGCCGCACGCCTACTCCCCGATGATGCGCTTGACGATCGCGACGACCACCGGTGCGAGGAGCGCGAGAGAAAGGCCGATCACGGCCGACTTCGCCGCGCCCTTGGCCTTCTCCACCCCGGTGATGTCTCCGCCGGCGATCACGTAGCGCACGCCCGCGTAGGTCAGCGCCACGACCGAGAGCGTCACGAGGACGGCGACGAGGGCGTTTCGAAGCCCGTCCAGGATCGAGACGATCCGATCCATCCCGGGATCTGCCGCAAGAAGCGATGTCAGTCTCATGGGTTCTTTTCGGGCCGTCCGACCGTTCCTTCCTCGCTGGGCCGGGTCGCGGGGCGGGCCCGAGGAGGCCACCTCCTTTCGTGCGTGCGCCCCGTGCCCCTTCGTGGGATCCCGCCCTGCGACGCCGGCATCCCCCACAAAGGCCGGCGAATCGGTGCTCCTTGACATCCGAGACCCGGAATCCCGTGGGGATTCCGCGTGGGAATCGGGGAGGAACCGCGAGGGGTCAGGGCGGGTCGGCCAGCCAGTCGAGGAGCTGCCGCCTCGCCCGGTGCCGGCGCTGTTGCGCCGCGGGGAGCTTGATGCCGAGTTGCTCCCGCACCTCCCCGATGGTCTCGCGCGTCGTGCGCAGGAGTTCCGCATCCGATGAGGAGATGACCTCCGCCCGCACGGCGTCCGAGAGGACGTCCTCAAGCGAAATGGAGCCGAGCACGGGCTCGGGGTCCGTCGCCTCGATCGAGAGCGGCGCTGATCGTCCAGCCCAGTTGGCCCCCCGGCGA
>WNGA01019641.1_pt1 | contig 10562 bp, 9 predicted proteins | sample 5400061 | NCBI WGS metagenome assembly WNGA01 (sample SAMN13153366, study PRJNA577476) | soil metagenome | isolation source: 100 cm soil or saprolite under grassland replicate 2 | place: USA:California | collected 2016-06-15
AAGCCCCGAGAAATCGATGTGGACGACTCCTGCGCGATCGGCGTCGACGCGCTGGACTTCTGCACCCGCACGAGAGAGAAGCTGGCATGAACGTCCCGAAGTCCTTCGCCGGCCTGCCGCTGCACGACCAGCCGGGACGTCATACGGATGGAGGCGTAGATGACACCGCCCGCATGACGTCCGGGGCGGCGGGCGCCGGCGAGCCCTGGGCCAGCCCCGAAGGCATCCCCGTGCTGCCCGTCTACGGCCCCGAGCACCTCGAGGGACTCGACCACCTCGGCACCTGGCCGGGGCTGAGCCCGTTCCTGCGTGGTCCCTACCCGACGATGTACACGACCCAGCCCTGGACGGTCCGCCAGTACGCCGGCTTCTCGACCGCCGAGGAGTCCAACGCGTTCTACCGCCGCAACCTGGCCGCCGGCCAGAAGGGGCTCAGCGTCGCCTTCGACCTGGCCACCCACCGCGGCTACGACTCCGACCACCCGCGGGTGCGCGGCGACGTCGGCATGGCGGGCGTGGCGATCGACTCGATCTACGACGCGCGTCAGCTCTTCGACGGCATCCCGCTCGACCAGATGAGCGTGAGCATGACGATGAACGGCGCCGTGCTCCCGGTGCTCGCGCTCTACATCGTCGCGGCCGAGGAGCAGGGGGTGAAGCCGGAACAGCTCACGGGGACCATCCAGAACGACATCCTCAAGGAGTTCATGGTCCGCAACACCTACATCTACCCGCCCGAGCCGAGCATGCGGATCATCTCCGACATCTTCAGCTACACCGCGGCCAAGATGCCCCGCTTCAACTCGATCTCGATCTCCGGCTATCACATCCAGGAGGCTGGGGCGACCAACGACCTCGAGCTCGCCTACACGCTGGCCGACGGCGTCGAGTACCTCCGCGCCGGCCTCGACGCCGGCCTGGACATCGACGCGTTCGCGCCGCGGCTGAGCTTCTTCTGGGCGATCGGCATGAACTTCTTCATGGAGGTCGCCAAGCTCCGCGCCGCCCGCGCGCTGTGGGCCAAGCTGGTGCGCGAGTTCGACCCGAAGAACCCCAAGTCGCTCAGCCTGCGCACGCACAGCCAGACCAGCGGCTGGTCGCTCACCGCGCAGGACGTCTTCAACAACGTCCAGCGCACCTGCATCGAGGCGATGGCCGCGACCCAGGGCCACACCCAGTCGCTGCACACCAACGCGCTCGACGAGGCCATCGCGCTGCCGACCGACTTCAGCGCCCGGATCGCCCGCAACACCCAGCTGCTGCTGCAGCAGGAGAGCGGTACGACGCGCACCATCGACCCGTGGGCCGGCTCCTACTACGTCGAGCGCCTCACCCACGACCTGGCCACCCGCGCCTGGGCGCACATCCAGGAGGCCGAGGCGGCCGGCGGCATGGCCAAGGCGATCGAGCAGGGCATCCCGAAGATGCGCATCGAGGAGGCCGCCGCCCGCACCCAGGCGCGGATCGACTCCGGTGCGCAGCAGGTGATCGGCGTCAACACCTACCGGCTCGCGGCCGAGGACCCGCTCGACGTACTCAAGGTCGACAACGACGACGTCTACAAGCAGCAGGTCGCCAAGCTGGAGCGGCTGCGGGCCGAGCGCGACGACGACGACGTACGAAGGTGTCTTGAGGCGCTCACTGCGTCGGCGAGCGACGGGCACGTCCACGGCGGCTCGCTCGACGCCAACCTGCTCAAGCTGGCGGTCGACGCGGCTCGGGCCAAGGCCACGGTCGGCGAGATCTCCGACGCGCTGGAGAAGGTCTACGGGCGGCACCAGGCGGTGATCCGTACGATCAGCGGCGTGTACAGGTCCGAGGCCGCCACCGGCGGCGACGACAAGGTCCAGGCGGTGCTCGACGCCACCGCGGCGTTCGAGGAGTCCGAGGGCCGCCGTCCCCGGATCCTGGTCGCGAAGATGGGCCAGGACGGCCACGACCGCGGCCAGAAGGTCGTGGTCACCGCCTTCGCCGACCTCGGCTTCGACGTCGACGTGGGGCCGCTGTTCTCGACGCCCGAGGAGGTCGCGCAGCAGGCGATCGACGCCGACGTGCACATCGTCGGGGTCTCCTCGCTGGCGGCCGGCCACCTCACCCTGGTGCCCGCGCTGAAGCAGGCGCTGGCCGACCAGGGCCGTCCCGACATCATGATCGTGATCGGCGGTGTGATCCCGCCGGACGACGTGCCGACGCTGAAGGAGATGGGCGCGGCCGCGGTGTTCCCGCCGGGCAGCGTGATCGCCGACTCCGCGCTCGACCTGCTGGCCAAGCTGTCGGAGCAGCTGCACCACTGATGGCTCGGCCGATCGATGTCGAGGCGCTGGCGGCCGGCGTACGCGAGGGCAACCGGGCGGCGGTGTCGCGGGCGATCACGCTCGTGGAGTCCAGTCGGCCCGACCATCGGAACGCCGCACGCGAGCTGCTGGCGGCGCTGGCCGGTGACCGTCGCGACGTCGTACGGGTCGGGATCTCGGGTGTCCCCGGTGTCGGCAAGTCGACATTCATCGAGGCGCTCGGCAGCCACCTTACGGGGGAGGGGCACCGGGTCGGCGTACTCGCGGTCGACCCGTCGAGCGTGCGCACCGGCGGCTCGGTCCTGGGCGACAAGACCCGGATGGCCCGGCTGACCACCGACCCGAACGCCTACATCCGGCCCTCGCCCTCGGCCGGCACGCTCGGCGGCGTCGCGCGCGCGACGGTGCAGGCGATGAGCGTGCTCGAGGCCGCCGCGTACGACGTGGTGCTGGTCGAGACGGTCGGCGTCGGCCAGTCCGAGGTGACCGTGGCCGGGATGGTCGACACGTTCCTTTTCCTGACGCTGGCCCGCACCGGCGACCAGCTCCAGGGCATCAAGAAAGGCATCCTCGAGATCGCCGACGTGATCGCGGTCAACAAGGCCGACGGCGACCGCGAGCAGGAGGCCCGGGTCGCCGCCCGGGAGCTCGCCGGCGCGCTCCGGCTGGTGCACGGCAAGGGGGAGTGGGCGCCCACGGTGGTCACCTGCTCCGGCCTCACCGATGTCGGCGTCGACGACGTGTGGAAACGGGTGCTCGAACACCGCGACCACCTCGGCATCGACGGCCTCGCCGCGAAGCGCGCCGAACAGCAGCTCGACTTCACCTGGGCCCTGGTCCGCGACGAGCTCGAGCAGCGGCTGCGCCGGTCGCCGAAGGTCGCCGCCGTGCGCGATGAGATCCGGGCCGCCGTACTCTCCGGCGAGCTGGCCGCGCCCGCCGCCGCCGACCGCATCATCGCCGCGTACGACGAGGGCTGACCGCCGCCCAGAGCCCCCGGCCCCACCGAGTACGACGCGCGCGCCCGCGATGCGGCCGTTGACCGGACCGGACGGTGCCGCTCGACTAACCTTGGAGTGATGTCCAACACCAGTCCCGCCCCCGACGAGGCTTCGCGGGTGATCGAGCGCGTCGTCGAGAAGTACGACGACGAGCTCACCGAGCTGCGCCGCGATCTGCACGCCAACCCCGAGCTGTCCTGGGTCGAGACCCGTACCACCGATCTGGCCGCCGAGCGGCTGCGTGAGCTCGGGTACGACGTCACCCGGCTGCCGCGCACCGGTCTGATCGCCGACCTCGGCGCCGCCGGCCCGCTGATCGCGCTGCGCGCCGACCTCGACGCGCTGCCGGTCGACGACCAGACCGGCGACCCCTGGGCCAGCAGGGTGCCCGGCGTGGCCCACGCGTGTGGGCACGACGTACATGTCGCGTCGCTGGTCGGCTCCGCGCTCGCGCTGGCCGAGCTCGAGCACCAAGGCATGTTGGGCGCGAGGGTCAGGCTGCTCTTCCAGCCCGCCGAAGAGGTGATGCCCGGCGGCGCGCTCAGCCTGATCGAGCACGGCGCGCTCGAGGGCGTCGTACAGGCGTTCGGGCTGCACTGCGACCCGGGGCTGGACGTCGGCCGGATCGGACTCCGGGTGGGTCCGCTGACCGGCGCGGCCGACGCCCTCGACGTACGCCTCACCGGCAGCGGCGGTCACACCTCGCGCCCGCACCTGACCGAGGACCTCACCTTCGCGCTCGGCACCCTGCTCACCGAGCTGCCCGCGGTGCTGTCGCGGCGGATGGACCCGCGATCCGGCGTCAGCGTCGTGTGGGGCGTGGTGCAGGCCGGGTCCGCGTCCAACGTCATCCCGTCGAGCGGCCGGGCCAGCGGCACGGTGCGGATGCTCGACGCCATGGCCTGGGCCGGCGCAGAGGAGCTGATCCGCGAGGTCGTCACCCAGATCGTGACGCCGTACGGCGTGGTCGCCGACGTGACCTACACCCGCGGCGTACCACCGGTGGTCAACGAGCCGGCCGCCACCCGCGCCCTCGGCGCCGCCGTGGAGCGGGTCGTGGGGGTCGAGGGTCACGTGCCGACGCCGCAGAGCCTGGGTGGCGAGGACTTCGGGTGGTACCTCCACGAGGTTCCCGGCGCGATGGCCAGGCTCGGCACCCGCACGCCCGGGGGGCCGACGTACGACCTCCATCAGGGCAACCTGCGGGTCGACGACCGGGCTGTCGGCATCGGTGCGCGGGTGCTAGCCGAGGCCGCCGTCGAGGCCGCCAGAGTCGTCGGGCCCTAAAACCGCACGAATCGTGCCGCGAAATTTCGTTGATTACTGCCTCGTAACGGTTGCGCGATCTGCCGATTCTGGCCGGATGGTGGTACTAGGGTGAGCCGAGTTGCGGGCCGGTCCGAGGCCCGCCCTGTATCCATCCCTGAGGGGGCGTCTTGCGCAGCCTGAGCAAGTTTGCAGCCATAGCCGCCGTAGCGTCACTGACGCTGGTCGGCTGTGGCGGTGACAACGACAACAAGACCGGTTCGTCCGGCCAGATCACCGACGTCTGTAAGGACTCCTCGGGCAGCGGGCCCAAGGTGGGTCTCGCGTACGACGTCGGCGGCGTCGGCGACCAGTCGTTCAACGACTCCGCGACCGTCGGCATGAAGAAGGCGATCGACGAGCTCGACGCCTCCTGCATCTCGGCCACGCCGGCAAGTTCCTCGGAGAACGACGACCAGCGCGCGGAGCGGTTGCGCACCCTCGCCGACCAGGGCTTCAACCCGGTCATCGGCGTGGGCTTCATCTACTCCCCGGCTGCGGCGACCGTTGCGGCGGAGTTCCCCGACACCCAGTTCGCGGTGGTCGACGGCTTCAGCACCTTCCTCACGAAGACGCCGCTGCCCAACCTGACCGACCTCACCTTCACCGAGGAGCAAGGGTCGTTCCTGGTCGGTGTGGCCGCCGCCCTGCAGACCAAGGCCAAGCACGTCGGCTTCGTCGGCGGCACCCACGGTGACCTGATCAAGAAGTTCGAGGCCGGGTACGTCGCCGGCGTACACGCGGTCGACCCGTCGATCAAGATCGAGGTCACCTACCTCACCGAGGATCCGAACGACGGCGTCACCGGCTTCCAGAACCCGCCGGGTGGCAAGGTCGCCGCCCAGGGTCAGCTCGACAAGGGCGTCGACGTGATCTATCACGCGTCGGGCAAGTCGGGCCTGGGTGTCTTCGAGGCCGTGGCCGCCGCCGGTGAGGGCAAGTGGGCGATCGGGGTCGACTCCGACCAGTACCTCACGGCCAGTGCCGACGAGAAGCCGCACATCCTGACCTCGATGATCAAGCGGGTCGACACCGCGGTCTACGACGACATCAAGGCGTTCGCCGACGGGAAGCCGCTGACCGGCTACCAGGTGTTCGACCTGGCGCACGACGGCGTCGGCTACTCCACCTCGGGCGGCTTCATCGACGACTACAAGTCGCAGATCGACGACTACGCCGATCAGATCAAGAGTGGCGAGCTGAAGGTTCCGACCGTGCCCTGATCCGGGTCTAGGCCCAGGGTGTGTCTCCCAATCCACTGCCGTCGCGAGCGTCGTCCCACGGAGTGCCTCGCAAGGCGGAGGAGGGAGGCGATGCGCCAGCATCGTCGACCGACGACAACGCCGCGAGGCGCCCGTGGGGCGGCGCGCAGCAGGCAACGGGATTGGGAGACACACACCAGCGTCTGAGTCGTCTGTGCGAGCCCGGGGGCAGCCGCTAGGTTGTCCCTGGGTTCGCCACGTTTCGAGGAGTTCCGATGCCTTCAGCAGATACCGCGACCGCCACCGCGACCGAGGCGGTCCGGGTCGAGGGGATCACCAAACGGTTCCCCGGGGTAGTCGCCAACCGCGACGTCTCGTTCGCGGTCCGCGCCGGCACCATCCACGCGCTGGTCGGCGAGAACGGCGCCGGCAAGTCGACGCTGATGAAGATCCTCTACGGCGTTCAGAAACCGGACGAGGGGACCATCGAGATCAACGGCGAGCAGGTCAGCCTGCACTCCCCGGCCGACGCGATCGCCCGCGGGGTCGGCATGGTGTTCCAGCACTTCCAGCTCGCCGACAACCTGACCGTGCTCGAGAACGTCGTACTCGGGGCCGAGCGGCTGCACGGCATCGGCGCCGCCGCCCAAGCGGAGATCAAGCGGATCTCCGACACCTATGGCTTCGGGCTCGATCCCGACGAGCTGGTCGAGACCCTGGGGGTCGGCGAACGGCAGCGGGTCGAGATCGTCAAGGTGCTCTATCGAGGGGCCCGGATCATCATCCTCGACGAGCCCACCGCCGTACTCGTGCCGCAGGAGGTGGACGCCCTGTTCGCGAACCTCCGGGGGCTCAAGAAACAGGGGCACACGCTCATCTTCATCTCCCACAAGCTCGACGAGGTGCGGGCGATCGCCGACGAGATCACCGTGATCCGCCGCGGCACCACCGTCGAGACGGTGCTGCCGAGCGAGGTCACCAGCCGTCAGCTGGCCGAGCTGATGGTGGGGTCGGAGCTGCCGTCGCCCAGCACCCAGGAGTCGACGGTGACCGACCAGGTCCAGCTGCGGCTGGCTGGGGTCGAGGCCCGTGACCCGTTCGGCCGGGTGCTGCTCTCGGACATCGACCTGACGGTGCACGCCGGCGAGGTCCTCGGCATCGCGGGGGTCGAGGGGAACGGCCAGACCGAGCTCGTCGAGGTCATCACCGGCATGCTGGCGCTCAGCGCCGGCACGATCCGGCTCGGAGAGCACGACCTGACCCGGATGCCCACCCTGCGGCGCCGCGAGCTCGGCATCGGGGTGATCCCGGAGGACCGGCAGCGTTATGGCCTGCTCCTGGACTCGCCACTTTGGGAGAACCGGATCCTGGGCTTCCAGACCCGGCCGCCCGGGGTCAACGGGGTCTGGATCTCCCGTGGCGGCGCCCGCGCCGACACGGCCCGAATCATCGAGCAGTACGACGTCCGCACGCCCGGCGTCGACACCAGCGCCCGGGCGCTGTCCGGAGGCAACCAGCAGAAGTTCATCGTCGGCCGCGAGATGGCCGGCACCCCGCAGCTGTTGATCGCGGCACACCCGACGCGTGGCGTCGATGTCGGCGCCCAGGCCGCGATCTGGGACCACATCCGGGCAGCCCGCCGCGACGGACTCGCCGTACTCCTGATCTCGGCGGACCTCGACGAGCTGATCGGACTGTCCGACTCGATCAAGGTGCTGCTCCGCGGGCGGGTGGTCGGCGACTTCGACCCGCAGACCGTGACTCCGGAACAGCTGGGCTCCGCGATGACCGGGGCGGGGAGGGACTGATGGAGCTGGTGAGACGGATCGGCCTGGGGCTGGCGGCCCCGGTGCTGGCCTTCGTGATCGCGGCGGTGCTGTCGACCGTGCTGTTGGTGAGCACCGGCGCCGACGCGGGCAAGTTCTGGGACACGCTGCTGACGGCACCCGAGAACCGCAACCTGGTCAACATCATCAACGGCGCCGCGGTGCTCTACCTGTCCGGGATCGCGGCCGCGGTCGGGTTCCGGATGGGCCTGTTCAACATCGGCGTGGAGGGGCAGTACCGGATCGGCTCGTTCGCCGCCGCCCTGGTGGCCGGTGAGGCGTGGCTGCCGGGCAAGGCCAACACCTTGCTCGCGGTGCTGGTCGCCATGGTCGCCGGTGCGCTGTGGGCCGGGATCGCCGGCCTGCTGCGGGTGACCCGCGGCGTCAGCGAGGTCATCGCGACGATCATGCTCAACGCGGTGGCGGGGGTGGCTTCCAGATCTTCCACGACGTCACCGCCGAGGTCCGCGGGCTCGCGCTCCTCGCGCCGATCGCCGGAATCGCCTTCTACATCCTGGTCAACCGCACCACCTTCGGCTTCAACCTGCGGGCGACCGGGCAGTCCCAGTCCGCCGCCGTGGCGTCGGGAGTCGACGTGAAGCGGATGGTGGTCATCTCCATGCTGTTGTCCGGCGCGGTCGCGGGGCTGATCGGGATGCCGACGCTGTTCGGTGACGCCCACAACTACGGGTCGTCGTTCCAGGTCGGCCTCGGCTTCACCGGGATCGCGGTGGCCCTGCTCGGGCGCAACAGTCCCGTCGGCATCGCGTTCGCGGCGCTGATCTTCGCCTTCCTCGACGACCGGTCCGGCCTGCTCAACATCCTGGCCGGGATCTCGCCGGAGATCATCGCGGTGACCCAGGGGCTGATCGTGCTCGCCGTCGTCATCGCCTACGAGATCGTCCGGCGCTACCGCGTCAACCTCGAGCAGGCGGCCGTGGCCAGACAGGTCCTCGACTCCACACACGAGGAGGCTCGAGCATGACGCTCGCCCCGCCCACCCCAGTGGCCGCCCCGCTGCCGGCCGAGGAAGCCCGCCGGGAACGGCTGCTGCGCGGGCTGCTCTGGTTCGTCGGCGCCTTCGTGCTGGTGTCCCTGGTCCGGGTGGTCACCGGCGCCCACGACGTCGACTCGTCCGGTGCGCTGCGAGGCTCACTGGTGGCCGCCGTACCCATCGCCCTCGCTGGCCTTGGCGGTCTTTGGTCCGAGCGGGCCGGTGTGGTCAACATCGGGCTCGAGGGCATGTTGGTCATGGGTGCCCTGGGTGCCGGCTACTTCGGCTATCACTACGGCGTGGTCGCCGGCGTACTCGGCGGGATCCTGCTCGGGCTGCTCGGCGGCGCCGTACACGCGTTGGCGACGGTCGTCTTCGGCGTCGACCACATCGTGTCCGGCGTGGCCATCAACATCATCGCGCCCGGCCTGGCGGCGTTCCTGGCCAAGGCCCTGTTCAGCGAGCTGCCCGGGGGCGGTCCGACCCAGTCGCCGGCGCCAGGTCGCCCGCCGATGCTCACGATCGGGCCGGTGGCCGACTGGGCGGCCGAACTCGAGGCCAAGCACTGGTTCGTGATCAGCGACCTGTCCGCGATGCTCGGCGCGCTGGTGCGCGAGCTGTCGTCCCTGACCATCGTCGCCCTGCTGCTGATCATCGCGACCGCGTGGGTGCTGTGGAGGACGTCGCTGGGGCTGCGGCTTCGGTCCGTCGGCGAGTCGCCGTCCGCCGCGGAGTCGCTCGGCGTCAACGTCTACCGCTACAAGATCATTGCCGTGCTCGTCTCCGGATCGCTGGCCGGGCTCGGCGGCGCCTACCTGGCGATGGTGTCGTCGCAGGGCTACCAGAACGGCATGGTCAACGGGATCGGCTACATCGGCCTGGCCGCGATGATCTTCGGCAACTGGCGGCCGGCCGGCATGCTGGTCGGGGCCGCGCTGTTCGGCTACACCCGAACGCTTCAGCTGCGCGGCGGCACCGACTCGCTGCACGCCCTGCTCCTGGTGATCGCCGTCATGCTCGTCGTCGTGGCGCTGGTCCAGCTCCGAGCCAAGCAGGTACGTCGGATGGTGGTGACCGTGGTCGTGGGCGCCGGGTTCCTGGCCTGGTTCCTGACCACCGACAGCGTCGACGCGGCGTTCACCGGCATGGCGCCGTTCCTGGCCACCCTGTTCGTGCTCGCGTTCGCCTCGCAGAAGCTGAGGATGCCGGCGGCCGACGGCCAGATCTACCGCAAGGGCTCGGCAGGCTGATGTCGGCCGACCCGGACTGGGAGGGCCTCCTCGAGGCGGCCCGGGAGGCGATGGCGCACGCGTACGCGCCGTACTCCCGCTTCCCGGTGGGCGCGGCGGCGCTGGTCGACGACGGTCGTGTCGTCACCGGCTGCAACGTCGAGAACGCGGCGTACGGCGTCGGGCTGTGCGCCGAGTGCGGCCTGGTCTCGCAGCTGCACCTCACCGGGGGCGGCCGGCTGACCCACTTCGTCTGCGTCGACGGGCACGGCGAGGTGCTGATGCCGTGCGGGCGCTGCCGCCAGCTGCTCTTCGAGAACGGCGGCCCCGAGCTTCTGCTGCGCACCCGTTCGGGGGTACGCCGGATGGCCGAGGTGCTGCCCGACGCGTTCGGTCGGGAGACCCTCGGTGCCTACCGTCTCGACGATTGACCTCGGCTCGCCCGAGCTGGTGGCCGATCCCTATCCCTTCCTGGCCGCCGAGCGGGCTCGGGCGCCGCTGGCCTGGCACGACGGCCTCGGCATGTTCCTGACCTTCGACCACGCCACCGCCGACGCCGCCCTGCGCGACCGGCGGCTCGGGCGGATCTGGCGCGACCGCGAGCCGGCCGGCTATCTCGAGCCGTTCAACCTGCTCCACCGCAACCAGATGATGGAGAACGAGCCGCCCGCGCACACCCGGCTGCGCCGCCTGGTGGCGGGTGCCTTCTCG
>WNGA01022219.1_pt1 | contig 10561 bp, 9 predicted proteins | sample 5400061 | NCBI WGS metagenome assembly WNGA01 (sample SAMN13153366, study PRJNA577476) | soil metagenome | isolation source: 100 cm soil or saprolite under grassland replicate 2 | place: USA:California | collected 2016-06-15
GACCACGACCGGATCTTCTCCGGCGACGCGAGGCTGATCTTGATCGCGTTGAAATCGTTGATCGCCTGAGAGCGGGCGGGCTGAAATAGTGCGCTAAATGATTCCAATGTTTGCCTCCGTTTATCCCCTCACCCGCCGCTTCGCGGCACCCTCTCCCCGGGGAGAGGGCTGGGGTGAGGGGATCATCCCTATTCCTTCAAGAGCTCCACATCCGTTCGTGTGTCATCCTGACGCCGACCCTGAGCGAAGCGAAGGAGAGGCGGAAGGATCTCGAGTTGCGTAACTGGAGATCCTTCGCTGTCTTCGCGGCTCAGGATGACACTTCGCATCATTCCTTCAAGAGCTCCACATCGAGACACAGCGACTGCAGCTCGCGGACGAGGACATTGAACGACTCCGGAAGACCCGGATCGTCAGGGACCTCGCCCTTGACGATGGCTTCGTAAATTTTCGAGCGGCCCTCGACGTCGTCGGACTTCGAGGTCAGCAGCTCCTGCAGCGTGTACGCGGCGCCGTACGCTTCGAGGGCCCACACTTCCATTTCTCCGAAGCGCTGGCCGCCGAACTGCGCCTTGCCGCCGAGCGGCTGCTGGGTGATCAGTGAGTACGGTCCGATCGAGCGGGCGTGGATCTTGTCGTCCACCAGGTGCGAGAGCTTCAGCATGTAGATGTAGCCGACGCAGACTCTCTGCTCGAACGGCTCGCCGGTCATGCCGTCGTAGAGCTTGTCCTTGCCGTCATCCGGCAGGGCGGCGGCCTTGAGCTGCGCCTTGATCTCCGACTCGATGGCGCCGTCGAACACCGGCGTCGAGAAGTAGAGACCGAGCGTGCGCGCGGCCCATCCGAGGTGCGTTTCCAGGATCTGACCGACGTTCATGCGCGAGGGCACGCCGAGAGGATTGAGAACGATCTCCACCGGCGTTCCGTCGGGCAGATACGGCATGTCCTCTTCCGGAAGGATGCGGCTGATGACGCCCTTGTTGCCGTGGCGTCCGGCCATCTTGTCGCCGACCGAGAGCTTGCGCTTCATGGCCACATAGACCTTGATCATCTTGATGACGCCGGGAGGCAGCTCGTCGCCCTTCTGCAGGTCTTCGCGCCGCTCCTCCGCCTTCTGCTCGAGAACGCGGATTCGATTCTCCGCGCGCTCGACGAACATGCGGATCGTCTCGCGTGTGTCTTCGTCCACCGGCAGCGCGAGCAGCTCGCGCCGCGAGAGCCGATAGATCGTGTCGCGGGTGGCGGTCTCGCCCTTCTTCACCAGCGTGTCGCCGCTCTTGAAGTCGACCACATCCCGCTGCAACTTCTTGTCGCTCAACACGTCGGCAATGCGCTTGTTGCGCGCGTCGGTGATGATGCGGATCTCGTCCTGGATGTTGCGGTTCATCTGCTCGACGGCCGCTTCTTCGATGGCCTTGGCGCGAAGGTCCTTCTCCACGCCTTTGCGCGAGAAGATCTTCACGTCCACGACCGTGCCTTCGATGCCTGGCGGCGTCTTGAGCGATGCATCGCGGACGTCGCCGGCCTTCTCGCCGAAGATCGCGCGCAGCAGCTTCTCTTCCGGCGTGAGCTGCGTCTCGCCCTTCGGCGTGACTTTGCCCACCAGGATGTCGCCCTGCTTGACGGTGGCGCCGATGCGCACGATGCCCGACTCGTCGAGGTCGCGCAGAGCGGACTCGCTGACGTTCGGGATGTCGCGGGTGATTTCTTCGGGACCGAGCTTGGTGTCGCGCGCTTCGATCTCGAACTCTTCGATGTGAATCGAGGTGTAGTAGTCCTCTTTGACCAGCTTCTCGGACACGAGGATCGCGTCTTCGAAGTTGTTGCCGCGCCATGGCATGAAGGCCACCAGGATGTTGCGCCCCAGAGCCAGCTCGCCGGCGTCGGTGCAGGGGCCGTCGGCGAGAACCTGTCCCTTGCGGACCCGCTGTCCCTCGCGAACGATCGGCTTCTGCGTGATGCAGGTGTTCTGGTTGGAACGCTTGAACTTGATGAGCTGGTAGATGTCGGCGCCGAATTCCTTCGTTTCGCCGGTCTCCTGATCTTCGGCTTCCACGCGCACGATGATGCGGTTGGAGTCGACCAGATCGACCACGCCGCCGCGCTTGCACAGGATCACCGCGCCGGAGTCGCGGGCGACGATGTTCTCCATGCCCGTGCCGACGAGCGGTGAATCGGTGCGCAGAAGTGGAACGGACTGACGCTGCATGTTCGCGCCCATGAGCGCGCGGTTCGCGTCATCGTTCTCCAGGAACGGAACCAGCGATGCGGCGACCGAGACGAGCTGCTTGGGCGAGACGTCGATGAAGTCGACTTTCTCGCGCTCGATGGAGACGAACTCGCCCGCCTGACGGGCGATGACTCGGTCGTGCACGAGGTTGCCCTCTTCATCGATGACCACGTTCGCCTGGGCGATCGTGTAGCGCTCTTCATCCCACGCCGATAGATAAAACGCGTACGGCTCGGCCTCGGCGAGTTGCAGCATGGCCTTGCGGCCTTTGCCGGTGTTCTCTTTCGCCAGCCGGTTGTTTTCTTTCTGCAGCTCGCGCTTCTCGACGATCTGTCCGAGAGTGAAGTTGGTGTCGCCAACCTTCACGATGCGGTAGTGATCCATCACCCGGCCGTCGGCGACCTTCTTGTACGGCGACTCGATGAAGCCGTATTCGTTGATGCGCGCATAGCATGCCAGGGAGGAGATCAGTCCGATGTTCGGACCTTCCGGCGTCTCGATCGGACAGATGCGGCCGTAATGCGTCGGGTGAACGTCGCGGACTTCGAACCCGGCGCGCTCGCGCGACAGACCGCCTGGCCCGAGGGCCGAGAGACGGCGCTTGTGCGTGACTTCGCTGAGGGGATTGGTCTGATCCATGAACTGCGAAAGCTGGGACGAACCGAAGAACTCCTTGATGGCCGCGATGACCGGCTTGGAGTTGATCAGGTCGTGTGGCATGGCCGAGTCGATGTCCTGATGCACGGACATCTTCTCTTTGATCGCGCGTTCCATGCGCACCAGTCCGATGCGGAACTGGTTCTCGAGCAGCTCGCCCACCGCGCGGACGCGGCGGTTGCCGAGGTTATCGATGTCGTCGACGCGGCCGACGTCTTTGCGCAGGCGAAGCAGATAGTTGATGACCACGAAGAAGTCTTCGGCGCTCATCGTCTTCTGCGTCACGGGCGAATTGAGGTCGAGCTTGATATTGAATTTGAAGCGGCCCACGCGCGAGAAGTCGTACTTCCGCGCATCGAAGAACATGCCTTCGAAGAGCGCCTTCGCCGACTCGAGCGTCGGAGGGTCGCCCGGACGCATGCGGCGGTAGATCTCGATGATCGCCTGCTCGAACGACTTCGAGGCGTCCTTGCGGACGGTGTTGAGCAGGATGTCGGACACCAGATCCCACTCGGGGAAGATCACGTCGATCTCGTTGATGTCGTGCTCGCGGAGCGTGTCGGCCCAGTCTGCCGGCAGGCTTTCACTCGCTTCGAACAGGACTTCGCCGGTGTTGAAGTCGACGACGTCGCCGAGGAACACGGCTTTGTCCATCGCTGCGAAGTCGACCTTCGCTGACGCCTCGTTGTTCTTGGTGAGGGCGTCGGACATCTTCTGATCGAGCTTGATTCCGGCGAACACGGTGCGGACGGTGCGGCGGCCGCGGTGCGAATGCCGCTCCTTGGCCTCTTCCTGATCGAGCACGCGCTTGTCGAACCTCAACTCGACGTTCTCGCCACTCTTCGGCAGGCGCGCTTTGATCGGCGTGTAGAACTGGCGGAGGATCTCTTCGTCGGTGGTCAGGCCGAGCGCGCGGAGGAACACCGAGCCGAGGAACTTGCGCTTGCGGTCGATGCGGACGTAGAGGATGTTCTTCTGGTCGTACTCGAACTCCACCCACGAGCCGCGGTATGGGATGATCTTGGCCAGGAACGTGTGCGCCGATTCCTTGGTGAAGAAGACGCCCGGCGAGCGGTGGAGCTGCGACACGATGACGCGCTCGGTGCCGTTGATGATGAACGTGCCGTTCTCGGTCATCAGCGGGATGTCGCCGAAAAAGACTTCCTCTTCCTTGGCGTCGCGCATGTGCTTGACGCCGGTGTCAGGGTCCTTGTCGTAGACGAAGAGGCGGAAGGTGACCTTCAGCGGAACGCTGTAGGACATGCCGCGCTCCTGGCACTCCTCGACCGAGTACTTCATCTGCAGATCGACGGGATTGCCGCAGATGTCGCAGATCTCGACGCGATTCTTGTTGATCACGCCGCACTTCTGGCAGTTGACGGTCTCTTCGTGCGGGTGATCGGTGATGATCTTCGAGCCGCAGTTCGCGCAGGTCATGCGCAGGTGCTCGAGACCCTTGAGCGCGCCGCACTTGCACTCCCAGTTGCCGATGGAGAACTTCACGAAGTCGAGCGAGCAGGTCTCCCGGAAATCGGAGAACGGGAAGACGCTGGTGAAGACCGACTGCAGCCCGGTGTCTTCGCGCTCTTCCGGCAGAAGGTTCATCTGCAGGAAGCGCTCGTACGACTTGCGCTGCACGTCGATCAGATTCGGCAGCGCCATATAGCTCCGGATTTTGGAGAAGTCGTGGCGGACCGGCTCCTGTTTGGGCATGGCTCCGTTCATCAATTCACTCCTTTTGTTAGGCGAAAGGAGACGCGAAGTTGCCGGTTACCGGTTCCCAGTTGCCGGGGACACGTCCACTGGCAACCGAAAACCGGTAACTGGCAACTCGCTGATCTCGAGACGTTCACTTAACGAGAATCTTTTGGCAGGAGCCCAGCGCAGGCGACGCGTCAGGCGACTTGCTAGGGGTGTGAGTCGTTGCTGGAGAGGCCGCTCCCCCCTCTCCTGACTCTGATTGTCTAACGTTTACAACAGATTTCTATTTCACGTCCTGAAGCGCGAAGCTCTGAAGGACCCCCTGCGCACTTGCCAGGGGGTCCTTCGCTTCGCTCAGGACTAAGGACCAACTACTTGACGGTAACTTTCGCTCCCGCGTCCTCGAAGACCTTCTTGATCTTTGCGGCCTCATCCTTCGACACGCCTTCCTTGACGGTCTGCGGCGCGCCTTCGACGAGGTCCTTCGCTTCCTTCAGGCCGAGGCTGGTGACCTCGCGGACGGCCTTGATCACGTTGATCTTCTTCTCGCCCACTTCCTGCAGGACGACCGTGAACTCGGTCTGCTCTTCTGCCGGCGCTGCTGCTGCCGCGGCCGCGCCGGGCATGGCCATCGGCATCGCTGCTGCCGCGGCCGAAACGCCGAAGCGGTCCTCGAGCGCCTTGACCAAATTGGCCAGGTCGAGCACCGACATCGACTCGATCTGTTTCACAAAATCTTCCGTTGAAATCGCCATTTCTTCCTCCAAAAAAGTTTATGCGGTGGTTGACCGCTGTTTTCCAATCTGATCGAGAACGACTGCGAGATTTCTGATGTTGGCCTGCAGCACCGTCACCAGCCGTCGCATCGGCGACTGCAGTACGTAGAGCAGCTTGGAGATGAGCTCCTGGCGCGACGGCAGATTGGCAATCGCCTGAATCTGCTCGGCAGGGACGACCTGTCCGTTGAGCATCGCCCCCTTGAAACGAACCGCCGGGACGTCCTTCGCGAATTTCGTCAGCGCTTTCGCCAGGACGACGGCATCGTTGGCGTTGAACGCGATCGCGGTCGGGCCGGTGAACTGCTCTTTCATCGCCACGATCGGCGAGTCCTTCAGCGCGATGAGAGCGAGGGTGTTCTTCACCACGACGTAGCCCGACTTGGTCTCCCGGACCTGCCTGCGCAGCTCGGTGACCTGCGGGACGGTGATGCCTTTGAAGTCGATCAGAAACGCGTTGGATGCCTTCCCGATCTGATCGGTGAGTTCCGAGACTTCCCGAGATTTCTGTTCGCGTGTCTTCATCTCACTCCCTCTCCGTCTTCACTTCGGCGATCGCCGTGTCGAGCGGAATCGACGGGCTCATCGTCGATGAGATGTAGATGCTCTTGACGTACTTCCCTTTTGCCGCGGGCGGTTTCGCTTTGCGCACGGCGTTGATGATCGCCGCGGCGTTGTCGCGAAGCTGGTCGGCCGTGAACTGAATCTTGCCCACCGGAACGTGGATGATCGATGTCTTGTCGACGCGAAACTCCACCTTGCCGGCCTTGATCTCCTGAAGCGCCTTGGCGACGTCGAAGGTCACCGTGCCGGTTTTCGGATTGGGCATCAGTCCGCGAGGACCGAGGACTTTCCCGAGCTTGCCGACGGAACGCATCATGTCCGGCGTGGCGATGACTGCGTCGAAGTCGACCCAGCCTTCCTGGATCTTGGCCACCATGTCGTCTCCGCCGACGTAGTCCGCGCCCGCCTCCTGCGCTTCCTTCTGTTTTTCGCCGGCGGCGATCACCAGCACGCGCTTGGTCTGTCCGGTGCCGTGCGGGAGCACGGTCGTTCCGCGGACCATCTGATCGGCGTGTTTGGGATCGACTCCGAGGAGCATGGAGAGCTCGACGGTCTCATTGAACTTGGCGAAGGCGATCTCTTTGAGGAGTCGCATCGCTTCATCCAATTGATACGGTCGCTTCTCGACCTTCTCGGCCGACGCACGATATTTCTTGCCGTGTTTGGCCATCTGTAATCCTCCGTAGTGTTAGCGGCTCTCGCGAGCCTCCTACCGTTGTTCGTTCTTTGTTCTTTGTTCTTCGAACACCGAGCAACGAAGAACGAAGAACCTATACGACTTCAATCCCCATCGAGCGCGCCGTGCCCTCGACAGTTTTGATCGCCGCTTCCAACGACGCTGCGTTCAAATCCGGCATCTTCGTTTTGGCGATTTCCTCGACCTGCTGCTTGGTTACTTTGCCGACCTTGTTCTTGTTCGGCACGCCCGAACCCTTCTGCAAACCGGCGGCGCGGAGCAGGAGCACCGCGGCCGGCGGAGTCTTCGTCACGAACGTGAACGAACGATCGGAGTAGACGGTGATGACCACCGGGATGATCAGTCCCCGCTGACCCTGCGTGCGCGCGTTGAACGTCTTGCAGAACTCCATGATGTTCACGCCGTGCTGGCCGAGAGCGGGGCCGACCGGGGGGGCAGGGGTCGCCTGACCGGCGGGAATCTGCAGCTTGATGTAACCCGTAACCTTCTTTGCCATTTTCGTTTCCTAAGAACGAGGAATGTTGAATGTTAAATGTTCAATGTTTAATGCTCTCTTTTCATTTAACATTAAGCATTTAACATTTAACATTCCTCGTCATCTCTTGGGAGCAGCAGCCTGCTCTTCGGTTGCGTCGTAGCGCGTCACCTGCAAAAAATCCAATTCCACCGGGGTGGAGCGTCCGAAAATCGTGACCATCACCTTCAGCGTGTTGCGATCGAGATTGACTTCATCGACCACGCCGGTGAAGTTGGTGAACGGCCCGTCGATGATTCGCACGTGCTCGCACAACCTGCGTCAGGATCTGATCGACTTCTTCCTGCGTCAGCGGTGTCGGTTTCTTTCCCGTCCCGACGAAACCTGTGACCTTCGGTGTGTTTTTCACCAAGTGCCACGCGTCGTCGGACATTTCCATTTCCACGAGGATGTAACCGGGAAAGAATTTGCGCTGCACTTCGCGCTTCTTGCCCGACTTCATTTCCACCAGCGTCTCGGTCGGGATCTTGATCTCGCCGAATTTCTGGCGCATGCCGAGGGCGTCGATGCGCTGCTGGAGGTTCTCCTTGACCCGCTCCTCGAATCCGGAGTAGGTGTGGACGATGTACCACTGCTTCTGTGTCTGCGCGACTTCGGTCATGACGAGACGCTCGCTCCAAACTTGCTGAAGAGGAACTCGATGCCTTTGTAGAAGACCACGTCGCAGCCCCAGAGATAGACCGCGAAGACGACGGTGGCCACGAGGACGACCACGGTCGTGCCGACGACTTCATTGCGGCTCGGCCAGGTGACCTTCTTCATCTCCGCCAACACATCCCTCCACCCCTCGCGGACAGTGGTCACCCACTCTTTAGGCTTGTTGATCATCTGACTGACTTCTTCCATTGATATTGTCCTGGCAGGCCAAGAGGGGCTCGAACCCCCAACCTGCGGTTTTGGAGACCGCTGCTCTACCAATTGAGCTATTGGCCTGAATGTGCCGCAAAAGGCTGTGAAAGCACGGGTTCTCCGACTTATTCCCGATACTTGCGCCATGAGATCCTTCGGCCGTCTCCGCGGCCTCAGGATGAAATGACGCTTCGCGTCATTTCACTTCCCGGTGCACCGTGTGCTTGCGCTCGTGACGGCAAAACTTCTTGAGCTCGACCTTCTCCGTCATCGTTTTCTTGTTCTTGGTGGTCGAGTAATTCCGACGTTTGCACTCGGTACATTGGAGCGTGATGATTTCTCTTCCTGCGCGTGCCATTACGAATCTCCGCGATCGTTGATTGTCTGGGCTGGAGCCCTCGACGAGATTTGAACTCGTGACCCCGTCCTTACCAAGGACGTGCTCTACCCCTGAGCTACGAGGGCCTTCGCGTTCGAAGAGCGCCGCATCTGCTTCGTTGTCGGTCGTCGCCTTCGCTGCGGCGTAGCCTCCGGCTACGCCTCGCTCGGCTCCTCCCTCCGCCTCGCATCTGCGCCGCTCTTCGAACGCTCTTCAATAAACCTGAAGGCACTTCTGCCTTCTGCCTTCTGCTTTTTTGGAGCGGGAGACGGGACTCGAACCCGCGACCAACAGCTTGGAAGGCTGTGACTCTACCAACTGAGTTACTCCCGCCCTTCCACCACCCAGCCAGCGGGTGGCTCTTGGCGGGTAGCGGGTGGGCCTACCCGCCACCCGCTACCCGCCAAAAGCCACAATGGTGGAGAGAGAAGGATTCGAACCTTCGTAGGGCAAGGCCCGGCAGATTTACAGTCTGCTGCTTTTGACCGCTCAGCCATCTCTCCAAAAACCAGGACTGAGGACTGAGTGCTGAGCCCCTGCCGCCCTACTCAGTCCTCAGTCCCCAGTCCTCAGTCCTGATTCTGGAGCTGGCGGCCGGACTCGAACCGGCGACCTGCTGATTACAAATCAGCTGCTCTACCAACTGAGCTATGCCAGCAAAACATTTAATTTTTCAAAGACACGAACAGCCGAAAACCGGTAAGCAGAGAACGGGCTTTGGAGAACGGGCTTTGACGGCGCGGCCGAGGAATTGCGGGTTATAGCAGAATTGTCAAACGGGGCGCAAGAGGAGAGTTATTCCGTTTGTCGACGGGCTATACTCGCCGGTGTCGCGCAAAGCGGAGCTCGGCTGGGTCGTGCTCGTTTTGGTCCTGATCTTCCCGTTCTTCGTTGACCTTCTCATCCTCGGTCGCGCGCTCTACATCCGGGATGTCGCGCGCATCTACTATCCCGAGCGAAAGGTCCTCCGCGACGTCCTCCTCTCTGGCGAGTTCCCCTTCTGGAACCCGCAATACGCCGCAGGTCAGCCCCTCGCAGCCAATCCAACGTGGGAGGTCTTCTATCCGCCGCAATGGCTGGTCCTGCTTCCTGATCTCCGCACCGCAATTGCGATCGAGATTGTTCTCCATTTCTTCATCGCTGCGACAGGGACATTTGCACTGCTGCGCTCGCTGCACCTGAAGGCGGAGGCGGCGGTGTTCGGCGCGCTGAGCTTTACGCTCAGCGGCGTGATGTTGTCGCTCGCGTCGCTCCTGCCGTGCCTTTTCGCGCTCGCGTGGGTGCCGTGGCTTGGCTTCGCCCTGCAGCGGCTTGGGGAGCGCGACCGGCCGAGCGACTTCGTCCTCCCATCGCTCTTTCTCGGCATCATTCTGTTGATCGGCGAACCTTCGACGATCCTGCAGAGCGCCGCGCTCGCCGCCGCGTATCTGTTCGTTCGACTTCCACCCAAACGCGCGATCAGGGCAGTGGCCGCGCTATTCGTTGTGGCATTTCTCGTCGGCGCAGCGCAGATCATTCCCGCGCTCGACCACAAGAGAGATTCGGGACGCGCTGCGGGGATGCCTTACAAACAAGTGTCGATGCAGAGCATGGCGCCGGCGCGGCCGCTCGAGCTCGCAGCGCCTGACCTCTTCACCCGCTTCACGTCCAATGGAATCTATTTTTGGGGTCCCATCGCGCGAGAAAACGGGCCATGGATGTTCAGTTGGTACGCCGGTCTGCTCGTGGCGACATTCTGCATCGCCGGCTTCATCCGCCGAATCCGCGGCTGGAAATTTGTCGGTGCGGTTGCTGTCATCAGCTATCTCATTGCGCTTGGAAAGAACGGACCGCTTTTTCCGATCATCTATCACGCGGGTCTGCGCTTCATCCGCTATCCAGAAAAATGGTTCATGGCAGCGTCATTTCTTTTTATCGTCTTCGCAGCAATCGCAGCGGACGTCTTTCTCCGTGACCCAACGTTTCGCCGGACGACGTTTCGTGTCTCCATTCCGATCGTCGTTTTTCACGTTTGCGTGCTTGCGTTCTCGTATTCGCCGCTCTTTGCGCGCGTGTGGAAGCTCAGCGGATACTACGCCGACATCGTTCGCGAAGCGCGCAGCGGCGCAATGACGATGCTCGCAGCCTCGGTTGCGCTGGTGCTGATCCTCACGCTTCGCGAGCGGCTCCGCGT
>WNGA01015150.1_pt1 | contig 10560 bp, 8 predicted proteins | sample 5400061 | NCBI WGS metagenome assembly WNGA01 (sample SAMN13153366, study PRJNA577476) | soil metagenome | isolation source: 100 cm soil or saprolite under grassland replicate 2 | place: USA:California | collected 2016-06-15
TCTCTGCGTACTCCGGGTGCAGACCGTTCTCGCCGACCCCCAGATTGACCGACCGCACGGGAATGCTCCGGCAGACCCGCTGGACGTCCGCGCGCGTGAGGCGCTCGACCACCGCGTCGGGCCGGTAGCAGTGGGCGCACCGGAGGTCGCACTCGTTGGTCAGACCAATCCCGAGCGAAAATGACGTCACTGCGGACCTCCCCGGACCCGTGGTGAAATGAGACACGCCTGCGGGGCCGTTCGGTTCGCAGGTGCGTAACGGTGTCGAAGGGCCCAGCCCGCCCCGATGACGAGTGGGAGGAACTCCCCGGCGCGCGCCCAGGCAGGAATGGCCCACGGCTCGTGCAGAAAGAACGTATACGCTAACGCCACGCTCCCCGTGAACGCGATCCATGGAACCGAGGGCCGCACCGCCAGGAAAGGCACGAGCCAGAGCGCGTACCACGGGAAGATGTTGGGGCTGAGCACGATGTAGCCGCCGATCAGCACGATCGCTCGATCGCTCAGCGGGCGGTCTGCGCGCGCGAGGCCAGCGTAGAGGACCCACGCCGCCAGGGCGGCCAGGGCGACGGCGGGAACGTCGATCATCATGCGCAGCGGACCGGGGTTGAAGAACTCGTTCGACAGGTATTGAGGAAGAGAGCCGAGGACACCGGCGCCGAGGTAAGCGGAGGGCACATACCCGGCGAGGGCGACGAGCGCAAACGTGACGACAGGGCCACTGATCCCGCCGCCGAGCAGGAGCGGAAGCAGCGCGGCGGGATAGAACTTGACGAGCGCACCCACCGCCAGGATCGCCGCCGCGAGGTTCGCGCGTCCCGCGACCGCGAGGCGGACGGCCCCGACGACCGAGAGCATCGCCAGGGCGTCCACGTGGCCACTTCCCCAGATCTCGACGAGGACGAGCGGATTCCAGGCATAGACCGCGAGATGGACGAGCGGCACACCCGAGGCGCGCAGAAGGGAGGCCAGCACGGCCAGCGTGGCCAGCTCGGCGACACCGAGCGCGGCTTTCATGGCGAGCACGCTGTCGGGCGACAGCGCATACACGCCCTGGAAGAACGCCTGGGCTCCTGGCGGATAAATCGTTCGCCACGTCGAGTGGTTGAGACGGGGATAAATTGCGCCGTCGCGAAGGTGAGCGAGCTCTCGAGCCGTCGGTGCCGACGCGTACGGGCTGATGCCCGCCGCCGCGACCCGCGCGTCCCAGACGTAGCGATACGCGTCGGTCGACAACGTGGGCGGCGTCCACAGAAGGGCGAACCGAGCGAGCAGCGCGACCGTCAGGACGATCCAGAGCGCCTGCCGTCCTCGGAGCCGAGTCAAGGCCCAGAGTGCCGCGCCGTAGCAGGCGAGGGCCGCGCCGAACAGGACGAGAAACGTCCGCGGAGCCTCGACCAGGTTCTCGACCCGCGCGAGCGCAAGACACGCCACGGCGAGACCGCCGCCGCCAGCCAGCAGGACTGACGCCCGCCGACGAGACCTCGGAGGAGTCCGCGCGGTTGGGTGATCGGTCTTGGTGTCCCAAACGGACATGATCGGTCCAGTCGAGGCACCCAAACTACTCTATCGATGCAGGAGGTGACAACAGCATGGGCGCCGGCCCGGCCGTATTGCCGGCCGAGCTCGAACCCGGCCGGGCCGTCCGTGTGTCTCACGGACATGGAGACGAGCGAGCGCACGCGCATCCTCATCCTGGGCGGCGGGTTCGGCGGTGTGCACACGGCCATCACCCTCGAGCGCCTGCTGCGGCGGGAGCTGCGCGAGGGGCGCGTGGAGATCGGGCTGGTCAACCGCGAGAACTACACGGTGTTTCAGCCCATGCTGCCGGAGGTGATCTCGGGCAGCATCGGGCTGCTCGACACGATCACCCCGATCCGGCGTCTGTGCCCCGGCACGAACCTCTACACACGGAGCATCGAGTGCATCGATCTCGCGCGGCGGCGGGTGACCGCGGCGGCCGGGTTCGGCTCCCAGCAGCGCTTCCTGCCCTACGATCACCTCGTCATCGCGCTCGGCAACGTCACGAGCTTCGCGGGCCAGCTCGGCCTGGCCGAGCACGCGCTGCCCTTCAAGTACCTGGGGGACGCTCTCGCGCTCCGCAACCGCGTCATCCACACGCTGGAGGAAGCGGACATCGAGCAGGACGCCGCCGTCCGGCGCGCGCTGCTCACGTTCGTGGTGGCCGGGGGCGGATTCTCCGGCGTGGAGGCTGTGGCCGAGCTGAACGACTTCGTGCGTGCGGCGGCCCGGAGCTTCCGCAATCTCATGCGCGAGGAGATCCGCGTGGTGCTCCTGCACGTGGGGCCCTTGATCCTGCCCGAGCTGCCGGCGTCGCTGGCCCGCTTCGCCCAGCGGCTGCTCATGAAGCGCGGCGTCGAGGTCCGGCTGAACACGCGTCTACACGGCGCCACCGCGGATGCCGCTCTGCTCGACGGCGGTGCGCGTATCGCCACCCGGACGCTCGTGAGCACGGTGCCGTCCATGCCCAATCCGTTGGTGGCCGCTCTCGACTGCAAGAAGGAGAAGGGACGCATCGTGGTCGACCGTCACCTCGAGCTGCCGGACCACTCTCAGGTATGGGCGGTGGGCGACTGCGCCTGGGCCATCGACGCGCGGACGGGCGAGCCCGCGCCGCCCACCGCTCAGCACGCCACGCGCGAGGCCCGCTGCGTGGCCGAGAACATCGCCGCCAGCCTGCGCGGAACGCCGAAGCGCGCGTTTTCGTTCCGGGCGCTGGGCAAGATGGGCTCGCTCGGACACCGCTCGGCCGTGGCCGAGGTGTTCGGCGTCAAGATCTCGGGCCTGCTCGCCTGGTGGCTGTGGCGGACCGTGTATCTCATGAAGCTGCCCGGCCTCGACCGCAAGCTGCGCGTGGCCACGGACTGGACGCTCGACCTCGTCCTGCCGCCCGACATCGTCCAGCTGAAGACGGACAAGCCGGTGGGCATGCGGCGCGAGCACTTCGAGCCCGGCGAGACGGTCTTCCGCGAGGGTGACCGCGGCGACTGGCTCTATGTCGTGGTGGACGGCGAGGTCGAGGTCCTCAAGGAAGTGCCCGGGCGGGGGCAGGCGCTGCTGCGCCGCCTGGGGCCGGGCGAGTGCTTCGGGGAGATCGCCTTGGTTAGCGATCGGGCGCGCTCGGCCACGGTGCGCAGCGTCACCGGCGTGAACCTCCTCGCCGTGGATCGCGAGGCGTTCCAGGCGCTGTTCTCGAGTCTGCCCCCGCTCCGCGGGTTCTTCGAGCAGCTCATCGAGGCGCGGCGTTAAGCGTCCTCTCTAGCTGGCGCCTGCAGCGGCGGTCGATCGCCTGAGCGACGAAGGCCACGGTACTCCAGGAGTAGCAAAGTCGCCGCCGAAAGTAGCAAAGTGGTGCGAACGTCCGTTGCCTTATCGCGCGGTTAGCGTGCAGGATTTTTCGACTTCTAATCCGAGGGTCGCAGGTTCGATTCCTGCCAGGCGCACCAATACTTCACAATGTCGGATCAGACGCTTCGATCGGATTGGCGAACGGTTCCGGCACATCCTCCACGCTGCCCCTGATGTTTGGCCGCGTGCCCCACCGTGCGGGGTCGTGCCGGGTTCGTCGACATAGAGGGCGCGATTTCGGGGAGTCCGCAGTTCGTAATTCCCTCTCGCATACCGGTGCTCAAAAGCAACGGTTGGTCCCTCCCCATAGTCTTGCTCTCGCAATCCTGTTTGAAGGCGTCAAACGTCGCTTGTCGCGCGCAATCAGGCACCGTGGTCCAGAGCATGCCGATCCGGTAGACCCTCCCCGCCTGCTGGGCCTCGGCAACGAGCGGCGCGGCGAGCAGACTCACACTCACGACGCTGAGAAAGCTACGGCGGTTCATCGTCGGGCCCTGATCATAGCAGCCCAGCCGGTAGAGGGTCTTCAGGTGCGACGGTCACCCATCCGAGGTGATCAGCCGAGCAGTGCGGGATTCGTCACCAAGAGCCGCTACTGAGTGGGAGGGCGTCCCGAGCTCGGTGGCGGTGGAGAAGCCGGCGTTTGTCCCGCCGCTTTGACGTGTTCAACGACTGGGTCTTCGACGAATGTTGCGTAGCCCGGCGCGATCAGCGTCACCGTATCGCCGGGATCGAGGAGCACGTCCAAGTCGGTCACTTTCTGCGTGAAGGTGACGAGCATCGGGCCCTGAGCGGTAGCGATCTTCACCAAGAGCCGATTCCCGTCGCGCTGCTTGCGGATGACCTGACCCTCGACATTTTTCCCCGATCCGCTAATCGCCTTCGGCAAGTAGGGGGCAATCAACGCGGGGCCTCGGTTGGCTGCGCCAATCCCAACAACGACACCCACAAGAAACGTGCCGAGCAGGATCATCCATCCCCTCATGATCCGTTCACCGGGATCGTGAACGTGAAGGTCGAGCCGCGGCCCACCTCGCTCTGCACCCAGATCCGGCCGCCATGCAGCTCTATAAACTTCCGTGACAGCGCGAGGCCGAGCCCCGTGCCCTCAACCTTCTTGTCCGCCGTCCCGACCTGCCGGAACTCCTCGAAGATGGCCTCCTGATCCTCCGGCGCGATCCCCACGCCGGTGTCGGCGACAGAGACTTCCACGAGCCCGTCGTCCAACACCGCATGCACGTCGATGCGTCCGCCCTCGGACGTGAACTTGAGCGCGTTCGACAGCAGATTGAGGAGCACCTGCTTCACCTTGCGCTCGTCGGCGCGGATCGTGCCGAGGCGTTCGTCAATCTGCCGGCCGAGCGCGATCCCTTGCCGCCCCGCGCGCTCGCGTACGAGCGTGAGGGCGTTGTCGATGGCTGTCGGAAGATCGAAATCCGCGGGTTCCAGCTCCATCCGCCCGGCCTCGATCTTGGAGAGATCCAGGATGTCGTTGATGAGCGAGAGCAGATGGCGGCCGGATTCGAGGATGTCGCGCAGATACTCGGCCTGTTTGTCATTGATCTCGCCGAACATCCCCTCGGTCAGGACCTCGGAGAACCCGATGATGGCGTTGAGCGGGGTGCGCAGCTCGTGCGACATGTTGGCGAGGAACTCGCTCTTGTGCTGGCTGGCGACTTCGATCTGCCGGCTCTTGTCTTCGATCTCCAGGAACAGGCGTGCGTTCTGGATGGCCAGGGCGGACTGGGTGGCGAAGGTTCGCAAGAGGTCGACTACCTCAGGTCTGAACTCGCCTGTGGCCTTCCGAATCACGGTGAGGCCGCCGAGCATGTGATCCTCGCGGACGAGGGGAACTGCGAGCAGAGCCCGGTATCCGGCGCGCACGAGCCCGCCACGTACTCGGCTCTCGGAGGGCGCTGCCAACATGTCCGGTACTTGGACCGGCTCCTGCTCCTCCGCCAGCCGGCCGGTCGCTCCTTCCCCTTTCCGGACCGGGGTGGCGAGCATCGTCTCCACGATCTCGGCTTCAAGATGCGCGGTGGCGCGTGGCAGGAAGACCTCGCGTTGCTCGTCGTACTCGTAGATCACCCCCGCGTCGGTGCCCGAGAGCTGCGTGGCCCGGGCGACGATCGTGCTCAACACCGTCCGCAGATCCAGGGAGGAATTGATCGCCTGCCCGACCTCGCCGAGGGCCCGAAGCTCGCCCACCGAGCGCGTCAGGTCCTGGGTTCGGGCTTCGAGTTCCTTGAAGAGTCGGCCGTTTTCAATCGCGATGACGGCCTGGTTCGCGAAGGTCTGGAGGAGGTCGATCTGGCGCTGGGAGAACGCACGGACTTCCGGCCGGTAGATGACGATGCCGCCGGCCAGACGTCCTTCCTTCAGCATCGGCACGGCGAGGAACGTGCGCGCACCGCCGATCTCGACCGTCGCCACCCGGGCAGGATTTCGGTCACGATAGGCGGGCTCAGCGGTGAGATCGACGATATGCACGGGCTTTCGCGTCGCCACCATGCGACCGATGCCCGTGGTCAAGTCGCGAACCAGCGACGCCTGCTCGGAGAAGAGCCACTTCTCGAACTCGGGGCTGGCGCCACGGTGGGCCACCTGGCGATAGCGCCCGGACTCATAGAGCCCGAGGATCCCCAGATGGGCTTCGCAGAGGGCCGTGGCCCGCTCGAGGATCGCGTCGAAGACCGGAACAATGTCGGTTGGCGATGCCGAGATTACACTGAGAATGTCGGCGGTCGCGGTCTGCTGCTCCAATGCCTCCGTCGTCTCGTTGAACAACCGCACGCTCTCGAGAGCGATCACGGCCTGGTCGGCGAACGTCTGCAGGAGAGCGATGTGGCTCGCGGAGAACGGCCCGGGCTCGGCCCAGGTGACCGAGATCCAGCCCGTCGTCGCACCGCCGTGGACCATCGGCATCCATACGAAGCTGCGAAATCCGCGCGCCCGGGCAACCCGGAGCGTCCGCTCGGTGGCGTCGGGATGCGTCTCCACGTCTTCGACGAAGGCCGCGGTTCCCTCGCGGACGGTCCGCTGCGCGAGCGGCAACTGATCCAGCCTGACCGGGTACCCGGCGCGGAGCACGGCGTCGCCTTCTGGGGTCACTGTGTTGAACGCCATGAGGTGCACCTCGTCGCCGATCAAACGCGTGACCGATACCGAGTGCCCGGCGAGCAGCCCCCTGGCGTTGCGAGCGATCGCGTCGAAGACGGGCTGCATGTCGGTCGGCGAACTGGAGATCACGCGCAGAATCTCGCTCGTCGCCGTCTGCTGCTCCCGCGCTTCGGTCAGGTCGCGCTGCAGGTCCGCATACGACTTTGTGGTAACGCGGGACACAGAAACGGGTGCTCCGCACCATGGGCAGAACTGAGCGTCAGCTACACGGTTCTCCCGCCCACACCGGGGACAATCCACTGACGGGCCTCGCACTCTCCGGTCCATCCGCACGGTGAGCCGAGATTAGCCGGGGTCTCCGGCGCCGGTCAATGAGGATCAGCGAGCAAATCCCTTGCGTTGATTTGCCTTGAACGACCTCGCCCAACGATGAGGATCGTGTCCTCGTGTGAGAATCGTGTCCCTTCGTGTCTCGGCCAGTGCGGACGAAAAGATTTGAGCCGACGAGCGGTTACGCGGAATCCCGCGAAATGACTGAGGGCCGGCTCAGGTCGCAGGTTCGACTCCGGCCAGGCGCACCACTACTTAGCCTGGCTCGGCTCGCCCACCACCGCCGTCCCGTTGAAGTTCCGCGCCCGATGGCCGCGCCATGGCCTCGACGGCGGCCAGGCGATGCGTCGGCAGCCGATGGGCGTAACCGATTCCGAGGACACGTTACGCTTCGCCGAATTGACCGGCGTCCGCCCCATGATCGAACGTATGCTCCATCCCCCGAAGCCCAGTACGGCAGCGCCGCAAGCCGAATCGGCTAAATGGGAGCGCTCGTCCGATAACCTATACGAAGCCCTCGGAGGCCACCAGCCATTCGGTGAAGCTCTGCACCTGCTTTCCCCGCTCGAGGGCATGCGGTAGACTCCCGCCCTGCATGGCTAACAAAGAGTACCGGACTCGCGAGCAAAGGGGGATGGGCATGCGCGGAATGTGCCTGACGATCGCGGTGGCGGCGCTTGTTGCCTTGCCGTTCGGGGGGTCCGTCCAGTCCCAGGAGCGGCCGATCCGGATCGGGTCGTCGATCCCGCTCACCGGCGGCGTCGCGATGTTCGGGCAGCACTCGCGCTGGGGCGCCGAACTCGCCGTCGCCGAGGCCAACGCCAAGGGAGGGGTGCTCGGCCGCAAGATCGAGGTCGATTTCCAGGACAACCGCTGCAACCCGGCCGAGGCCGTGAAGAGCGTCACCCAGATGCTCGCCGAGAAGAAGTACGTCGCGATCTTCGACGGGCTGTGCAGCTCGGCGGCGCTGGCGATCATGCCGCTGATCGAGCGCGCCGGCGTCCCGTTCGTGGTCGCCAACGCCTCGGCCACGTCGATCGCCGAGCGGTCCGGCGCGGGCGGCAACAAGTGGACCTTCAAGGTGAATCCGACGGACGCCAGCATGCTCGACGCGCTGGTCGGCTGGCTCGACAAGGAGGGGAAGGCCACCAACATCGCCTTCCTCGGCGAGGACACCGACTTCGGCCGCGCCGGGTCGACGGGGCTGGAGAGCGCGCTCAAGAAGCGCAGCCTCAAGCTCGCGATGGTCGACTTCTTCCAGAAGGGCACTCCGGACTTCACGACCGTCTTCGCCAAGATCAAGGCGAGGAAACCCGCGCTGCTGGCGCTCTACGCCGTCGACGCCGACTTCCAGAACGCCATCCGCCAGTGGTACACGCTGGGCGGCGGTATCCCGCTGACGGGTCGGGTGCTCGTGGACCAGGTGCCGAAGGAAATCATGGACAGCGGGTTCCTGGACGGAACGACCTCCGTCCAACCCTATGATCCCTCGGTCGACACGCCGGGAAACAAGGCCTTCGTGGAGGCGTTCCGGAAGCTGCACAACGTGCCGCCGATCCTGGTGAGCTTCGAGTCCTACGAGGCGATGAAGGTGCTGATCGACGCGATCCGCCGCGCCGGCAACGACAATCCGGCGGCGATCCGGGACGCGCTGGCCACCACCAGGATACCGTCGATGCTCGGCACCACCATCGAGTTCGACGATCACAACCTGGCGCACAACAATGCGATCATCCTCACCATCAAGGGCGGCAAGGTCGTCGTCGTGGGCGTGAGCAAGACCTGATGTAGTGGACCCCAGCTTCTACATCCAGCTGCTGCTCAACGGCATCGTGATCGGCGTGATCTACGCGCTGGTCGCGATGGGACTATCGTTGATCTTCGGCGTGCTCGAGATCGTCAACTTCGCCCACGGCGAGTTCTACATGCTCGGCGCCATGCTGGCCTACTTCCTCACCATGAAGGCGCGGCTGGGCTTCGGGCCGACCATCCTGGTGGTGACCGCGTCGGCCGTGGGCCTCGGGTACGTGCTCTACGAATCCCTCCTCGGCGCGCGGCGCGGTGAGGGCTTCGAGCGAAGCATCCTCCTCACGCTCGGCCTGTCCATGGTGCTGCAGAACGGCGCGATCTTCCTGTTCACCACCACACCGAATGTCATCGAGACGCGCCAGAGCTACGCAAACATCGTCGTGGGGGGTCTCCGCGTGCCGGTCACGCGCATGCTCGCCCTCGGACTGGGCCTCCTGGCCTTCGGCGCGCTCTACCTGATCCTCTACCGCACGCGCCCTGGCAAGGCGATGCGTGGCGTCGCGCAGAGCCGCGACGCCGCCCTGATGGTGGGCATCGACACGCGCGCGGTCTCGCGGCTGGCGGTCGCCATCGGCATCGGGCTGTCGGGGCTGGCCGGCGCGGCCCTCGCTCCTGTCTATGCCATCCATCCGTTGATGGGGTTCGGCTTCGTGTTCAAGGCCTTCGCCATCATCATCATCGGAGGGCTGGGCAACGTCGCCGGCGCCGCCATCGCCGCGGTCGCGCTGGGGGTGCTGGAGAGCTTGGTCGGTGGGTTCCTCCCGCTGGTCATGGTCGACGCCCTGGCGTTCGTGTCCATGATCGCGATCTTGCTGCTGCGACCTCAGGGGCTGTTCGGGCGCGGAGTACGGGTGTGAGGGGCGGGGGGCTGCAGGCGCTGCTGGCCGCGCTCGGTGTCGGCGCGCTGTTCGCGATCCCGGCGATGACCGCCAACGAGTACGTGCTGGCGCTGGGAGTGAGCTTCGCGACCTTCGCCGTGCTGTCCGGCGGATTGAACCTCGTCTACGNNNNCTTCTCTCGTTCGCGCAGGTCGGATTCTTCGGGATCGGTGGCTACACCGCGGCGCTGCTGGTGGTGGACCGGGGCTGGTCGCTGTGGGCGGGCGCGGCGGCGGGCGGCGTGCTGGCGACGCTGGTCGGTCTCGTGGTCGGCTACTCGTCGCTGCGCCTCTCGCGCCACGCGTTCGCGATCGTCAGCTTGAGCTTCGCGCTGCTCTGCCTGATCGTCTCGCGCGACTGGGTGGACCTCACGCGGGGGGCGATGGGCATTCCCGGCCTGCCCGTCCCCTCCATGACCTTGCCCGGCGGCCTGCGCTGGCGGCTCGCACGCCCGACCGACTTCTACTACCTGCTCCTCGGCTTCGCGGTGGTCGCCCAGGCGGCCGTGTACCTGGTCGTCACCTCGCGGCTCGGTCGCGCCATGCGGGCCGTCAAGCTGAACGAGCCGCTGGCACAGTCACAGGGCATCGATCCGCTCCGCTACAAGCTGCTGGCGATCGGGCTGTCGGCGCTGCTCGCGGGTGTCGCGGGTGGCTTCTTCGTCTTCTACCTGACGATCGTCGACCCGTCGATCTTCGATTTCTACTACACCGAAACCATGCTGATCATGGTCATCATCGGCGGACCCGGAAGCTTCTGGGGCGTGCTCGGCAGCACGGCCGTACTCGCGGTGCTCCCCGACCTCCTGCGTTTCACGACCGATCTGCGCATGGTGCTCTACGGCGCCGTGCTGATCGCGGCCGTGCTCATCTTCCCCGACGGCGTGGGCGGCTGGCTCCGGCACCGTCGCATGGCGCGGTGGCGCCGGATGCGGCCGGCGCCGCCATGACCACCCTCTTGCAGGTCCAGGGTCTCACCAAGCGATACCTGGGCCTGACTGCGGTCGACGACGTCTCCTTCGAGGTCGAGACCGGCAGCGTGGTGGGACTGATCG
>WNGA01013281.1_pt1 | contig 10559 bp, 8 predicted proteins | sample 5400061 | NCBI WGS metagenome assembly WNGA01 (sample SAMN13153366, study PRJNA577476) | soil metagenome | isolation source: 100 cm soil or saprolite under grassland replicate 2 | place: USA:California | collected 2016-06-15
GCGGGTACCTCGTGAGCCAGAACTACAAGGAAGGCGCGCTGGTCAAGACGGGCGACCTCCTGTTCCAGGTCGATCCGCGGCCGTTTCAGACCGCCGTCGACCAGGCCGACGCCAAGCTCCGCCTGGCGGAATCGCAGCTGAGCCAGGCCGAGGCGCAGGTGAGCGCGAGCCGGGCGCAGGTCGAGCAGGCCATGGCCCGGGTCGTCCAGGACGAGGCCCAGGTCAAGCGCGCCGAGGCCACGCAGCGTCAGACGGAGCTCGACGTCGCCCGTTACACGCCGCTCGCCGAGCGGGGCTCGGTCAGCCAGCAGGAGCTCGACAACGCGGTGCAGAGCAATCTCGCGAATCTGGCCACGGTGGCGGCCGCGCGCGCCGCGGTGCGGAACGCGCAGGCCAGCGTGAGCCAGGCACAGGCGGCGCTCGAGAAGGCGCACGCCGACGTGAAGACTCAGCAGGCGAATATCGCCGCCGCTCGCGCAGCCCTCGCGGACGCCCGGCTCAACCTCGGCTACACGAGGATCACGTCGCCGATCGACGGGATCGCCGGGTTCCGCGTCGCGAACATCGGGGATTTCGTGGGCCCGAACGACCCCACGCTGTTGACCACCGTCTCGCAGGTCGATCCGATCTACGCGCAGTTCCCCATCAGCGAGCAGCGGGCCCTCGCCGTGTTCCGGCGATGGGACGCCGACCCACGTGCGCGCCGGAACATCGAGCTGGAGCTCATCCTCGCTGACAGCAGTGTCTACGGCTCGCGCGGGAGAGCCGACGTCCTCGATCGTCAGGTCGACGTGACCACCGGCACCGTGTTGGCGCGCGGCGTCTTTCCGAATCCTGGAAACGTGCTGCGCCCCGGCCAGTACGCCAAGGTCCGGGCCGTCGTCGAGGTGAAGAAGAACGCGCTCCTCGTGCCCCAGCGGGCCGTCCAGGATCTGCAGGGCGTCCATCAGGTCGCGGTGGTCGGGACCGACGACACGGTCGACATCCGCACGGTCAAGGTCGACGCGCGGGTGGGCTCGCTGTGGATCGTCGCGCAGGGGTTGAAGCCCGGCGAGCGGGTCGTCGTCGAGGGCGTCGATCGGGCGCGCGCCGGCCAGAAGGTCCGGGTCGAGGCCAGCCCACCCTCCACGCCCGGCCCCGCGAAGTAGGCCGGCGATGGCCCGATTCTTCATCAACCGGCCCGTCGTCGCGATGGTCATCTCGATCCTCATGGTGATCATCGGGCTCATCGCCATGGTGCAGCTTCCCATCGCGCTCTATCCGAACATCGCTCCGCCCGAGATCCTGCTCACGGCACGCTATCCGGGCGCCGACGCGCTCACGCTCGAGCAGTCGGTGGCGACGCCGGTCGAGCAGCAGATGAGCGGCGTCGACAACATGCTCTACATGTACTCGATCAACCAGGCCGCCGGCAGCCAGATGCAGCTGCGGGTCGACTTCGACATCACCACCGACCCGAGCACCGACCAGGTGCTCGCCAACCTCCGCTACTCGCAGGCCCAGTCCCAGCTGCCGCCCGACGTGGTCAACCAGGGCGTGTCCGTCACGAAGTCCGTGACGAGCCCCCTGGGGCTCTTCGTGCTGTACTCCCCGAAGGGCACCTACGACGCCCTGTTCCTGGCCAACTACGCGTACGTCAACATCAACGACCCGATGACCCGCGTGCCCGGCATCGGCCAGGTGCAGATCTTCGGGGCGGCGCAGTACGCCATCCGGCTCTGGGTCAATCCCGACACACTGGCGAAGCTCGACATCACGGTGAGCGAGATCGCAAGCGCGCTGCAAGCGCAGAACACCGTCAACCCCGCCGGTCAGGTGGGGGCCGACCCGGTGCCTCCGGGCCAGGAGTTCACCTACACGGTGCTGGCGCAGGGCCGCCTGGCGAGCGTCGCCGATTTCGAGAACGTCGTGGTCCGGGCGAGGCCCGACGGCGCCCTCGTCCGGGTGAAGGACGTGGCCCGCGTGGAGCTCGGCGCGCAATCCTACATCCGACAGGGCCGCCTGAACGGGCGCCCCGCGGCCCTCGTCGCCATCTACCAGCTCCCCGGGTCGAACGCCATCGACGCCATGAAGGCCGCGACGAAGCTGATGGAGGAGACCAAGGCGCGGTTCCCCAGCGACCTCGACTACGTGACGTCGCTCGACACGACGCTGGCGGTGAGCGCCGGGATCCGGGAGATCGTCAAGACGCTGGTCGAAGCGCTGATCCTCGTGGTGATCGTGGTCTTCATCTTCCTCCAGGGGTTCCGGGCCACCCTGATCCCGCTGCTGGCGGTGCCGGTGGCGCTGATCGGCGCCTTCATGGTCTTCCCGCTCCTCGGCTTCTCGATCAACACCCTGTCGCTGTTCGGGCTCGTGCTGGCCATCGGCCTCGTGGTGGACGACGCGATCGTGGTGGTCGAGGCGGTCGAGCACCACATCGAGCAGGGGCTCTCGCCGCGGGAGGCCGCCTTCAAGGCGATGGAGCAAGTCTCCGGCCCGGTGGTGGCGATCGCGCTGATCCTGGCCGCCGTGTTCGTGCCGACGGCGTTCATCCCCGGCATCACGGGGCGCATGTACCAGCAGTTCGCGGTGACGATCGCCGTCTCGGTCCTCATCTCGGCGTTCAATGCGCTGACGCTGAGCCCCGCGCTCTCGGCGCTGCTCCTGCGGCCCCGGCGGGAGATGCGCGGCCCGCTGGGCCCGTTCTTCCGCGGGTTCAACCGCTGGTTCGCCCGCGCGACCAACGGCTACGTCGGCGCCTGCGGCCACCTGATCCGCAAGGCCGCCGTCTCCATGAGCCTCCTGCTCGTCGCCGCGATCTTCGCGGGCCTCATCGGCTCCCGCCTGCCCGGCGGCTTCGTCCCCGACGAGGACCAGGGCTTTTTCTACGTCAACGTCCAGCTCCCCCTCGCCGCCTCGCTGCAGCGCACGGCGGCGGTCAACGACAAGCTCGATGCCATCTTCAAGGCGACGCCGGGGATCAAGCACTACACGGGGGTGGCGGGCTTCAGCCTGCTGAGCCTCGTGACGACGACCTACAACTCGTTCTACTTCATCACGCTGGACGACTGGGACGAGCGGGACAAGAAGGGCCTCACCGCGGAGGCCATGATCAGGGACCTGAACCGGCGGCTGGCGAGCGTGCCCGAGGCTCAGGCCTTCGCGTTCTCGCCGCCCGCCATCCCCGGCATCGGGACGTCCGGCGGCGTCACCTTCGTGCTGGAAGACCGCGCGGGCAAGGACCCCGCGTTCCTGGCCGACAACACCGACAAGTTCCTCGCCGCGGCGCGCAAGCGTCCGGAGTTCGCTCGACTCTTCACCACCCTGCTGCCGAGCGTTCCGCAGCTCTTCGCGGAGGTCGATCGGGACAAGGCCCTCAAGCAGGGCATCAGCCTCGCCTCGGTCTACCAGACACTCCAGGCGTTCCTGGGCGGCGCGTTCGTGAACTACTTCAACCAGTACGGGCGGGTCTGGCAGGTGTACGTGCAGTCCGAGGGCGACTTCCGGACGCGGGCCGAGAACGTCGGCCAGTTCTACGTGCGCAACGCTGCCGGACAGCCGGTGCCGCTGTCGACGCTGGTCACGATGAAGCAGATCAACGGTCCCGAGTTCACGATCCGGTTCAACGAGTTCCGGGCGGCGCAGATCAGCGGGCAGCTCGCCCCCGGGGTCAGCACCCGCCAGGGCATGCGGGCGCTCGAGGAAGTCTTCGCGGAGACCATGCCCCGCGAGATGGGCTTCGACTACATGGGGATGTCGTTCCAGGAAAAGGCGGCGGCCGCGGGCATCCCGCCCTCCGCGGTCTTCGGATTCTCGCTGCTCGTGGTGTTCCTCCTCCTCGCCGCCCAGTACGAGAGCTGGACGCTGCCGTTCGGCGTTCTGCTCGGCACCCCCATCGCGGTCCTCGGCGCCGTGGGGGCGCTCTGGCTCGGCCGCTTCGAGCTGGACGTGTTCTCCCAGATCGGCCTGGTCATGGTGATCGGCCTGGCCGCCAAGAACGCCATTCTCATCGTCGAGTTCTCGAAGGAGGAGCGCGAGCACGGCGCCTCGCTCGTCGACGCCGCGCTGGCCGGGGCGCGGGTCCGGCTGCGCCCCATCCTCATGACCGCGTTCGCGTTCATCCTCGGCGTCCTGCCCCTCGTGATCTCGAAGGGGGCCGGCGCGCACTCGCGGCAGATCCTGGGCACGACGGTCATCGGCGGCATGCTCGCGGCGACGCTCGTCGCCATCTTCATCATCCCCGTCACGTTCTACGTGAGTGAGCGGTTCCGCCGCACGCCGGCGCCCACGGCCCCACCCGAGGCGGCGCTGGCGCCGATCCACGGCGGTTCGGCCGACGGTCCGACGGCCGACGGACGGCACTCGTGAGGCGCTCTGCGAGCGGACGGATCGTCGGCGGCATCGTCGCGGCCGCGGTCCTCAGCGGCTGCGCGCTCGGACCGGACTACAAGCGCCCGCCGGTGGTCGAGCCGGCGACGTTTCGCGGCCAGGCCACGGGGGAGGCCTCGTCGCTCGCCGACGCGCCCTGGTGGGACGTCTTCCAGGATCCCATGTTGAAGTACCTGATCGAGGAAGCCTTGCGCCGCAACTACGACATCAAGATCGCGACCGCGCGCGTGCAGGAGGCCCGGGCCCTTCTCGGCGTCGCGCGCGCCGACTTCTACCCGTCGCTCGATTACGGGGCGGGCGCCGCGCGGAGCAACGCCAGGGCCGGCGCCCTCGGATTGCCCGGCGGGCAGGCCCCGACCACGAGCAGCCTGTTTTACGGCACGCTCAACGCGTCGTGGGAGCTCGACATCTGGGGCCGCATCCGTCGCTCGAACGAGGCCGCACTGGCTTCCCTGCTGGCCACCGAGGACGGCCGGCGCGGCGTGTGGCTGTCGCTGGTCAGCGATCTCGCGCAGGCGTATTTCGAGCTGCTGGCGCTCGACGTGCGCCTGCAGATCGCGCGGGACAGCACGGAGGCCTACCAGCGCACGTACAACCTGTTCCTCGATCGCTTCCAGCAGGGCGCCGCCTCGAAGCTCGAGACGGCGCGGGCCCAGGGGGCCCTCGGCGAAGCCCAGGCGACCATCCCGCAGCTCGAGAGCGACATCGTCGCCAAGGAGAATCAGATCGGCGTTCTCCTCGGCCAGCCCCCCGGGCCGATTCCCCGCGGCACGCCGATGTACGACCAGCCCGTGGTGCCGGCGGTGCCGGCCGGGTTGCCCTCGGCGCTGCTCGAGCGCCGTCCCGACCTCCGCCAGGCCGAGCAGCAGCTCGTCGCCGCCAATGCGCGCATCGGCATCGCCAAGGCCGAGTTCTTCCCGAAGCTGAGCCTGACCGCGCTCTTCGGCACCGCCAGCCCCGAGATCTCCGCTCTCACGGGGGGCAGCGCCACGATCTGGGCGGTCGCCGGGATGGTCAGTGGCCCGCTCTTCAACGCGGGCCGGACCCTCGGGTACTACCGGGCGTCCATCGCCCAGTGGGAGCAGGCGAAGCTCCAGTACGAGTACGCGGTGCTCAATGCGCTCCGGGAGGTCTCGGACGCCCTCACCGCGCTCGGCAAGCTGAGCGAGGCCGAGACGGGGCAGGACAGCGCCGTGAAGGCGCTCGCCGAGGCCGTCGAGCGGGCGATGGATCGCTATCAACACGGGCTCGCCAGCTACTTCGAGGTGCTCGAGGCTCAGCAGCAGCTCTTTCCCGCGCAGAACACGCTGGCCCAGATCCGCCGCAACCGGCTGCTGACCCACGTCCGGCTCTACAGGGCGCTCGGGGGCGGCTGGAGCCTCACCGACGCGCAGTGGAACGACGGGGAGAAAGCAACGCCCAGATGACATCGCTCGGCCCCGTCGTGGAGCGCTTCGCCGAAGTCAACGGCGTTCGGTTGCACTACCGGATCACTGGCAAGGGCAGCCCCGTGCTCCTGCGGCACGGTTATACCCAGGTGATTCCGGCCATCACTGACTTCGTCGGCCGAGCCGTTCCCGCGCCAGCCGTCGCTTCTTGACGGCGACCCGAAGCAGGTGGGCCAGCCGCCGCTGCGCGTCGACCCAGGCCTGTGTCCCGAATTCGCGAAGGACCTTGTCTTGCGCCCGGGCCCAGAGAGGCCCCGCGACGCCCAGGGCGCGCCTCCCCCTCGCGGTGAGCCGCATCGCCTTGATCCGCCCGTCGGGGTGCGAGGCACGCTCGATGACCCCATCGCGCTCCAGGAGGTTGAGGCTGCGCGTCAGGGTCGTCTGGTCGATGGCGAGGGCGTCCTCGAGCTGCTTCAGGCTCGCCTCGCCCAGGCGCGCGATGCTCGCGAGAATGCTGAATTGCGTCACCCGGAGGCCGCTCGGCCGCAGGACATCGTCGTAGAGCTGCGTCACCGCGCGGGTGACCATGCGCAGCGTGTTGCAGACACAGGGCGACAGCCGCTCGCGGTCCGGTCCGGTCGTCGGAGGGTCGACTCGTGGCATGGACGTCAGGGTAGCAGATATCTTCCAATACATGCGCCTACATTGATCGGCGAATCTCGACGCCTCCGGCCGGCATCCTAGCGAGCAAGGAGGAGCCGAGCCATGAGCCGCAATCAGGATCACGGAATGGTCGACACGACCCAACTCACCGAGCAGAATTTCGACGAGACGCTGGTGGCCACCCCGGGGCTCGTGATGGTCGACTTCTGGGCCGAGTGGTGCGGCCCGTGCCGGGCGATCGCGCCGGTCCTCGAGGAGGTGGCCGAGGCCTCGGACGGGGTGACGCTGATGAAGGTCAACATCGACGAGCACCCCGGGCTGGCGGCCCGCTACGAGATCCGGTCGATCCCCACGATCCTGTTCGTCAAGGAGGGCGCGGTCGTCGACCGGATCATCGGCGCGGCGCCCAGGGCCGTGGTGCAGGGCATCGTGAACGCGCGACTGTCCTAGCATGCGCATCGCGGTGCTCGGATCGGGCGGGATCGGTGGGTACTACGGCGCGCTCCTCGCCAAGGGGGGCCACGACGTCGCGTTCATCGCGCGCGGCGCGCATCTGGAGGCGATGCAACGACGTGGCCTCACGGTGCGAACCCCGGAGGGGGAGTCCACGTTCCCCGTCACCGCGGTCGCCGACACGAAGAGCGCCGGTCCCGTCGATCTCGTCCTCTTCTGCGTGAAGTCGTACGATACGGAGGCGGCGGCGCGCGCGCTGCGGCCGCTGATGGGCCCGGATACGTCGGTGCTCACGTTCCAGAACGGGATCGACAACGGCGACGCGATCGCGTCCGTCGTCGGTGCCGAGGCCGTCGTCGCCGGCGCCGTCTACGTCGCCCTCCAGCTCGTCGGGCCCGGGGTGATTCTTCGCACCGGCGGCTCCGGCAAGGTCGTCCTCGGCGAGCTCGGCGGAGAGACGACCGACCGCATCCAGCGCATCGCCGGCGCATTCCAGCGGAGCGGGATCCTTCCCGAGGTCTCTTCCGACATCCGGCGCGTGCTGTGGGGGAAGTTCCTGTTCATCACCGGCGTCGGCGGCATCACGGCGCTCGCCCGATCCGGCATCGGCGCCCTCCTGGCCAGTCCCGAAGGCCGCACGCTCCTCACCGCGTCGTGCGCGGAGATCGTGGCCGTCGCCGAGGCGACCGGGGCCCCCCTTCACAAAGACGCCGTGGACTCCGTCATCGAGCAGGCCGCGACGCTACCGCCGCAGTGGCGATCATCGATGGCCCGCGACCTCGAGGACGGGCGTCGGCTCGAGGTGGAGGCGCTGAGCGGGGCGGTCGTCCGGCGAGGCCTCGCCCATCGCATCCCGACACCGGTCCATCAGACGATCACGGTCTGCCTGTCGGTGCATCAGCCATCCGCGTCGACGGAGCCCCAGGCGCAGGCGCCCTCGGCCATTCCGGCCTGAGCGGGAACCTTCCCTCTCTCAGGGCGTGCGCAGCGCGGTGGTCACGGGCACACGCGCGGCGCGAATGGCCGGCGGCAGGCCGCCGGCCGCGCCGATGGCGAGCGCCCACAGGAAGCCCTGGGCCAGGAGCGCAGGGGTGACGCGAAAATCGAAGGCGACCTGCGAGAAGGTGCTGAAGTTGAGCGTCGACAGCGTGGCGCCGTCGTAGTACGCCCACGCCAGCCCGCCGCCGATCGTCCCGCCCAGGAGGGCCAGCAGGAGCGCCTCGATCATGACCGAGACGACCACCGGGGCTCCGCCGAAGCCGATCGCGCGGAGGGTGGCGATCTCGACCTGCCGGCTCGCGATCGCCGAGTACATGCAGTTGAGCGCGCCGAAGAGCGCGCCGACGGCCATGAACGCGGCCACCGTGTAGCCGAGCACGCCGATCAGGTTGGCCAGGATCGTCGCCTGCTTGGCGTAGTACTCGGGCTCGCGAAGGACGTTGACGGCGAGGCGGCGATCGCGGCGCACGAGCTCGCGGAGAGCCTCCACTCCCGCGTCGGTTCCGTCGGCCAGCGTGGCGGTGACCGACTGGTACGTCTCGCGACGGAACGCCGGCATGGCCACCTCGGCGTCCGCCCAGATCTCGGACTCGTGGACGTCCCCGCCGCTCTCGAAGGTGCCGACCACGACCCAGTCGCTGTCGCGGAACGCGATGCGCGAGCCGACCTCGAGCCCCGCGAACTGCCGGGCCGCCTTCCGCCCGACCACGACCTCGCGCACGCCGCGCGCGAAGCGCCGGCCCTCCACGATGCGGATCTCGTCACGGATGGCGAATGCCGCTGGCTGCACCCCGCGGAACGGCACGTTGTTGGGCTCGGGGCTCGCTCGTCCGGGCAGCTCCACCATCACGTTCACCTCGGCGGAGGCGAGCGGGCGGCTCTGGGCGTCCCGCCGCACGCCGGGCAGGTTCAGCAGCAGCGTCACCTGCTCTCGCGGGATCCCGCTGGAGAGCTCGGAGTCCGAGCCCGCGCGGAGCACGATGACCCGATCGAGCCGTCCGGTGGCGGCCAACGTGTGACGGAATCCCTCGGCCATGGCGAGGACGGCCACCAGCACGCCGACGACGCCGGCGATGCCGATCACGATCACCAGCGACGTGCCGAGCCGCTGCGGGATCGTCAGGAGATTCACCGCCGTGACGTGGGCGATCCGGGTCAGGCTCCGCATCCGGCGCTACCGGTGGCCGGCCAGGGCGTCCACGATGCGCAGGCGACTCACGCGGAGCGCGGGCGGGAGGCCGATGGCGAAACCCAGGACGAGGGCGAGACCGAGGCCGCCGACCCAGGTGAGCGGGCTCATGAAGAGCGGCGGAAAGCGCCCCCCGGTGGCGCCGTTCACCGCGGGCATCACCGTGGCGGCGAGCCCCATGCCGAGCCCGGCGCCGAGGACGATCAGGGCCAGGGCCTCGGCGAGCACGAGGGTCGTGACCTTCACGTCGGAGAAGCCGAGCGTCTTCAGGATCGCCAGCTCGGGGATCCGTTCGCGGATCGACTGCATCATGGTGTTGCCGGTGAGGAGCAGGATCGTGAAGAACACGGCGAGCAGGATCCGCCTCACCAGCGCGCCGATGTCGCCGATCTGTCTGGCGAAGCCGATGGCGAACTCCTTCTCGGGCTGCGTCTTGGTCTCGTCCGGCGAGTTCGCGAAGAGACGGTCGATGGCGGCCGCGATCGGCCGCGCCTCGGCCGGATCGGCGATCCGGACGATGTACCAGCCCGTCTTGCCCTTTCCGAACTGGCGTGCCTCGTCGAAGTAGGCCGCGTTGATCAGCACGAGGTCGGTGTTGCCGCGCACCGCCGGGTCCTCGGCATCGAGGATGCCGACCAGGTCGAACTCCCACGTGAGGCTGCCGTCCGCCTTCGTGTGGATCTCCGACGCGATCGGAAGCCGCTGCCCGAGCTTCCAGCCATAGCGGTGCACGAGCCGCCGCCCGGCCACCGCGCCGGTACGCGTCCCCGTGAACGCCTCCCGCTGCTCGGGGCGGATCTCGAACTCCGGGTACATGTCGAGATAGCGCTTCGGGTCGACCGCGAAGACGGGGAAGGCGTTGCTCTCGTTCTGGTACCTGGCGCCGAACCAGTCGGCGGAAGCGGCCCCGACCACGCCCGGCACCTGCTCGATCCGGCGGAGGTGGCCCATCGGCAGCGGCTCGATGATCGAGTAGCGCGCCGTGGTGAGCAGTCGCTTGGCGTCGGCCGTGTCCGCGCCCGACTCGAAGGCGATGGTCACCGCCTGCAGGAGCCCGAAGAGGAGGAAGGCCACCACGACCGACAGGAGGGTGAGCACGGTGCGGGTCTTCTTGCGGAAGATCCCGGCCCAGACGAGCGGGACATATCTCATGGGCGCGGGCTCAGGGCGCGCCGTGCTCGGGCGCCAGTGTGCCCTTGTCCAGGTGGAGGCGGCGACTCGCGTACTCGGCGGCCTTGGGATCGTGGGTCACCATGACGATGGTCTTGCCGTGGTCGCGGTTCAGCGTCCGCAGCAGCTCGAGGATCTCGGCGGCGGTCCCACGGTCGAGATCGCCCGTGGGCTCGTCGCAGACCAGCAGCGTCGGATCCGAGACGATCGCGCGCGCGATGGCGACGCGCTGCTCTTGCCCGCCCGACAGCTCGCGCGGCCGATGGCGCGCGCGGTCGAGGAGCCCGACCAGCGCCAGCGCGATGCGGGCGCGGCGCCGCCGCTCC
>WNGA01029181.1_pt1 | contig 10559 bp, 14 predicted proteins | sample 5400061 | NCBI WGS metagenome assembly WNGA01 (sample SAMN13153366, study PRJNA577476) | soil metagenome | isolation source: 100 cm soil or saprolite under grassland replicate 2 | place: USA:California | collected 2016-06-15
CAGGCGTTCCGGCGCGTCGCCCGGCGCCGCGCCGACCGGCCGCAACTGCTGCTCGGGATCTCCTTCGGCGGGCTCGTCGCGCTGCGCTACCTGGAGACCCAGCCGAGCGATCCGGTCGCCGCAGCAGTCCTCGTGTGCCCGTGGCTCGGCCTCGCCTTCCGGCCGCCCTGGTGGAAGAAGATCGGGGCCCGGGTCCTCGCCGACCTGTGGCCGACGGTCCGCGTCCCGGCGAACCTCGACGCGGAGCACTTGAGCCGCGATCCCGCGATCAACAGGGCCTATGCGGAGGACCCCGCGGTGCACGACGTGATGACGCCCGGTGCATGGCGTGAGATCCGCTGGGCGCAACGCGCGGTGGTCGCGGACGGGTATCGTATCGAGTGCCCGCTCCTGTTTCTGCTCGCGGGCGAGGATCGGATCGTCGACGCCCACCTCGCACGGGCGTTCGCCGACGGCTTGAAGAGCGCGGTGCAGGTGCGGTGGTATCCCGAGATGTACCACGAGATCCTGCACGACCCGCAGCGCGAGCGCGCGCTGGGAGACATCCTGGCGTTTGCGGCCGGGCACGTACCGGCGGGCTGAAGCGGGCGCTGCGCCGCGAGGCCGCTGCCACGAAACCCGCTGCCGCCCGTCACGCGTACGAGGTACCGTCGTAGCGACAGGTGGCTCGACAGCGCAGCGGCTGGCGGCTATCTTCTTGTCCGGTAGTAGCTTCCGAAGCTTGCACGGGATTCCCGCGGGCGTCAAAACGGCGCCTGCCGGCCGGCATACCGATTGCCTAGTGGAACGGAACCCATGAAAGACAACGACAAGCAGCCCCGGCGGGCCGAGCGGCTGGAGCAGCCGGAGGCGCCGCAGCCGGGCGCCGCCGATCAGGCCGCTCCCCCGCCCGACACCCCGGCGTCCGAGGCGCTGGTCGAGCCGGCGGAGCAGGCGGTCGCTCGTCTCCAAGCCGAGCTCACCGGGCTCAAGGACCGGTACCTCCGGCTCGCCGCCGAGTACGACAACTTCCGCAAACGCGCGCTGAAGGAACGGAGCGAGCTGTGGGCCCGGGCCCAGGCCGATGTCCTCCAGCGCCTGGTGGACGCGCTCGACGACCTCGCCCGCTTTGCGCACGTCGATCCCGAAAAGACCGACGCGAAGACCATCCACGACGGGGTCGACATGGTGGAGCGCAAGTTCTGGAAGCAGCTGGAGGCGATCGGCGTGACGCGGGTGGATCAGGTCGGTGTCCCGTTCGACCCCAACCTGCACGAAGCGGTGACCATGCGCCGAGCGGACCATCCCGCGAAGGACCACACCGTGGGCGCGGTGCTCCAGCCTGGCTATCTACTGGGCCGGCAGCTCCTCCGGCCGGCGCGGGTGGAGGTGCTCACGTGGCAGGACGAGCGGACCGAGCGGGGCGGCGGGTGGGGCGGGGTCGGGGACGCGCAGGCTCCGGGGGGTGAGACCGGCTGATGGCCGCGCGGAAGGACTATTACCAGGTACTGGGCGTGGCGGAAACGGCGACGGTGGACGACGTCAAGAAGGCGTTCCGCCGTCTGGCCAAGCAGTACCACCCCGACCGCAATCCCAGCAATCCACAGGCGTCCGAGCGCTTCAAGGAGATCAACGAAGCGCATGACGTGCTGAGCGACCCGGAGAAGCGGAAAAAGTACGACCAGCTGCGGCGCTACGGCGCGTTCGCCGGCACGGGGCGCGGGGGAGGTGGGGCAGGCGGGGCCACCTACCAGAACGCCGGCGCCGAGTTCGATCTCTCGGACTTCGGCGGGTTGGGCGACCTGTTCTCTTCGATCTTCGGGCGGCGGGGAGCCACCGGCCCCGGCGGGTTGGAGGAGGAGGAGGTCGAGACCACCGCCACGATCCCGTTCCGCGTCGCCGCGCTGGGCGGCAAGGTGCCGGTGACGTTGCCGATGACGGAGGTCTGCCCCACCTGCGGCGGCAGCGGCGCGGCGCCGGGCGCCACCGTCTCCACCTGTCCCGAGTGCCGCGGGCGTGGCACGATCTCGTTCGGGCAGGGCGGATTCGCGGTGAACCGGCCGTGCCCGGTGTGCCGCGGCAAGGGGAAGGTGCCGTCGGAGCGGTGTCGCACCTGCAACGGCAGCGGCGAGATGCGGGTCGACAAGCGGCTGGTGATCACCGTGCCGCCCGGAACCGAGGACGGCGCGAAGCTGCGCCTGAAAGGGCAGGGGACGAAGGGAAAGGGCGACGTCGTGGTCGTCCTCCAGGTCGAGCCCGACCGGTTCTTCCGACGCGAGGGGCTCGACGTGATCTGCGTCGTGCCGATCAATCTTGCCCAGGCGATGCTCGGCACCAAGATCAAGGTGAAGACGCTCGATGGTCGCCGCGTCGTCCTCAGAGTGCCATCCGGCACTCAGCACGGCCAGAAGTTCCGGATCGCGGGGCAGGGGATCGAGAAGAACGGCCGCCGCGGGGACCAGTATGTCGAGGTGCGGGTGGAGGTCCCGGAGCACCTGACGCCGGAGCAGGAAGCGGCGGCGAAGGCGTTCGCGGAGAAGGCCGGGCTGAAGTACTAGACCTCAGAAACGGCCTTCCCGCGTGCACGCCTGCGGGGTCTACCTGACCTGCACGTTCCCTCCGCCCAGTAGCTGGTCGTTCGTCCTCGCGCTCGACCAGCTGCTCGAGAAGAGCAGGGTGGAGCCGCTGGTCAGCTGGAAGCCGATCAAGTCGGAGGAGCCGGGCTCGCCCTGGTCGTTGACCGTCATCTGCAAGGTGTAGTTCCCACCCAGCGAGATCGGCGCGAGCGGGTTGGTGACGTCCGTCAGGTTCGCCTTGCTCACGAACTGCGCGGTCCCGCCCGGCGGGGTGGGCGAGGCCTGCAACGAGAGCGAGTTGATCGCGGTGCTCTTGATCTGGTACACCCGCCCGCCCCTGCGGACGATGATGTTGACGCCGCCCTGCAGGTTGGTGCCGCTCCTGTTGAGCTTCGCGCCGAAGCCAAAGTTGGTCTTGAGGCCGGGGTCGCCCGCGTAGCTGCCCGCCGACGCCTGGTTCACGACGTACCCGCCGCCGGCGGTGAACCCGGAGAGCGGCTTGGCCACGGTGATCACCACGTTTTCGGCCGGGTTGTCGCGCCCGTAGTTCCCGCCCGTGGCCCCGATCTGGACGCCGATGGTGAACTGCACCGCGTCGCCGTTCCCGATGTTCGCCGTCCAGGCGCAGGAGGCGATGGCGGTCTTGGCGTCGCCGGGGGTCACCAGCGCCAGCGCGGCGGTGCACAGGACGGCGTTGCCGGCATCCCGGTTCACGAACCGGACGACGCTGGTGAGGATGGCGCCCGGATAGGCGTCCGTCGCCGGGTCGGTGGGCACCGCCGTGATGTCCTGGATGGTGGCCTGGAGCGTCACGTTGGCGCTGCTCGAGCTGGTGGACGCGGTCGAATAGTACATCAGGCCGCTCCAGGTGGAGCGCGCATCCTCCTTGGTCACGGTCAGGGTGCCCGAGGACGGCGTGTAGGAGTAGTTGCCGAGCTTCCCGTCCGGGTCCAGGATCGTGTAGGTGATCGCATAGGTCCCCGGCTGGCTCGTCATGGTGGCAGCCGTTCCGTACGAGAGCGTCAGGTTGTCGCCGTTCTGAACGCCGCCGACCGAGCCGGTGAACGCCGGCAACGGGTCGCTGTACTGCGTGGACTTCGGATCCACCGTGATGTTGAGCGGCGCCCTGGCGACGTTGATGGTCACGTCCTTCGACGCCGCGTTGTAGTTGTCGGCGTCCGTCGGCGTGAAGGCGACGTGCAGAGTCTGCCCGTTCCCGGCGTTCAGGACGGTCCCCAAGGCCGGCGTGTACACGAGCGAGCCGGCAACCGAAGGCGTCGCGTTGAGCTGCGTAGCGGACAGCGCCGTTCCGTAGGTGATGCCCGCCGGGTTGGACCAGGTAATGGTCGGCGTCGCCTTGCCGACCGTGAAGGTCTGCGTCACCTGCGCCGCCGCCAGGTAGTTGACGTTGCCCTGCTGGTTGGCCGTGATCGTGCAGTCGCCGACGCCGCCGAAGCTCACGACGTTCGCGGCCACGCTGCAGACCGTAGGCGTCGCGGTTCCGAAGGTGACGGCGTTGCTCGAGCCGCCGCCGGTGGCCGTGACGGTGTAGGTCGGGCCGGAGTAGACCGCGTTCGCCGGTGCGGTCGAAGTGATGGTGATGGCCTGGCTCGCCTGGTTGATCGTGAAGGCCGCGTTCGCCCCGCCGGCGGTGTAGTTGACGTTGCCGATGAAGCTCACGCGCACGGTGTACGTGCCGGCCCCGGTCGGCGCCGTCGCGCTCGGCCCGTACGTCGTGGCACCGCTGCCCGCGTATCGCAACGTGACCGCGGGTGTCAGATTCTCGTTCAGGACGCCCTTGGCGGAGCCGCTGCCGCCGGCGTAGGGGCTCCCCGTATAGGTCGCATTGGTGGCCGAGGCGCTCACCGTCGGCGTCGCCTTCGTGATTGCGATCGGCGCGGTGCCGCTCGACGCGTTGTAGTTCGTGGTGCCGTCGAAGGTCCAGCTGGCCGTCCCGCCCGGCACGTCGGTGAAGCTCGCGCCCAGGTGCAGCAGGCTGCTCAGGTCCTCGCTCAGGGCGCCCGTCGCCGAGCCCGTCGCGCCGTGCGCTGCGCCGTCGTATGCTGGCATTCGCCTTCGTGATCGTGATGCTCTTCGAGTCGCTGCTGCCGGTGTGGTTCGCGTCGCCGGCGAAGGTCGCCGTCGCCGTGCAGCCGTTGGCGCTCGTGACGGTGGTGCAGTCGCCGCTGTAGCTGACCGTCACCGGTGCCGCCAGCCCGCCCACGCCCGTCACCTGGGCGGTCGCCGTGAAGGCCGAGCCGCGGTAGCCATACGGCCCCGCCTCGAAGGTCACGACGGTCGCCGAGCCGGCCTGGCTGATGGCGATCGCCGCACTGCCGTTCGCCGCGTTGTAATTCGCGTTGCCGTCGAAGGTCCAGCTGGCCGTCCCGCCCGGCACGTCGGTGAAGCTCGCGCCCAGGTGCAGCAGGCTGCTCAGGTTCTCGCTCAGGACGCCCGTCGCCGAGCCCGTGGCGCCGTGCGCTGCGCCGTCGTAGATGCCGCTGTAGCCGGTGACCGGGATGCTGGCATTCGCCTTCGTGATCGTGATTCTCTGGGTGTCGGTGCTGCCGGTGTGGTTCACGTCACCCGCGAAGGTGGCCGTTGCCGTGCAGCCGTTGGCGCTCGTGACGGTGGTGCAGTCGCCGCTGTAGCCGACCGTCACCGGTGCCGCCAGCCCGCCCAAGCCCGTCACCGCCGCCGTCGCCGTGAAGGCCGAGCCGCGGTAGCCATACGGCCCCGCCTCGAAGGTCACGACGGTGCTGCTCGCTGCCTGCCCGATGGTGAACGACTGCGGCACGTTCGCGGCTGCGTCGTAGTTGGCATTCCCCGGCTGGTTTGCGGTGACGGTGCAGCTCCCGGCCCCCGTCATGTGGACCAGGTCGCCCGTCACGGTGCAGTCGCCGCTCGCCGTGAAGCTCACTGCGAGGCCCGATGTCGCCGTCGCGCTCACGGTGAAGTCGGCGTCGCCGAAGGTCTTCCCGCTCAGCGCGCCGAAGCTGATCGTCTGGCTCGCCTTGGCGATGTGCAGCGTGCCGGTGGCGTCGGTCGCCTGGTAGTCGGCGTTGGTGAGCGTCGCCACTACGGTGTAGTCACCCGCGTTGGTCGGGGGAGTGGTGGAGCCCTCCTCGGTCGCGGTGCTCGGGCCGTAGTAGGTCACGGTCACCGCGGTCAGGCCGGCCGGGCTGGTGGTGACGGTCGCCGCCTTGGGCGTGCCGTCATAGGTGTGGCTCAGGTCCGAGAGGGTGAGCGTGGCGGTCCCTTTGCCGACCGTAAAGCTCTGAGTGGCCTGGGGCGCCGGCTGGTACGTCCCGTTCCCTGCCTGATCGGCTGTGACGGTGCAGGTGCCGGCCCCGGTGAAGCTCACCGTGCTCGCGCTCACCGTGCAGACGGAGGGGACCGCGCTGCCGAAGGTCACCGGGTTCCCGGAGGCGCCTCCGGTTGCCGTCACCGTGTACGTCGGCCCATTCACGACCGCGCTGGTCGGCGCCGTCGAGGTGAAGATGATGGCCTGTGCCGGGTTCGTGACGGTGAAGCTCTGGGTCACTTGGGAGGCGGCCAGGTAGTTGGCGTTTCCGGTCTGGTCGGCGGTGACGGTGCAGGAGCCGGCGCCGACCATGCTGACGGCGTTCCCGCTCACGGTGCAGACCAGTGGAGTCGCGCTCCCGAAGGTCACCGCCAGCCCCGAGCTGGCGGTGGCGGTCGCCGTGTACGTCGGTCCGTTGATGACCGCGTCGCCCGGCGCGGTGGAGGTGAAGGAGATCGTCTGGGCCGCCTGGCCGACCGCGAAGCTCTGAGTCGCTTGGGGCGCCGCCGCGTAGGTGGCATTTCCCGCCTGGTCGGCGGTCACCGTGCAGCTGCCGGCCCCGACGAAGCTCACCGTGCTCCCGCTCACCGTGCAGACGAGGGGCGTTGCGGTCCCGAAGGTCACCGGGTTCCCGGAAGCGCCTCCCGTCGCCGTCACCGTGTACGTCGGCCCGGCCACGACCGCGTTGCTGGGCGCGGCCGAAGTGAACGTGATCGTCTGGCCGACCTGGTTGACCGTGTGCGTGGCGGTCCCGGAGCTGGCATTGTAAGAGGCGTCGCCGCTGTAACAGGCGCGGATCGTGTGCGAGCCGCCGGACAAAGCGGACGTGGAGAAGCTCGCTTGCCCCCCGCTCAACGCCACCGAGCCGGCCAGGGTGCTCCCGGGCGCCGCGCAGGTGCCGCCGTCGTAGACGCTGACGGTGCCCGTCGCCGCGCTGGGCGCCACCGAGGCCGTGAAGGTCAGCGACTGCCCGTAGGCCGACGGGTTGGTGCCGGCAGTCAGGCTCACGGTCGTCGTGGTGTTGAGCCCGTTCACCGTCACCGCAGGCTGGACCGCGATGGGCTGCGGCGTGCCTAACGATGGACTGCTGTTGTCCGTGCTGGTGGTGAAGGTGTAGGACCCCGCCGTCGCCGGCGCGGCGGTGGCGGCGTTCCCGTAGAGGAGAACGAACTGCTCGCCGCTGTCGCAGGAGTGTGTGACCGTGATGGTGTTGCCGGAGACGGACGTGTTACCCGTCCCGTTCGAGACCCCAGAACACGTCTCGCTGGAGATCCGCACGTAGCCGGCGGCGCTCGAGGTGCCGTCCTGCGGCGTCGGCCAGCCCGACGGGACCACGATCTTCACCGTGGAGCTGTTCGCGAAGTCGTAGTTCCCCGCAGGCACCGCGAACGTGAAGGTCAACGTCACTCCGCTCTGGTTGACCGTGACGCTGGCCGGCGTGACCGTCATCGTGCCGGTACCGTCGGCAGCTTGAGCCGCGTTGACGGTCTGCGAGATGCTCGCGGAGCTGGCGATGTAGGTCGCGTTCCCGCCGTAACAGGCGAGGATCGTGTGCGAGCCGGGCGACAGGCCATCGCCCGCCGGAGTCGAGAAGCTCGCTTGGCCGCCGCTCAAGGCCACCGTGCTCGCCAGCGTGCTCCCGGGCGCCGCGCAGGTGCCGCCGTCGTAGAAGCTGACGGTGCCCGTCGCCGCGCTGGGCGACACCGTGGCCGTAAAGGTCAGGGACTGCCCGTAGGTCGACGGATTAGTGCCCGACGTCCGACTCAGCGACGTCGAGCTGGAATTGTACACCGTCACGATCGGCTGGACCGCGACATTCTGCGCGCTTCCCGACACCCCGGCGTTGTCCGTGGTGGTGGTGAAGGTGTACGCGCCCAGGCTCGTCGGGGCGGTGGCCTTGCTGTACGTCAGGACGAACTGCTGGCCGTTGTCACAGGAGTGGTCGACCGTGACCGTGCGGCCGGAGATCGTGATGTTGTTCCTCCCGGTCGAGAGCCCAGAGCAGGTCGCGCTGGTAATGGTCACGTCGCCGTTGCCGCCGGGGTCGTTCACCGGCGCCGTCCAGGATGACGGGAAGGCGATGTTGACCTTGGAGCTGTTGGCAAAGTCGTAGCCGCCCGCCGGGACCTGGAACGTGAAGCTCAGGGTGAGGTTGTTCTGGCCGGCGGTCACGCCTGTCGGGCTGACGGCAATGGTGCCGTACCCGTCGGCGGCCTGAAGGGCGTTGACCGCCTGCGCGATGCTCCCGGAGCTTGCGTTGTAGGTGGCGTCGCCTGAGTAACAGGCGAGGATGGTGTGCGAACCGCCGGACAGGGCGGCCGTGGAGAAGGTCGCCTGCCCGCCGCTCAGGGCCACCGAACCCGCCAGCGTGCTCCCCGGAGCCGCGCAGGTGCCGCCGTCGTAGAAGCTCACGGTCCCCGTCGCCGCACTGGGCGCCACCGTGGCCGCGAATGTCAGGAGATCCCCGAACGCCGACGGAGTGGCGCCGGCGGTCCGACTCGCCGTCGTCGTCGTGGCGAGCTTGTTCACCGTCACCGAGGGCTGCACCGCGATGCTGTCCGCGTCGCCCGGGACTCCGCTGTTGTCCGTGAGGGTGGTGAAGACGTAGGGCCCGCCGGCTGCCGGAGCGGTGACATTGCCGTAGGTCAGTCGGAACTGCTGGCCGTTATTGCAAGACTGGCCGACCGTGATCGTATCCTCGGCGACCGTGACGCTCGCCGTCCCGCTCGCGGGCGCGCCCGCGGGACAGGTGTTGTTCGAGCTGGAAACCTGCACGTATCCGGGTGCGCCGGAAGCGGCGGTCTGCGGTGCCGTCCAGCCCGACGGGACCACGATCCTGACCGTGGAGCTGTCCGAGAACGCATAGTTCCCCGACGGCACCGCGAACGTGAAGGTCAGCGTGACCGCGGTCTGGAGAGCGTTCACGCTGGTCGGGCTGACCGTCATCGTGCCGTAGCCGTCGGCGGCCTCCGCAGGGGAGACCGTGAAGCTCTGGGTCACCTGGGGCGCCGCCAGATAATTGGTGTTCCCCGACTGGCTCGCCGTCACCGTGCAGGTGCCAACCCCCACGAAGCTGACCGTGCTCCCGCTCACGGTACACACCGAAGACGTGGAGCTTCCGAAGGTGACCGTCAGGCCGGAGCTGGCCGTCGCCGTCACGGTGTAGGTGGGTCCGCCGAACACCGCGTTGCTGGGCGCGGTCGAAGTGAACGTGATCGTCTGGCTGGCCTTCGCGACCACCTGCGACACGCTGCCGCCACCGGAATTGAAGCTGGCGTCTCCGCCGTAACAGGCGCGGATCGTGTGTGTAGCGGCCGACAGACTGGAGCTGGAGGTGCTCGCCTGCCCCCCGCTCAGCTCCACTGCGCCCGCCAGCAGGGTTCCCGGACTGGTGCAGGAGGATCCGCCATCGTAAAAGCTGACGGTCCCCGTCGGCGTCCCGCTGTACTGTGGCGCCACCGTGGCCGTAAAGGTCACCGACTGCCCGTACGTCGAGGGATTGGTGCCCGATGTCACCGTCGTCGTCGTGCTCGCCTTGTTCACCGTCACGGCCGGCTGCACGGCGATGCTCGCCGCCTCACCCGAGACCCCGCTGTTGTCCGTGAGCGCGGTGAACGTGGCTGGTCCCACGCTCAGCGGAGCGGTGACGCCGCTGAAGGTCACCTGGAACTGGTTGCCGTTGTCACACGAATGGTCGATCACGATCGTGTCGCCGGAGACCGTGACGCTCACCGTCCCGCTCGCCGGCGCGCCCGCGGGACAGGTGTTGTTCGAGCTGGACACCTGCGCGTATCCGGCGGCGCCGGAGGTGCCGTTCTGTGGCGGCGTCCAACCCGACGGGATCACGATCTTTAGCTTGGAACCGTCCGAGAACGCGTAGTTGCCCGACGGCACTGCAAACGTGAAGGTCAAGGTGACCGGAGTCTGGCCGGCGCTCGCGCTCGTCGGGCTCACGGTCATGGTGCCGTACCCGTCGGCGGCCTCGGCGGCGTTGACCGTCTGCGTCGTGCTGGCGGAGCTGGCGTAGTGGGCGGCGCTCCCGCTGTAGCAGGCGAGAATGGTGTGCGTGCCCAGCGACAACGTGGAGGTGGAGAAGCTCGCCTGGCCGCCGCTCAAGGCCACGGCGCTCGCCAGCGTGCTCCCCGGAGCGGCGCAGGTGCCGCCATCGTAGAAGCTGACGGTGCCCGTCGCCGCACTCGGCGTCACCGAGGCCGCAAATGTGAGCGACTGCCCGTACTTCGATGGGTTGGCGCCGGAGGTCAGGCTCAGCGCCGTTGTCGTGCCGATCTTCACCGTCACGACCGGCTGGACCGCTATGTTCTTCGCGCTTCCCGACACCGCAGAATTGTCCGTGCTGGTGCTGAAGGTGTAGAGCCCCGTGGCTGACGGTGCGCTCGTGGCGGCGTTGCCGTAGGCGAGGGTGAACCCGGCCTTCGCGACGCAGTTCTGCGTGATCCTGATCGTGTCGCCCGTGAAGGTGCTGCTGATGTCGCCGGTCCCGACGGACGGGTGGGTACAGCTCGTGCTCGTAATCGTCACGTAACCGGCGCTTCCAGAGCCGCTCTTCTGGGGTGCGGTCCAACCAGAGGGCACCACGACGGACACCTTGGAGTTGCTCCCGAAGTCCCCCCCACTGGGCGCCGCGAACGTGAAGGTCAGGGTGACACCGCTCTGGCCGGCGGTCAGGCTGTCGGGGCTGA
>WNGA01030477.1_pt1 | contig 10559 bp, 8 predicted proteins | sample 5400061 | NCBI WGS metagenome assembly WNGA01 (sample SAMN13153366, study PRJNA577476) | soil metagenome | isolation source: 100 cm soil or saprolite under grassland replicate 2 | place: USA:California | collected 2016-06-15
TCGCGGCGGGCTGCGGCTTCGGCGAGGGCAGCGAGCGCCCCGGCGGCGGGGCCACGCTCCGCGTCACGCGCGACTTCGGCCATCGCACGCTCGGCTCGGTGCGGCTCGACAAGGTGCGCGAGGGTCAGACGGTGATGCGCATGCTGCGCTCGAAGTTCGACGTGACGACCCGCTACGGCGGCCGCTTCGTGCAGTCGATCGACGGGCTCTCCGGGAACGGCGCGGGCGGGCAGGTGGACTGGTTCTTCTTCGTGAACGGCGTGGAGGCGGACAAGGGCGCCGCCGAGTGGGAGGTGTCGCCCGGCGACAGGATCCAGTGGGACCGGCGCGACTGGAGCGCCGCCATGCGCGTCCCGGCGATCGTCGGCGCCTACCCGGAGCCGTTCGTCAGCGGCCTCGGCGGGAAGCGCCGGCCGGTCAGGGTCGAGTGCGAGGACGTGCACGCCCGCGCGTGCGCGCAAGCGCGCGACCGGCTGAAGCGCGCCGGCGTGCCGACGTCGGGGTCGTCGCTCGGCGCGCCGGGAACCGAGCAGGTCACGCGCCTCGTGGTCGCGCGCTGGCCGCGTGCGCGCGGCGTGCGCGGCGCCTCCGGTCTCGAGGACGGGCCGGAGTCGAGCGGGGTGTTCGCCCGCTTCACGGGCGACGGCGACACGCTCGAGCTGCTGGACGAGCACGGCGACGTCGCGCGCCGGGTTCACCGCGGCGACGGCGTGGGCCTGGTGTTCGCGCTCCAGCCGCAGGCCGACGAGCTCGTCTGGATCGTCACCGCCCTCGACGAGGCAGGTCTCGAGGCGGGCGTGCGCGCGCTCGACCCCGCCAAGCTGCGCGACGCGTTCGCGGTGGCGGCCACAGGGAACCGAGTCGAGAAGCTTCCGGTGGTGGGCGGATGAGCCTGATCCCGGTCTACCGCAGCCGCCCGAGCGCGCTTCACGCCGCGCGCCCCGGCGCGGGCGCCGCGCTCTGCGGCGCGCTCGCCCTCACGGGCGCGCTCTACCTGCACCCGCTGATCCTGTCGGCCGCGCTCGCCGCGATCGTGCTTGCGGGCGCGCTGGCCGGCGTGGGCCGCGAGATCGTCCGCTCGCTGCGGTTCGCGCTGCCGTTCGCGGTGCTGATCGCCGTGATCAATCCGCTCGTCTACCCCGAGGGCGACACGCTGCTGATCCGCGGCAGCGAGGTCCTAGGCCGCCGCATCGACATCACGCTCGAGGCCACGGCCGCCGGCGTCTTCAACGGGCTGCGGGTGATCGTGATCGTGACCGCGTTCGGGCTCCTGTCGGCCGCCGTGGATCCCGACGAGTTGCTGCGGATGTTCCGGCGCGTGTCGTACCGCTCGGCGCTCACCGCCACGCTCGCGACACGGCTCGTCCCGGTGCTCGCGCGCGACGCCACGCGGATGAGCGATGCCGCGCGCTGCCGCCCGCACCCACCGGGGCGGCTCGCGGTGGCTCGCGCCGCGCTCGCGGGCGCGCTCGACCGGGCAGTCGACGTGGCCGCCGCCCTCGAGGTGCGCGGCTACGCGCTCGGCGGGCGGACCGCGCGACGCGCGCGGCCCTGGTCTCGGCACGACTGGCGCGTGGCGGGGGCGGCGGTCGTCATCGTCGTGACGGCCCTGGCGGGCGTGATTGCCGGCGTCGGCTCGGTCGAGCCGTATCCGTCGCTCCAGGTCGAGACGAGTGCGGTGGAGGTTGCGTTGAGCGCCGTCCTGCTGCTCGCCGCGCTCGCGCCGTTCGCCGGCCGGGCCGCCCGGATGGGAGTGGCGCGTGCCTGAGCCGCTCGTAGTGGCCGAGCGCTTCGGCTACCGCTATCCCGAGGCCACGCGGCCGTCGCTGCGCGACATCTCGTTGACGATCGAGCCCGGCACGTTCACGGTCCTCGCCGGCGTGTCGGGCTCGGGCAAGTCGACGCTGCTGCGTGCCTTCTCCGGACTGGTGCCGCACTTCCACGGCGGCGAGGCGACCGGCGAGCTCGGCGTCGGCGGTCTCGACGTGCGCGACCACGGGCCGGGCGAGCTCGCGGCCGCGTGCGGGACCGTCTTCCAGGAGCCGGAGACGCAGGTGGTGATGGGCGGCGTGCGCGCGGAGCTCGAGCTGCCGCTCGAGCACCGGGGAGAGCCGGCCGGCGCCGTCGCGCGGGCCGTCGAGGAGACCGCGCTGGCGCTCGGAGTGGGGCACCTGCTCGACCGCCGCACGGACACGCTCTCCGGCGGCGAGCTCCAGCGCGTGGCCATCGCCGCCGCGATGGTGCACGACCCGCCGCTGCTGGTCTTGGACGAGCCGACCTCTCAGCTCGACCCCGTGGCCGGCGACGAGCTCGTCTGGCAGCTCCGCCGCCTGAATGAGGACTGGGGAACCGCGGTGGTCGTGGCCGAGCACCGCCTGGAGCGCTGCCTGCCCGCGGCCGACCGCGTGATCGCGATGGTGGACGGGGAGGTGGCGTGCGACGCGGCACCGCGTGAGTTCCTCGACTGGGCCGCGGCGCAGTCGCCCCCGGCGCTGGCGACGCCGGCCGCGCGGCTCTTCTCGCTTGCCGGGCTGCGCCCTCTGCCGGCATCGGTGAAGGAGGCCCACGCCGGCCTGCGCAGCGCCGGAAACGTTCCCGCCGGCGATCGCGCCCCGGGTGGAGCGCCGCCGCGGCGCCGGCGGCGCTGGCTCCCTCACCGCAACGGCGGCCCGGACCCGTCGCTCGCGCTCAAGGACCTGTGGTTCGAGGTCGAGGACGGCCCCGCCATCCTCCGCGGCGTCTCGCTCGAGCTCCAGCCCGGCGAGCGCGTGGCGCTCATGGGCCGCAACGGCGCCGGCAAGAGCACGCTTCTGCGCCTCGCCAAGGGGCTCGCCGAGCCCACCCGTGGAAGGGTCGAGCGCGCCGGCGACGTCGCGCTGCTGCTCCAGAACCCCGGCGACTACCTCGTGCACGGCCGCGCCGTCGAGGACGCCGGCGTCGCGGGGGTGGCGGCGGCGGGGATCGCCGGTCGCGAGGACGCCAACCCGCGTGACCTGTCCGGCGGCGAGCGCCAGCGGCTCGCGCTCGAGGTGGTGCTGGCCGGCGAGGCGAGCGCGGTGGTCCTGCTGGACGAGCCGACCCGCGGCATGGACCGGCTTCACAAGGCCGCCCTGGCGGGGCGCATCCGCGAGCTCGCCGACGCGGGCGCGGCGGTGATGGTCGCGACGCACGACACCGAGTTCGCGGCGGCACTCGCGAACCGGATCGTGCTGCTGGGCCAGGGCGTCGTGATCGCCGACGGGCCGCCGCGGGAGGTGCTGGGCGGAGGCCGCCACTTCTCGACCGAGGTCGCACGGGTCACGAACGGCGCGGCGCTGCTGCCCGAGGAGGGCGCGGCGCTCCTCACACGGATCGTCGAGGTGGCGCCATGACCTGGCAGGCCGCCTCCGTCGCCCTGCTCGGCGTCGCGCTCGCCGGCGGCTTCGCGTGGTACGAGCGGGAGCGGCCGCCCGCCCGCGTCGTCGCGGTCGTCGCCGCCCTCGCGGCGCTCGCGGTCGTCGGGCGGCTGGCATTCGCGGCTATCCCGAACGTCAAGCCCACCACGGACATCGTCCTGTTCGCCGGCTACGCCCTGGGCGCGATCCCGGGCTTCGCGGTGGGCGCGGTCACGGCGATCGTCTCGAACATCTTCCTCTCGCAGGGTCCCTGGACGGTGTGGCAGATGGCGGGCTGGGGGGCGGTGGGCGTCGCGGGGGCGCTGCTGGCGCGGGCTCTCCGCGGCCGCGAGCCCAACCGGTTCGCGCTCGCCGCGGTGTGCGGATTCGCCGGTCTGGCGTTCGGCGCGTGGATGGACGTGTACCAATGGACACTCGCCGCGAGGCAGGACATCGATACATATGTGGCCGTGGCCGGCACCTCACTGCCCTACAACCTCGCCCACGCGGCGGGCAACGTCGTCTTCTGCCTGTTGATCGGGCCGGCGTTCCTGCGCGCGCTCGCTCGCTACCGGCGCCGGCTCGAGGTGCGCTGGGAGCGCTCGCCCGCGCCGGTCGCCCTCGGCGCGGTCGCGGTCGCGCTGCTCCTGCTCGTCCCGGCCGCAGCCGTGGCCGCCACACCCGCGCAGCGGGCCAGGAGCTACCTCGCTAAGGCGCAGAACGAGGACGGCGGCTTAGGCGCGACACCCGGCGCCGGCTCCAGCCCGCTGTACACCGGCTGGGCCGGGCTGGGGCTCGGGTCGGCCGGCCGCAACCCGCGCGACGTGATGCGCCCGGGCGGGCGGTCGCTCGCCCGCTACGTCCTTCGCCGCAGCGGGTCGCTCAGGGACATCGGCGAGATCGAGCGCACCGTGCTCGTGGCGCACGTCGCCGGGCTGAGCCCGCGCAGCTTCGGCGGGCGCGACCTGCTTGCCGAGATCGAGGGCCGGCGCCGCCACGACGGCTCGATCTCGGGCTTCGTGAGCTACACGGCGTTCGGCGTGATGGCGCTGCGGGCCGGGGGCGCCTCCGCAGGGGGCTCGACCATCCAATGGCTCGTCCACTCGCAGAACTCGGACGGCGGGTTCGGGGTGGCGCGCTCCTCCGCCAGCGACGCCGACATGACGGGCGCCGTCCTCCAGGCCCTGGCGAGCGTCGGGCGCGGCGGCGGCTCCGCCGCGCGCCGCGCCGTCGGCTGGCTGCGCGCGAACCAGAACGGCGACGGCGGGTTCGGCCAGGTCAAGGGCCGCCTCGAACGCCCAGTCGACCGCCTACGCGGTCCAGGGACTGCTCGCCGCGCGCGCGCGCGGCAATGCCGTCTCGCGCGCGCGCAGCTATCTGACCCGGCTGCAGCGCGGCAACGGGAGCGTGGCCTACTCCTCGTCGTCCAACCAGACGCCCGTCTGGGTTACCGCGCAGGCGCTGATGGCGCTCGAGGGCAAGCCGCTCCCGCTGGCCACCGTGCCGCGCAAGAAGCGCCGTCACGCGGGCGCCAGCTCCGCGCCGGGCGGCGGGGGCGCGGGCGCGAAGGCGAACGGCGGCAAGGGCAAGGGCGGCGGCGCGGGGAAGGGCGCCGGCGGCGGCGCTGCAGCGGGCGCCGTGGCCGGCGGCGAGGCGGGGGTCGGCGCCGCGGGCGGCGCGGCCGCCACCGGCGAGCCGATCCCGGAGTCCGAGGGCACGACCGCAGCGACGCTCGCGCAGAAGGCGGCCACGCAGGGCGCGACGGAGAACCCGGAGCCGGTGCCCGTCTGGGCCGCGATCCTCGCAGCGCTCGGCCTGATCGCGCTGGTCTGGCTGCTGCACCGCTTCGTGCTGCCGCGTCGCGCCGACTTGGGCTAGTCAGCGCATGGCATAGCGCGCCCCGGTGCGCTCAGCCGCGGAGCGCGCGGGCGATCATGCGGTCCATCAGGCGGTCCGGCAGCACCTTCGCCATCCGGGCGCGCAGCTTCGCGTCGCTGCCGACGAGGTAGCGCGTGCGCGGGCGGCTCGCGGTGAGCGCGGTCCCGATGACCTCCGCCACCTCTCTGGGCTCGCTTCCGGTCTCGCGCGCGATCCGCTGCGTGCCCGCGCGCACCGCCTCGATCAACCGCCCGTAGAGGCGCTCCGCCTCGGGCGGGACGTCCTCCAGCATCTCGTCGGCCAGCTCCTCGCCCTTCCTCCAGATCGGCGTCTTCACGCCGCCCGGCTCGATCAGGATCACGTCGATTCCCTGCGGCCGGAGCTCGCGCCGCAGCGCGTCGCTCAGGCCCTCGAGCCCGAACTTCGACGCGTTGTAGGCGCCGACCAGCGGCAGCGCCACGCGCCCGCCGATCGAGCTCACGTTCACGATGCGGCCGTGCGCGCGGCGGAGCGCGGGGAGGAACGCCTGCATGACCGCCGCCTGGCCGATCAGGTTGATCTCGAGCTGCTGCCGCAGCCTGTCGACGGGGAGGAACTCGAGCGGCGCGGCCACGGCGATGCCCGCGTTGTTGACGAGGCCGGCCAGGGCGACGTCGCCCAGCTCGTCGCGCGCGGCGGCGATCTGGCCCGCGTCCGTCACGTCGATGCGCACCGTGCGGACGCCCTGCCCCTCGAGCCGCTCGGCGTCCTCGTCCTTGCGCACTGCGCCGACCGCGTCGAAGCCGAGCGCCTTCAAATGGAGGACGGTCGCCTCGCCGATGCCTGTCGAGGCGCCCGTGACCAGGACGGTTCCGGACGGCATGGCGGCGGAGCCTATTCGCTAGCTTCGCGCGGGTGGAAGTAGAGGAGGCGATCCGGACGCGTAGGACGCACAAGGTCTATGGACCTGAGCCCGTCCCGCGCGAGACGCTCGACGAGCTGTTCGAGCTCGCCCGCTGGGCGCCGAACCACAACCTCACGAACCCATGGCGCTTTCGGGTGCTCGGCGGGGAGTCGCTCGCGCGCCTGAAGGAGGCAGCGGGCAAGGAGGCCGCGGTGAAGCTCGACCGCGCGCCCACGCTCGTCGTGGTCTCGGCGCTGGAGAGCGGCGACCCGGTGCAGGACGAGGAGGACTACGCCGCCGCCTCGGTCGCCGCCTACATCGTGCTGCTCGCCGCGCACGCCCGCGGCCTGGCCGGCTACTGGCGCACCCCGGCCGTGCTGCGCACTCCCGCGGGCCGCTCGGCGGCCGGCGTGCCGGAGGGCGAGCGGGCGATCGCGCTGCTCCACCTGGGCCCGCGGAGGCAGGAGAAGGAGCCGCCTGGTCGGGTGGCGCCCGGAGACTTCGTAACGTACCTGCCGTGATCCCGCGAGCAGACGCTCTCGCCTCGATGGAGCGGGACAGCTTCGACCTCGTCGTCGTCGGCGGTGGGATCACCGGCGCGGGCGTCGCCCTGGACGCCGCGTCGCGCGGGTACAGCGTGGCGCTGGTCGAGAAGTCGGACTTCGCCGCCGGCACGTCGAGCCGCTCGTCGAAGCTGATCCACGGCGGCCTTCGCTACCTCCAGAACTTCGACCTGGGACTGGTGCGTGAGGCGCTGCTCGAGCGCTCGCTGCTCGTGAAGCTGGCCCCGCAGCTCGTCAGGCCGCTCCCGATGATCGTGCCGACCTTCGAGGGGAAGCGCCCCGACCGGCTGCTGGGCGTGGGCCTCAACATGTACGACGTGATGTCGTGGCGCCGCGGGCGCGACGAGTCCGAGGACTGGAGTCCCGAGCGTCACCGCACGATCGACGGCGCCGAGGTGGTGGACTTCATCCCTGCGCTCGCCGAGCGCGATCCCACCGCGGGCTACCTCTTCTACGACTGCCAGACGGACGACGCGCGCCTCGTGCTCACCGTGCTCGGCGAAGCCGAGCGGTTCGGCGCCGTGATGGCGAACCGCTGCGAGGTGACCGGCCTCGTGGAGAGCTCCGGCCGCGCCGCCGGAGTGCTGGTGCGCGACCGCCTCGGCGGCGGCGAGTTCGAGGTCGCCGGCGAGAACGTCGTGAACGCGACCGGCGTGTGGGCGGACCGGCTGCGCCCGCAGGAGCTCTACGTCGAGGAGGAGGTGCCGGTGATCCGCCCGAGCCGCGGCACCCACGTGACCGTGCCGCGCGAGCGGCTCGAGGTGCGCGCCGGCGCGATCGTGCCCGCGGGCGGCGGGCGGACGGTCTTCGTGCTGCCCTGGCTCGGCCGGACGCTCGTCGGGACGACCGACAACGACTACGAGGGGTCGGTGGAGCACGTGCCGCCGGGAGACGAGGACGTGGCGTACCTGCTCGAGGCCGTGAACGAGTTCTTCGGAACCGCGCTGGGTCCCGGCGAGCTCAGCGGGGCCTACGCGGGCGTGCGGCCGCTGATCTCGACGGGCGACCCGAAGAAGTCCGTCGACATCTCGCGCAAGGCCGAGCTGTACGAGACCAGCTCCGGGCTCGTGACGATCACGGGCGGCAAGCTCACCACCTGGCGGCGGATGGCGAAGCTCGCGGTGGACCGCGTGGTTGAGCGCGAGGGGCGCGAGGCGCCCTGCCGGACGCACGAGATCCAGCTCGGGATGCCCGTCGACGCTGGCGAGCTGCCGGAGGCGCCCGCGGTGGACGAGGAGAGCCGCGTGCACCTCGCCTCGCGCTACGGGCACGCCGCGAACCTGGTGATCAGGCTGGCGGCCGCCGTGCCGGCGCTGGGCGCCCGGATCAGCCCGGAGCTCCCCGACATCGCCGCCGAGGCTGCCTTCGCGGCCGACCACGAGCAGGCGCAGAGCGTGGCCGACGTGCTCCTCCGCCGCACCCGCCTGGGCGTGCTCGACGCGCGCGGGCTGTGCGAGCCGGGCGCCGAGGGCCCCGCCCTGGTGGCCCGCGCGATGGCGGGCCAGCTCGACTGGGACGATGCCCGCATGGAACGCGAGCTGGCCGACTGGCGGGAGGTTGCGCGCGCGGAGGGTCTTGTGCCACACGCCATCCCGGTCACGCAGGCCGCCCACGCCGCCGAGGAGCCCTCGCCGACCGCGCCCGGTGCCGCGCCCGAGGAGGCCGCGTGACCCCCGTCCTGCGCCTTCGCGATCGCGAGCTCGACCTCGCCGGGCCGATCCTCATGGGCATCGTCAACGCGACCCCCGACTCGTTCTCCGACCGCCAGGGGCCGAAGCATCCCGAGGAGCTCGCCGGGCAGGGCCTGCGGCTGCTCGCGGATGGCGCCGCGATCGTCGACGTGGGCGGCGAGTCCGGTCGCACCGACACCGAGCCGGTGCCCGTGGAGGAGGAGATCGCGCGCGTGGTGCCCGTCGTCGAGCGGCTGGCCGCCCGGGGCGCGTTCGTCTCCACCGACACCTGGCGCGGCCCCGTGGCCCGGGCCGCGCTCGACGCCGGCGCGGCGATGATCAACGACGTCAGCGGCCTCAGCGACGAGAGCCTGGCTGCGGCGTGCGCCGGGAGCGGCGCCGCGCTCGTCATCACCCACACGCAGGCGGCCCCGAAGACGAAGGCCTTCCCCCATTACGACGACGTCGTGACCAGCGTGCGCGAGTTCCTGGGCGACCGGATGGCCGCGGCGCGCGCGGCGGGCGTCGAGGAGGACCGCATCGTCCTCGACCCGGGGATCGACCTGGCGAAGACGCCCGCCGAGTCCGTCGAGCTCCTCCGCCGCCTTCCCGAGCTGGCGGCGCTCGGCCGGCCGCTCCTGCTGGCGGTGTCGCGCAAGGACTTCGTGGGCGCGCTCACCGAGCGCCCGCCTGCCGAGCGCGACGCGGGCACGCTGGCCGCGGTGGGCGCGGCCGTCGAGGCGGGCGCGCGCATCATCCGGGTGCACGACGTGGCGGGCGCGCGCGACTACCTGCGCGTGCGCCACGCGCTCGCGAACGGCGCCGACAGCGCCGTCGAGCTGGCGCCCGGCCTACGGCGGGAGGCCATGTGAGCGAGGGCGTGACCATCGCCCAGCTGTCCGACCTGCACTGCGGCTCGCCGCACTTCGTGCCCAGCCTGCTCGACCGCGCGATCGTGGAGGTGAACGAGCTCGAGCCCGATGTGGTCGTCGTCTCCGGCGACCTCACGGGCGACGGCTTCCGCGGCGAGTACGAGCTCGCGCGCGAGTACCTCGACAAGATCGACTGCGGCCGGATGGTGGTGATCCCGGGGAACCACGACTCGCGGAACGTCGGCTACGTGCACTTCGAGGAGCTGTTCGGCGAGCGCCGCTCGGAGCTGCACTTGAACGGCGTCTCGGTCCTCGCGGTCGACTCGACCGAGCCGGACCTCGACAACGGCCTGATCGGCCGCGGCCGCTACGAGTGGATCGAGGAGCGCTTCGGGGCGTACGAGGCGTTCCTGCGCATCTTCGTGCTCCACCACCACCTGCTGCCGGTGCCGGGCACGGGCCGCGAGCGCAACATCGTCCACGACGCGGGCGACACGCTCGAGTGCCTCCAGCGCGCCGACGCCCACCTGGTGCTGTCCGGTCACAAGCACGTGCCCTACGCATGGCGGCTCGAGAACCTGTTCGTGGTGAGCGCGGGGACCGTGTCGACCACGCGCCTGCGCGGGAAGACGAAGCCCTGTTACAACGTCGTCGAGGCGACGCCGGAGCGCGTGACCGTGTTCCGGAAGTACCCGTTCCACGAGCAGGACGCGATCCTCTCGTTCGACCCGCGCACCTACGACTACGAGAAGGACCCGGGCCTGCTGGGCGAGACCTCGCACGGCTGACGGCGAGAATGCACGCGTGCCGGTGATCGCCCTCATCGACGGGGAGCACCATCCGTCCGCCGTCCGCGACGTGCTCGCCGGGCTCGACCTCGCCGGCGTCGTGTTCTGCGGCGGGGACGAGAAGCTCGGGCCGGGCTCGCTCGACGACCACTACGGCATGCGGATCGAGACCGAGCCGGAGGAGGCGCTGCGGCGGCTCGCGCCTAGAGCCGACGCGGTCGTGGACCTCGCCGACGAGCCGGTGCTGCCGGCGTCGCGGAAGCTCAGGCTCGCGGCGCTGGCGCTCAGCCTCGGCCTGGCGTACGAGACGCCGGGCGGCCGGCTCGACCCGCCGCGCTACGAGCAGGTCGAGTTCGACGGCCCGAAGCTGGCGGTGATCGCCACCGGCAAGCGAACGGGCAAGACCGCCGTGGCCGGCCACTGGGCGGGGCTCCTCCGCGCGCAGGGCGTCGACCCCGTGATCGTGTGCATGGGGCGCGGCGGGCCGGCCGAGCCGCGCGTGGCCGAGGCGGGGCCCTCGCTCGACGAGCT